>Ga0302114_10001112_pt1 | contig 18099 bp, 20 predicted proteins | sample AG5_Surface_MG_FD_203107 | JGI IMG/M metagenome (GOLD analysis project Ga0302114, IMG submission 203107) | Marine microbial communities from Western Arctic Ocean, Canada - AG5_Surface | ecosystem: Environmental > Aquatic > Marine > Oceanic | place: Canada: Western Arctic Ocean | collected...
TATTTTATTTTTTCGAAAAAGTTTTCATCTACCCTTACTTTACTTCCGTCGTCCCGCAAAATGATTCTCCCATTAAAGAATATGACATGAGTACCCCGAGGGAACTCCAAAATAATATTTTCGATTTTGGTATTCTCTTCTGCAGACGGTTCTATGGAGAATGTGCACAGCAAGGACTGGTATTTATTAAGACCGTTATTTTCTCCTTCCGGGGTTTCCGCCGGACAATGTCTATTGCGTTGGCTTGGTTGAACTTCTCTCACCTCCGAATTTTTTGATTGTCTAGACGCCGGGGTGTTATTCTTATCCAATTGTGAATATAATGAAAGCGGTGTAAGTCTATCGGTTGAGTTGGAAATATTTTCTCTTGACCAACCTCTCATATTTCGCCCCTTGTATGTGTACGCTTTCACAGTCCATAACTCGGAATTAAACGAGTCCATCCACTCTTTTGTGATAATTTTTGGTGCTTGGCGCTTGATCTGTCTGTCAAACTCGGGGCATTCTGAATTGGACGATTTAAAGTGTTCTCTCGTTGTGAGAATTACCTTTTCAATTAGACCGGCGAATAACATCTCCATGGATCTACCGGCACTCACGAACTTTTTGAGGCTCCATGAATCCCTGGACTCGTAAGGAATAATACCGATCATTGTCATAATATACTTTGCCGCGACGTAACTAAGTTGTTCGGCCTTCGCCATTTCAACATTCGTGTCTGGCTTAACATTAATAAATAGTTCATTGATAATCTCGTTCCTTATCGAATCGTGAATTTCGTCCTTTTTGTCATCACTGTATACCACCGGAGACCAACCTCCATCGCTATTTCTTTGATTAGGTTTTCTCTCAACTACATATTTCACCACATTGGTAATATTAGAAAACTTGATTACCGAATCGTTGAGAAACGTCTTAACACGGTATCTGAATTTGAGAGGGACGTATGAAGTTATCATCTCTTCAAACTGATTGACTCTTGCGTCTGGTAGTAGGAACTTGAATATGACAAATAGCGGTAACGTCTTATTTGAGGTTACAATCCCAGGTATCCTGACTTTAATTGTATTCCACTTCTTCCCTATATTTAGAAAAACTATTTTAGTTCCATTGATATGGGTACTTGTGTATTGGCACGAAGGTCCCTTGACGCCATTTATGACTATCGGGATAGACGTCCTTGATTTTTCTTGGGTTATCAGCGACATTTCACTCTTTATCAAAAAATAACCCAGTGGGTCAGATATACATTCCCCCATCTCGATCATTTCTTCTGGGGTTTTTCCGTGCAAATGACACTTCTCGCTCCCAAGCATTATGGGAATTTGTCCACATTCTATCTCCATCTTCACATCGCCGCAAATATAATATATAATTAGACGCCCAGAGTATGGGGTATTTTTAAGACGACTTTCACGAGGGTAGATGTCAACCCACTCATTATCTTTGATTGTCTGTGGTTTTTTAAGTTCTTTGAAACGAAATATGACGTCTACTATCTCCCCCGTTTCCTCATTTTCCGATTGGAATGATTGTGCTTCCACCTGTTTCGGGAGGCAATTATTAACCCAATCATCAAACGTCGCAATGGTGTTCTTGGCTGCTCCAAGTTCATCGCATAGTTTTCGGAATAAAGTTATTTCCGGTGTCTTTTCGTATTCGTCCATAGTCTTTAGAATCTTTCCATCGTCAATGTATCTTTGAATAAAACTTATGTCGGTCGACATTTTTTATGTTAAAATTTTTAATAGTATTCATTTTAATTCTCCTTAAAATGAAAGAGGGTGGGAAGAAAAAGAAAGAGATGAAATGTGGAGAAGTTAAAGAGTCTGACAGAAAGGGCAAAAAAATAATGAAAAAATACTGTGAATCAAATGGCGAAGAAAAAATAGTGCACGCCGGGGAAAAAGGGTACGGGAACAATTATTCAGACACCGCCCGCAATTCGTTTAGGGTCAGGCACAAATGTTCAGAAGCAAAAGAGGGCACACCAAAACATCTTGCTTGCACCGAACTATGGAAAAAGGGCGGAAGAAAAACATCTCCCCCAAAACAGCCCACCGTAATTGCTGCTGCGGTTTTGGAACCGATTGCGTACATGAATTGTTGGGACGGGTATAAAAAAGTCGGTGAGAAACCGGGGACAGGTCGTAACAAAGGAAAAATGGTAAATGATTGTAAAAAGATTTAGACATCGTCGTCCTCGATGCAACTTGTCCCCATACATAAAGCTTCATCTCCCCACTTTTTAACCGATTCTTCTAGCCCTATTGTCGGTTTACCGATTCTCGAATTAACGGCGTTATGAAACCGCACTGTCCATTTGAAAAGCGAGAGTTCGTCGGTGTCATTTATGGCATGTATAAATGGGTTATGCGCGGCATACTCTATCCCGTGAGTTCTGCATTTCAAACACGGAAATGTCGATATCATTCTGGCAATCGTGTTCGCCGTTGTGATCTTTTTATTGTACGTGTTTGAATTGAGGGCGTCTATATGAATAGCCGCCCAATAACCTGGTCCGTAATACTGCTTAACATCCATTTTATCTTGTTTATTTTTAAGATTATTTAATCCTCTATAACGAAATCACCCGTTTCCTTTTTCGGGAGAAGTGGTTTGTTTTCACCTTCTAGTAACATTATCCATGCGTGGCATTGACACACACTGTCTCCCATATCGTCGGCCTTTGTCGCCGATTTTATCTTGTTTGAGAAATTTATTTCATGCTCTTTATTGTCTCTTCCGTTTAGAATTTCAATGGCTTTTAGTTTACACCATCTTTTGTATTGCTGTTTCTTCATCCCTTTGGGGCATCCAAGCATCCTAGTCTTGGCCTGCGAGTTAAACTCGATAACGTGGGGCATGTTTCCTCTATTTTTAAATTTTGTTGTAAAATAGGTAATGAGATGCTGCCCCATCCTTGTATTGTCATAACTGATCGTCATCTGCGATTCAATGACAATATAATGTGATTTTGAAAAACATTCGTGATTGCGCTCAAAGTCATCCAATTGTTTGATACAACTGATGTAATGGTTGTCTTCGCCCTTTGAAAAGTCCAACCTTACGAGCAAAACGCTTGTGTTCTCCTTCGTTTTCGTATTGAAACAGTTAACGTATATGCCACAGTTTTTGATACCAGGGTCAACAGAAGTAACAAGGATGTTGTCGTTGTTCATTATCGGAGAATTGTGAGAATGGGCACTGTACACGGCGTAAGGTGGCTTACCGTTCACCTGGTGGTTTTTGTTTATCTTCGAATATCTTCTATAACCACTCATTTAATATATAAAATTCTTTATATAAATTATTACCGACTTGGGCTTACATCATCATAAGGGACGAGTGTTGATGCAGCATGTAGTAGAGGGCGGCAGAAGCAACGATTGCCTGGAAAGCCATACTGGCCTTATTAAGGTTATCGGCGCCATCCTCATCAGTATCAAGGCCATCTTGCCGATAACTAGCCGCGTAAACCAACCAGAAAACAAGGGCAACTAGAGACCCGAGTGGGAGAACAGAAAGAAGAGCAACCGGAATAGACGTCATTTTATGGACATAAAAAAATATTTTTATTCATAAAATTTATTCTATAAAAAATGGAAACATCTATGATCGTCCTTATTTTGATAGTCGTATTACTAGTAATGGGTTTTGCAGGATATTTTACGTATAAGCACATTATAGAGCCCAGATACGGTGATCTGCTTCACCACCATCCCGCCGTAAGTCATGCGCCAATGGATCCAACGCATCTCGCTAAAGAAGCTACCCATCACGCCCAAGAAGCTACCCATCACGCCCACGAAGCCAATCGCAAAGTCGCCGCCGTTACTGAAGTGAACGCCGCCCGCCACCATAGTAATATGGCCGTACAACACGAAAAACAAGCCTCTCAAGTCCTTGGACATCAACCTCTCGCCCACGCAACTCGGAGAAGGAGGCGTAAATAGACAATAATAAATTTTATTTACTACTAAAATGTTGGACTCGCTCATCTTATTTCTGCTCTTTTTCTTACTTTTCCTTATTTTCCTGTCGCTGCTTTTCTACTACCGGGTGAAGGCGAGAGAGTACTACTCTACAAACGTGACCACCGGAAGTACACTTAGTTATATCCCAACTGCTGACGGCTTTCATAGATTACAGAACCCGGACGCCGGCGACCTCAGCTTCACCCCCTTCTACGAAGACCGAAAACGGACAATACGAGGAAGGCTCGTACTCACAACCAACTCGACCGCCGCTTCGCAGTTTTTTACGGTCAGGGTGATGAACGGAACCACCCAGCTATCGAAGGGAGTTTACGAAATCAAATCGAACATTGATTCTAACTACATCTACTTCAAAGCCAAACCAGGAGATACCAGGAGCATGACCGTGGAGATCCAAAATCACGACCCAAAAACCCAGGAGCCAAATAACGCTGAACCGACCGCCCTCAGCCTCGTCCACGCGCGCGGTTACTATTACTATTAGTTGAGATCCGAAATGTAGATGTTGTGTTCCCCAAAATCACCGATCTTGTGGTTGAGTTTGAAGCAACCGTCGGATGAACAAAAGAACTTTACGATACTGTAGGAAGTCATCCCATTTATCTTGCATAGAGCCTTGATGAAGTTTGTTCCAACGGTACACTCGAAAGATTCCCCATCAGTGCTCCCCCAGACATTGTCCTTTATTACCGAATTTATAGTGTTTTTGCCCTCCACCTTTATCCCTGACTCGTATATTTTGAAAGTGGTGAAATCAGTGTCCCTAACGATTCCTTTCATGGTGGCACAAAACTGTCCGATGTCGACCTTGATATTCGGCGTCTGTCGGATATTACCAAATTGGGATATATCGTAATCAGATTTTTGGTATACCCCAGAAGTTATCTTGGCGTTTTCGATATTAACCCCCTTTATTTGTATACGAATCTCGTCGCAGTCAAGTGTCTTGTAAAGTCGGATACTGTTCGCTTTTGATATGGATTTTAGGACAGTTTTAACTGTGGACATGGTGATCTTTTCTATCTGGCATGGTGTCTCGCTGTCGCTTTTCTTGATAGTGGTGAGATCAGTGTTGATGTAATAGTCTATTATATCGTCGGTGAAAATCTCGACATCGCTGATAAGCCGACGGTTATCTCGCGTCGACAATACACTCGCCCTTATCGTTACCCCAGACTCCTTGAAAAACAGAGGTATACTGTTTATGACCAATTTATCGTACAATTCGAATATTTGCCTAAAACAGTATCCGTTTGTTATCTCCATCGAAAATATCAGATTATCGGGATATTTATTATCATAGTTCATTTAAAAATATTACTTTTTAAATCATTTTATATAACGGTGTAACGAAATATATAAAAATCAGTATTTATATTTTACTTCCGGAAGTGAACATAGTACGCCACATTAAGGGCGATGAAGGATAGGAGCGCGAGCTCGGCGCCGTTTTTGGAGACGGAGGCGCTAACCAAGCTCTCGGCGGCCCTCGTTGCGTCGTCGTGGGTTTTTTGCTCTAACTCAACAGTAGCCTTGGCTATTTCTTCGTTCAAATTATGCAACGCCGGAGCGTCGGCCGAATACTTGCTTGCGTAAACTAAGAAACATAACACCGCGGCCATCGATATCAGACCCATAAGATAGGTTGCGTATCTTAACGTTTTGCTACGGTCAATGGACATTTTTATTTGTAATAAAAAATTATTTTATAAAATAAAAATGATTGGGTTAGTGGTGGTTTGCTTTTTTATTCTGGCCATTTCGTTGAGCGTGTGGTTCGCGACGACCGGCACAACCGCGATAACTTACAAGGTACACGAAGGGACATACCTCACCGGGTTTTATAGTGCTGACTTAAAGCTGTACAACCAGGACGGGTCCTTTTCCGGTAAAACTTTAACCAGTGATGGTACAAGCTCGTTCTTGGCAAAGTACGACAAGGACGGAAACGTCAAGTGGGCGGCGCGGCAATCGGGGGACGGAAATGACCGTGGCTACGAAGTTTCGACCGACCGGTCCGGGAACGTCTACCTCACCGGGTATTATGGTAGTGGTGTCCTAAATCTGTACAACCATGACAACACCCTCCACCCCACCCCCTTAATCAGCGAGGGTAATAATAGTGAATCGTTCTTGGCAAAGTATGACAAGGACGGAAACGTCAAATGGGCGGCGCGGCAATCGGGCGACGGAAATGACTATGGCCGCGGGGTTTCGACCGACCGGTTCGGGAACGTCTACCTCACCGGGTATTATGATGCTGCCCTAAATCTGTACAACCATGACAACACCACCACTCATGCCCCCTTAACCAGCGATAATAGTGACTCGTTCTTGGCAAAGTACGACAAGGACGGGACCGTGGAGTGGGCGGCGCGGCAAGCGGGGGGCAGAGATGACCATGGCTACGGAGTTTCGACCGACCGGTCCGGGAACGTCTACCTCACCGGGCATTATGGTGGTAACGGTGGTGACCTAAAGCTGTACAACCATGACAACACCACCACTCATCCCCCCTTAACCAGCGAGGGTGCTGATTATGACTCGTTCTTGGCAAAGTACGACAAGGACGGGACCGTGGTATGGGCGGCGCAGCAATCGGGGGACGGAAATGACCGTGGCTACGGGATCTCGGCCGACCGGTCCGGGAACGTCTACCTCACCGGGAATTATGGTGGTGGTAACGATGGTGTCCTAAATCTGTACAACCATGACAACACCACCACTCGTGCCCCCTTAACCAGCGAGGGTAATTTTGACTCGTTCTTGGCAAAGTACGACAAGAATGGGACCGTGGAGTGGGCGGCGCAGCAATCGGGGGACGGAAATGACCGTGGCTACGGGATCTCGGCCGACCGGTCCGGGAACGTCTACCTCACCGGGTATTATGGTAGTGGTGTCCTAAATCTGTACAACCATGACAACACCCTCCACCCCACCCCCTTAACCATTGAGGGTAATTTTGACTCGTTTTTGGCAAAGTACGACAAGAATGGGAATGTGGAGTGGGCGGCGCGGCAATCGGGGGGCGAAACTGACTTTGGCCACGGGGTTTCGACCGACCGGTCCGGGAACGTCTACCTCACCGGGTATTATGGTAGTGTTGGTGACCTAGAGCTGTACGACCAGGGGAGCAACGTCGCTCATACCCCCACTTTAACCAATGAGGGTAATTATAATAACTCGTTCTTGGCAAAGTACGACAAGAATGGGAATGTGGAGTGGGCGGCGCGGCAAGCGGGGGACGGAGATGGAGATGACTTAGGCTACGGGGTTTCGACCTATTACGAATTAGAGGCCATTTATTAATTTACGAAAACAAATAAAATAGGTTCGTTGTCATTTGACCGGCGATTTCAACAATAGTGCCCATTTTATGTTTCCGATAGCGCACGGTATGTAGTCTTTTTATTATTTTTAATAAAAAAATCAAAGTTTTGGGAAGTAGATGAAATCGTCATTTCGCCATACTTCATAATAACCGTGATCAAATTTCCTAATGAGCCTAAAATTGGGAAGTTTTCTGGTTTTAAACTCCAAACACACAATATCGTAAGAAGAGGTTATCTTCAGTCTCTTTACTTCAGACTCCATTGTTGATTTTGCCCCTTTGTCTATCGACATTTGACGTTTTTTAATTACATTGGCCATCTCATATTCGTACATGATAGGCATGCTTTTTTTTGTTATAATTTCTACATTCTTAATATTCATTTCTTCTATATCATCTTCATTCTCGAAAAAAATGTCTATGTCATCGCCGGGTGCAATAGAAGTATCATCGTCTGGGTCATATTCGCGATCTCCGTTATCCCAATCATCACTCATCTTTTTTTAACACGTTTATCTTTTGTTTTTTCATTTTTAATCTTCGAATACAAATTTTCTTTTACCTTTACCTTTCTTTGACGCGTTTTCCATTTTCTGCGTAAAACCTGTCCCCAAGCTCGTTATGAGATCGGCCATCCCTCCACCCCCCTCCCCTCCCATCATACCCTCCATCATGGACCCCAACCCGTCTGCTGTAGTCTGTGATGATTTTGGGGCCGTTCCGCTTTCGATGTTATCCTTGGTAACTGGATTATCTAAAACCTTGTCCACAGCGTTTCTGATCACTTCCGTCATACTCTCGCCACCCACATATTGGGCCAGGAACTTGAGTGCGACAAAGATGACAATATTCATAGCCAAGGTGCTCATGATTCTCCATTCTATAGGCCACTGCGAATTTCCGGCAGAGTATAAGTTTTCACCCAGCTCCACCATTAACTGATTGTAGCGGTACATCCGCTTAAGTTCCATCTGTGTAAAGCCAGCAAGAGGGATATTGAATGCCTTTACGCATAAAAATTCAATCGCCATAAGAACTATGATGTACCCAAGCTGGAGTTGCCCCAAGTTCATATTGACGTATATAGATTTGATTGCGGCGTGATATATATCGTGGATCTTGTTGAGACTCTTTCCTTCCGGAAAGACTAACTCTCTCTCCGGGTAGTTAATTTTGAGGTTAGTAAATTTGATCCTAAATGTCTCGATGCACGCCAATTGTATTTCTTCTTGTTCGAGATTATAGTCTATCTTTCCGGGATCATTGATCAGATCGGTTACTCTTTCCTGGATTTCGTCGTCATCATCGATGTCCACAAAGTTATTTTTCGTGGGACTTAGATGTTCCCTTGTGATGGTCTCGACGTCATCGGTAATATTGTCTTCATAAATAGATGGGATATGAGGAGAGATGGGTCTTACTATTTCTGGTATCTCATTGTTGGGGGTTTCTTTTCTTCTCGGGATGGGGGATATGCGGCCGATATTGACATCATCGAGCTCTTCCTCAACCAGAACAGGACTTGTTTCTCTAATTGGGGCTTTGTTCTGTTCTTCAGAATTTACACTCTCTTCCGCAAGTCTAGTCAGGAATGACGATCTTGTCGGTGTAGTGACACTATTTTTTACTCTAACCTTAGTATTCACATACGCCATTGGACTCTTACCAGCAATATTTGCATCCATTTTGTTATACAAATTGTTTAAAGATTAAAAATGAAAATTGATACTTCTTTTTTTCGGAAAATGGAGTTTCAGAGAAGTGACCAAGTACCAGGTGTTCTAGACCATTGGTTCTACAAGGGGATTTACAAGCAAAACATGAATGGCGCCACGATGGTATGGAAGATTGGGTTTGATCACCCGAACATTGTGGTCCATCATGGGCACAAAGGGGGTGCAATCCAGGTGGAGATGGTCGAGGTACAGATGAACAGTTCGGGGCGGAGCGTGAACGAGCAAGCATGTCTAGAGATAAACAACCGATACCTCCGGAAATACCGTGAAGGGTATCGGGGGGTGAACGAACCACCGGCAATCAAGGGTCCAATGCTCGCCCATAAGTACGAACACGGAAAAACCGTCCTCAAGTATCCCGTCGGGTGCACGGTGAAGCTGGACGGGATAAGGTGCCTGATCCGACGGGACGAGGACGGGAAGGTGAGGTACCGGTCTCGGAACAACAAGGAGTACACCCATCTTTCGGTGTTCGACGAATCCCTCAACGCCCTGTTCGACGCCCTTCCGCCGTCGGTCGAGCTGGACGGCGAGATGTACGCTGACAAGCTAACCTTTAACGAGATATCGTCGGTGTTCCGGAAGGAGGTCAACACCAACGACGAAGAGATGAAGACGCACATCAAGTACCACATTTTCGATTGCAACCTCGAGAAACCGTACGAAGACCGCTGGTCGGTGCTGGTCAAGGCCTACCTGCGGATGAACCTGGGTTCCAACTTGGTCGTGGTGGTCAACACGTTCTGGGCAAAGGACGAGCAGGACCTCTTCGCGTTCCACAAGTACGCGACGACGAACGGGTTCGAGGGCACGATGATACGAAAACTGCACATCGCCGACAAGACCGAGAAGGGGTACAAATCGTCGTTGTACCTGAGCGGGCGGAAAACCAACATCTTGAAGCTGAAAGACATGGAAGAAGAGGAGGGCGAGATCATCGGGATCGCGGAGGGTAAGGGCCGAGAGAAGGGCATCGCGTTGATCAAGGTGAAGGACCCGCGCGGGAACGAGTTCAACGTTCGACCCGCCGCCACCTTCAAGCAGCGGAAAGTGTGGTTCGACGACCCATCGTTGATCGTCGGGAAGCGGATGACGTACCATTTCCAGAATTTGTCGGAGTTCGGGGTGCCTCGGTTCCCGGTCGGAAAAGACATTCGGGACTACGAATAGACGAATTCATACGTTACATATTATTTTTTATTTACTAAAATGGATTCACTTCTCGAAGTGGAAATAAAATGGCAATGGATTCTACTAATATTTATATTTGCGTTTATAGTTTTTATGTTTGTGGCGGTGTTTTTGTTGTACCATCATCATTCCCACACGGTAGTAGAAAGGAGACCGAATGTAAGAAGAAATAGGACAGATAATTTAAATTTTTTATTGAAAGCCAATACCTCGCAACAAAATGATCACCCGATGATAGGTACAGGTGTGTCGTTAATGATAGACTGTAACTCCACAGTTGAATTCGATGCCGCAATTATTGAAATTTCGGTGTCCACAAACGGGTCACTTTTCTTTGCTGGACCAATAGTGGTGTTCGGTGACAATAACGGGAGGTTTTTCTACACCGGCGTCATGCATTACGACTACATTCGGGTAAAAATTACAAACCCTACTAATGTTCCCATGCGGACCAGCATAATCATCATCGACTTTGACTCCGAAAGGGAGTTTAATATGATTAATTAACGGATTTTATATTTATTAATATAAAATTCACGCCACGCTCAACGTTAAAACACTGAAGTGTGAAGTCCCTGGGTTTGTAAATTCCCACTGCTCCCCTTGACATACAATCTAACATAGTCCCAGCCGACATTCTCAAATAATTGGGAGTAGTAGTAGGTGGTTCCATCTGGCGATGTTTGGATGGTCGCTTTAACACTCGAAAAGCCTATCTTCTCAGCGGGAGCATCATAGTCGCCCCGGTAGCCTGTCAAGTATATTTCCGGTTTACCGGACGCGTGTGCTTCGGTGCTCGTACCTGATACTAAAATTTTTGTTGCAGATGTCATGTCTATAGCAGGAAGGCTGCACTTTGGGTATTCTTCTGCGGCGGTTAACGTCAATTGCAACTCTTCGGCTTCGCCAGTACCGCCGGTGGAGCCGGCCACGCCGAAGAAAAATTCACCATCGTTGGCGCCTGTGGCCCCGATAGCTATCCATTGCTCTTCACTGGTATCACCGACATCCGTAATTCTATACCATCTGGAAGCTTCCCCGTCGGCGTTTGCCCCGATAGCGCCCGCAGTTACAGTAGTTGAAGAGTCGCACGCGCTTGTGACCCAAACCGAGGTTTTGGAGACACCAGAAGAGGTAATCCCAGATACACTCACATCGTTTGTGTTTGCAATATAGACTCGGAGAGCCCCGTTGTCTAACGCCGACGAATCCACCGAATCATTGTGGGTTTGTAATATTTCGTTCTGACCTGTAGTTTCACGTCTCGCTAAGATAAGATTCTGAGCCATTTTTATATACCCCAAAAAAGATATTTTTAAAAAATTAAACATGCTTAAAGAATTTTTTTTACAATTTGGGTATTTTTTTTATTTTTTTGTGTGGTAAAACGTAAAACGAAAAAAATACAAAACGGGGTAAAGGGGCGGTTCCTCTGGCGTTTAAAAATGAAAATCGTATCACAATGATTTAGAATAAATGGCCATCCCGAGACTGATCGACGAAATAACCAAGGAATCGGAGAAATACCCGATTCTGGACGACGTTAACACAATAAGCCTCGAAACCGTCACCTCCCCGGTCATGCGAGGGGCGACCGACGACCGAAAGTTTATCGTCATGAAATTGTTGGTGGACAACGAGATTGTCATCCAGACTATTATGCAAGCTTATCATCACCTCATGTATTATTGGATCGGGGGTAATGTCCATTCACTATCTGGTCGAAATGACTATTTAGGTGACCCTGAACTGGAACTCTTGTTGTCTGTAATGAAAGGTAACACGGAAACGATCGAACACCGAGGGCTATCAACGTGGCATAGATCGTCGGGTTCATATGGATATACGAACATCAACAGCGCCGGACTGTTCGGGGTCCCTTATAATGGGTGTCGGGTTTCCCTGTACGACGAAGCAAAATGGGATGCTGCCGTCCAGATACAACGGCAGTGGCGGGTATGCCGCTATAACCCCGACTACAAGATGTGCAGTAACGTGCAGCTCCACAACCTCGAAGATGTGTACACCGAGAATGATAAAGTGCTAGCATAAACTGACTTCCCAAACAAATATCCCTCAAGAAAACGTATTCCCAATACAATGAACGAGACTAAGATGGATCAGTGGGGGTGGGGGGAGGCAATCGGAACGGGAGACATGGTGACGATCTGGTCGGTGGCCGAGGGTTACGGGTATGAGAAAACAGAGGGTTTCTGGGAGGCAATTGAGAACAAAGTGAGTTTTTTTATTATGAATAGCCTGCAAGATTCCCTCGGGGTTCGACACCAAGGTGTCGGGGCATTAACGATCTACCTAACACATTATGGCGTCATTGACCCTGTCTGGTTATCGCGCACGGGGCCTAATAGATACCTAGAGGACCAATTCAAAGTTTGGTATCAGGAAAAATTCTGGGAAGTTATTATTCATAAGAAGTGGTGTTGTGAACAAATTATATGGAAAAGCGCTCTGGTGTGAGTAACGAGTACTCAATTTTAATGTTTAATTAAAATTGAATTCAAAAGGGTTAGTCGCCGAAAATGCTACAGTATCTGCCGTTTCGTCGCTGCACGAGGGGCTCATAGGTGCCATCGGTGTGCTGAAGGAGATGAATTCTGTGTTCAAAATTGCCAATACGTTTAAAGTCGTTTCCGGTATAGACGATAATCGTGGACCTGATCTCCCCCGAAATGTTATCAAGGGAAAAATTGTAGGTTAATTTTTTGATAAACCTGTCACACCGATTATATCTTTCGGAAGCATCTTCGTCAATGTAATCTTTGGATATGAGTTTAAGTATAGAATGTAGAAGCGATACACCCGAATCTATGGTCGCAATCCTAAAAATGTTATTTCCGAGGCTAAGATGGTGGACCTGCTGTGTTGCGTCATCACCCACGAGATAACGTTTGTCTTTGACGGCGATAGCCCTGTTCGTACTCACAGGCAGTCTGGTCATGGCGTGGTGTGTCGTCGAATAATCGTACACCGCTTTACCGTAAATAACCAACGAAGTATAGATGTCTTCGGCTTCACTCATAATGTATTCGCCGGATATGTTGCCAGGGAGTTTACTTGTTGTGACATAGTTTAGGCGTTGAAGAAAATCGTCTAGATGGACAAAATATTCGGTCTGCTGTGCAGCCACCGTTTTACTATCATTTATCATTATATCCACAGAGTTAGTACCGTTGTTATGGCTCATATGGATCGTGTTTAGCTTGATTTCCGTGGTTTCCCCGACACGTTTTCCTGTACTAAATAGTGTTTTCGTCTTCCCCCCATCAATGGTCGCAAACATTATCGTCACCTTTTGCCCATCGCGTTCCTCTACCACTTCGTTGATGGCTTTGATGGTGTCGGTGAGAGTCGTAAGGGTGTCTCCATTTTCCCAAAAAAAAGTCAACGAAAACATAAAGGACACATATACATCGATATCCTCCATGTTTTCGGGTAAAAATGTCCCTAGTGCCTCTAAAATTTTATCCGTCTCTTCGCCCCGTGAATGTAAAACGGTTACCTTACCCCCTACCTCCGATCTATCTATTCGGCGGCTCATCTCTTGGATAAATTCCAGATTCGGTTCTATGGCCAGAACTTTCGAGAATTTGGACCATTTTTGGATGTCTCCGCCCTTACCTGAACCAAAATCGATGAGTACGCTATGTGGCTTTACCGATCTGTCTGTCAAGACTTTTCGTTTGAGGTTATTATGGTATCTCCGCATAAGGACTGTATCTTTGCCCATTAACGTGGACTCGTGTATGGGGTTACGCATCAGATAATAGCCGACCTCTAAAATGGAATAGTCGTTTGGAAACGGTTTGTCTCTCCTTTCCCTGACAGGCTCCAGTGTGACCTTCCCCCCGGATACTTCTACCGGTGCAAACTCCACCACGGACCCAGACCACGGTTTTATACTGTCAAGTTTATTGAATCTAAAATCGCCATACAGGTCAGTAAGACTAAAATCCGCGATTTGTCTGTCCTCCATGTGCTTCAGTATATAGTGTCCATCTTTGTATTCGTAGAGAAGATCGACTGTCTGTTTATCTGGCGGCTTCCATTTACATATGTCACTGTAATTCGAAAGGATGCGGTTGGATTGTTCCTTGGCGGCCCCCTCGGTAATATAAGGTGAATTGTTCGGAGTGAACATTAAACCGTCATCCTTGAATAATACCGAAGAACGTTCAGAAAAAGCGGCTGCAATAGATTCATAGAACGTTCCCGTCGAAACAATGTTGTGGTAGGATTTATGAAATATATAAAGTTTATTCACACCGCCAATCTTGATATAATCGTTTTTGAGAATATTGACGGTAAGTTTTACTCTAATAGAGTATGGGCGATTGGATACATTGCGACCAGCAACCATCGTTGCGTCGAATGGGACAAAAACGCGCTCCGCATCAACAGAAACCCTTTCTTTAAGATTCTTCTTCTCGATAAGTTCCCCGGCAATTATCGTATTTTCAGGGTATTGGTCCGACATATCACCAAGGCGTTCGATAATATTCTTTGGGTAGAGTAACCAAATCCCCGTCTCATGAAAAACCAAAAACCTGTACTCGCCGTCCGCCTTTAAGCTCACTGAATAGTCTTTCAATATTCCGTTCGGTGTCAAGTCTGACATCTTGAGATCTCGGGCGCGGGATATGGTACCGAATATGAGCGCATCTGAATTATCTTTCTGGTGGTGCGTCATACTGTAATTGTAAAATCGTATGATATCTTCGTAGTTTGGCGATAATTGAGAGATGATATCCACAAGTCTTAGAAAGAGCGATTTATTCTTTTGTGCGCTCAATTTCTTGCACTCAATCTCTATCTCAACTTCGTATTTTGTGACGTCGACTCCATCGATATTGGTCTCGATGACTTTGGTCATATCGACTTTGACATGTTGGTCGGTGGGGAATGTTATTCGTTTTTTGTACCGCGTGAGTGTTATTTTTCTACTTTCGTTTCCTATCTTCAACTGACCGTCCTCATATGTTAATTCGTTAGAATCCTCTGCTTTCGCATTGTTTTTTTCCAACGACAATACATATTTAACTCGTTTGTGTACGTTTTTCAGAATGGGTTCTTTGCTAGCTCTGTACACTTTGTTACTGTTTATGTCAGGGACATTGTACCTAATGCCGTCGACAAAAAAATCTATCATCTCGGATTGTTCTAGGGCCCACCAGTGCTTATTATCGCCTTTGCTCGATTCTGTCAGTTTCTTTTCCAATGCAGCGAAACGCACCCCGTCAAAGTCGCCGAATCTCGCCTCAAACTCATAAAATCCTCTTTTCTGCCCGCATCTCTTGAAAGCCGCATTCAAAAACGTTTGCTCCATGGTATTTTTATAACAAAAGTTTAAAAGATTTTCAGTTTAAATATGGATATACCTTTATCCACCGAGGAACGATTTAAGAAAAACTTTATCACACTGGTGGAAATATGCGAAGAAATGGTGCATGAAGGAGATAGATATAATGTTTCTGGATTGACGCCGACCATGTTTGGTATTTTAAAGATAATCGTAAAAAACGTAAACTCAGTATTCCTAATCGAGCGTTTTATACGGAAAACAAACGACCATTGGGACAAAATCCATATAAAAGACATAGATTATTTTAAAACGGTTGCCGTAGACCTCTTTAACATCGCGGAAAGCAACGGTATCGGGGGTGTTATTGACCAAAACGAAAATTTAACCTCAGGTCTTAAACTATCCCATATCTCGATGTTCAAAGACTTGATTAGTGGGAGTTATAAAGACGAAAATGGCGAAACTATTATGATTTTTGACGACGAACGGATTACCGATACGTGGAAGATTATGCACTCTTTTGTGAAACAATCGCTATTTTTTATACACACGAAGCGAAAAATGGTTGGCGGTAATTACACGGTTTCTTATTTCTCTAATATAAACGTAAAAGAAAATGCAGAGAAGTGGAAAGTCAGAAAAATCATCAGAGATGCTTAGGAAGTCGATAATAGTATTTGTTACACTGTTATCTATTTTTTTGATAATGAAATTTATGTTAACTCATTTTTGGAATCTTACCTATATCGATGACCCATTTGAGGGCCGTGTACCGTAGCTCCATGTCCCATTGGGTGAGCTCCATGTCCCATTGGGTGAGCTCCATGTCCCATTGGGTGAGCTCCATGTCCCATTGGGTGAGCTCCATGTCCCATTGGGTGAGCTCCATGGGTAGAATGATGATGTTCCACAGCGTTATGTGTGTGAAGAATGTGAATGTACAGATATATCCCAATAAAACAGATAATAAACGCGAGAGATATTATCATCAAGAAAAAACATGTCTTGACGTCGTCTTTGTCCTTAATATGAATTGGGCAGTTGTCGTGAATTACTAATCCACAGGATATCCCTATTACCGAAAACAGAACCAACACCCCTATGAAAATCATAATATGGCTACTGTCTTTGCTCATTTTAGTTGTCAAAATAATTTTATTAACGTGGAATATTTATTTTTCCCATGATTTATTATATCAAAATTCCTATTTTGATCTTTATCATTCAAGGCATATTTATGCCCCGATGACTCCATTTTTGTATTCCATAATTTGTACCCATAATTTTGTTTGATTATATTCAGACGATATTCTGTCATTTGTTCTTCTGGTATAATCCTGCCAACTTTCGATTTTGAGAAATAATTTGACGCAAGTTGGGCCTTTTCTATTCGGTCATATGTTTTCACCAAGAACAATTGTTGTTTATCTGATTGATAAATATAAGTACCTGTGTCGTTTAATGATGTCTTTAATTCCAAGTCGTGCTTTTTTGCATCGACCCATCTCCGAAATCTGTTAATATCATCAAAAATCAGTTCGTTATCGTGTCTTTCGTAATCTTCAATGTCAGACAATGACGATAATAGAAAATTATCGTTTTTATAAGTTACACCTTCGGTAGATTTTTCCACTTTCATCATGTAATATTTAAGATTTAGAATGAGTCCCCGTTCCAAGTAGATACTCGAGTTTTTAAACACATCGGTATATTGACCATTATTGTTTCTCAGCCAGATTATATAATCATACATCGTATTGATTTTTGGGGGGTTCTTGACATTCAATAATTCAGATGAAAAAATGTCACCAGAAGAATCTGACGGTTTGATATACACTTCAAACCATTTACTTAATTTCATATTGGATATTTTCCACATCCGAACGCATATCTCTATCAGTATAGCGGCATTCTTCGTGTGATTATAAAAATGTATATAATCTTCGCTTGTCTTACTAATATCTTTTATGTAGTTTATGCATTTATCTCCTCTAGAATCAATATCTTTACACGGTATAAAGATCGATTTTTCTTTATTTATCTTACACCATACTCCATTTGACCCTTTTGTGGGTTTCCCAAAAATTATCATATCTTTAGAATAGGCTTGATATACACCGTGGGATACATCGACATTGAGGGGACGAGAAGGTGGAACGTATATAGATATCGGTGCGGACTTAATAATTATATCTATCCTGCAACATTTACCTTCTTCGTCTATTTTTTGAGATATTATGTTATAGTTTTTTAATATTTTCTCCCATATTATCCCCTTGTATGGATTTTTATGTATAATTGTATTAGACCCCTCATGTTCATTAGAGAATGATATTTTATAGTAAGGATCTATGTATTGATTTATCCTCACGGAACCATATGTTTTTGTTTTACCGCTTATCAGACTTATTCTTCTTCTAGGGGCGTCATTGTCTCGATACAATAATACAGAGTCCAGGTCGTTGTTTATATTTCTAACATGAAAGTCTTTGTATCTCGGTTTTTCTAATATAGGGACCCCAT
>Ga0302114_10001114_pt1 | contig 18060 bp, 28 predicted proteins | sample AG5_Surface_MG_FD_203107 | JGI IMG/M metagenome (GOLD analysis project Ga0302114, IMG submission 203107) | Marine microbial communities from Western Arctic Ocean, Canada - AG5_Surface | ecosystem: Environmental > Aquatic > Marine > Oceanic | place: Canada: Western Arctic Ocean | collected...
TTTGATAAAAAATTGATATTTATTGCTACACTCAGTAAGAGGAGCATTTGATTATTTTTACAAAACTTTTGAAACCAGGTTAAAGCTGGCGCCAACGTTTTCCACCTTACTCCTGACATCATTGACCCCGGCCACAGGCCTGAAGGCCACACAGTCACCCTCCACTCCGTCAACCACATCAGACTTTGGGGCGCTATCCACCCCGCTCACGTTGAGGAACTTGTTGAACTGTGCCACTGGCATCTTCTTGAACGTGAGGGACAGTGTCTGGAGAATCGACGAACGCAAGGCAGACGCAAACCCGGGAAAGAGGGTCGTCAGGGGAAGGTCATCCACCCCGCGGCTCTTGTCGGAAAGCTGGGTGGTGGGTTGGGGGTGGGGCGGGGGTTGGGTTGGGTTGAGTATGTTATTTTTGATCAACTCAAACTCAAACTCAAACTCAAACTCACCTGCTCCTCGCCAAACTCGGCCCAGAAGGTTACAAAATCGCCAGTTTCGATAAGCTCGCCCCACCTCATTATGGTATTCAAACGCTCGGTGTAGGTTTGGAGCTGGGTGGATTCGTTCGGCTGCACAATGAAGGTCAGCACCCCAAAATTTCCAGTCGGGAAATCTGCCAGGGAGAGGAGCATAGCTTTTAGAGAGTTGGGGGGGTTCAGGACAGTAGGAAAGAAGGAGTAGAATTTTAGGAGGGTCTTGGTGGCTTGGAAAGAGTAAGGGGACGCAGACGCGACAGATTGGTTTAGATATGCCTCCAGGGAGGGGATGATCGAGGAGTTGTAGGTGTCGGTGACACATAGTTTTTCCACATCAGCTTGTGTAATTGAAGTTAGAGCGGCCATGGCTTGGTTTGGTGTAATTGGTGTATTAATAGTGTAGCAAAAACGAAGGGTTTTTGGGGAGTGTGAAATTGAGATCCAAAAATATAATACACTCACAAGACTCAAAACTTCACAAAACAGAAATGGCAGAATCCCTTGCACCCCTCCAAGAGGTTCTAAACAGTGTACTAGCACGTTTGGCAGTCTTAGAGAATAATGCAGGTATTGTTCCATCGACCAAAACTGCAACTGCTGCTGAAACATCTACGCCCTCCGTTGTTACGGCCTACGACGAGTTCCTGTCAACGTACCTTCCTCCCTTCACGGCTAGCTGCGCAACGTTGGAAAACACCGGACTCAGCCCGGTAATTTCCGCCTCCGTAAACAAGGCCTTTGGTACTACCCTTCGATCCTTCATTGCAGCGGCAACTGAGTGTCAGAAGCCGTCCAACATGGCGGACCTCACCCCTTTCTTCGCTGAGTTCAGCAGTTCCAACAAGGATGTGGACAGGGAGTTGAAGAGGGATGCCTGGGACAACCACATCAAGAGCATAAAGGAGGGCTTGAGTGTGATGAACTGGGTCATGGAGGGGAAGCCCAAGGAGTACATTTTGGAGGGTGAGTGTGTGTATATATATATAGAATGTGTGTGCGATTGCATCTAACTCATATTCATATACAGGAGTCCTCGGAGGGGTTGACATGTGGGCCAACAAGGTTCGAAAGGAGTACAGAACCACCAAGCCTGAGCACTGCGTCTTCACGGACACGTTCAAGGAGCTGATCAAGGGCCTGGCCAACTACTGCCAGGCCAACCACCCTCGCGGGGTTAGTTACAACGCCAAGGGGACGAAGAAGATGAGTGATTTTGGTGGGGCAAACTCCCCTCCTCCTCCTGCGGCTACTGCTGCGACTGCTGCGAAAGCCCCCGCAGCACCGAAGGCGCCGGCGGCCCCCACAAAGGGAGGAGGCATGGGAGGTCTGTTCGCCGAGCTTGGTGCCAAGACGACGGCAGACGGACTGAGTGCAGCCACCGGCTTGAAGACAGTGGGCAAGGATCAGCAAACTTGGAGGAAGGAATTCGCGGGAGGAGACGCGGTCCCTGTTCCCAAGAAGGTCGTGCCCAAGGCGGCAGCGGCGAAGGCGAGCAAGATTGCCACCAAGCCGGCGCTGTTCGAGTACGACAACGCTGGGCACAACTGGAAGGTCGAGTACCAAACCAAGGACACCAACCCGAACGGGCTCATCACGGTGGAAGTCAGCGACCCCAACCAGCGCGTTAGCATCTACAAGTGCGACGGGGCGACTGTAGGTGAGCAAAACGAAGCGAGCGAGCGAGCGAGCGAAGCTGCCGTCCATTGCGATCCGAGCTCTAGCTACAGACGGCTACATCACATAACCAAACCAAACCAAACCAAAATAACCCACTCAAATTTTTTTAATTTTAATTTACTTCGCAACTTCTTTTGCTCGGCGCAGACATCAAGGGGAAGTGCAAGGCCATCACCGTCGACGGCTGCGAAAAGGTCAACGTGCTGTTCGACACCATTGTTAGCTGCGTGGAGACTGTCAACTGCAAGAGGTTGCAGATGCAGGCAAGGGGCATGTGCCCGGTAGTGAGCATTGAGAAAACTGATGGTTGTTTGGTGTATTTGTCGAAGGAGGTGAGTGAGTGAGTGAGTGAGCGAGCGGCGAAATGGCTACAGACGGCTAGTCCACCAGAAGCTAAGCTAAGCTAAGCTAAGCTAAGCTAAGCTAAGCTAACCCCCCCCAATTCGTTTCGCTTCACTCGGCGCAGACGATCGAAACGACGAGTTTTGTCACCAGCAAGAGCTCTGAGATGAACGTGAACTGGCCAGATGGTGATAGTGGTGAGATGATTGAGGCTGTCATTCCAGAGCAGTTCCAGCACAAATTGAATGCAAAGACTAAGAAGATTAGCAGCGACATCAGCGACTTGTACGCTCACTAGAAATATAATAAAGTGTGTATGGTGTTTGGGAGAATATCTACTTCTTCAAAATGTCACTATCCAATCAACTCAACCTCACCACGGTCCACATACTCCTGCAGCATCTGGTAGCGGGCGATCAATATCTCCCCAAACCAAAATGTTGCATTCTCCACATCTACAATGTCGCTCACAAACTCCTTCGCAAACAGACCTTCAGCGTTGTTGTTCAGAACCCGCGCGAAAACGTACTTGTTCAAATCTGCGCCGAGCGAAGAAGGTGCCACATGAATTGAGTGAGTGGAGTGGGTAAGTGGAGGCAGCCATTAGCCATTCATTATATATAGCCTGCCAATACAGCACATGGGCAAATCCTGCAGCAGAGCGAGCGGAAGGGGTGTGCGTTTATAGCGTCTGTAGCCATGAGCCATCATTATCTCGCCAACACAGCACTTACAAATCCTGCAGCTGAGCGAGCGGAAGGGGTGTGCGTGTATAGCGTCTGTAGCCATGAGCCATCATTATCCCGCCAACACTGCACTTACAAATCCTGCAGCTGAGCGAGCGGAAGGGGTGTGCGTGTATAGCGTCTGTAGCCATGAACCATCATTATCCCGCCAACACAGCACTTACAAATCCTGCAGCTTCGCTCGCTCACCTGGAACCGTGACCATTCCCTCAGCGTCAAGCTTTTCCAAGTCGCTGTAGCGCGGCAAGTGCTTCAACACACTCTCGGTGTAGTGCGCATCTATCAGCTTGATGTAACTGTCTGCGAATTTGCGCTCAGATGTGCTCATCCGGTCCTGGCCATGTTGTTAGGTGGATGTGGAGGTGGATGTGTACAGAACAATTTTACTCACCTGAAAGTTGGTCATGTAGTGCAAAACATGCTCCTCAATCTTTTTCAGCCGGAGCCGACAATAGTCAACAACTAGGTACCGGAACCGATCCAGCTCGAGCTGGTAGAGGCTGATCTCCAGTGCACCCTTCATGCTCTTGTTGCCAGAATCGGTCTTCGTGTCAATCAAATCCTGTTGGTAATCCATCAACTCGTTGATATCAGAGACCAAACTCTCGTGGTAAGGCATGAGAGTCGGCGAGTTTAGCTCTGTGAGCCACACAGAAGAGAGCCGACCAAAGTAGGTTTCGTCAGTGTGAGATTGTTGATTGGGAAAATGAGTGTTGGCTGAGGGTTCCGAATTGGCTGTATGGATTGTTTCTGGGGGCGGCGCATTTGCTTGATCCAATAGAGCATCAATTTCTGCGAAATCGGCCATGATAATATGTTATGTATATGCGCTTGCTGATGTATATGCGTTTGAGCTGATACGACTAGGTTGAAACGAAATTCAAGTTTCCCCAAAAAAATCACTAAACATTTTCCCCAATGTGTTCCCCAGTCAACTCAATATTTGATTTGATCGAACGAGCCAACAATCAGCCCAGTGGCTTTGCACAGTCCGTCCTATTTGCCATGGTGGTTCAGCAGCTAACTCCACTGATCGCCATCTCTGACTCTAGGACCAAGGAGCTCTACGAATCACAGCAGAAGATCTACGCCCTCAAGAGCTTAGATTCTGTCATGTCAACTGGTGAAAACAACGATAACAATTATGATCTGCTCAAGTTGCGACTGAAGCTCGATGAAATGACGTTGTTCTCAAAGGATGGAGACGATTTCGCTTCGAAATCCGTGGAATTTCTGGCCCTGGCGACTGAGATTTTCGCCACCAGTGAAACTGGCCTCTCTCCTCTTGTTCATGCTTCCGCCGATCCCAGTGCCAGTGACAGTGATGGTGACAACCTCCTCAAACGCCTGAATGAGTTGAAGTCCAATCCTCCCCCAACAAACACGTTAGAGGACAGAATGAACCGTTTGGGATGCCACAGCACCGCCACAAGCAACGTTATTAATCTCTCTGCCATGACGAACAAGGTTGACACGGTCGATGATATCATCGCTCAAACGACCGACATTATTCAGCTCGAGGGGGGAATTATTGACCAATCTGCGTCCCGTGTTGTTGAAGACAACGACGACAACGATGATGCAGTTCTTACAAACGCAATGCTCGCCGACATGATTTCGGCCAGCGTTAGTTTGGAGAATCCAGCAGTTAGCCAAGAAGATGAAGAAGGTATTGAAATTGCTGCCATCTCCAAGATTGACATCAAAATACTAGAAACCATGAACGTGCTTTCTCAGGCAACCAATATAGAAAACGATTGTGACGAAGAAGGAAAGAAGTACGTTCTGATCCGGGAGGCTATGAACCTCTTGAGTAGCATTAATATTTTAGATGTATAACAAGATGTATAAACACATCACATTATATTTAAAATCAAGGCTTAAAAATCTTCCAATTGAATTTTTAAGGTTTTATTCTTTTTTACATAAAATTTCACAAGTATGTCTCAACCTTCATAAAAAGCTTCCCATTGCACCTCAACCACTACCCCTAACCACTTCCAACTCCCCGAAAAAAAAAATTCAAACAAATCTTTTTTTTTTCACCCAAATCGCCACTGACACCTCTCCAACTGACTTCCTTTATCTTGTCTCGTTGTTCCAACCACCAATCTTTTTATAGTATAGCAAAATAAACCTCACCTCTCTTCTCGTCCAAACCATATATGGCCGACACCTCCACCCCATGGGGACAACGAAAAGTGATCGACGAGACTGCTGACGAGTGGCAGAAGATCCAGACAAAAACGTTCACTCGTTGGTGCAACGTTTATCTTAAGGAAAGGTGAGTGAGCGAAGAGATCGAAAAGACGAGAAAATATTTGCGATGTATCTCGCGATATGGCTGCAGACGGCTACACACACACACACCCCTTCCGCTCGCCCAGCTGTAGGATCCGCCTACCGCAGACGCTACATCTACATCCACAACTAAACTAAAACTAACCCACTCAATTCGTTCGGCTCGCTCTCCTCCCCCCTGCACCATTAAAAATGCACCTCGCTTCGCTTCGCTCGGCGCAGAGGAATGGCAATGACAGACCTTTTCCAGGATGTGAATGATGGCACGAACCTCCTCAATCTCCTCGAGATAATCGGCAAGGACACCATCCAGTCAATCTGCGGCCGCAAGTTCTACCCCTCGGCAAAGTGCAAGATGGACATCCACAAGCTGGAGAACAACAACTTGGTAATCGACTACCTCAAAAAGAAGGAGCTGAAGGTGAGTGAGCGAAGCGAGCGAGTCTTAACCCGTTTTATATTATGTAGGGTTATAAAAATTTTTCTACTGAACTAACCCACTCAATTCTGCTCGGTCAGCTCGTTAACATTGGCTCGTCGGATCTTAAGGACGGCAACCCTCGCCTAGTCCTGGGTCTCATTTGGACCATCATCCTCCGCTTCGCCATATCCGAAGATGGCAAGGAAGGTCTCCTTCTTTGGTGCAGGAAGAACACGGCCGGTTACAGAAATGTGGACGTCCAGAACTTCTCCCGCTCTTGGACCGATGGGCTCGCGTTTTGCGCTCTGATCAACAAGTTCCGCCCCGACCTCCTCAACTTCGAGGAAGCTGAAGCGATGGACGAAATGTCCCGAATGAAACTGGCCTTCGATGTCGCTTCCAACCAGCTCGGCATCGACGCCCTGCTGGACGCAGAGGACATTGTTGGGAACGCCAAGCCCGACGAGAAGTCGATTATTGCGTACCTCTCCCTGTACTTCGCAAAGTTTGCGAGGTGAGCGAGCGAGCTATATATAAATGCTAAACTATAATATAACATACTAACCCACTCAATTTGACCCACTCAATTTACTTCGCACCTTCTTCGCTCGGTGCAGCTTGGCGCAGCAGGACGCCATGGCCGATGCCATCAAGCGGGCGCTGGCCATCACCATGCACCACGAGGAGCTCTGCAAGCTCTACGAGGGGGATAGCGAGAGTCTATTGAGTTGGATCAGGGTCCAGACCGACAAGCTCACACCTGAAGCACTTGAAAAGATCGACTCGACGCCAAGCATAAAGCTCATCATCGACGCGATGAACGATTACAAGAATACCGTGAAGCCGACTAAGCAGCAGGCTTTGGCCGCGACAGAGGCGGTGCTGGCGAATTTGCACTTGTCGCAGAGGAACAACGAGCGTCCCATGTACGCGCCGAGTGTAGAGATCGAGGTGAGTGAGTGAGCGAGCGAGCGAGCCCCACATATCTTTCTATCCACAACTAAACTAACATTAACGGCGCAGAACCTCGAGACCGAATTCAACACCCTGGACAAGGCGGAGACGGCTTACACCACCGAGTCGCTCAACTTGCTGGATGCGTTTGAGCACACTGACTACAATTTGCAGAGGTTCAGCAACAAAATCGTCAAGGTCGAGGAGTTCGTCGGCACCAACACGCCAACGTTCACGTCAACTGACCACGGCGACAGCGTGTCTAGCTGCAGCGAAAAACTGAAGAAGTGTAACTTATTTGAGCTGCAGGAGCCCAAGTATAGCCAGATGTTAGCGAGCTGCAGGTGAGCGAAGAGCGGAATTGAAATGAACTGAAACTACAAACTACAAACTTACCCTTACCCACCACTCGTTTTCGCTCCGCTCTGCGCAGAGATTTCGTCGTCAGCTGCAACGACAGGCACGCTGGCACGGCGGGAGCCAAGTCTCAGCTTGAGGCTTGCACCACGAGTTTGAACGCGTTGCTGGACGCTCAGAAGAACTTTAAAGAGCAGGTCTCACTTCAACTTGAAAAAGAGAACGAGCTTTCAGCATTGCGGGTGAAGTACGACAACGACGTTAATAACTTCCAGTTCGCTCTTTTCGAGTGGGAGGAGGCCCTCATGGAGCCAGTCTCGCTTTGCAACAACGTTGATAGCATCGTCCAAGTCATTTCCCGAAGCGAGGAAGTTGCCAATCAAATTTCTGCCGGCGAGGCTGATTTGGTAAAGCTCGAAGAAATGGGGAGCGAGTTGTCCTCTAACAACATCCCCCTCGACACGGACGTCCGCGAGGTGCGAAACATTTTCGACGAGGCCAAAAATTCCTGCGGGGGGCGAATGGGCGAGCTCCAAGACGCCAAAGCGGCCCAAGAAGCGAAGCAGGCCGCTCGGGTCGCCTTTGCGGCCGCCGCGACTGCACTGATCGAATATTGCACGGAAACTTCCAGGATGACCGTGAGCCTCACCCGCCGCATGAGCATGACGCCGGAGTCGCAAGCGGAGAAGTTGAGCGTGCTCTGGGAGTCGTTCAACGCGGAAGGAAATCCCCTCCTCGAGAGCGTGGAAACAACCAGTGATGCGCAGAATCTAAACAAGGTGAGTTAGCGAGCGAAGCGAGCGAGCCTTGATGAGGACTCCAGCGATGGATGAATCCTCCAGTTAAATACTCTAAAACTTACCCCCACTCAACTCAATTCGTTCAGATTTACGTGAACACGCTCACCACCCAGACTGTTTTTTCGTGCAGGCTGGTCCACGCGGAGTGCATCAAGAACTTAAAAGATTCCATCGAGATCAACGCGGCACACATCCTGGCGCAGAGCCAAGGAGCCGAGATGAGCGCCGAACAGGCGAGAGAAATCAGGGAAGCGTTCGACAACTTTGACAAGGATAAATCGGGCGGGCTTAGTTTCAAAGAGTTCACGGACGGTCTGCAGGTGAGCGAGCGAGCCTTGAGGAAGAATCGACTACAAATCGACTACAACCACTACTAAACTAACATTGTTCCACTCAATTATTTTCTTCGCTCGGCGCAGGGAATGGGGCTGGTCATCGGGAACGACGAGGCCGAGAGCGAGTTCAAAAAGAGGGACGTGGACGGAAACGGCGTGCTTAGCTTTGACGAGTTTGCGGGATACATTCTAGAGCAGTTCCAAAGCGGAACGAGCGAGAGCGATGTTTTGAACGCTTTTTCGAGTTTGGCAGGCGGGAAGGGGGTGATCAGTGTTAATGAATTGAACCAGTACTTTGCTGGCGAGGTCAAGAACCTTGACTACATCAACTCGAACATGAAGGGCGAGGATGACGCGAAGGATTACACTGGCTTCGTGAAGGAGGTTATGTTCAGAATATAAAATGTTAAAATGTGATGGGAACTTTATTATCGTTTCCGCCGCCTAATTCGCACTTTCACGCCATCTCTAGGCGTAACTGGTACCATGAAAGGATGCTTAATCCGGCACTTTTCCACCTCAACTCCCCCTTCAATCTCTACCTCCCCCTCGTCAACCAGCTCGCAGTCAAACTCCTTGAAGAACAGCGAAAGCACCATGCTCGCCTCAAGCATGCTCAAATATTGCCCCAGGCAGTTGCGAGGTCCAGCGATGAAGGGGATGAATCCGCTACGGCGCGTGCGTGTTAGTTTAATATTTTCAACCAGCGAAGCGAAGCGAAGTAAAAAATTGGGTATAGAAAAACTCGAAAAAAAACTAAAAAAGGCGAAATTGCTGAATTGACCGTAACTCTAACGCATAGCGTCTTCAAGCGCTCATATTTGGACACGGTGGCTGGTTCGGCATCGCGCATCATTTTGTGCAAGGGGGGGGGGAAGGGGGTCGAGGACGGTCTATAATCAGGGCATGTGCACGCACACGACGTCAACAATGTGAAAACTAAAAAAAACTAAAAACAACAAGTTTGGTTCTGGCTCGCGGCTCGCTTCGCTCACCGCGTCACAAATAGAAAAAATGGTGTTGCTCGCTTCGCTCGCCCTCCACTCACAAGTTTTTATCGACCTCGTTCATCTTCGAGTGCTCTCCCCCCGGCATGAACCGCCCGTGATCATAGACCTTTGGTTCTCTCCAAACTTGTGGGTTCATGTGAACAGCTTGAATGCCGATCATGACAGTCGTCCCGACCGGCAACGTAACTTGTCGGTCCTCGACCACCAAGGTGCAATTCTGGCTGTCGACCGATCTCGTAACAGTGGGCACAACAGAAAACATCCTCAGCGATTCTTTCAAGATTGCCGTCGTCGCATCTAGCGTCATGAGCTGCTGGCGATCTGGGAGGGAGCTTGGGTTCAGGGACGCGATCGTCGAGGATGCGCCAAACACCCGGTTCCCGTCGTCAACGACCAGAGACTCAAGTGGGGTCATCTTCCCCCGACCCTCCTTCGTCCGTAGAATCTCAACAGCACTCCAGCTCATTACCGCCGCGGTCGTTTCGTGACCGGCCAGGACGAATGTCTGTTTTGTGTTGTCAATTAATTTTTAATTTAATTTTAAACTTGTATTTGTTCATCGCGCTTCGATCGCTCACCTTCATCTCGTCCCGGAAATCCGATCGGTCCGCCACCGACAGATTGTTTGGAAGGGGGGAATTTGGGAATTCTGCAAATGTCGAGGCGGCGTGTGTTGTGTGTTGCGTTAGCTCTTGTGCTTATAGTGGAAGGATGCACGCTCCACGCTCCTCGGCTCACCTTTCTTCAATTCAGTCACGCGAGCCTTCATTATATTGCCAAGCACGTCCTCGTATGGCGACGAAGAATTATTGCAATCCCCGCTGCAATCCCCGTCAAACTCAAATCTCTTAACCTCCTCCCACCGCTTCGCAACGACGTCGTCGATGACTTGGTTAAGCTCCCCAACCCTCGCCGAAAACGAGTCCTTATTAACCTTCTTCGAAACCCTCTCTCCGAAAACCTCACTCCCGTAGAACTTCCTAAACGGGTTCCAAACCCTCCTATTACTCTCGGCAACGATGGGAAGGTACAAGTTCGAGAACCTGGTCGCCGTGGATGTATAGGAGTCACCTGCATCCATATCCAGCGACATGAGAACGGCGCTAATAACGTCTAAAGTAAGATGCCTGAACAGTTCATTGAGGTCAACAGTAACTCCCAAAATATCAGCGACGAAGTTGTTGTCCCCTCTAAACTCGCTGATTAGATCGTTTCCTCCCCCCAAGCCCTTTTCCTGACGGCGAGCCTCGACCTTGGAGGCGAGGATTTTACAAGCACGAAGGGTTACGCTCGGGACGAGGTCCAGCACTCCGCCCCCGTCGTCCGATCCGCTTTTCATGCACCTGGCGAAGCGAAGCGAAGCGAAGCAGCGAGTGTTAGTTTGCTACCGTGATGATTCTGATGATGATTCTGCTGATGATGATGAAGATGATGATGATGATGATGATGGGCCACTCCACTCCACTCCACTCTACTCCACTCCACTCCGCCTCACCTCGCAACCCTTCCCCTCTGCCTCCCCCACCCCCCCCCCCTCCGGTGACTGCTCGTAACGATCCCCCTCCCCAACACGGGCAGAAACGGCGTGTACGTGAACACCACGTCCTTCCCGAGCTTGGGGTGGTTCCCCCCGCTCAGCAGCGCCTTCAGCAGCGCCGGCGAGTCGACGCTCACACAGGAACGGAAGAAGGGGAGGGTGAAGGAGTACAAGGGGCCGAAGCGATGGTGCCAGGAGGTCATGACGTTCCAGGGGGGGCCGAGGGGGGAGGACAGGATTTGGAAGATGTTCCCCAGACCGAAGATTTTAAGAATGAAGAAGGTGGGGACTACGGGAATTAGGTGGGATAGTGTAGAGTTGTAGTTTAGGAGAAGGTGAGATTTTAGTTGGACCGGGCAGAGATAAAATAGGATGGGGATGAGAACGACTAAGAGGCTGAGGCGCAAATATAGGAATTCGATCATGGTGTGGTACTAGTAGAGATAATGAGTATTTCTTCCCCACTTGACACCTTGAATACGCTTGATTACGCTTGAATACGCTTAAAACTTTATACCATTATTTGAACCTAAATTGTTTCGTAAAATCATCTCAGACCGTTATACAAGTGTATGTTCGCGCAAACCCCATCCCACCCTCAGGACGGCGAAACCTATCTTGAATACCTCCTCGATGCCTTCTCAAACACACAATTTTCGCACCTACTGAGCAGGTTCATGGCTCACCTCTCCTCCCTTGACGCGACCTCCTGCGAGCAGGTGAGCAAGCCTTGCATTACTATGCACTAGTTGTGACTAGCGAGCTGTGAGCGAAGCGAGCCGCGAGCGAAACGCCATTCACTTCACTCGCCGCTTGCCAGCAACACTGTTCTTTATACAAGTACTTTATACAAGTACTTTATACAAGTACTTTATACAAGTACTTTATACAAGTACTTTAAACAAGTACTTTATACAAGTTGTAATGTATACAAGTTGTGACTAACTCGCTTCGCTCGTTTGCTGGCAGGTTAAGTCCCTCTCTGCCCTCGAGTCCAAGTTCATAGCCATAGCCCAGGACCGGATCCGCGATTTTCCGCTACTGAAAACGCTAGACGACGACGGCCAGCTCAATGCGGCAATGATTCCTGAAACGAGCGAGCTTCTCGGGGTGATTTCCTCGGACAAGGAGGCCAAGGAGCTCCGGGAGGACATCGACAAGGCTCGGACAAAGGCCACAATGATTGCCGAGGAGAAGATCCAGACTGCCGAGCAGGCCTACTCCCTGGTCCGGGACCAGACGGATCGGTTGGACCGAATAATCATGGATTTTGAGGCGTACCTCCACCAGGAGAACCTCTTTGATGACCCGGACGGGGACGATGAGGGTATGTCCGGGGGGGGGGTGCAGCAGCTGCAGCAGCAGTGGCAGCAGCAGCAGTATCAGCCGCAGCAGCAGCAGCAGCAACAGCAACAATATCAACAGCAGCAGCAACAGTGGGATCAACCGCCAGTGCCTTCAAACGGCATATTTAGTAGTTACTCGGCGGAGACCCAGTATAGTAATAGTATTAGCAATAACAATAGCAATCGCAATAGCAATAGCAACAATAATAACAGTATCAATAACAACAACAATAACAGTAGCAATAACAACAACAATAACAGTAGCAATAACAACAACGCCCCTCCTTCTTCTCCTCCTCCCAATCAACTAAACAAATTCGGATTCAGGAGACCGGTCGAAACTGAAACTGTTGCCATCAACGTCGAGGAGTCGGAGTGGATCGTGGCCAAGGTGATCAGCAGCGACTTGCTGAACGAAACCTTGAAGCTGCAGGACGCCGACGTGGAGGCGAGCCACAAGCAGTACACCCTGCCCGAGGAGAGGGTCCGAACGCTCTTCTTCAGCCACTTTAACAGCGTCAACAACGCCTCTACGCTCAAGCTGAGCCGGGGGGAGGTGAGCGAAATTGCTACAGACGGCATCATCCCAACTACTTTACTAACCCACTCATTTTCCTTCGCACCTTCTTCGCTCGGAGCAGATCATCATGGCGGTTTACCCGGACACGACAAGCTTCTACGAGGCGACGGTCGCCAAGCCGGCGAAAATAGACTTAAAGAGCGGCGCGGGAGGGGTGGTGGAGGTCAACTTTAAGGACGACCACGACGAATTCGGTATCATTCCGGAACGGCCCGTGTTCTTGCACCAGGTTTTGTTGTTATGAAATCTAAATATTTTTTTATAATTTCTACTCACTCACTTGTTAAGAGCTCCATGTAGGTCTTGGCCTTCTCCATGTCGCCCATGAATTTGTACAGTTGATCAACATTCATTTCGACAATTTCCTCCTCCCTCTTGCCATCCTTATCCAGATAAAACTTTATCTGAAGGAACGTGCTGCCCACCTGCTTCATCTCGTCGGTGGACGCGGTCACGCCGAACTTCCACTCCATGTCAACCACGCTGTTGACTGAGATTGTAGAAGAGGATGAAGAAGAAGAAGAAGAAGAAGAAGAAGAGGTTTGGGATTGATTTGCTGGAGCGGTGGAGGAGGAGGATGTTACTGACGCCGATAGGGGACCAAGCGCATCGGCCGACGCAACCTTCTGGGCACCCACGACGGCCGTCACAAACGCCTTCGCGAGAGCGTCGGCGGCGTCGTCCCCATCCTCCGATTGGGGGAGAACTGCCAGGAGCTGGGCCAAGTGCTCCTTGGGCGAGAGGGGGGGCTGCAGGGCGTTCACAGCACCGAGGTAAAGCATGGCAGTTTTTGCTTGGTTTTTTACTTGCTCGAGGGGGGTTGAGGATGAGCTGGAGATGCTCCTGAGGGAGCTAATGAAGGTGGCAGCATCTAAGGATGTTGTGGACAACAAGTTTCCAACAGCATCAAAGAGGGACGACAGGGGGGGGTGCGGGGCTGGGGAGGGGGGGGGAGGAGAGGTGATAAGTCTACACCAAGGAGGATCGTCATATGAAATATTTGGTCTGAAGGTAAGTGAAACTTAACTTAAACATTTATTAGACATGATTCTTGACGAAATGTTAAAATAATGCTATTACATATGCTAGCACATAATCAAATAACCTCAAACTGATAACAAGAGAATGTGCCCTCTCATCCCCAGCCCAACAAATCTTTCAAACGATAAAGGCCGAGCTCCAACCACCAAATGTCTCAAACTTAAAACTTCTTCCCACCACCACAAGTTCCTCCTTCTTCAAATGGTTCTATTTAGAGAACCCACACAGCAGATGCTGAACGAGTTCCTTTCACGCATTGAATTGGCAACAGTTCACTCTGAGGAAGAGGACTCAGAAGACAGAGGACAAGAGGACAACATCAAGAGGACTCAGAAGACAGAGGACAAGAGGACAACATCAAGATGTTTGAAAATGTAAAAAATTGCCAAAATTTCACCCCTTAAACATTTCTTTAATAAACCCCTCCCTCATTATTAATACCTCTGCATCGGCTGCTGCTGCTGCTGTGGCGGAGCATACGCGAAATGATGCGGTTGCCTTTGCACCTCTTGCTCATCCTGCGAATTAGAAAAGGTTAGTTGGTTGGGGTGATTTTCATGAAGTTCATGGGGGGGGGGCACTCACGCAACAGAACCCGTACTTCACCCCTTCCCTAAATTCAACCTCATGAGTGACCTGAGCCATATGACAATAATTACAGCAAACAGTACCAAAGCATGTGATGCACTCGTCTCCATCAATTCTGTACTTGTTCTCAACGTCGTTTCTGCTGCAAAAGGCGCCAATGCCACAAGGCAAGCACGCTTCAAGGCAACAAACACTGCAACTGTCTGTTCCGGTGGCTCTCGCAACAGCCTTGTAGTAGTTACAGGGATAACACGTGAAGCACAATGGAACAAAGCACCGAAGACAGAGTTCTCCCGCATCACAATCAAACAGGCCTTGATCGTAGTCATTATTTTGATGTTGAGGAGGTTGAGGAGGGAGGACCAGCTGAAGGTGTGGTTGGGGGTAAAATGCTGCTGGTGGGGGAGCTAATTGTTGGTGTTGTTGTTGCGGAGGGAAGAACTGTTGTTGTTGTTGTTGTTGTTGTTGTTGAGGGGCCAACAATGGTTGCCTGTCAGGTGTGGCAAGCTGAGCTGTTACAACAGGGATATCGCCCCTCTTCTTGATGCTGTGCAACAACATTTTCACGTGCCCAAACCTCGTGATTCCGAGATCTTTAAGATCACCCTCAGTGAGATCATGAATATAATCAAGGTGTTCATATCCTTCCTCTACGAAGTTAGTAAGGTATTCCTCGAGGCCAATCGAGGCAAGCCACTCTTCTACGGTGGTCATCTTGTTGAAAAGAAGCAAAAATGAATGATTGTCGAAAGCTCTGGCGAAAAAATCAGTGAAATTTCAGTCAAAATTTACAAAATATTGAATTTCACTTGCTTGCAAGAAAGCAATAAAATGTAAACCAATCAGCGTAGCTTTAGGCCGTGATTGGTCTGCGGCAGAAAATGCCATATATATAGTTGGTCCAGATCCAAGACGAAGATTTGCTCATGAGAAGCTATAGGGGACATCGATGACCATGAAGCCACATCATTGGCACTAGTCTAGGTCCTCCATATCGTCCTCCCCGCTAGCGCCGTGGATGGACTTGGACTTCATTCTATATTGTTTTGGATCCGGAGGTGGGAGTGAGTCGCGGTACTCTTCCAAAGTTTGTTTTGGTGTTGTTTTTGTTTTTGGTGTGGGTGTGATTGTTGGTGCTGGTGTTTTTATAACTTTAGATATTGTTGGCAATGGTGTCGGTGCCACGGCTGGTATAATCGCAGGCCTCTGATCTTCAACTTTTTTCTCCCCCCTCCCCCTCCCCCTTCCCCTTCCCCTCCCCCCCCCAACCCCCCTCCCCCCCCAACCCCCCTCCCTCTCCCTCTTCCGCCTCTCCCCCCCCCACCCCCCGCCCCCCCCGCCTTCCCCAACCTAGTCACATGCATAATTTGCCTCTCCTTCTGCTCCCTCTTCTCCCGTTCCTCCCGCTCGTACTTCTCCCGCTCCTCCCCCCCCATTGCGCTGAGCCGATCGAGGACGAGGCGCTCGGAGGCAACTCGGGCGGCAGCCTGTGAGGCAAAGAATTGGGATTCTCGAGAAGGAGAGCTTTTTGGGGGAGGGGTTTGAGTTTGAGTTGGAGCTCGAGGTGGAGTTGGAGCAGTCCGTGGTGGTTGTGATGTTGGAGCAGTCCGTGGTGGTGGCATTGATTTTGGCATTGATTTTGGTGTTGGTTTGGGTGTTGGTTTGGGTGTTGGTTTGGGTATTGTTTTTGGTTGTTGCTGTGCATCATCTTCTTCATCTTCGTCTTCCTCTTCATCTTCGTCATCATCTCCATCACTGTCACTGTCACTCCCATGCATTGCCTCCACCGCCGCCCTCTCCGCCCTCTCCTTAGCCTCCCTCCTCCTCCGACTATGCTCCAAAATATCATTCTCCCTCCTCCTAGCCGCCTCCTTCTTCCGCCCCTCCTCCGACTCCTCCGCAACGCTCTCCCGAACCCTCGCCCTTCGCTCCTCCTCCTCCTCCTCGACCTTCAGCGCTCGCTTGACCCTCTCCTCGCGAAGGGCCAAAGCCCGCTGCCTGTCTTTTTGCCCCCGGGACACTTTCTGAACGATTGTCGCGGCGGCATTTTCACTTTCACTTTCGCTCAAGGCCAAGGCGTTGGCCGTAGAAGCAGCAGCCTCCATAGCGGCCTTAGTAGCAGCCTCTGACCCCTCGTCGTGGCACATGCTGCTGCGGCTGCTGCTGCTGCTGCAATCGGAATCAGAAGTGTTACCTTCCGAGAAGTCACTGTTGTCGTTGTCGTTGTCGTTGTCGTTGTTGTCATGTTCTTCCCCAATATCATCATCTAAAACCTCTTCCTCTAACTCTACCCTCTTCCTCTTCTTCTCCTCCTCCTCCTCTCTCGCCATCTTGCTGTATATCGTGAATCTCCTGTGCCTCCTACTCGCCGGCTTCCACTCCTCCTCCTCCTCGCCAAAGCACAAATCGAGCCAAAAATCCACCACCTCCCCCTCATCAACACCAAAGTTACTGCTCCCACATATCATCCCAACAACCTCCTCGAGCGCCCCCCCGAGGTTCTCCCTCGTGAGGTGCATCAGCAAGAATCCGTACTCGGCGCTGAGGAAGGCCTTCTCGACAAAGTTCGTTACAGTTTCGGTCGTGCCGTTTGTGGAGATGGCTAGGAGCATCGCGGACCGGAGGAGGGGGGTGGCGGTGCAGCAGATGTATTTTGTTAGGGAGCGTTCGAGGGGGGTAGGGGTGGGGGTGGGGGTGGGGGTGGGGGTGGGGGTGGGGGTGGGGGGGTGCGACGGTTGAGATTGCGGTTTTGATGGCTGTCGCTGTTGGGAGCTGTTGGCCAAGAGTGACGAGTTCTCCATTTTGGCTTCCGCGTTTTTCGCTAAGACTGCCGTAACCAACACTTTCTCAAGGAGGCTCTCATGTGCGTCGGCGTCGTTTTCATTGGGATTGTTGGTTGTTGCAGGAGAAGAAGAAGAAACAGGAGGAGAAGGAGGAGGAGGAGGAGGAGGAGGGACTGTAACTTCTTTAACGGGAGAGATCTTGAACTGGACAGCACGTCCTTTTGGGGGTTGTCGGGGCGCAGTGCCTGGGTGTAGCATCAAGGCTCGTTACTTTAATCTCAGAAAAATGAAAAGAGTCTGAGTTGTTCAATTGGAAGTTTCACATGTGGTGATGAGTTACTTGTTTGGAAAATTCTGGAAAACAACGTCCTCCATGTCCACAGCAAATTACTTTCTTCTCTAAAACCTTTCTTACCTTACCTTCTACACTCTTACGATTTACCTACCTCCCCTGACTTCCCAGGTGTTCTCTGTGATTTTGGAAATCTTCGATTTGATTTAGATTTCTTTACAAGGCTGTTACTTTCGGTCTCTTACTCTTTGAAACACCGCCCCACCCTGTTACCTAAGTGAGCTTTGCCAAGTCATGAGAAGATTCAGCAGCAACAAGGTGGAGACAGAGGAATCCATAGAGTCAACCGACAGGCGAAACTCCAAAGTGCTACGCAGGCGAAGTGTTGCCAATGGAGAAACCACTGACCGTGTTGCGAAACTGGTCTTCAACCCCCCTCTCCCCCCCCTCACATCCACCCCCTCTGGTCTGACT
>Ga0302114_10001116_pt1 | contig 18033 bp, 10 predicted proteins | sample AG5_Surface_MG_FD_203107 | JGI IMG/M metagenome (GOLD analysis project Ga0302114, IMG submission 203107) | Marine microbial communities from Western Arctic Ocean, Canada - AG5_Surface | ecosystem: Environmental > Aquatic > Marine > Oceanic | place: Canada: Western Arctic Ocean | collected...
GAAGAGCGTTACGCTCGTGGACTTCGCCAGAGGTATTTGCGTTCCCATGGAGCTCTCTTCTTCGGCGATGCTGTTCTGCAGCAGTAGCGCTTCCTGATCTCTTCTCGGCATCTTTTTTCTTTTTCTTACTAATAATAATGGTTGCCTCGGAAAAAGCCGCGCGCTTCTTCTCGGGGAGGAGGAGGAGGAAGAAGAAGACAAAGAACTGAAGAAGAAAGTGAGGAAGGTGGAGAGTAGTAGTAGTAGTAGTAGTAGTAGTAGAAGAAGAAGACGACGACGACGTAAATAAAGACGACGACGACGCGAAGAGAGTAAGGTAAGCAAAACAAACCCTTCTCTGCTTTCTTCTCTTCTTTTTCTGTTTGTGTGGACTTTATTATTCGAGGAATTGATTTGTTTTCGTCCGAATTTCTCTTTTTGCCCTCAAATCAATCATCTGCAGAAAAATTAGAGAAAAGCTTCTAGAGAAAAGAAGAGAAAAGAATTACAAGAAGAGAAGAACACGCGCGCGATGAGTAGCGTCGTCGCGTTCCAATCGATGATATCTGGAAAGACGGGAGCGTCTCCGACATCATCTATACGTCGGCGACGGCGGCGGTATCATCCATGCCAGCGCTTTTCACCAGTTCCTTCTTCTTCTTCTTCTTCTTCTTCTTCTTCTTCTTCTCGTCCCGAGAAACAATTGGATGTCGTTGCACGAAGTACGAACCGAGATGAAGACGAGAGAGCTTTGAACGACGAAGACGTTCGGCGAGAAGAAGAAGTCGTGGTCGAAAGTGAACGATCAGACGTGGTGAATGGAGGAGAAAAGGACAACTCTGAAACGGAATCTTCGTCCTCAGCGACGGCTTTTAAATTTAGCGCGACGAAAAGTACCGGAACGAGAAACGAAGAAGAAGAGGAGGAGAAGGAAGAAGAAGAAAAAGAAGGAAAGAAGAAGGGGAAGATGGAAAACGAGCACACGAATACGAGCGAGAAAATAAAAAACGCGTTGGTTCAGACGAAAACGTTCGCGCTCAATTTACCGTTCATATCGCACGTGCGGGTTTTCCTGGACCGCAAATCAAAGTGGGAGAAACTATACGGCGAGGCGAATGAAAAGTTTGCGGACCACAAAAAGCAAGACGAGTTGATGCTCGAACTGCATCGCTTCGGACGGGTCGAAGAAATTATCGAACGGTTTGAATCGAGAAAATACGCGAGTGGACCAAGAAGTGTGACCGCGTACATGGCTGCGTTGATATCATCACAAAGAATGGATAAATATTTCGAGCATCAAGGAGCAACTTCTTCTTCCTCGAAAACGACGTCGGAGCTTGAGGACAAAGACGAAAAAACGAAAGATGGAGAAGGCGACGCGAAGAGTGATTTGCCGTCTTCAACCATTCCAAAGCCCCCTCCGCATTTGACGAGATCTTCTACGGCGACAACTTACCAACCGATGGAGATTGGAGGAGACTCGCTGCCGCTGCTTTTGAAAGATTTGAGCGAACGCGCGGATCCGGATAAATCTTTGAAGATGGCCCGAGCCGTTCGGTTTGGACGAGCGAGTACGCCCATTCACGTAGTCGTAGAAGGCGGCAACATCTCAAAAGTTGGGAAAGTCAAAGGTTTCTTTGGAAATATGTTTATGTTCGTTGGTGTCGTATCGTGCATTTCATGGACGGGTTCATATCTCCTTCGTCGCTACTTTGCTACCATGAAAATTACCACGGTAGTGACGTCCTCGCCTTCGTCTTCGTCGTCATCCTCGTTGGGCAAGTCGTCGTCTTCGTCGTCTTCATTGCATCCGCCGACGAGTTCAGGCAGTGGTGGTGTAAAGAAAGACGACGAGGAAAGTGACTCGGGCACTCCTTCCTTCGCTCCGAAACAATACGACAAAGATACGATGCCCGAGAAGAACAAAAAAACATTTAAAGACGTTCGCGGTTGCGACGAATGCAAAGGTGAATTGCAAGAAGTCGTCGAGTATCTTCGCAATCCGGATAAGTTCACGCGTCTCGGAGGAAAGTTACCAAAGGGCATTTTGCTCACAGGGCCGCCGGGTACTGGGAAGACTTTGCTAGCCAGAGCGGTTGCGGGTGAGGCGGATGTTCCGTTTTTCTATCGCTCTGGCTCCGAGTTCGAAGAGATGTTCGTTGGCGTCGGATCAAAACGGGTGCGACAACTTTTTGCCGCCGCTAAGAAGAAAACTCCGTGCATCGTATTTATCGATGAAATTGACGCAGTAGGAACATCGCGCAAGTCGTGGGAATCACAGTCTGGGGGACGCAAAACGCTGAACCAGCTCCTCACCGAAATGGATGGATTCGAACAAAACGATGGTATCATCGTTCTGGCGGCGACCAACTTACCCGAGAGTTTGGATCCAGCGCTTACGCGACCTGGTAGGTTCGATAAAACCGTTCACGTGCCAAATCCAGACATCGGAGGACGCAGAGATATTCTCAAACACTACTTGGACGATAAACCTGTCGCGAAAGACGTCGATGTCGACGCGTTAGCTAGAGGAACTTCCGGATTATCCGGAGCCGAGTTGTCGAACCTCGTCAACATTGCGGCGGTGCGAGCGGCGGTGACGGATGAAACTTCAATCACGCTAAAAACGCTGGAATGGGCAAAAGATCGCATCTTGATGGGAACGGAAAGAAAATCCGCCGTACTGAGCGAGGAAAATAGAAAACTTACCGCGTATCACGAGGCTGGGCACGCCTTGGTTGCTCTAAAAACAAAAGGTGCGATGCCGGTGCACAAAGCGACGATTGTTCCAAGAGGTCAAGCGCTCGGTATGGTCACACAATTGCCGGACAAGGATGAAACTTCCATCTCTAGACGTCAGCTTTTGGCACGATTAGATGTGTGCTTCGGCGGCCGAGTCGCAGAAGAAATCATTTTTGGCCAAGATGAGGTTACGACAGGCGCGCTCAACGATTTACAACAAGCAACGAGATTAGCGCATTACATGGTTTCAGAGGTTGGGATGAGCGACAAAGTTGGCGTACTGAACGTCGGAAACCTCCGTGGAAAAGAATCTAGAGGAGCTTCCACGCGACTGGAAGAATCCGTAGACGAGGAAGTCATTGCTTCTTTGAAGCAGTCACACACGCGAGTGACGAAGATGTTGAAACAAAACGAAAAAGATTTACGCAAGTTGGCAGAAGCATTGCTTCAAAAGGAAACGCTGACTGGAAGCGAAATGCGCGAAATTTTAGGAATGCCTGCGCAACAAAAACCAGTCGAATTGGTTTCGCGATCGAAGGTCGAGGAAGAAGACGAAGCATCGAGCGCTCCGAAAGGAGACGAAAAAGTTGACGAAAAGACCGATGCAGCGCCAGATGAAGACGACTTGATAATTGTCGTCGTGGGCGAAACTACGGAAAAATCGACTTCTATGCGGAATAAATAGAATACTAAGGTGATCTCATGATATACAATTGCTTTTGAACGCTATAATACTGCTACAGTTTACTATCACTACCACTACTACTACTTACACATATGATGACGTTCATCACCAAGCATCATTTTCTCCTCTTCTTCTTTTCCTGTTTCGATTTTTCTCCTCTTTCATTCCATCCGTAGAACCTTTCATACAGCCACAATAAACCGTCACCTTTTACTTTGAATATGCCCCATGCCCCACCAATAAGAAAGTGTACTAATGTCGACTTCAGATTGCCACCCATGCTCTCGATGCGTCTTCCACTGGTCGTGATGACCCTATCCACTAAACGCACGCAGCTCGTCGTACTTTTTTTTTTAGCGCACCCGTATTTTTGCATTCGAACACATAAATCTGCATCTTCCATGATGGGCAAAGTCTCATCGTATCCGTCGACGGCTTCAAAATCATTTAGTCTACAGAATATACCTTGGTCGCCAAACAAAAGTTTCAATCCGAGCACGTATCTTTTCGGATATAAAATAGCCGTGTAGAAATCTGATTTGAAGACGTTGTGATAAGACATCGCCCAGTACGTTTTCTTAACAGTCGTGATGAGCGAAATAAACCCTCCCACGATAGCCTTTGCATCTCTCATTGTCTCATCAACTACATTCAAAATATCCGGAAAAGGTATCGTATCTGCGTGTAGAAACAAGACATTCTTCGGATGTGTTGAGAGAGCGTGGACGCCGGCGTTCATTTGTCGCGACCTACCTCGTTTGCCTCGCACTACTTTCGCGCCGTACTTCTCAGCTACTTTGGCACTATTGTCCGTGGAATCTCCCACGGCAACGACCACTTCGGATGGTTGCGGTCGCAACGCATGTATTTGTACGAGCAAAAGCTCTATATTTTCCTCTTCGTTCAACGCCGGAATGACAATCGCGCAGGCGCTCGTTTTCTTCTTCTCTCTTCGCTTTCGTTGTTGTTGTTGGTCGCCATCATTTTCTTCTGTATTATTAGCATCATCGTACGACGGTTCGTGCAATTTATCGAGCGCAGATATCACGGCTTGTCTAAAAAGTAAAGCGAGGAGAAGAAACTTGAATAATCCGTTGAATCTATCGCTGTAATCATCGTTGTCGTCGTCGTCGTCCTCTCTGTTTTTATTACTTCCTCCGAACCAACTGCCTCCCCCTCCTCCTCTTCCTCCTCCTTTGCTCAAATCGTTATTATCGTTGGTGCCATCGCCAATATCAACTATCACAGGTTCAAACGACGATGATGAAGATGCACCAGTCGATATCCTATCGCTCTTGCGTTCCATCTTCCTCTTCTTCTTTATCTTTCCATCAGCTGAAGAGAACAAAAAGGAAGTTTTTTTTCTAACAACCTCCTTCGTTCTTCCTTCGCGTCGTTGATGCTTTTGTTGACTCACCCGGCATTGTCCGAGCGCTGCTGCGACGGCCCGCGACAACGACATCGCGTCGTGCGTCTCTCTTCCTATCCTTTACAATTCTCTCTTTCTCTCTTTCTCTCTCGCGAGAAACTTGCGACGAAAAAGCTCTCACGACGAAGTTCCCCGGTCGTTGAGATGATTTCTCGAGATTTTTATTTGTCGTGTTCACGTCTTAAAATCATGAGGAGAAAGAGCATCTTCACAAAAAAAGCAGTCTTTTCGCAGTTTTGTTTTTACTTGTGTTTCGATTGAGAAGAGATGTATACCTGTACTCATCACTCGTTCCGCGCGGCTCCTCGCTTTCTGCCGCCGCGCGTAAATGAGAGCAACGCTAAACGCAGAAACAGAGGGAGAAGAATATCGACGACGGCAAAGTTTGGTGAACCGAGAAACTTTGACGAAGACGAAGACGGCGTCGGCGTCGGCGACGGCGACAGGGATTTTTATAACAACAACAACAGGCGCCAACAACATCAAAACAATTCTTCGTGGAGAGAAGATGGACGACGAACAATGAGGGGAGGAGACAGAGGAGCGCGAGAATTCGATGACAGACGCAATGAGGACAGCGATTTCAGGAGAGATGACTTCGACAGAGGACGCGGAAGCGCGCGATTCGGAGGAGGAGGACGAGGAGGAGGACGCAGAGGAGGAAGAATCGGCGGCCGGGGAAGAGGTCGTTACGGGGAAGGACAACGAAGAGATAGAAGAAATGAAAATTTTAGCAGCAATAACAGAAGCAACTCGAGGGTAGGAAATATAAATCCATTCAAAGTTATGGTAGGCAACCTCTCCTACAGCACGACAGACGAGAGCTTAGGTCGAGCTATGGAACGTTTTGGCTACGTCGCAAACGCTCGCGTCGTCTTGGACAGAGAAACCGGCCAATCGAGAGGCTTTGGTTTCGTAACTTTTGAAGACGAGACATCCTGCGCGGAATGCGTAGAAATTGGACCAGGGATGCGAATAGACGACCGCGAAGTTAAAGTAGAAGCGTCAATTGACAAGAATTACGTCCCAACACCTTCGTTTTCAAGCGCTACCAATTCTCAGCGCAGGTATAACAATTTTGACGGCGACGACGACGACGACGACGAAGAAGAAGATGACAATAATCATGCACACAACAACAGGTTCTCGGCGCCCGCGATGATGCGTGTTCTCGATCGACCGTCGCCTTCGTTCCTCAATGGTGCTCGAGAAACGAGAAACCAAGGAGGTTTTGCCGCCGATGACGCCGACGAAGAAAGGTCCGCCAATACCAACGCAATGTCCGAGGATGAATTTGAAGATTGGGTGCTAGAAGGATTAGAAGACGATCTTGTAGACTCAAGGCGACAAAATAGATCAGATAATGGGCCGTATGGTGACCAAAACGATGAGGCGCGAGAATATGTGCCCACATTACTCGCTAAATACGTCGAAGATGATTTTGAGCCAGAAATGTTTGTTCGAGAGCCGGACGACCCGGATGAGTATTTTTTCTACTCCGGTGCAAAGTTCAAAGATATTGGAGCTTCAGAATTGATCGTCAATGCTCTCGAAAGCCGCATGAACATTTCACGTCCTTCACACATACAAGCGCAAAGTTTCAAGATACTCCTTCACGATCATAGTGACTCCTACAATGAGGAGAGCTCTGTGGCAAATGACGATGAAGGTGCGAATCATGTTCTACTCGCCGACCAAGCAGGGAGTGGTAAAACGTTGAGCTACTTATTACCACTTCTTCAAAGGTTAGAGCGGCTCGAACGAGATTCTGGAATGAGTGTTTCGAAGCGTCCACGCGCGCTCGTTTTAGTTCCAACTTCGGAATTGGCGAGACAAGTAACTGAAGTTGTCAAAGAACTTTCAAAAGGTGGCGTCCGAACGAGATCGATGATTGCGACTGGTGGTGCTTCTGATAGAACAAAAACTAACCGCGCAGAACAATCTACTCGCGATTTGACCGCGAAGTTTACGTTGACGCAAACAAAAACTTTAAAGAGTGGCGTTGACATCGTAATTGGAACTCCAGGACGCATTCGGTACTTGTGTGAAACGGGCAGAATGGAGTTGGATGATTTAGACAGCATTATTTTGGATGAGTGCGATGTATTACTGGGAGATGCGTTTGAATTCGCGTCTCAAATCAAACCGATTAAAGATCTTGCCAATCCAACAAGTACGCGATTCGTGTTGGTAACGGCAACGATTCCCGATCAAGTCTTGCGCGAACTTAAGCAGTTCTTTTACCCGCAAGATATTCGCGTTATTCAAGGACCAGGATTACATCGCCCGTCTGCGGGTACGCTAGAGCGGCTCGTCGACTGCTCTGGTGGTGACGTCTCGGACGAACAAAGCGGGTTTTATCGTAAATATGCCGCGCTCATGAAAATTTTGAGGGACGACATACTCCCGTCTACCGCTGGAACTACTGCTAAAACGAGCAAGAAGAAATCGGCGTCGCGAACGTTACTGTTTTGCAATAAGATTGAAACCTGCCGTAAGTTGGAAAATCTACTCATCCGAAGCGACCCAGACGGTGCCAGTTACAAAGTGCTACCCTATCACGCCGCGTTGAGCCGCGAGAAAAGGGACGAGAATCTTCGCAAATTTCTCGGGCGAAGAAGTTCGAGCGAAAAACAGCGAGGCGAGTTTACCGTCGACGACGACGACTCAACGCCGCAATTATTAATTTGTACAGATAGAGCTTCTCGAGGATTAGACGGTAAAAAAATTAAGCACGTGGTATTGTTTGACTTCCCGCGCGATCCATCAGAGTACGTCAGGCGCGTTGGAAGAACTGCTCGCGGCGCGTTGGGAACTGGGACAGTGACGGCACTCGTAATAGGGAGACAATTAAAGTTGGCCAGAGAAATCATGCGACGAAACTCCAGAGGCGATCCGGTTGAAGGTACGCCTACTACGACATGAACGAGTGAATATCCGTCACAAGGATTGATGATATCCGGAGAGTGTTCGAGCGTTTCATGTACATAATAATTCGAATACAAGTTTGTTTTTCTTAAAAATCCCTCTCTGGTACTCTCTTTTTATTATTGAGTGGTTTCAGCGATATTGAATCCATAATCCATCCTCGTTTCATCGAAACGTTTTTTTTTCGTTTTGATTTTTATTTCTTGGTCCACATCCAATACGGATTCATGCACCCTTCTTTGCACACGGGTATGCAGTTACACACGGCTTTATACGCCAGATTGCGATAGACGGCGTCTCCGGCGCCATCGTTCATATTTTTGCGCATGTGATACTCCCTACGCGATGAAAAAGGAGAAGTGAGAGAGAGAGAGAGGAGAAGAGAATTTGAGAATGAGTGAAGAAAATATGGAATTGCTCTTTTGCATTTGACAGCAGGGAAAAAAGAAAAAAGAAAAGCGCGCGCACCAGTGGTCTTCCTTGATTTCTTCGTCAGCCGCGGCTTCAAAAATGTCGGGTCCTTGGTTGTATTCTTCGTCGTCGCTTTCGCTTTCTGAGTCGGACGTCATGGCGAATTGGATTTTGATGTATCGATTATTTGTGTGAATATAATAATTCTGAAGAGAATAGAAAAAAAACGCTTGCAAGCGTTTTTGTTTTGTGAAAAAGATTTTGATCTCAGCGAAGGGAAAAAAACACACTTCAAAAGTTCGCGCGCGTTTAAAGTCTTCACGCAGCATCGTCGTTATCATCATCGTCCTCTTTATATTGCTCTTCTGATACGGCACTTTTTATTTTCAAATAAAAAAAAATGATTGGTTATGATGATACAAACGATCGTCGAGTGGGGCTCCCTAGAGGTCCGGAAGTCTTCGGGGCAACGGAAATAGATGACGAACGAGATCAGTTAAAGAATAAGATTTTGGAGTTTGAGAAGCGAATAGACAAAAACAATAAAGAACACGTTGATATGCTGGAAAAAATGCGGTTGGAAACGAGAGAACTCGAACGCTTGAGAGGCGTTTGGTCAGAGAGGGGATTACCGGGTGTCTCTCGCGATTGGAACGTTCAAGAGGCAAAAACCAAGACAGAACCACCTCACATGCGGTTGGAATATAGAGAGTACATCGATTACAAAGAAGTTGAAAGGAAACGCGAGAGTAGTGGGCCAGATCGGCATTTGGTTACAAAAATGACGAAACGCGAAGGCGTAGACGATGTTCTTGCCAGAGCATTACCGTCGACTGTATCAAAGTCTCATGGCGATTCTTCTTCTTCCCCTTCTTCTGCGCTGAAATCAAAATCGAAAAAATAATAGTAAACGAAAACACCGACCGCGCCTCTTTCGACTCTTAATATACTAATATAAATACAATTAATTTTACTCAACTATTTGAAAAATCTCCCGTGCTAGCTCTATATGAAATTGCGGGTTTGACGTTTGCGTTATAGCGCCGCACAACGTCGCCAATAGAGATACTGAAAGAGTCGCGTAAAGCAACTGGAATTCAGACTCCTCGATTTCTCGGTTCACTTCTCCTCTATGACACAAAACATAAAATCTAAAAGCAAATATAAATGCGAATGTTGTTGGTAAGCGAATCAGTAAAGGTGGAGTTGCAGCTAAATTGAGCAAATTGGCGGGCAAACTAAATGCATCACCAAAGGCCTGCGCTGGCGCGTATAATAGCATCGTCAAGCAGACTTTTTCTAGAGCTTTCATCGTCGGCGTCTTTGGTCCCTTCTCGACGACTGGATAGTCATCCGCTGACAGTTCGTACGCACCTAGCATTGCAGAAAATCCAATCCAGGTAAAATTCCACGCCGTGGCTGAAATCATAGAAGCAATGCTATTTGGTGTGGGTGATTCGATAGGTGCCAGCCAGCCAGGAAAGTCGGGAGAGGTGGATACTTGAACAGCTCGTGATATCAACTCTAGAATCCATAACAGACTCATCTCGCCAAGAATCAACTGAACATCAGTCACGCGTATATCCAATCTAATGTCGTCGTTGTTGGTGATGGTGTTTTTGTTTTTGCTGTTTTTGTTTGTTGTTTTCGTTCGTTCGTCGTTCTCTTCATTATTATCGGTACCGCTGCACCTGAGTAACTTTTGTCTCGTCGCACACATTTTCATTTTCTTTAGCTTTCTCGCAGCGCGAAAAGAAGAAGAAGAAGAAGAAGAAGAAGAAGAAGAAGAACAGTAGCGACAGGTCTGACTTTGCAACGCTTTCAACGGCGACATCATCGTCATCGTCATCATTTTTTTCGTGTGTTCTCCACCGCTAATATTAACAACACCACTTTCATCATCATCTTTTATGAAGACGAAGGACGAGAAGTAAAATTTCTCCTGCTTGTTTTTTTTTTCTTCTTCCTGTACTTCCCGCACAAAAAGTCACACACGATGTCAGTCACAGACGATGCGACGATGATGGATGCGTCGGAGAAAGAAGGACTTCAACATCATTCATCGCCTTCTTCCTCATCCCTACCCTCGACTGAAGTCTTTAATTACGTCGTCACCGCGCATAAACCGACGGCTGTATCCTATTCATGCGTGGGACATTTCACGCATTTGGAGAGACAAAATTTGATAGTTGCACGATCCAATCGGATTGAGATTTACCTCTTGACCGAAGAAGGATTAGAACCAGTTCTGGAGACGACGGTTTATGGACGCATCGCTATGCTCAAGCTGTGCGAAGGAAGAAAAAATGGTGACAGAGAAAACATACCAGGTCGTCTCGTCGTCGTTACGGAAGACCGATACTCGCTCGCCGTTTTGTCGTACGATGCGGCAACCAACACGCTTCGAACGGTTTCGAGTGGCGATGTTTCCGATTTGACTGGACGACCAGTCGAGCACGGCATGCTCGGCGATATCGATCGAAATGCCAGGGTTATCGCTTTACACATTTACGATGGTTTAATAAAATTTATTCCTTTCGATGAGAATGGAAACTTGTTACAAGCGTTCAACGCCAACCTGAACGAACTCAAAGTTTTGGATTTCGTTTTTCTTCCGTCGACGTCATCGTCGACATCTGGGATCGCAATAGACGCGAGTGAATACGGTAATAATAATAATAATAACAACAACAACGCATCGGACATGAATATAACATCGTCGAACGTTTCGAGCTTGACGAGGAGTATCAATCGGGAAAACGCCGGGGGCAGCGGTTTGAGTTCAATGCCAGTCATAGCGGTTTTACATAAAGACGTGAAGGACGAACGGCACGTCTCGACTTATCGCGTAAACTTACGAGATAGAGATTTAGAACCAGGTCCATTTGAACAGCGCGAAGTTGAAATAGGCTCAAAGAAACTGCTTGCTTTATCCTCTCCCATTGGAGGTTGCGTGGTCGTTGGCGAAGAAACGATTGCGTATTTAAATGAACCCGCGGGAACGATGGATGACCACGAAAACAACAACAACAAGAATAACATCACCGCAACGAAGAATGCTACACGTACGTTGAGCAATGATGCAAACAGTAATGTCATGTTTCGCGGCGAGAACAAGTCGTCTACGTCGGCTTTAGTACGAGCTATTACTACTCCAGATTTGCTCATGTTTTCTTCAGCGTGTCTGATTCCTTCGGACGAGAATGTTTCGAACCAGCTCGTCGATAGATTTCTAATCGCGGACGAAGACGGCGATTTGTACCTGTTGATGCTGAGCAAAGGCACGACATCGACGATGAGCACTTCCATTGTTTCAAAGTTGACGATAGAAAGGTTAGGTAAAACGTCCTCGGCATCTGCAATGAGTTATCTCGACAACAGTGTGGTTTTCATTGGAAGCGCGTATGGAGATTCCCAAATAATTAAACTGCACACGGAACAAGTCAATACCATGATGTCAGCTTCGAACGAACTACCAAGCTACGTCGAAGTTTTGGAGGAGTTTACCAATCTTGGTCCTATCGTAGACTTTTGCGTCATGGATTTAGAGCGTCACTGTCAAGGTCAACTCGTCACGTGTTCGGGGGTAGGCACGAGCGGATCTTTACGCGTTATTCGGAATGGAATCGGAATCCGAGAACAGGCTCAGATTTCACTCTCAGGGATTAAAGGTCTCTACTCGTGCAAGCGGGACGAAACGATGCCTTTGGATTCCTATTTGATTGTGTCGTTCATCGCGGAAACGCGGATATTAGCAATAAACGATAACGACGAGTTGGAAGAGGCAGTGTTCCCAGGATTTGACGCATCTTCCCAAACGATTGAATGTGCAAATATTTCTGGAAATGTGATCTGTCAAGTCACAAGTACAGGCGTTTACGTTTGCGATGCTTCGTCGGGAGAACTTGTCGCTTCATGGGTGCCGTCTGACGAGAGTCCTATAACTGCCAGTTCAGCGTCAGAGAATACCATAGCCGTTGCCACTGTCGGTGGTAATCTTTATTACCTCTCTTTTCAAGGTGGGAAGATTTCAGAGACTGGAAAAATGACTTTCGATGCTGAAATATCGTGCATCGATAAAACGCAGTGCGGCGATCGTAACGTCTGTGCGGTTGGATTGTGGAGCACGAAGGTTTTGCTGGTCGAATTAGGATCGGGGATGAAAGTCTGTCACACAGAAAATTTATCTCTCGATGTCGTTCCAAGGTCGACGTTATTTTGCTCCTTCGAAGATACAATCTATTTACTCACCGGTCTCGGTGACGGGCACTTAATAACAAACGTCGTCGATTCTTCGAGCTCAGCCGGAGGATTTGCGTTGAGTGATCGAAAATCTGTTTCCCTTGGCACGCAACCGGTTACTCTGAAATTATTTAAGTCTCAGCATTCAATGCATGTCTTCGCAGGATCGGATCGGCCGACGATTATATATTCCAACAGTAAGAAGCTCGTCTACTCAAACGTGAACTTGAACGAAGTTTTGCACGTGGCACCGTTTAATTGTGACGCTTTTCCGGATGCGCTAGCTTTAGCCAGCGGCGAACATTTGACGATTGGTGCCGTCGATGATATTCAGAAATTGCACATTCGTACGGTTCCGCTGCGCGAACAACCTCGTAGAATTGCGCATCAACCGGAAACAAAAACTTTAGCGGTGCTTACCATGAAAGAGAGCGATGTTCCTGGGCAAGAAGAAGAGTTTTTCGTGCGATTATTCGACGATAAAACTTTTGAAACTTTGGCAAAATATCCCCTCGAACCGAACGAGAACGATGCAAGTATTATTTCGTGTTCTTTCGACGGGGACGACGATATATATTTCGTTGTCGGAACGGCTTTTGCGGACCCTCATTCGGAGCCTGAATCTTCTCGAGGACGCATACTAGTTTTCAAAGTTTCGAACACATCGTCGAGTGGCGGTGGAAACGCTGTTGTCAACGGGAATGACCACGGCGACGGCCGCGCTTCCGCGTCCTCGTCTGTGCTTCAAAAGAGTCTCACGCTCGTCTGTGAAAAAGAAACCCGGGGTGCGGTGTACAATTTGAATGCCTTTTGCGGTAAGCTACTCGCCGGTATCAATTCTCTGGTGAAGTTATTCAACTGGGGCGTTTCCAAAGAAAATAAACGCGAGTTAGTGCACGAGTGTTCTCACATGGGACACATCATCGCACTCAAGGTTGAAACGAAAGATAATTTGATCGTCGTTGGTGATTTGATGAAGTCGATAACGCTGCTGCAGTATCAGCGAGAATCCGGCAGGATTGAAGAAATCGCGCACGATTTTAGCTCGAATTGGATGACGGCGGTTGAGATTTTAGACGATAACACATATCTCGGAGCTGAATCTAGTTACAACTTGTTTACCGTTCAGCGGAACGCGGACGCAGGCACAGAAGATAAACGCGGGACGCTAGAGCTTTGCGGCACCTTCCACTTGGGAGATTCCGTGAATAGATTCAGACGCGGTAGTTTGGTCATGCGCATGCCAGATCTAAGCGACGATACGAGCTCCTTGTCTGAAATCTCCACTTGGCTATTTGGCACGATCTCTGGTGGTTTAGGCGTCGTTGCGACTTTACCGAAACGCGATTTCATGTTACTTAACAAAGTTCAAGAAGCCATGCAAAAGGTAGTAACCGGAGTGGGAAACTTTAGTCACTCTGACTTCAGAAGTTTTCACAACGTGCAGCGAAGCGTAGAGATGCGAAACTTCATCGACGGTGATTTGGTCGAAATCTTCTTAGATCTATCCAAAGAAGACCAAGTCGCTGTGTCTGGACTGTCTGGAGTTTCGAATTCCGAGGACTTGGTAAAGAAGATTGAAGAAATTTCTCGTCTCACGCACTAAAGAAGAGGAAGACGAAGTAGAAAAGTACTGTACTCATTTGTAAAAAGAATTCAATAAAAACACAAGCTACTACTTCGCCATCCAATAAATTAAGACTAATGCCGAGCATATGGCACACACGGCGCTGAGAACAATCGCATCCTTGTTCTTTTTTCTCTTGATAGCTACAAGTAAATTGTTCACCACCGGGAATTTACTCCCCGCCGTGGCGAGCGCGCTAATCGTGTTATTGAAAATTCCCCTCTGCTCGTACAACGCGCTCGCCGTATTTTGAGCAACGCCAATCGCATCGTCTACTGCGATTGATGAGCTCAAGATTGAGTTTCTCTCTCGCATTGCTGCGGAAGAGTTACTCTCATCCCCTCCTCCTAAAGCGCCGTTACTTCCCCGGTGTCTTCCCTGTAACAACGAAGCGTGTTCTCGCTCTTGCTCTATGTAATCTTTCATTCGTCTGAACTCGTGATTGAACTCTTTCGCAACGTCTCTATGTCTCGCTAACGTGTGCGTTCGAGTATCCGAAGAAGCGTTCGCTCCGCTATGAATGGATGATGCCAAAGCTCTGGTCACGTCTGACAAACGCGTTAACAACGCCTCGATCTCTCCTTCTTTCGATGCGATGACATCAAAGTTTCCCTCAATTTTGTTCGTCGCCGTGTTGGGGTACTGATTATACCCACCACTACCACTCATACCGCCACCGCTAGACGTCGACGTTGTCGCGTTGTTGGTACCAACCCCGGCAAGTTTTGAAAGCGAGGCGAGGTTCGCATCAATTTCATTCTCCAATTTCCTCGCCTCTTTTCTCAACTCTTCCCACGCCGTTGAAGGAACTTTCATCTGTCCGTCGCGATACAAATGTTGTTGTTGTTGTTGTTGTTGTTGTTGTTCTTTTCCTTCTTTTTCTTTCTCTCCGCCGATTCCTCGAAAATGCTGATTTTGCATGTATGCACTTTCTCGGACGAAGAACACACTTTGCGCGTGCAATAATTGTGTAGGTCGGTTTGAGAAACTTTTTGGCAAACAGGAAGAAAATTTAGAAAAAGAAGAAGAAAAAGAACACGAAGACGAAGAAGAAGAAGAAAAAGTGTGTTCGGATGCGAGGGAAAGAACGAGAGGAAAATGAGGGAAATAAAGGAAGGCGAGGAGTTTGAGCATCGCGACATTCAAGCAAATACCAAAAGATAAAATTTACACTCTACTATTAGCTTCGCGATCCTCTCTATTTTTTGTTTCTTTCGAATGTTTACGTCAAAATGCTTTAATTAAAGAATGAACAAGAAATTTACATTTAATGCATCATTCCGCTTAGGCGATGACCATCTTGATGGCGTGGATCGTGGCGTTGTCGACCTTGATGTCGTTCTTCTTGTACGGGAAGTCAGCCGGGACGATCTTCTTGCCAGTGATGGTTTCGAATTCCTTGCCCGCAGCCATGTCCGCCTTGGTAACCGTGCCCTTAACGACGTGGTTCTTGCAGATGTCACCCAAGCCATCCATCTTCACAAATTCCATTCTGGTAACACCCTTGGACTTAATGAAGTCCCCGAAGGCATCGTCATCGGCGGCGAAGACCGTGATCGGGCCTTCTTGCGTGAAGACGTCTTCCTCGCCGGCGGCGGAGATGGCGGAACCCATCATGGAGTAAGACGCGGCCTTGCAGATCATACCTAGATAAGAGAGTAACAATTAGTACTAATTTTTACGATTATTATAATAAAGTCCGTACCGAAGGCATCGTTGTTGAAGGATCGGCCCCCTTCTTCACCACCTGTTTGTTGTTATAATAGTTTTGTTGTAAAGAGAAGGGATTTTTGTGGTCAGTGGACGGAATTTTTGACACCTTAAATATTGATATCTTTTTTCGAAGGAGGAGAAAGAGGACGATCCCGAGAGCTCTCTCTCTTCTTCCCTCCTTCTTAAAGGTTGTGCGCTCTCTTTGGATATCAAAGACAGGGCAGAACCAAAGAAGAAGAAGAAGAAGAAGAAGAAGACAGAGAAGGAGAAGATCCAACACGCTTTCGAATCCTTCTTCAATCGAAGGAAGCAGACGATCCTTTTCTTCACGCGCGGGAAAAAAAACAGATAAAATCCATCTCTCTTCTTCTTTTATCCATCGAGAGACAAAATTTGTGGATTAGTTAGTTCTCTTCTTCCTTGAAAAATTGTTCTCTCCTCTAAAGCGTACCTTTGCCGTGGGCAATCTTCGCCGAGACGACGGTGGATCGTTGTTGCTTGTTGGCGATAACTTTGGAGACGACCTTGGCGCCGGCGATTTGGGATTGTAAAGCGAACATTGTGTGTGTGTGTGTGTGTGTGTGTTTGTATGCGTTAAAAAGTGAAGCTTGAGATGGGTGAGGAAAGTTCCACGTCACTCAAAAAGCCGCCCCAAACTCCTTTTCCTCCCAAAATTTTTGTCTCTTCAACAACAACAGAAAGAGACCGAGAACTCTTCTTTGTCTGTCGTCAAAAAAAGTAAAAAAGAAGAGAAAAAAAAAGGAAGAAAGTGTTTGTTTGTTTGTCTGTTGTCCTCTCCACCACCACCATCACCATCACCACCACCAACACCTTCTTCACCACCAACCAAACGCTATTCTAACCTAACAGCAAATACATGGCGGCAACGTCGCATTTTCGCACGCCTTTCAATGGCTACAGCGTTAAATTCTCGCCGTTCTTTGCCGATCGCATAGCGGTATCTGCGTCGCAAAACTTTGGCATCGTCGGGAACGGCCATCAGTACGTTTTGAGAAGAGAGTTGAACGCGCTCAATAACAACAACATAAACAACAACAATTTTCCTCACTCTGGACCGGCGACGCTTCCGTTAGTAGAGGAGGCGAGATTTGAAACCGCAGATGGGATATTCGATTGCGCGTGGTCGGAAGAATCGGAGAACGTGTTAGTCTCCGCCTCTGGCGATGGGTCCGCGAAACTCTGGGACGTATCTCGCCCACCGTTTCAAAATCCTTTGCGTTCGTTCAACGAACACGAGGCGGAAATTTATACCGTTTCTTGGAACCCGACGAGAAAAGACGTGTTTTTAACCGCGAGTTGGGACGATACTATTAAGCTTTGGAATCCGAGAGAGAATGCGCACACGCACGGCTCGTTGAAAACATTTAGAGAACACACGTATTGCGTGTACGCCGCGGAGTGGTCGCCGCACCACGCGGACGTTTTCGCCTCTGTTTCCGGTGATTGCACATTGAAAATTTGGGACTGTAGGAAAAATCACTCGACGCTATCCATACCCGCGCATGATTTTGAAGTTTTGTGCGTAGATTGGAATAAATATAACGATTGCGTCGTCGCAACGGGATCGGTCGATCGAACGGTGAAACTGTGGGACATTCGAAATCCAAAGAAGGAACTTTCTGTTTTGAGAGGTCACGGTTACGCCGTGAGACGAGTAAAAATGGATCCATTCGACGAAGATATATGTTACACTGCGAGTTACGATATGACTGTAGCAATGTGGAATTGGAAAATTAGCAACACAACTAGCATTAGTAATACTTTAGGATTAGGAGGAGGAGAAAGAGGCGTTCAGCCTTCGCCGCTTTTGCGGCAGTGGCGCCACCACACCGAATTTGCGGTTGGTTTAGACGTGAGTGTTTTGAATAGAGGAGAGTTAGCGAGCTGCGGTTGGGATTCATCCGTTCAAGTGTTTAGCAATCACGGACCGGATCCGCTTCCCATTCTTTAAAGATGTTTACGTAGATACTTAAGTAGTTTTTAATAATTATATTAAACCGTTTGTGTGTAGTACTCTCGTCGTGTGCATAAACGTAAAAAGTGAAAAAGAATGATTTGAACGATGGACAATTTTTTAGCTGGAGAAGTTTGACTCTCCCGGACACTTGCACCCAGATTGTTGAATGATGGCATTGGCGGCGTAGTTACCACCCTTGCAGCAATCCGCTAATTCCTTACCGTGTACAAACTGGGACAAGAACCCGCCGACGAACGCGTCTCCCGCGCCGTTCGTATCGACCAAGTCTTCTTTGGCTA
>Ga0302114_10001118_pt1 | contig 18002 bp, 10 predicted proteins | sample AG5_Surface_MG_FD_203107 | JGI IMG/M metagenome (GOLD analysis project Ga0302114, IMG submission 203107) | Marine microbial communities from Western Arctic Ocean, Canada - AG5_Surface | ecosystem: Environmental > Aquatic > Marine > Oceanic | place: Canada: Western Arctic Ocean | collected...
CGTACATGAACGAGGTGCGTTCGCGATACGCCACGGCTCTTTCTCTCACGCGCACGGGCATGACGGAGTTCATGAAGATGATACCGGCGAAAATGGACGTCATGAAAATGACCCCGACCATCGCTTGGACGCCGGTTTCGTTCGACGCGTCTAAATCGAAGTAGACAAACCCGAAGAGGAGGTAGAGAACAAAGAGAATGCCAATGCGCCCAAGATTGTACGCGACGTCGCGGTTGTGCGCGAGGGATGCGCGTTGGATGAGGCATCTGAGTTGCGCCAAGAACGATCGAGCGTACGGCGAGGCAAAGGCGAACATTTCCGACTTTTCGCCTTTGGCGCACAATTCCTTGACTAAGCGCGTACCGGCGGCGCCTTCCTGGGAGGCTTTGAACCGTTCGACCAAAAGGAGGCCGTTCAAGGCGCCCCCGGAACCGCTGCGTTTCATCGTCATTGCCGGTTGCAAACTGCCCGCCGCGGTTGATTTCGATTTCTTCAACGCGCTTTTTTCGCCCGCGTTTGAGGAGTCGGTGCCGCCCAACACGTCCAACATCCACGACGCCGGGTTCATGCCGTCCGGCAACGCGTGCGCGTTTGGAATCTTTTGCAAATAGTCAACGAATGTTTTGCCATTCACGCCACACGGGCCGAAATAGACCTGATAACCGCCTCTTTGTAACAACAACATATCGTCGAACAAGTTGAAAATTTCCTTGGACGGTTGGTGGACCGTGGTGATGACCGTCCGCCCAAGATTGGCGACTTTTTTCACCTCGCGCATGACAATCAACGCCGCTCTCGAGTCCAAACCAGACGTCGGTTCATCCAAAAAAAACACCGGGGCGTTCGAGACCAACTCGACGCCAACGGTTAAGACTTTGCGTTGACCGGGCGATAAGCCACTCGGCGAACCCGCCACGCCGATTAAACGATTCTCGATGCCTCTCAGCTCCAAGATATCCAAAGCTTCGTCAACGAACGCTTTTCGAGCGTCTTTGGAAACGTCCGATGGCAAACGGAGCGTCGCGGAGAATTCCAAAGCTTCTTTAACGGTCGTAAACGCGTTATGCAAATCTTGTTGTTCGCAGTACGCGGTTAATCCCGCAAACGTTTCCTTCTTGACCACGTGACCGTTCAATTTAATCGTACCTCTCATTTCCCCGCCAGACTTGCGCCCGGCGATGACGTCTAACAACGTCGTTTTTCCAGCGCCAGATGCACCCATGAGCGCTAACATTCTCGACGGTTGCGCCGCGGAGGTGACTGAATTCAAAATTTTCTTCGATCCGGACAACGGCTTACCGTCTTCTCCAGGAACCTTTACCGTGTACTCCAAATCTTCCCACGTGATGCTCATTGGAGTAAAACTTAACGCTCTTTGCGACGCCTCCGCGTCAACCTTCGAGATTGAAATGCTCACTTCTTCGGCATTTTCCCCGTCTTTTTTCTTTTCACTCGTCGAAGTTCTCGACGACCCGATGTTGCGCTGAATACGAATCTTCGACAACGCTCGGTAACCTATCGCGGTCATCAGGCAAAAGAACCCGATAGAAAATATCGGCCCGGCCCAGAAATATTTTTTATCCGAGCTGATATCGATGGTACTCAAAGTAATCTTCCCGGCGTCTTCGCACAGGAACGCGTTCTCCTCGCAAAACTCCGCCATCGTTTTCGGGTCTCCCGTGTACCCTTGAACGTACACATCGGCCGCGGTGGGATCCAACGGCACTTTATACTTGTACTGATCGCTGAGGAATTCGTTTTGACACAACGATCTCAACGAGTACGCGAACAAAGAAATCCAATAAAGGAAGTGCAACACGCCCATCTTCTCCGGGGAGATTAAAAAGCCCGCAAAGATGACCATAATCGCGATAACGGGGCCAGGAAAGGTTTGCGCCGCTTCCATGTTTGGCGCAAGAAGAGCGACGACTCTGAAGAAACTCGCCATCGCAACGTTCGCGCACGTTAAATTGATGAAGAACACCAACCAGTTTTCAAATTCCATGGACAAACCAACCATCGGGTATAAAATGCAACTGAATATAGCCGTCTCTAACACCGCGATCGGTAACTGCGTGGCAATAGAAGACACGATGTACGCAAACGTTGGGAACAACTTGCAATCGAGTTGTTTATACGCCACGTATTTCTGTTCGACGCTAAACGTCAACTCGGAAAAATTGCTAAAGGAAATGTGCAAGACGCAAAACAGGAGCATGCCTAAACGCTCGAAACCTCTATCCAAGGGTAAATCAAACCAAACAGAACCGAGAACGACGGACGTGATCAACGCGCCAAACATTCTTGCCGATAAAAAGACTTTATTTCTAAGCGTGATTTGAAATTGTCTCTTGATGACGGATTTATACATACTCGGCCATGCTTTCGGGTAGGCGGTGGAATATTGCGCCTTGGCGAAGGGCGTTCGCAAATCAATCATGTTCTGCCCGTCCGATTTGTCCATGCAATCGGTCTCTCCGATGCTCTTTTTATATAACCCGTTCGAGTTTTCGACCCATCCTTTCCTTAACCCGTCGCCAGAGGCAAACTGGTTCGACGCGCCCGTTTTGGAATGCGCCAACGGATCCACCAAAACGCTCAACAACCAATCTGCCACGTCGCCTTTCTTCGCGTTCTCGCTGTCAAAGCCGAGACCACAAAAATGATCGACCACTTTATCCACGTCACCGTGATACACCGGAGTTCCGTCTCGCAAACACAAGACGTCGTCGAAAAGTTCGTACACCTCCGGCGTCGGCTGCAAGAGCGAAACGATAACCGTCCCGTTGGTGATTCTCGTCCACTCTCTCAAAGCGGCGATGATGTTATGCGTCACCGCGGCGTCCAATCCCGTCGATATCTCATCCATACAAAACACTCGCGCGTTCGTTACCATAGCTTCGCCAATCGTGACGCGTTTCTTCTCCCCTCCAGAAACGCCTCTCACTAAATCGTTCCCGATGATTGTATCCAAACAGTTCTCCAACGACAACAATCGATGCACGCTATCAATCTTCCTCGAGTGCACGTCTTCCTCTCTCTCATTCGTCGGCGTTGGCGTCGCATTTTCGTGCGAAAACTTCGTCGTCTCTCTCACCGTCAAAAACGGTAAATGTTCGTCCTGTTGCGTCACGTACATTGCCATCCGATTGGCGTCGATGTCCTTCTCCTTCTTCAACTCCTCCGCCGTCATCTTCGAATACGTGACGCCTTTCCCGCCGCTCAAAACCGCGCTCGGTAAAATCTGCCCGACCGCTTTCAACAAACTCGTCTTCCCGTGTCCAGGAGGCGCCAATACCAACGTCAACGACCCCGCTTTAAAGCAACAGTCCACGTCTTTCAAAACCCGAAACGGTTCCATCTTCGTCGCGTCGTTTTCCTTCCCGCTGATTTTCTCTCTCACTTTATTCGGAATTTTCATCGCCACGTCCGTGAGCACCCCGGGGACGGTTTTTATCGACCGGTCGATTTTATTCGCCGGTAAGTGTAACGTGTAATCAAAATCGCACTTAATTTCCACCGAGGGCAGTTTCCCTCCGTACGCTTCGAGTTCATCCCGGCATAAGCTCGCGTATTGTTCCAAACGATTCGTCGGGTCTTCGACATTTTCCTTCCGGTGGTCGACGGCGCTCATTTTTCCTCCGTATCTTCACCTTTTCTTCGTCCCGCCTCGGACGCGTTCAAACACTCGCACACAAAAAAAAAGATACGTATACGTGTCGCGCGCGTATTCTTCTCTCTGTGATGGTGTATATCTCCCTCTCTTTGCGCGTGTAAAGCGTGTCAAAGTAGGACGTGATTTGATATTATTTTTATCGGAGGACACGAAAAAATTTTCCCGTAGTTTTGTTTTTTTTTTGGTAGACCTTTCAAACAGTTTTGGTTTGTTAAATTAAGGGGGAAAAGAGCATTCGAGAGAACTCCTTTTATTCACTAGTATTGAGCGCTTGAACGCTGTTATATTCGACGACTACTGCTCGAGAAGAGGGAAGAAGAACAGGAGGAGTACCACGAATACTACGAATAATGCGAGTATTTATAGTTCGCCACGCGCAATCCGAGAACAACGCGTTACTCTCCCCGAACTTGGACAACCCTTCGAGGCAATCGGACCCGAGTTTAACCAAGAAAGGGTGGACACAGTGTGCGAATTTAACGAAATGTTTCACCACGGAAGCGAATGAGAGGTATAAAAACGTGAACGAAATGTGGACGTCGCCGATGAAGAGATGTTTATTAACCGCGAAAGCAGTCGAGGATGGGTTGAGGACGGGGAACGCGCGCGTGAATGGGGAGATTTTTGAACACGGGGGGTGTTTTGAAGGCGGGAGAGGAGGAGGAGGAGGAGGAAAAGGAGGGGATGCGAAGACGAGCGCGAACGAGAACAAGACGACGGCGGCCGCGACCGGGCGACCCGGAATGGGGAGAGACGAGATGAAACAAGTGTTTCCAGATGTTATAGTCCCGGAGGCGTTGAAAAATGGGTGGTGGGATACGAAGCGAGGGGTGGAGACAGTGCCGGAAGCGCAAGCGAGAGCGGAGAGAGTGGCGGAGTTGTTATGGAAGCGAGCGAGAGGTAGCGGTGGTTTAAAAGAGAAAGTTGAGGAAGTAGAGAAAGAAGAAGAGGCTCAACAAGCAAAGAAGCGGAAAGTGGACGACGAACCAGAAGTTGGCGATTTAGTCATCGTTTCGCACGGGATGTTTACGGATATACTGTTGAAAATTTTAGTCGGCGTGCCGAAATCCACGGGGAGACAGATGGGGTTGTTTTGCTCACAAAACGCGGGGATTCACGCGATAGATTTAGACGTGGCGACGGAAGGGAGCATTTGCGGCTTGGTACAGTTTAACGACGTGAGGCATATTCCAGAAGAAGCGCGAACGGGTGGGTCGGTATTTGGTTTAGATGAGTGCTACGTGTCTGAAGGAAGCGCGTGAAATGATTTTTGTAATTTATTACGTTTTACTACCTAATTCGTGTCTACTTCTCTTCTTTTATTTGCATTCCTATAGAAGTTCGCGAGAACTCCGACGTCCACTTTTAAATGAAACCCAACCACGCACAAAATATTAATCATCGTCGTGTTCATAAACCCAACCGATTCAAACCGTCTGGAATCTGTCACCACGGGTGATTTGCAAATAGCCGGTTTCCCAAAACACTTCTTCATCCTCGACGAGTACTCGTAATCTTCCATGAACATCTTCGACTCGTCAAACTTGTGCTCGGCAAACGCCGACGCAGTTACGAATATCGCCTGGTCGCCGTACGGAATAGACGTCCGTCGCGTTCGAAAATTCGCGAACGACGCGACGACACATTTCTCCCATTTCGAGCGTTCCCCGGAGAGTTTGATGGGAAACGCGCCCCAGCACGGTGCATCCGCTCTGTTCTTCTCATTCGTACTCTCCGCCTTACCGCCGCTTCTTCCGAGGCGCGCAAACTTGGCGCAGCCATTTTTAATCACCCCCCACGCGCTCGGAAACCGCCGCTCTCTCTCGCGCCTCTCCCGTTCTCTGCGCAAAGCGTCGTAAATATCTTCTCTGTACGTTTCCGGCATCGTCGTATCCGCGTGTAAAAACACCAAAATGTTTTCTTCTTTCGTCTTCTCCAACGAACCCCTCAATACAACTCTCCCGCCTCGATTAAACTGTTTCGCTCGCCCTCGTTCCGCGCACTCGACGATGATCACTTCCTCCTCATTTGCACCATCGCTCTTTGTCTTCATGTCCGAGACTACTTTTTTCGCTCTTAAAACGGTATCGTCCGTGGATCCTCCATCCACGACGACGACTTTTGTTCGCACTCGTTCTTTTTCCCGAACACCGTCCGTGTGATGATGATTCCCCCAATTTTTGCGTCCTTTTTGTGCGAGGGTGGATTGTATGCACTTGGAAATGTTCTCGCTTTCGTTCAGGCACGAGATGACGACTGAAATCGACTTGAGTCTTTTTCCTTCGCTTTGGTGGTCTTCTTTGTCTTCCGTCATCGTCGTCGTGGCATCATTTTAGTCTTGTTTTTATGTACAAAATGAGGAGAAGTTTTGCCCTTTTTCCCCCTCAAAAATACTACGCGAGAGCGTGTGGTCACTCTCGTACAGTAGTATTAAAGCGCTATTATTAAAAGGAGAGGAAGAGAGGAGGAGCACTTCACCACCGACGATGAGTATTACGACGAATTTTTCAGTCCACTGATGACCCGTGCGGCGGCTTTGATATTGCAACGAATAATAACGTTTTGAAACGCTTATTCGGAGTCAACGCAAAAAACCACATGCGCATGCGTACGAACAAAACCAGGAGGGGATGTTTTTCTCTCCTCTCATCCTCGCGCGATGATGCGCTTTTCAACCCAGTCCTGTTCCTTATCATCGCTAGTTTTGCTCGATTAGTATTCGTAGTACTCGTTCTCGCGGAAGCGATGATCGAGGACATCGAGGAAGTGGAAATGATTCCAAGACCATTTTTAGCCTGGTCCATGCGGGAGAAGACGTGCGTTGTTCGGAGAAACGGCGAAGATGCGTTGGAAAAGGTCATGCCCATTTTTGAGATGAACGAGGAGGAGAAGAACGAGGTTTCGCATATTCCTTCTCTTATTTCGATGTTGGCGTTGTATTATTCAAACAACGACCGAGGATTGCCATGCGATAAAAGAGGAGAGGAGAGCGATGATGGTTATTCTTGCGCCAACAATAACTGTACGGATGTCGCGGATACGCGTTTGAGAACAGAGTCGATTAAGCTCAAACCGAAGGAACATTTATACGTAAACTCGAGCGCGTTTATTTCAGTAGCGTTTGACAACACTGCGACGACGAATCCATTTTCTTTACCTTTGGGTACGAACAGTAGTTTTGAGATTACGTTCGTGCCAACGCAGACGATGCGAAGCGCAAACGCATCGTCTGGATACGCGACGATTTGGACTTTGGAAGATAGTTTTGAAAACTACACTCCAAGCGGCGGGACGACGCCTTCAGTGGACGCGAGGGAACCGTGCGACGCGTGGCCTGGCGTACCGCCGAGATTCCGCGTTCGGTACGGACCGAAGTACTTCATGGACGGAACAGAAAATGCCGCGATTATCGTGGAAACGCACGTGCGGTGTCAACAGTACGCGTTCGTTGCTCCGGAAGAGGTGATGTTTCGAAAGAATCCTGTTTTTGAAAACTCATATCGATGGAATAGTAGTAGTGATAGTAACGAGTCATATTTAGCCGTCTCGCTCGTGGTTTCATTTCGAGGCGGTGAGATAGATGGTTCTTCTGAATCCATATTTCTCAGCGTAGACGCGTTTGTAAACGGTCAACCGCTTCGTCTCGCGACGACGCGAAATGTGCAGTTTGGTCAATCGTACTCTTTGCCGAGTATGAACGCGTTGAGTAAGTTTATCCGCCTCGGTGACCATTGCTGTTTTGATGGATACGTTAAGTATTTTGCAATGTATAATACATCGTTGAGTACATTTAACGTGCAAGCGTTGCACCAGAGAAAGCTGAGAAAAAGAGTACCCGAAACGGTGCTCATAAATACGCCCGTTGTTTTTGATGTTGTCGCCGAGGACGGCAATAATGAAAGGAGAGTGATTCAAGTCCTCGCAATTGATAAAGAGGAAATGTACGACACGTTTAAAGTCGAAATGATTACATCCCCGTCCATAGGACGCGTTGGCTCTTGCGACGAAGAGTCTCCTTCGTTGACTTATTGCGCTCACGCGACGTGTACGTTTTGCTATTATCCTCCACACAAGCTTCGCTCGGCGGTGACGGCATCGACAGCGACATGTATAGAGTTCCTCGCGCTTCCTTTCGATGCAAATGTAACGGAGTATCCTTTGTCGGCTATAGAATCAGCGAGAGTGCGCGTGACGGTCAATCTCTTACCTCCGCTCTTGGCGTGCGTTTTTCGAGAAGATGCCGCCGAGCGCGACGCCCAATCGTGTTCAACGAAAACAAACACCGTCGTGTTGAATGTCACGGAAGACGAGGAAACTGTTGTGCATGTATGCGTAAACGATACTCGAGTACACTCGAATATGCTATCGTCAGGAAATATGGGAAATGTAAACGTTAACTTTATTCAATTTCCAACGAAGGGCGCGGCGTACTGGCAGGAATCGCAAAAATATGCGATAGAAGTAGACGGGCGCGTGTTCGCGTGCAGTACATTTTCGTATACACCGGTAAATAATTACCACGGGAGTGATACAGCCACCATTCGCGTCGTATCGACGAGCAACGAAAGCGTAACGGCGACATTCACAAAGCAAATCATTTTTGACGTGATAAATATCGAGGATGCTAAAACCTTGGTCGCCGAGAGCGCGGATGTCTTTCCGGTTGTTGAATGGATGTCGCGAGTCGACTTGTCTCGTTCATTTACCGTATCGAACGCTGGAGTGGATTCAGATATGTTTTTGGTGCGCGTATCGATCGTCTCTGATTGCCAAAATCTAGTCTATCTAACGAATGATACCGCGTTGGATGCCTCCGCATCACTTCCGTTGCTGCGCGGCGACGGCGGAGGCGACTCAAACATTGAGTTTGAAGCGACACCTACGGTGGCGAACGCGCTTTTAGAATCTATGGAATATCTGAACGTGTGCAATAGATATGGTGATGATCTTGAGTACGTTAACGATACAGTTACCGTTCGCATTTCCTCGGTGACGAGCTCGGAAAATCTCAAACCGTCCGAGACTTCAATACGTTTGCGGGTGAAACCGCCTTCGATTGACTCGTATCGACTCGCGCTGACGGATGCGTTCCAGGGCGACGAGAATAAGGAAGTCGCTCGCGCGCGCTCCAAACTTTACGGAATACTCGCGGCATCGTGTTTGCTCGCACTGCAGTTGGTCAGTTTACAACGTCTCAAAAGCAAATCTTACGAGGATGATGATGATGATGATTATTATAATCATCATTGAATGCGAGCGTTTTTTGTATTTATTAAATCTAACTACTAAATTACCTAAAACCTGCGTCTTCTCATGCCGTTAATTTCCGCAAACAGCATTCGCGCTATATCTTCGTCCGATGCAGGTAAAACAGCAACCCGTTCCGTTTTCACGACGATCGGAACGGCTGTAGCAACCTTGGGCTTCATCCTCTCTTCTTTATCCATCTTTTGTTCCTCCTTCTTCGTCACCATAACTCGCCTTTTCTTCAGAGGCGTTCGTTTCTTTTTGACAATTTTCGACGCGTCGAACAACGGCGGACTGGTATTCGTCAAAGGCGTTTGTTTCGATCCCGGTCGAGGGAAACACGGCATCTTCGATCTCGGTTTCATCGTTAAACTCTTCGACTTTCTCTTTCTCGTTGTCTTCGTCGCATTAACCTTGCCTTCTCGTTCCTCTTTCAATCGCTTCTCGTCTCGAATGAGCGCCTCTCGCGCCGTTTTCGATAACTTCTTACCACCGTCCGCTTCGCCGAACAAAATTCGCGCGTTCGTTTTCCCGATCGTATCCATTCCCGTCGTCGCTTCTTTCAACTTTTCGTCGATATCTTTCATCGCCATACCCTTCTCGTTCCAATCGGTCTCCTTCACCTCGCACGCGAATATCTCGCCTCTCTCTTTCACTTTCCTACCCACGCTCTCGGTCAACGGATCGTATTCCGGTATCTTCAATCCTAAATGTTTGCACATTTTGACTAAAATGTCGTCCGCTTTCGCGTGCAACTTGAGCGTCGCCTTTGCGTCTTGCGACGTCCACTGCAGATTCACAACAACGCAGTGTTTTTTGGCCATTCTTGGCAGCGTACTCGCCGGCGGCACGCGTAACGACGACCCCACGACAACGCTCATCTTCGCCTCTCGCGACCATTCTCTCGCTTTCTCCAACGTCTCCTCGTCTAAACTCTCTCCAAACTGTACAATCGTATCCTTCAAATACCCGTCGCACTTGTCAACTTCGCACATCCTCCCCGTGCGATGTCGATTCTTCCCGTGACTCGGTTTCGTACTCGTCACGTCAAAATCTCTCGCATATATTCTCTCGCAACTCGAACATCGCTCCTTATACACGCTTCCGTGTAACTCCGCAATCGCGTCCTCCGGTACGCCGGCTCTTTGATGTAACCCGTCGACATTTTGCGTCACGATTTTCGTCAAAACCTTCGCGTCGTACAACGCTTTACACGCCATGTGTGCCTTCGTAGGTTTCGTGTTTTCAAACTTTGGCATGGACACGGACTCGCCTTTCCTTTGCTTCGTCCAGACGCCGTTTGCGCCTCTAAAGTCTTTAATAAGCGCATCATAGAAGAACAAATAAAAGGATTGATTAGTAAAGCCGAGACGATTCAGACGCAGAGAGAGAGTTAAAGAGAGAGAGAGAGAGAAAGACGACCGAACTTGAAACGCATTAAGCGGATCATAACACATCATCCGCTCTCGTCGATCGAAAACCAACCAATTAGTTACTTACCTGGTATCTTTGCACTCGTGGACATGCCCGCCCCGGTGTGCAACACAAACTGTAAACCGGCATCTTCTCTCAACAATCGCATGACCACTGCTACTCCGTCGTCTATCTCTTGCTTCGAATCCTCTTTCTCCTCCGCTTTTTCCTCCAGCAATCGTTTCCGGTGTAAACTCTTTTCCATCTGTTTGAGAAGCGAACTCACTTTCTCTTTGTACACGTCGAGGAGTTTTGACTCTTCTACTGTTCTCTCAGATGATGGTTTCGCGATGACATTTTTAATCTCGCGTTCCAATTTTTCCCTTACGTCTCGTTTTTGCAATGCGGAGACGTGTTCTCGCTTCTTTTGCGCGCGATTTGATGGCGTCGTTGGTGTTCTTCCGCGTTCCATTTTGTCCGTCATTTGTGTGAAATGGTGTAATGTGGAATTTCCCCATTTGATTTCCCCTAATAAACATAAACATACGATGCCACCTCTCCCTAATACTACCACTAAGAAAGACAGAAAGAAAAGCACGAAACCACACACCCCTCACTCGGAACAATCTTTACTTTGTTACGTCCAATCGCTGGTAAACGTGCTCGTCATCGTGGAATTGCGAGACGATTCCGTCGTTCGAGGGACAGTCGTCGAGTGCGACGACTGCATGCACTTGACGTTAAAACGGTGCGAACTGGTCACCATCGACCGGGAAATACGAGAATACGAGAAGTTGTTCATTAAAAACCGAACGATACGAGGGATACACGTGCCGAAACGATACGAGACGTGCGCTTTAATCGAGAAGAGAAGGGAGGAACAGTTTCAGGCGAGGACGTTTTACCAGAGGCAAGTGGTGCAAGGGACGAACGTCGGGAAGACGAGGTTAGGGAAAGGAACGGACGGAGATGTCGAGCGGAGTAGCCATATGAATGAAAATGAAGTATTAGATGAATAGATGAATCGATTTAGTAGGTTAGGTTTTTGTAGTTACATCATAGTTATACATAGTTGCGCATCGTCATCCTTCTCGTCATCTCGCAGCCGCTTGGGCGTTTCGAATGGATTCGACGGTTTCGATGACCTCTTCCAATCGCATGTATTCCGCAAAGTACGCCTCTTGTTTCGTGACTTTCTCGTCTTTGAGCTTTTGGATGTCAGCCAACTTTCCGTAGTCGTTCTCGGCGGCGAACATCTCCGTGTCGAGCTTTGAAATGTCTTCATCGATCACCGCGATGGCTTTTTCGATTTTGGCGATGATTTTCGGCGCGTTTAACGCTTCTTTTTCCATCTCTCGAGTGAGGACTGGGCCGCACGGTTCCCCAGTTTCGGTGCTTGTGTTCACGCCATTATAGTCGATGGCGCAATTTTCGTCGTTGATACCACCGTTTGCCTCTTTCTGTTGCGTCTCTCGTATGTACTCTCGCAGCTCCGTGTACGAGCCGCTCCAATCGGATATGCCGCCTTTACCGTCAAAGACGAAAATGTGGTCGGCAACCGTGTTCACGAACGCGCGGTCGTGACTAACGATTAACACGCACCCGTCGAAATCAACCAATAACTGTTCCAACACCTCAATCGTATCTAGATCTAAATCGTTCGTCGGTTCGTCCAAGATTAAAAAGTTTGGTCGTTTTGCCAAGACGGTTAACAACTGTAATCGACGCTGTTCGCCACCGGAGAGCATACCAATCGGCGTTGCTTGTTTAGAACCACCAAAGTTGAACTTTTCCAGCAACGCTCGCGCGCTTAAATTAGAATCTTGAAATCCACTGTATCCCATGGCTTTGACGTCGGCGTCGACTTCGGTGACGTAGTCAAATACGCGCTGCTCGTCGTCGGCAAACTCTGCGGTTTGGGAGTAGTACCCGAACCGTATGGTTTCGCCAACGTTCACGAATCCGTCGTCTAACGGGATTTCGCCTAATAAAGCCTTAATAAACGTCGTTTTACCGGCACCGTTCGGTCCAACAATCCCGATTTTTTCCTTCTTTGAAAACGCGTAGGTGAATCCGTCTAAAATGACCTTCTCGTTGGAAAATTTCAACATCGCGTTGTCGAACTCAACGACAACGTCGCCCATTCGCGTCGATTTTACATCCGTACTAATATCTAACGTTTTTCCTTTCGTCCCTTTTTCCGAGGCGCGTTGACTCAAGGAATAAAACCTTTCAATTCTCGCTTTTTCTTTCGTCGATCGAGCTTTCGGCTGCCTTCGCATCCACTCGGCTTCTTTTCGTAAGGTGTTTTTCGCGCTCGCTAAATCTTTCGCCTCCGCTTGCCATCTCCTTTCCCGGCCTTCTAAATAAGAGGTATACCCGCCTGATCCGTGTTGATGACCACCACCAAACCCGTCCAACTCCAAAATGTTCGTGGACACGTTATCGATAAACTGTCTGTCGTGCGAGACGACGAGCGCGGCCATTTTTTTATTTTCCCTCACAGCAGTTTCCAAAAACTCGACGCCTTCTACGGACAAATGATTCGTCGGTTCATCTAAAATCAAAACATCCGGCGATTCAATCAACGCCGCGGCTAACGCCAACCGTTTCTTCTCGCCGATCGATAACTTCTCCGTGGTTTTCTGAAAAAACTCTTGTCCTAATCCGAATTTCTTCAGCGTTTCTTTCACTCGCCTCTCCGCGTCCCAGGCGTTCGCCGCGTCCATCTCTTCCAAGACTTTCGTTAATTCACTGCTGTGTACTTCCTCGTTACTTCCTTCGCTATTATTCGTAATCTCCTCGTATCTTTTCAACAATTTCGTCAGCGGCGTATTCGCTGCGTACAACGCTTCCAACACCGTCATCGACCCTTGAAACTCCGGTTCTTGTTCGACCAACACGAACGTCGAGTTCTTCCTCCGCCACATCTCGCCTTGAAACTGTTCCTCTTTCCCTCCGATGACTTCTAACAAAGTCGACTTCCCCGATCCGTTCGGTCCGACCACGGCGAATTTTTGCCCTTCCGAGAGGCTAAAGTCCAAGCCATCGAATTGATATCTTTCCCCGTCGTGCGTCTTCTTTAACTGTCTCGCTTCCACGACGCAGTTTTTATTCTTCGCAGAGAATTCGTCTTTCGCTTCGTTCTTATTTTTCCACGTCTCCGAGCCTCGGCCGTTTCGGTGGTGACTGTTGTTGTTCTTATTCCCGCCGCTCTCCCCACCATTATTGGCGGCAAAAGTTCTCATCGTCATCAATCGGCTTCGTCCTCGTCTCAAAGTCCTCCCATCATCTCTCCTTCTTCTGGCAACGACATCAGAAAAAGTAGTCTTCGTTTTCGTGCTCCCCACCACCAAAACCACGTTTCGCGAGGAGGAGGAAGAGCAGGAAGAGGAGGATAACGCGCGCATATCTTTTCTCTCTGACGAGTCAAGAAAAGTCCCCCAAGTGTCTCTTTTTTTCTCTTTTCTCAGTTTAGGGTTTTATTTTTAATCGCATTTAATCGCAAAAGGTCACATTACGTGAGAAAGAGACGCGGCAGAGCGCGCGCTCGTTGTTGTTATCGCATCGAAAGAAGAAGGAAGAAGGAAGGAAAAAGAAGAGGATTTGAGGAACGCGACGACGACGAGAACATTTTCGCATTTATTTACTTATATATAGAGAGAGAAAGAGAAAGAGATTTAAACAACACAATGAGCAGCAGCAGACGAAAATCGTGTCCCCCGAAGCGAGTGCGTTTTGAACTCGCCGAAATCGCCGCGCAACACATCATCAGGGAAAGAGAACAAGAATTAAAAAGGAGTAGAGAGGAGCAGAGGTTGATGTCGGTGACATCGTTTAACGACGCCGTCGTCGCGGCTGTTGCTAAAGGGTCGGACGCCGCCGCCGAAGTCGATGTCGAAGATTTGAGGGAAAAGAAGGTGGTAAAGGTGAGGCTTTTGGAAGGAGGAGGAACCGCTAAGGGGGAGGAGGAGGAAGAAGAGAAGGAGGATTCTTCGGACCGATTTTGCGCGTTCGTGGAAGGAGGGAAGTGCACGACGGCGTCGCTCGAGAGTTCGGGGAAAGGAGGAGGGATGAAAGAGGAGAACAAACGTTTGTGCAAGTTTCCGAAAGATTTTCTTCGATTGAGAGAGGAAGAGGACGAGGCGAACGAGGAGAAAACGGAGGAAGAGAGACGGGTGTCAATGAAGGCGTACGCGAGGAAACGATGCTGCAAGAACTGTTATAACGCGTTGTATCGGTCGATGCGGAAGGAGTTGCAAATGGGGAGTAATAAGGAAACGATTGGGGGAAGCGTCGAGATGTTGTTGGACAATCCTAGCGATGAAATAGTAATAGCACAACAACAACGACGGAAGCCGAGCGTGAAGGATAAAGTGTTTGCGCCGACGAGGACGTATTTTTGCTCTCGGTGCAATTTGGAGTGCTCGAGCCGGTATCACTTGAGAACGCACGAACGAACGCACACGGGGGACCGACCGTACGGGTGCAACGTGTGCGGGAGGAGATTCAATCGACCGTACGAGTGGAAAGTGCACGTGTTGAAGCACGCGACGAACGGGCGTCACAAGGAAGTTGCGCGAGCGTTCGAACAGAACCTCGAGTTAGGCATGGAAAAAGTAAACGGAGATCCCGGGGTTCAATCGTTGAGACCGCCGCTCCCGCAACGATACTTCGACATCGATAAACCACCACCGAAAGATGACGCCAACAGACCGTTTCAGTGTGCGATCTGTTTCGAAGCCTTCGCGACTAATTTCATCCTAACCGCGCATTTAAAGACGCACTTGAACACGCGACACGTTTGCGACATGTGCGACGCGTCGTACACGAGAAAGTTCAAGCTGCAAGCGCATCGCGAGAAAGTTCACGGCGTCTCCTCGCACGAAGAGAGTACTGGAAAGACAGACGGAGAAAAAGAAAGTGAAAGTGATTCTCAATCGTAAAAGTTTCGAAGTATGCGTAGTCTTAGTTGCGTTTAATTCGGATCATAATACCTCATTTTGAACATGACATTTTCCGCATCCAGATAGAGGGGCATTCGTCGCCTTGCTTTTCCTCACAACAAAATGTCACCATCACCTCTCTCGTCGAACCTTCATCTTCTCCGCGTCGCTTCGTCCTCGCTCGCATCATCTTCTCGTCGTCGTCGTAAAAGTCGTCATTTCGACGGAAGTAAAGTAAAGAGCAGCAATAAAGAAGAAGAAGAAGACGTAAACGACGACATCCTCGACGCGTACAAAATCCCATCCACGACAGTCTTAACGCTTCCCGGGAACGACAAAATCGAGATACGCTTACTCGACCCGTACACCATCGCCATCACCCCGTACGAGAACAGAGAGGAAGGCTTATCTCGATTACTGATGTACATCGAAGGTGAGAACGAATCTGGGCAGCGTTACCCGCCGACGCAACCGCTGACGATGCGATACGCGTTGGATTCGGATGGAGAGATTTTAGGCAAGACGATGGAACTGTACCTCGGGCCTCGCGTGAACCCGGAAACCAACCCGGCGGCGAAAACGACCGAGAACACAAAAACAATCTCTGCGAAAGTTGCCGGTGGTGAGTTAATCGCGGTGATGCCTTTAGTCGGGATGGCAACGGAAGATGCGGTGCGAAGATGTCGAGATATCATCGCCGAGGAAGTCGAAAAGACGAAAGCGTTCGAGCTCGACGGCGCCGGGTTTCGAGTGAGCACGTTCGGACCGATGTATTCGCTCAGACCGAGAGATAACGAAGTGAGCGTGAAAGTCACGCCGAAGACAAAGGAGTCGTCGAAATAGCGAGAACGTATATTTAATGCTCGTTTAATACTAAAAAGCGCCTAGTGGTAGAGTAGATGTCTCGTTTGCGCTCTCGTTTCTCTTTATCTTTGCTCTCTTATAAGAGTCTCAAACGTGTCCAAAATTGCCTCACATTTCCCCAAACGAATTAAGAAATACCACGCCGATACTACATCAAAACAGACTCAAAGACACGCGCTCTCGCGAGAAGAACGCCAGTTAAAGCTCTCGCTTTCCTTTTTCTCGAGTTGAAGCGCCGTAAACGAAAGCAGAGAGAGAGAGAGATTACACAGAAAAAGAACCAATTCAGGCCGCCAAATTGGAAACGAACGCAAAGACTAAACATGTTACTCTGCGCACTCTCCGGCTCGGAAATCACGAAACCGTGCGTCTCCCCATCAGGACACATCTTTGAACGCACTTTAATCGAAAAATACGTCAAAGAAACCGGGGAAAATCCAATCACCAAGCAACCTTTATCCGTGGAGGATTTGATTCCGATCAAGACTGATTTTGCCTCAAATGGCAGCGCAATCGCAATCAAACCGAGAGCGACGGCGCACGCGAGCATTCCGGGTTTACTGCAAACATTTCACGACGAATACGACGCGTTGATGTTAGAGTTGTTTGAAACCAGGAAACGGTTAGGGGAGTCGGAACGGGAGTTAGCGTCGATGGCGTATCAAGTGGACGCGGCGAATAGGACGGTGGCGAGGCTGGTGAAGGAGAGAGACGAGGCGAGGGCGATGATTGGTGGTGGTGGTGGGGCGAACGGGACGACGACGATTCAGACGACGACGACGGGAAAGAAAAGAGAAGGAGGCGGCGACGCGGACGCGTTTGCGAAAAAAGCGAAGAATGCCATTCCGCGATCGATTTTGGACGCGATCGAGTCGACCAATAAAGAGTTGATGGCGGAGAGGAAAAAGAAGAAAACGCACGAGTCGTTGAAAACCAAAGAAGACATTGGGAAGTTTAAGTTGCAAGATCCGGTGCCGGGGCATAAAGTGAATACGGCGATACATAACGTAGACGTGCTTCACGAGAAAAGTCTAATCGTGACGGCTGGCGCAGATGGAACGGCGGCTTTCTTCGACGCGGGCTTACAAAAATCGAGTTCGATAGCGACGGGTCACAAGAAGTGTTTAGACGCGAAGTTTTTGGTAGGAGCGGACAAAAATGGTGGCATAGTTGCCACTTGTGGTGCTGATAACACCGTGAAAGTGTGGAAGGCAGGAAAGAACATCTCCACGTACGATGAACACACGCAAGATGTCGTTTCCGTCGCCTCGCACGTCGCCGGCGCCTTCTTCGTCTCCGCCTCCGCCGACGCCAGTTGGCACTTCCACGACGTCGAATCCGCCTCGACTGTATATCAAGCCACCAACGACGATCCGAAAGACAAATACACTTCCATTAACATTCACCCGGACGGCATGTTTCTCGCCGCTTTGACGCAATCCGGCGCGGTACAACTCTGGGACGCCAGATCGTGCGCTTTACAACAAACCTTTTCCAACGGCGGTAAAAACGCTGCCAAATCGTGCTCGTTTAGCGAGAACGGCTACTTCTTCGCCGTCTCTGGCGACGAAGGGTGTAAGATATGGGATTTGCGTAAGAACACCGTCGCGCACGATTTCGGGAAAGAAAAATGCGAAGGCGTCGCGTTCGACAAGAGCGGCAAATACGTCGCCTATTGCGCCGGGAAAACCGCCAAAGTGTACAACGTCAAAGGCGAGTGGGACATCGTCCAAACCTTCGAGAGTAAGAGTAAAAAAGGAAATCTTTGCGTGCAGTTTTTGAAGGACGCCGGTGGTGTCGTTGTCGGTGGTGGTGATCACAATCTTCGCGTCTTTCAATAATACTATTATTATTCG
>Ga0302114_10001119_pt1 | contig 17994 bp, 27 predicted proteins | sample AG5_Surface_MG_FD_203107 | JGI IMG/M metagenome (GOLD analysis project Ga0302114, IMG submission 203107) | Marine microbial communities from Western Arctic Ocean, Canada - AG5_Surface | ecosystem: Environmental > Aquatic > Marine > Oceanic | place: Canada: Western Arctic Ocean | collected...
CCTCTGCTGCTGAAAATGGTTACGGCGGCGTTGCGGAGCACCGATGGGGACCTGAACAACCTCGGGCTGCGGACGCTCGAGTTCTGGGTAGACAACTTGAACCCCGAGTATTTGTACCCTGTCCTTGCTGGCGGTGGCGGGGGTGGGGTGCAGGGCATGGGTGGGGGTGGCAACAGCAGCAGCAACAGCAATGACAAGGAAAATGACAAGGATAAAGAAGAAGCCGCAATCCCAATCCCCAACAACAACCTTCCGCCCCCTCCCCAATCCTCCCTACTCGACCCCCTCTCTTCTCCCTCCCTGGGCCTCTCCCCCCTCCTCAACGCCACTTCATGCAAGTCCTCCTCTCCAGGGACTCACCACAACCCCCAGCTGACGGAGCTAATGACTGCGCTGAGCAAGCATTTGAGGCCGGCGCCTTACCCCTACGGCATGCTGGCGCTCCGGGTGTTGGGGAAGATGGGCGGGAGGAACAGGCGGTTTTTGAGGGGGGGGGGGAGGAAAGGTGGCGGGGGGGGGGGGGGGGGGGGGGGGGGGGGGGGGCCGCCCCCCAAGGGAATGCGAGTGATGATGAGATTGTTAATGAAAATTCCAACAATCCTTCGTCAAACCCAGAAGTGGAGTTGGAGTGGGCGGCCGAGTTATCTCATCCGACCACCACAAAGACTTCCGGCAAGAAGGCGACCAACTCGTCGGCAACCTCTGCCACAACCTCCGCAAGGTGAGCGTGCGAAGCGAGCGAGCCACTACCAAGCTAAACCAAACCAAACTAATAATTAAACTAAACTAACTAACATTTTCCCACCTTCGCTCGGCGCAGCGCGAAAGTTTCTCTCCCTCTCGCGGCACCTTTAAACTGTGCGATAAACGTCCTCGCCAAGCTCGTTTACGCGAGCGAGGTGAGCAAGGTAATCAAGCTTTCGTCTTCGTCTTCGTCAGATGAGGAGAAACGAAAAATCAGCCTCATTGGCCAGCTTGGCCCTGGACCACCCATTCTCTTTGAAGACGGGGGCCTCGAAGAGTGCTACCCCCACACCCATAGCAACAACCACAACAACAATAAACTTGCTCGGAAAAAATCCCAAAGCCACAAATCCCTCCTCAAACACATTGAGACCATGTGGTCCACAACCTCCACCTCCAAGATTATCCCGGAGGTGAGCGAGCGAAGCGAGCAGCCTTGATGACGACGATAATACGAGCCACTACTAAACTGATGTTATTCCACCCACAATCATTCGTTTTGTTCACTCGCTCCCACCTGCTCCATTAAAAATGCGCACAATATCGCTTCGCTCGGCGCAGGACCTCAATCTCACCTCGTACTCAATTGCCGTAATGGAGAAAGTTTCTCTAGAAACGTACAAATCCGCGATGGAGGTCATCCAGGGGTGTTTGCACTCACCCACAAGGTCCACCGAGGTTGTGAAGAAGTGTTTGGTCGGGCTGATGTATTCGATGGGGCTATTGAATGCGACCACGGCGACCAAATCAGATCAGGTGGAGGTTTCCTGCGTTGAGGTGAGTGAGCGTAAGCGAACGATGAAGTGAAGCGCGCAACATCAATCACGCCACTAACATTATTCCACTCAATCTCAGAAAATCATCAAGGAGGCAATCTCTTCCCTGAAATCCAAATCCGTTGCAATTGTGTCGTCTGACAAGAATGGTCGAACCGTTTTAGATCGTTCCGCAACTGCGGCCTCTCCCTGCAACGACGGCATGGACGTAGACACGAGAATATCCACTGCCATGTCCGCCGATTCTCACATTACCAAGTTCACGGTTAAATTCTCCACAACCACCCCTCTTCCTCTCTCGCCCTTCGTCGTGACTGACTCAATCATCTCAGTCTTCGACAGTGAGACGACGTCCACCCCCAACGTCAAGGCTGCGGCGCTCAAGGTCTTGAAGCTGTACGTCAACGTGGTGAGCAATGCGAATGTGCCAAACAGCAATTCCAATCCCAATCCAAAACCGCCCTCAATAATTATCCACGACCTCTTGCTGAAGTTCCTCCACTCCATTCACTCCTCAACGAACTCTGAGAACCTCCCCAGGTGAGCGAGCGAAGCGAGCGAGCCTTGATGAAGACGAGAATGCGAGCCACTACTAAAACTAAATATCATATTATTCCACTCAATTCGTATTCGCACCTCCTTCGCTCGGCGCAGCCTCGTCACCGCTGTGCTGACCTGCCTCCCCTACTTAAAAGCGAACAAAGTTTCCCCTTTCCAGTACGAATCGCTCGTCTACACGTCGATCCTGTGCTGCTTGAAGGATTACAAGGGCCTTGGAAGCAGCAACGTAGATTGGAGCGAAGGGAAGGCGATGGTGCCTACTGGAATCAGGTACCTGGCCGCATTCTTATCATTTTCGATTGGGAAGAAGGAGTTCGTGGACTACGACGAGGATGAGGATGAGAATGAGAACGAGGACGAGGACGAGGACGAGAATAAGAACGAGAACGTGGAGTCAAAGGCGGCGAAGAGGAAATCTGCAGTATCGACATTCCAGCATCCCGGCAAGGACGATGTGCTAATGTTCGTGAGTCAGCTGACCTCCCCCTCCTCAACGATTCGGTTCGGAGCACGAATGTTCCTCTCCGCGGTCGACACGAGCAGCTACAGTGACGATGTTCAGGAGGCCGTATCGGCCATCCTTCACGACAGGGGCATTTCATCGATGAAGGTGACCGAGCAGGTGAGCGAGCTGTGATCGAAGCGAGCTAGTCACACAACCCTAACCCACTTTATGCTCCCAGATCGGCGTTTGCGACGCAATATCTTACCTCTCCAGCACCTCCGGCAGTTCGCTTGGGCTGGCCAAGCTCAGGATGAACGCCACCAATAGCAAAATTGACAAAATTGAGAAGCTCGTTGAGTCCATCCTCTCCGTCAACAACGACTTTGACGAAATCATTCTCAAGAGAGATCAAAACTCGGGGGCCGGCGGGCTCAAGGGAGACAAAAAGGATCTCAAGGATTCGCACAACAACCACCCACAGTCGGGGGCCGGCTACAACAACGCCGACGCCAAGGGGCCGATTCTGGGGCCGAACCAAACTTCCGATCTTAATTTCTCGTCAATCAGCAACTACAATGTCGGCCTGAGCGGAATTTTCTTCGCGAGTTTGCCGAAATCAGTCGATCGCAACGTGGTCGTTGGGTCTGATTCTGATTCTGGAAGTGATATTTTGGTTAAAATCTCCAAAGAGATTGGAGCCGGTGGAGGGGGCACCTCTTCAACCGGCTGTGGCGTCGGCATTACCGCCGGAGGGCCAATGACAGTGTTCCGGTTGGCATCAATAAAAATGCTCACCTCACTGTCCAACTCGAACAACCTCTCCAACCCCACAACTCTCAAGCACACACTGCAGCTCCTCCGCAGCACATTCATAAACAGCTACTACTACTGCTGCTGCGACGACGACGAAGTTACATCTGCGGCCACCGACCTTTTGTTGTCCATCCACTCCCAAAACAAAACGTCGATGTCGCTCTTCAACGAGTATTTGCTCAAGCCAATTCTTGACAAGGCCAGCAACATCAAATCGTTGTCTATCCCGTTGATCAGCGGAGGTGAGTGAAAGACGAGAATTTGAGCCACTAACAAGCTAACATTGCATAATGCCACGTTTGCTCTTGCGCAGCCTCGAAGATAATCAGCATAATTTCTGACAAATGCTCAAGCAGCAGCGATGAATTCAAGACTTTTGAAAAATCCGTCTCTACCCTGGTTGATACCATGGTTGACCACCTCCACTCTTTCGCGTTCAAGGCCAACACGGTCGTGACCGCCGCCAAGGCCTTCGCGCTGGGCTGCGAGCCCTATGTTGCAGGGGAGATCATTCTATTTTTGTCGTTCCGCCGCAACGTTGAAGTTTCGCTAATTGGCAAAATTGTGCAACTTACTCGCAAGTTAGAAGCTTCGCTGCAGTACGATTACCCCGCCTACGGGGGAGGCGTAGGGGCGATGCCGTACCTAGCCCCCCTCGCTAAATTCTTGGACAACGCCGAGTTCGACGCCAAGGACGTCGTCAGCGTGTTCCTCCCAGCCGGGCCAAAACCCTTCCTGGTCAAGCTGCTGTCGCTAGGCTCCAACCAGCTCACGTCCGTCAAGTCCCTCCTCACGACTACCGCCTGGGGAGAGGAGAAGCTCGTTGGGTGCGTTGAGGCAGGAGGAGGACTTGAAGTTCTAAACGTGGTGAATTTGGAAGCCGACGTCTTTGCCAAAGGCAATTTCTCCCGCCTGGGTGAGACGTTGTTGAGTTTTTGGAATTCGAAGGTGAAGGATGGACAGGGAATTTTGAACGAGTACGACCTGTTCAAGGAAATGGACGAGGAAGACGAGGAAGATGGGGAAGACGAGGACGAGGGAAACGAGGAGGAGGCGGATGATGACGATGATGACGAGGAGGAGGTGGAGGAGGTTGGGGAGGAGGAAAACGACGAAGAGAACGAGGAAGAAGAGGGAAATGTGTCGTCCGACGCAAATGACGACAAAATGGCAGTGGAAGATGGGGACAGTGAATCACAAATTGCGGCTCCGGATTCATTAGATGATAACAAGCTTGTCGACCCCTTCCTCCTCTTTCACCAAAACACAATGCTGTACTCTCGGCAAGTTGCGCTGTTGTCTAACTTGCTCGTGTCGTATTCAAAGAACAACCCCAACAACGTCGACGTTCTGTTCGACCTTGCTTGGGTGTACACAAATCCGGCGGGAATAGTCAATTCTAACTCGACCGGCGGGGGGGTAGACACGAGCGTTGTGGGAAGGTTCTTGGGACGGGCGGTGGACTTGGAAATAGGTGATAAGCAGAAGGTGAGTGAGCGAAGCGAGCGATCCTTGAGGAAGACGAGCATGCGAGCCAGCGAGCGAAGTAAGCAGCAAGCGAAGCGAGCAGCAAGCGAAGCGAGCAGCAAGCGAAGCGAGCAGCAAGCGAAGCGAGCTTGTCACAACTAGTGTACAGACGAGAGAATACGAGCCACCACTACTAACCCCTTCGCACCTTCTTCGCTCGGCGCAGCTAATCAAGAAGTTCTTCGCGATACTGGGCAGCACATCCTACGACGAATACTTCAAAATCCTGCTCATGGAGAAGCTTGTCTTGCCCATCATGTCCAACGCTTTGGAGAAGGAGAGGAGAGAAAATTTGGAGACCGGCGATGACGTCATTCTCCCCTACGGAAGCGGCCGAGTGAAAGACAGCAGCACTGACGACGACTCGTCGGGGGGGGTCAGCAGCTGTGGCCTCATCAACGACGAGCTGATCAAATTGTTCATGGCGAACGGGCTTCTTGCCTCTGGGAACTTTGGACGACAGTTGAACGTTGAGCTTTTGAAGCTCTCAACCCTGCTGATCGAGTTCAAGGGGCGCGCCTTGGTGGACCACCGCAAGGAGCTCATCAAGTTCGCCTGGGGGCACTTGAAGTGCCCTCACGCGACGTGTAAACAGCACGCTTACGTCAACGTGTCGAGGTGAGTGTTAATTGTATTTGAAATGAATGGGTCGGAGCTAAAATCTAACATTATTATCGCTCGCTCGGCGCAGGTTCATCTCCGTGTACGAAACGCCGTCGAAGATCATTTTGCAGGTCTACGTGGCGTTGCTCCGAAGTTACAACAACGACGCTAGGGAGTTGAGCAGGATTGCGCTGGACATTCTGCTGCCGGCGTTGCCGCTGAGGTTGAACACCACTGAGTTCATCAAAGCCACCAAGTGGACCAAGAAGGTGAGCGAGTGAAGCGAGCGAGCCTTGATGAAGACGATAAATATATACGAGCCACTACACTACTAAACTACCCACATTTTTTTTTACTTCGTCTGAAACTAAAAATGCGCCTCGCTTCGCTCGGCGCAGGTCATCTTCGAGGAGGGTCACGCTGCGGGGCAGCTACACCACATTTGGTCACTCATGACGCGCCACCCTCTCCTCTTCTTCACTTACCGCGCCACGTTCGTTCCGCACATGGTCAATTCTCTGAATCGCCTGGGCCTGCCGCCAAATTGCCCCCTCGAGAACCGATTCTTGGCCGTGGCTCTGGCAGATTTGGTAATTTCGTGGGAGGTATTTGCGAAGGAGAAGGAGAAGAAAAAGGAAATGGAAAAGGTGAATGACTTTGCAGCGAGCAAACTCGACCCAACTGTAGTGACGAAGAAGCAGAAGTCCGACGCCGGAACTGCAATTCCAACCTCCACCCGGCCCAACTCCAAGGATGGCAGCAGCAGCAGCCCCCCAAACACCCCCCAGTTCGCCCTCTCAGTACCCATGATTGAGGTTCTCTTGAACTTCTTGGTCCGCCTCTCGCTCTTCACCGCCACTGATGTGTGGGGTAGGCTGTCTGCCAAGGCGCTGCTTCTTTTCAAGCGCGCCTTGACCGTTTGGGACGGCAAGGACAAAAGGGTGAATGGCGCAGCTCTTGTGCGCCCGTCGTACTTTGACAAGCTGTTTGAGCAGTGCCGGGAGCAGGTGAGCGAGCGCAGCGAACGAGCCTTGTGACAGAAGAGTGCGAAGCTCTTTGCCTTGCGAAGTTGCTATTTATGGCATCATCCAATCCATGAAACTGAACTAACCAACTCAACTATTTTTGCTCGCTGCTCTTGCTTCGTTGAAAATGCGCCACGCTTCGCTCGGCGCAGAAGTCGCAGGAGATGCACGAAAAGCAACCCAACGAGGTGCTGTACACTGCAAAGACCGACACGAAAAGCAAGGTAACGAACAAGGTATTGATCACCTGCTTGGAGCTATTGCAAACGCTGATCAAGAACGAGGCGTCCACCTTCTTCGAGAGCAACGCTGGTAAAATCAAGCACCTGCTCTACCCGTGCTTCCAGGCCAGCACCAAGGGCGGAGAGGTGAACAGGGTGGTGAGCGAGCGAAGCGAGCGAGCCTTGAGAAAGACGAGCATACGAACAACTGCTAAACAATACATTATTCCGTTAATTGCAGATTCGCTGGAATTTGCGCAAATTCGTGAAAAAGGTCTGCGCCAGGTACCTCCACAAGACCAAGACGAGTGTCTGTTTGCTGAATTCCGGTTTTTTCAACACGCTCAAGGAGCTGATTGAAATCGTGCTCTTCAATGCGAACAAGGACGCGGCGAACGGAAATGCCAAGGGGGGAAGTTCCAGTTCCAACAATAACAATTCGAGTTCGAGTTCCGGTGATGGGGACCTGGACGATGACGTGGACTTGTTTGAGATCGGTCGAAGCGGAGGCAGGTCCTCCGCGTTTTTTGCGGTGAACATCATCGAGGACGTTTCCGCTTTCCAACCACGATTCACGGAGAACTTTTCCGTCCCCTTGATCAAGCTCTCCCAGCGTCTTGCAAGGGACCACGTTCAGGCCGCCACGTTAGCGACGAGATCAATGACCGCAACCATGTCCCAGATCGACGGCAACGGCCTCCAAAAGGTGTTGGCCACACCCTCGCTAGCAATTTTCGAGGAGGCGCTGAGCGAAAATTCCAAGGAAGTTGTGAGCTGCGGAAGTGGGATCAGGACGCTTTGCACGTGCTTAAGGTTACTTGGCAGCAGCGAGTGCATTAACGACTTTGGCGAGGTGAGTGCCTAGCGGAGCGGAGCGGAGCGGAGCGGAGCAGCACAGCAACTAACTCTAAACCCTACGCAGCTGCGTAAACCGTTCTGCCAGCTCCTCAGCGTTCTGATCGACAAGGCGGACTCAATTCCATTGCTGTTGAACTGCGTGGGGTTGGTGGGGAAGTGGCTCTTGAGGGGTGGGAGCGCTCCTTTGACGAGGAAGGAACGATGCAGCATGATTTGGAGGTTGAACTCGTTCGACCGTCTGCCCGAGGTCCCCGCTACGGCGTTGGTGTCGTTGTCGCAGAAGCTGCTATTGAAGTTCTATGACTCCAGCAGCGATAACACGTGGCTCGGGTGCTCGTTTGGACGTCCAGAGACAGTTGGTCTTTTATCCGCGGACCAAGGTTTGCGGGCGAGGTTTTTCCAGGCTTCTGCAACCATCGGCGACAATCAGGCGCGAACCGCACTGAACGTCCTTAACCAAATTTTGTACATGGACTGGGAGATTTTGGGCGGCAGGTATTGGGTCCCTGCCGCTATCGACCTGATGCTCGGGTGCAGCACTACTTCTGCGAAGCACTCCAAACTGCTAAGCGCAGTGAGAACGCTTTGCCACGTGAGCACGTCTGCGAGCGAGGAGATCTTCAAGTTTTTGCTCAAAAACATGTGGGAGCAACTCCCGAACGACAGCTGCAGAAGGCTATTGATTCCTGGGGTCGAAACGTTGCTGGCAAGGCCGTACCACAGGCAGTTGCTGAACACGGTGCGTGAGCGAAGCGAGCGAGCCTTGAGGAAGACGAGAAACTCGCGATGGATCTCGCGAAATGGCTGCAGACTGCCAAACTAACATTATTCCAATCAATTCTTATTCGTCATTAAAAAAATGCTCCTCTCTTCGCTCGGCGCAGGCTCGATCGCCGTCCGAGGACCGCACCGACGGTCGCATCAACGTTGTCCAAACGCTGCTGAAGGGATTTTTGAACATACAACCCGCGATCGAGCTTCCTCCGAGGTTGTGCGGCAGCCTGGCTGTCAACTACAACTGCCACCACATCGTGCTAAAGTACTTCAAACAAAAGCAGGAGGCGTTGGAGGAGAGTTTGGAAGGGGGGGGCAAGGTGGAGGAGGAGAAGAAGGAGGAGAGCTCCGACATGGCTGTCGATGCTCCACCAGCAACAGCACCAGCACCAGCAACAGCAACAGCTACAGCAACTGCTACAGCAACTGCTACAGAAACTGCGGTGGCAAAGCGCTCCTCCCCGAGCGTCTGGTGCGTTGAGATGCAGTTCTTGCTGAAACAGCTGGGCGAGTCTGACGTTGTCTTTGCCATGCAGCGCAACCAATTGCAGGACGAGACCCTGAAGAAGGCGCTGAGCTTGGAAATGTACGGAAATATTGAGGCGGCTAGTAAACTTTACGAAAAGGTTGTGGTGGTGCAGACTCCACAGAACGTTGCGGTCACGGACACGAAAACGGGAACTGGAACGGAAGAGCAACCTGCGGCTGTGGCGGTACCCGTGGCTTCTGTTCAAACGCTCACTATCGACCAGTCTGACGCCGGGATTTGGGAAGAACGCTGGATGGAGACAAACCGCGCGCTTGGCCAGTGGGGGGTGCTTCTTCCGTACGCAAAGAGCTCCAATAACACCGAGCTTCAGCTGGAGTGCTGCTGGAAAACACGCGACTGGAAGAGCGTGCACGACTTGTGCAGGTGAGTGAGCGAGCGATTGTTGCCATCAAAGTCTCCGAAAAACTAACAGAATTACGTCTTTATCTTTAGCACTCCAACTATTATTGCTGGTTGCGAGGCCGGCGCGACCACGAACAAGATCCACGAGATTTATCTGAGTATTGCCAATGGGAAGCTGCAGGAGGTGGAGAGACTGTGCGCCCAAGGCGTTCAGCTCTCGCTGCACAACTGGGTGCTGTCCGCCGGCGACGACACTCGCCAGCATGAGCATTTCCAAGAGCTCGTCGAGCTGCGAGAATCAGGCCAAATCATGGTTGAGGTGAGCTCCCACACGAGGAACAGGACGGTGCCGGATTTGAAGAATCTGCTTGCGACCTGGAGGGAGAGGCTGCCCAACAGCTGGGACAAGCTGACGACCTGGGACAGTTTGCTCACGTGGCGAGCGCACATGTTCAGTGCGTTGACGAGCAACTTCAGCTGGGCGGAGCCGAACAGGTGAGCAGCGAGCGAAGCGAGCCGCGAGCGAAGCGAGCCGCGAGCGAAGCGAGGTAGTTACAACTTGTACAAGGGGGTGCTGGCAAAAACTAACCATGCACACCTTTTTTGATTTGATAGTCTCGCCGCGCTGCACGACAAGCCTTGGGGGGCGTGCAAAATTAGCAAGATTGCGAGGCATCAGGGGATCCGCTCAGTTGCATTGACGTCATTGGCCCGGTTGTACACCACCACCACAATGGACGTGCAGGACGCCTACACAAAGCTGAGGGAGCAAATTGTGCTCTGTCTGGACAGCGACGTGCACGCGGAAAGGCTGGGAGGATACAACATCATCAGCAATACGAACCTGAACTACTTCAGCGCTAGTCAGAAGGCGGAGCTGTTCCGATTGAAAGGTGAGAGATTGAAGCGTGCGCAACAAAAGTACACTACTTAACTAACACTAAACCACTCAATTTACTTCGCACCTTCTTCGCTCGGCGCAGCGCTGTTCCACAGCACGCTCGGGGCGCCCGAAAGCGCCAAGAATGCGTCGCTGGCGTTTTGCCAGGCTGCTCAAATCTGCCCAACTAGCTCCAAAACTTGGGTTTGCTGGGGCGAGCACTTGCAAAAATTGAAGGAGGCCTGCAAGAATTCCAATGAGCTAAACGCCCAGGCCGTCGCGTGCTTCCTCGAGGCGGTGAGGTGCTGCAGCGACAGCAGGTCGCTGCTCAAGCTCAGCGACTGCTTGCTGTCCCTGCGCCAGCCGAACACTGTCGAGGGGTTGCAACGGTTGCTGACTGTTTTCGAACTGAAGGCCATCAGGTGAGAAATTTTACGAGCCACCACTAAACTAAAACTAAAACTAAAACTAACCCACTCAATTCTTTTGACTCGCTTAACTCGTTTTGCTCTTGCTTCTTTAAAAATGCGAACAATCTCGCTTCGCTCGGCGCAGCCTGCCAGAATGGGTTTGGGTCGCCCACATTCCAACTCTGATCAGCGGGCTGGGGCGGCCTTGTGCCAACACGAGCAAGGCGCTGGTGGAGCGCTTAGTGGTGGTTTACCCTCAAGCCATTTACTACGGTTTGCGGTCGTTCTTTTTGGAGAGGCGAGACGGAAGTCCGGGGGATTGCGCTGCTGTGTTCAGCGAGGAGCTGCTGACTACGTTAAGGAGGCACCACCACAGCCTGTACCACAGCCTGGAGCACATTGTGAACCAGATCACCCACAGTTTGAAGGCTTTGCCGGAGCAGGAGTTGGCGATGCTGGTTGCAAATTTGTACGAGGGAGTTGTTACTTTGAGGGGGAGTGGAAGTGGGGTGGGACAGAAGGAGACGCACGAGCGGGTCGTGGGCCGGCTCACCGAGCTGCAGAGCAAGTTTGGGTCGGAGCTGATTGACTTTAGCGTTAATTCGAGCAGTAATATGGATACGTTAGAGTCGCAACTGAAGAAGATCGCCGACAAGCTGGATGCAATGGTGGAGAGAATGCCGAAGAAGCTGGCGTTGCAGAGCTTGAGTCCGAAACTGGCGTTGGTTGAGTTCGAGCCGCCGAGCATTTGGAGCGGTAGTTGTGACGACTTGAAAAAGCCAAGGTGAGCGGGCCTTGTGAACAGAAGACTGCGAAGGCGAATCAACTAACACAAATTTATTGCTCTCGTGCTTCGTTGCAAAACAGCAACCAAAACAGCAAAAATGCAGAAAATCCAGCGGCTGGAGGGTCCGCAGCGGCGATTGCGGCGGCCACGGCTGCTGCGCTGGTGGCCAACGCGGCTGCGCTTGACGGGGGCGTTTGGGGGAAGGCCAGTGTTGACATTCCGGGCGAGTACCACGGCAACCACCGCCCAAGTCCGGAGCTCCACAGCAAATTGGTGAGCTTCGGAAGCGTCGTGGAAACCGTCAGGAGGGGAGGAGCTGCGTGCAAGAGGATTGCAATGAGGGGAAGCGACGGGAAGCTGCACTACTTCGTCGTGGAGTTGTTAGCTGCCAACAAGCAGATGAGCGACGAGAGGGCCAGAGCGTTGTTTGGGATGCTCAACGTGCACGTGTTTGCCAGGGACGGAAATTGCAACCGGCGGAATTGCAGGTGAGAGTTGGGGTGGGTGGGCGCGGGGGGGGGAAGCCACTACTAAACCCTTCATTCTGCTTTTGCTCGGCGCAGTTTGAGCCCCACCAAGACTGTTCCTCTTAGCCAGCGCGTCAGGCTTGTGGGAGACAACCCTGGGAACGTGGGCGGGTTGGGCGTTGGGGGAGAGGGGTTGCTCGAGTATGTAAGGAGGAAGGTTGGAAACGACGAACAGGCGCTGTACTGCATAAGGAAGAGATGCGCTTCGTCGCTGGCCTTCTCATCGCTCATTCAGTACATTTTCTCCTCCGTTCGAAAGGCGGAGGACTTCGTTGTGAACATCAACAGCGGAGTGGTTTCCACAGCTGGATTCAAGGTGGAGCTGGACGAAAGCGGGACCCTTAGTATGCGCAGCTCTCCGTTCTTATTCAACGACAACATCGTTGAGTTCTTGGGGAAGCAGAACGTGAACGGGGGGTTCCGTCCCTGCTACACAGCCTACAGCAGCGCGCTGTGGAGCAACGAGCAGAACTTGAACTGTGCTATGCAGGTGAGCGAGTGAAGCGGGGGGAGGGTTGAGGAAGAAGACGAGAATACGAGCCAGCGAGTGAAGCGAGCCAGCGAGTGAAGCGAGCCAGCGAGTGAAGCGAGCACTACTAAGCAAACATTTTTCCAATCATTTCTTTTGACTTTTGACTCGCTCGTTTTTTTTGCGCTTTGCTCGGAGCAGCTGCTGCTCAAGGACGAGCTGGTGAGCTGGCGCAAGTCGAGCGACAAGAGTGATGCCGCCCTGAGCAAGCTGGAAGGCGAGGTGGAGGCTAGAACCAAGGTGGCGGCCAGCAAGGTCCTGGAGAGGGCCAGCAGGTGCAGCATCGAGGACGGAATTAAGGTTGGGGGAGGGAACTGCGAGGTGGATACAGGAATTAAGGAGTTGGTGAAATTGGCGAGTAAAAACAATTTGAGAAAACCCTTCGGTGGTGTAGGGGGGACTTGGCTATAAAATTTATAACCTAGCCCTAAATAAACCCTAACTAGAAGTATTGTGAGAGTGGCATCTATGATAATAATAAACTCAGTGCATACTATTTTTAATGAGCTATTTATTCTCTAAAGTTAAATTCGCCCTCTGACCGAGTCAAAAAGTTTTAAGAAAGATTGAATTTCAATGTCTGAGCAACTCAAAGCTGAGTCCCCCAAGCTCTCCAACACCCAATTCTCCAAAAACTCCAGTGTCGCAAGCGCCTTATCCACGTCCTGTTCGTGCGTTGTACCTTGATTCGTATTTTTATTTGGATCTGTGCCAATCAACATTCCCCTCAGCAGAGCGTCGCCACAAACCACCCGCTCAACGACCCCGTTGCGCTTGTTGTAAGCGTGCTTCACCGCAACGACAAAAACGGCAATCAGAGTCTTGTCTATCGTTCGCGAAGTGATAAATGGCACCCTAAGCGGGTGGGAGGATCCCAAGCGTCTGACAATGTCGCTGCGGGTGCGCTTGGCCCCAAAGCCAGCGTTGCTGTACTGCTGCGGAGCTCGCCGCCTGTCGTACGGGGTGCGCAGCTGCTGGCGCCGAGCGAAGCGAGGTGCATTTTAAAGGAGTACGGGGGGAGGGAGTGCGCCACATGAATTGTGTGGGTTAGTTTTAGAAGTGGATTTTTGCCGTCTGTAGTAAGTAGCCTTTTGAAACGAAAAAAAAAAACTAAAAAAAAGGGCGAATTGAACACGGCGGCGGGTTCGGCCAGGCGCATCATTTTGCGCGAAAAGGGTTGTTCAGGGAAGTTCCAGATCAGAGTAGTAAGGCATGGGACCGCCAATGTGAGAACTAAAAAAAGAGCGAATCAATGAAGAACCCGTAACTCCACTCGCGAGTATGCTCGCTTTCCAAAAGGCTCGCTTCGCTTTGCTTCGCTCACCTGCTGCTGCTGCGGAAAAACAAGGTCGGCAAACGACTGCCGGTAGAGGAAATGGGCCTGCCGATCGCAGGCTGCTTGGCGCCGGGGGGTGGAGAGGGATTGCGCGCGGTCCAGGTATATTGCGGATATGGGGAAGACCACATCGGGAAATTGAAGGACGGACTGGAGGTGGGAGAGGAGGGAGAGAGGGGAAGGGGGGGAAGAGGAAGAAGGTGAAGTGAATGGTGATTTCTGGTCTTGGTGAGTCTCCTGGTTGATTCTAATTGTCGTCTCAAGGAGGGAATTGAACGACAACTTCAAATTGAGCTCTTTTAGAGGAGAAGTGGCTCTATGGGGGAGTCGGGCTCGGTGAACAATGATTATTGGTGTGGTTCTGGTTCGTGAATGCGGGAGGGAATTGCCCAAGCTGACTGCTGCTGCTGTGAGAACAAGCAGCAGAAACAACATTGATATAATTATATATCGTTATTTACACTTCCCAAAAAGGCCACAGGGCTGGGACTGCTGCCAGAGATGAGATTGACTACCAATACACGAGCTAAACACTTCTATATGTGCAGAAAAACTTGGAAAATGGTGAATTTTGTGAAATTTTCGAGTTCTATTCCCACCAGCTCAGGCACAAAGTCACCTAGTCACGTGCTAGTCACCAAGTGGTATGTCCAACCAAAAATACAAATACAAGTTTTCTCCATTCGCTTCCTCCCCCTCTTCAAACTCCAGCAACAGCAACAGCAACAGCAATGTCCATCTCGCTCCTCGTCACACTTCTCTCCCCACTTTGATTGTGTCAACAGAAACCGCTTCCCAGGCTTCTACCAAGAACGGCCTCTCCCTCCCCCAGCTCCTGGCCCCTTTTCGCTACGTACGCCCCTCCTTGGGGGGCAATGTGGTTAGATTTCGCTCAGTGGGCGGAACATTTGAGGTGGGCGAAGTGGAAGTTCGGTTCTGCGACGTAAAAGGCTTGGAGCGGAATGCCCCCGGCAGCTCGCGACTCAGCAATTCAATGGGCGACTCGGGTATTAATGAGGCCGTTCATTTCATGGAGGCGGAGGTTGCATCAGAGTTAGAGTCAGGGTCAGGGTCAGTGTCAGGCGAGTTAGACGCCACTGACACCGGTCCCGAAACCGATACGGACACCGACACCGACACCGACACCGACAACACCCTCGACATAAAATCCACAATTCTCAACCTCAACTCCACCTCCCCTCTTCCCCCCACATTGACATCCACCCTCTTAAACCTTTCTTCCCCATCCTCCCCCCACGCCCAAACGATTCTCAAGCACCTCGACGCCCAAACGAACTTCCAGCCCCACGAGATGTTCGGCTGCCCTCTCACGCTGCTGCTGCTGGCGTCCACGAGCGACCCGGACCCGATTTCGGTTCTCAAGGAGGTGAGCGAAGCGAAGCGAAGCGATGCAGCCATAAGCCAAGCAACATTGAGCCACCCACGCACACAACTTAACTACAAAACTAACCAATAATAACTAAACCTTAAACTAAACTAAAACGCTTTGCCTCGCACGGTGCAGCTGGCCTCTCATCACCACCTCCCGAAGCAGTTCCAGAACGGCCACTACGACCCTCATGGCATGAAGCGTCATTATGTTCTCGTCCACGACAATGTGCTTGGTCCCCAGGACTTTTTGGAGGAGCAGGCTAGGCACCAGCTTAAGCAGCACTTTCCCCACAATCCAACCACCGTCCTGCGTCTCAATTCTCTCGACCAGGAAGCTTCGGCTTCGAACGACACCCCTGACCTCTGGAAGGAATCCGTTGCAGAGTCCAAGTTCGAGAATGGCGAGGATTTGATGTTGGCTGGTAAATCAACACCAGCAACAACAACAACGACAACAGCACCAACATCACCAACATCACCAACAGCAACATTAACAATAACACGCCGCCGCGGGCGGTACCTCTCCGGCGACGACATTCTATCTCTACAAAACTTCGTCACGGATCTCACTCTTACCCTAATTCCAGCCATGGAGAGGCGAATCTTCTCCCTTAACCAAAACGTAACTGAGCGAAAAAAGGGCGTTAAGAACATCATCAAGAGCTTCTGGCGCAAACCCAAGGACGACGAGACGAAGCACCATGTTTCGAGCAGCAATTACCCTGGAAGGTGAGCGAGTGGGCGTGGGCCTACGTTGGCCACATCCACGCTACTAACACAGTCACAGTGCAAAACAACAAACACACACGAACCCTGTCACCTACCCCCACGACACAATCGAGTCCCAGGTCCGTCTCTTGGCCGACTCGCTGTTCATCATGAGGGACTACTCGTCCGCTCTTGCGACGTACAGGATGGCCCGAGACGATTACAAGAGCGACAAGGCGGCGGTATACTACGCAAGCACGTGCGAAATGATCGCGCTGAGCATTTACTGCTTGGGAGGTGAGTGAGCGGAGCGCGGGGGGGGGCCACTGCTAAACTAACGTTATTCCACTCAATTGCATTTCGGCGCAGCGACGAACAGCAGCATCAGTTCAAGACGTGAGCTGCAGCTCGCGTTGGAGACGAGCCTGGCAACGTATTCTATCGCTGCCGACACCGACCCCGACCCCGACACCGAATCTAATAGCGACAATAAACAGAGTCATAAACCCACACTAATCCAGCCGAATGTGTTGGACCCAATTAGTGCGAAGATGAAGGTGAGCGAGTGAAGCAAATCGAGACGAGCCTACTCGCGACGAAGAACTAACCCACCCAAATCAGCCCAAGCTAGTTTCTATTTCCACGCGATTCGCAACGCGGCTAGCTTTAGTTGCAGCCTCGACGCCCCACCAAACCACCCAGCAGTTCGTGTTTGCCGCCGACACGTTGGCCAAGGTGAGTGAGCGGAGCGCGCGGGGGGGGTTGAGGAAGACGAGACACATATGCGAGCCACTACTACACTAACATTATTCTCAATTTTTTGGCTCGCTCGGTGCAGCACGCGCCGAACGAAACTTGCCTGTGCGCGGCACTGAGATACGAGCAGGCGGCGTACAATTATTTACGGGCTGGGATGAGGCGGAAGTACGCCTTCCACATTGTTCTCGCCGGCCACATGTACAAGAACGAGCACCCCTCCCACGCCCTCCGCTGCTACGGTTCCGCCCTGCTCATCTTCAAGAACACGTGGTCGTCGATCTACGACCACGTATCGTACGCTCTTGCTGCCCAACTCTCCACTCAAGGATCTCCCGGATTGGCCAGCGTATTGTACGGGCGGCTGGTTGGCGTTGGGAGGCAGTCGCTAAGGTTTCAGGACGATTTGTTGAGGTGAGTGGTGGCAGGGGGTCATGTCATATCGTGACATAAATTATGTGTGTCTAACTCACGCAACGCACACGCAGAGTGTTCAGCTACACGTGCAACAACTACAATGAGAGCGTTTGGGAAGAGTTTAAATCGTACGAGAACATTGGTGGGGACGAGGACAAGGGCAAGGGCAAGGGCAAGGACAAGGACAAGGACAAGGACAAGGACAAGGACAAGGCACTCTCAATCGACCTCCCGTCGATCGACGACTCGTCCGTGAGGATTGCTGCCCCCCCCATCGAGGCGGGTTCTGGCTCCGCCTCGCTGTGGGAAAATATGTCCACCGAAATTTCGATCGAGCTAGAAGCTGCCGCCGAGGGCGGGAGCGAACGCAAGTTTATGGACCGCTACTTGAAAGGGTTGGAGAGCGAGGCCGAGAGCGGAAGGAGAAAGGGAAGGGGCGGCGGCGGTGGGAAAGAGGAGCTGGAAGAAAGGGCGGTCGAGGAGCCGATCGTTGTAAATTTTAATTTGGAGAATCGCTTGAAGGCGGTTGTCAAGGTCAAGAACCTGAAGCTCGTGGCCGTGCTAGAAGGGGGGGGGGGCGAGACTAAATGCGAGACTACTAAGGGCGAAGGCGAAGGTGAAGGTGAAGGAGTAGACTACGTGTCAGAGATCACCCCCCTAACAACACTAGCGGGAAAATGTGTCGAGTTCGTGTCTCTGAAAATAATTCCCAAGAAAACCGGAACGCTGAAAATAACGGCAATGACCTGGACGGTCAACGACATCACCTCCTTCCCCATCCTTCACACCATCACCCCTCACCCCAAGCTCCTCAACGACACCCGGGAGCACAAGGCGAACCGAACCACGGCGCCCGACAGGTCGCTCGTGGTGCGAGTTACGCCAGCTATGCCGCGGCTGTTGATATCGGTCGAGGGGTTGGGGGGGAAGGTTCTGAGCGGGGAAGTGAGGAGGGGGAGGATCGTCGTCGAGAACGTCGGGTTGAGCAGCGCCGAGGGCCTCGTGATGAAGAG
>Ga0302114_10001128_pt1 | contig 17937 bp, 9 predicted proteins | sample AG5_Surface_MG_FD_203107 | JGI IMG/M metagenome (GOLD analysis project Ga0302114, IMG submission 203107) | Marine microbial communities from Western Arctic Ocean, Canada - AG5_Surface | ecosystem: Environmental > Aquatic > Marine > Oceanic | place: Canada: Western Arctic Ocean | collected...
TATCGCTCTTTCGAGAAATCTTATCAATTTCATCAATAAAAATTATCCCTTTTTCGGCTGCCTGAACATTATAATCCGCAGCTTGAAGCAGTCTTGTTAAGATACTCTCTACATCTTCCCCAACATAACCCGCCTCTGTTAAAATTGTAGCATCTACAATTGCAAAAGGCACATCAAGCATTCTAGCAATAGTTCGAGCCAGGAGCGTTTTACCTGTTCCTGTTTCCCCTACTAAAATGACATTTGATTTCTCAATTTCAAAATCATCTACTTTACCTTTCAGCACACGCTTATAGTGGTTGTAGACAGCAACACTTAAATGTTTTTTTGCGTCCTCTTGGCCAATTACATACTTATCTAAGTGAGCACATATCTCTTTCGGCTTTGGAGACTTAAGAATTTCTTCCTTTTCAACTATTGTTTCTCTCCCCTCTTCGAGAACAATTTCATGAGCCTGCTCTATGCAAGATTCACATATATGAGCATCGAGACCCGCTATTAAAAGGCCAGCATCAGACTTTGACCTACCGCAGAAAGAACATTGAGAAACATCTGCCATTAGGTCGTTTTTTTAGCTTCTAAAATTTCATCAATCATGCCATATTCTTTTGCTTCACTGGACGTCATCCAATAATCTCTATCTGAATCCATTTCTACCTTATCAAACGGTTGACCCGAATGACTCGCAATAATCTCATATAGTTCTTTTTTAAGCTTTAGAATCTCCTGCAGAGTGATTTCCATATCACTTGCCTGACCTTGAGCTCCACCCATTGGTTGATGTATCATTACCCTTGAATGTTTTAATGCTGATCGTTTTCCCTTTGCTCCTGCACATAAAAGAACAGCACCCATTGATGCCGCCATTCCTGTGCATATGGTAGCCACATCTGGAGTGACAACTTGCATAGTGTCATAAATACCCAGTCCAGCATGTACAGATCCACCAGGACTATTCATATAAATTTGGATATCCTTTTTACTATCAGCCGATTCTAAAAAAAGAAGTTGTGCCTGAACAATATTGGCAACCTGATCATTGATTCCCGTGCCTAAAAAGATAATTCGGTCCATCATCAATCGCGAGAAAACATCCATTTGCGCAACATTTAAAGAACGCTCTTCAATGATATACGGTGTTAGTGAACTTTGCACATAGTCCTGCAAATGCATGCTATTTATACCTTTGTCAAGAGTTGCAAACTTGTTAAATTCTTTTCCTAAATCCATATCAATCTATTTTATTTTTTATCTTTTTTTTACCAATTTAAGGAAATTAGTATATGTAATATCTACTATCTTCAAAGAAAAAGATTCTTTGAAAAACTCTAACATTTTATCTTGCAGAAGCTGTTCTGAAAGCTGTTCTGCTTGCTCTCTATTTTCTAAAACATTCAAAGCTAATTTTTCAACTTCTTGATCGTCCATCATTTGCCCATACTGAGACATTCTTGATTTCACCATTTTTATAGCAAACGCAACCAATTCTTCTTTATTGACATGAAGATGATGTTCCCTTTGCAACTTACCTTCGATTAATTGCCAACGCATTGCCTTTTCGGTCTGTGGCCATTGCTCATCAATCTCTGCGGTAGTTGGAGGATTCTCTCCCTGCTGACGGATCCATTTCTTCATGAAATCCTTTGGGAGATTCATCTTGGTTTTCATCAGATGATCTGTCACGGTATTAAAAAAATGAATATCACAATCTCGTTTATACAAGCCCTCTATGTCTTCTTGGATCTTACTACGGAACTCGGCTTCAGTATTTATTAACCCTTCGCCAAAAACTTTATCGAATAAATCCTTATCAATCGAGGCCGGTTCCACATGATAAACTGTCTTCAGATTAAGTTTAAATAAACCGATTGTTGCTCCTTTTTCATCTTCCGACAATCCCAACAGTTGTAAAAAATCAAAATCATTCTCAAATGATTTTGATGCACTGAATGAAATTGAATCACCTTTTTTTAATTGCAGTGCGGCTTTCTTTAATCTTCTGTCTGATATAGATTTCACTCCGAGCCGTCCCTCTTTTACTAAGCCATTCTCTAGAGTGTTTCCTCGCTTATCTACTTCAACAAAATCACCAAACAAAACATCATTTTCACCGACTGTTTCTATCTCACTCATTTTCCCGAATCGATTCTGAAGATTGGACATTTCCTCATCGATTGTACTTTGATCAACCTTGATTTTATTGTAAGGAAGTTTAGTCTTTTCACTGATATCCAAATTAAATTGGGGTGCTACACCAATTTCAAATTCAACCTGAAACTTGAGATTCGAAAAATCAACAGTATTTGGCACCGGCAGTGGTTGCCCTAAAATTTCTAACTTTTCACTGTCTAGATAATTAAAAAGACCATCCTGTAGCAGTTTGTTTACTTCATCAGTTCGAACTGATGCCTCATATTGCTTCTTTATCATCCCCATAGGAGCCATTCCAATTCTAAACCCTGGGATATTAGCGCGTTTACGGTAATCTAATAAAGCTTTTTCAACTTTTCCAGCAAAATCATTTTGCTCGATTTCTACCGTCAAAAGGCCATTGTTTTGTGAGTCAATGTTATGAGAAACGTTCATAATTCTTTGTCGTTTTTAAAAGGGAATGCAAAGGTACGATACATAATGCAGGGAACGTTGAATCTGCAGTCTTAGCAACACAAATTAGAGTCTCTTAAAAGGCACGAAGTATCAATCAAAAGAATAAATTAAACAAAAACAGCTCCTAACAAGGAGCTGTTTTTGTCTAAAAAATTTAGTTTGAATTATATTACTCCCCAAAAGGTATTGAGTAATTCACCATAAGTCCCAAGCCAGCATAAGCTGAGTAATCTATGCCAACGTAAATTCCTTTGAAAACATCATATGATACACCTATGAATTTTCTACCCGATCCAATTATACCGTCATCTGCTCCAGAGGCAAGAAAAAAACCTTTCGGGCCAAATAAATCAATTGCTGCTGCAATCCTTAGTTTGTTTAGACGAAAGGTTGGTCCTAAGGTTAGTCTAGCATAGTTATTAACGAGATCGCCATCATTATCTATGTATGGACCATTTTTAGCGGCTCCTCTTTCATAGAGAACAATTAATCCAAATCCCTTAAATAAATTATCGGCTCCAACAGAAAATCGCCATGGCATTGAGATGAAATCCTTCCCAATATCCGAATGAGTTGGAAGAATACCAAGACCAACTACAACAGCAGTGCGAGAGTCACTAGTCTCGGATCCGCCTGCGGCGGGGGCGTCCTGACCAAAAGCAACGAATGAAACTAGTAAAAAACAATAAGTAAATAAATTTTTCATAATAATCGAATTTAAAACAAAAGTAATTGAAAAATTTTATCCTTTCGACAACTTAGCAAAACTTAATTCGCCATTAATATATTTATAAGTCCAGGATACTCCGCCTTTTGATTTAACGAAGTTTTTAAACGATCGATAATTTTCAATATTACTACGACGGATAATATAAGTTCTTACAGGATCATCCTTGTCAGAGAGTACCAGCAATAGCCATAAACAAAAAAGCTTATCACTTGTGATTGACTTATGCAATGTAAGCTTGCTCTTGTTTTTTAACAAGAAATATCCAGCGGAAAGCAATTTCTGCATTCCTGTATTTTTGATATTTAAATCCGAGATGACAGAAGGAATGCCGCTTTTGGCAAAAAAAACCTCTGCATCTTCAACTAATTCAACATATTTCAACTTTGAACTGGGTAAGAATTTTCGATAAACAAAAGTCTTTAGATCTTGAAAACTGAAATTAAGCAAGTGTTCTACTAAGTCAACTGGGTTATCTAATAGAGCCAAATTAGATTTAAAAATATCACGCTCCGCTAATTCAGCAGCTTCCATTTTTAGCAGCTCTTTCCAAAAACCGTCAAATGATATGTTCGAAGAGCTAAACTCCTTAAAAATTATTTTTAGGGTTTCAGTGTGCTTCTTTCTAAAATCTGAAGGTTCTGAAAGAACAAATAAAACATATCGATTGAATTCCTCCGCATCTTTCAATTTAGATGATGATACAGTATGCAAACTGTAATATTGGTCAAGTATATATCTGTAATTCATCGAAATCAGTGAAAAAAATATTTTTTACGCTTTTGGATTTTTTTGGGGAGGGCTAATATTTTTTTGTTTTTATCCATGGTCTTTAAAAGCCCGATTAAGTTCTTTCTACTAAAGTACTGATTTCCTTTGCTATCCGTGTAAACCTTTGTGGGGTAATCATACATTAATGCCCCCTGGCCTTGAAAAAAGATTGGTTGATCATCTTTGAAACACCGGTATCTAAAACAAAGAAGATATCTGTAAAAAGCATCCAGGACTTTTTGTGTACGTATAAAAACCACAAAGTTTTCAGCACTGTCAGGATTCACCCGCAAAACGAATAAATCCATTTTACCATCTAAAGAGCCTCTTATTTCAAAGTCAAAATTATTATTGGCTTTTACAGAGCTCAGCCGCTCCATAATTACTTGAGAAGATATTTGATGGCTCAGACAGCAAAGCAAAAGAAGGCTAAAAATCTTTTTCAACATATTTACCAAAACTCAACCCAACAAATATATTCGCTCCTGAAAATCCTTCTAGAATACTAATCCCACCACTAAACCTCGGGATATTCAAAGGATTATTAAATCCAACTGACAATCTTGAATATGGACTAAAAAGAATTTTTGTAGCTAGATTTAGATCCATGATATTATAATTTAGCCACCAATTAATACCATATCCAACATGTAATATTTTGTTCGGTTTATTGTACACAAACCCCGTTAGAGTATAATCTTGTCTGTGTGGATGCCAAGTAACATTATTAGAAACTATTAATTTTGATTGGCTATTTAATCGAGTCGTAAAATATACTTTCATCGAAGTGGGCGAGGAAATAATATACTCGCTATCCTCTGTGCTGATTACAGGAAGAAAACTATTCACATCATAATTTACTATGTCACTAACTACATTGGACATACTATCACTACCAATGATATAATTCGCTCCTGAGAATGAAGCATCACCAGACCAAGTTTGACGTGTAATCGCTCCAAAATTCCTATTTAACCAGACATTCTTAAAACTCATCCCGAATCTAAAGTATTCTTTCAACTGTTGTTCGAATCCAAAGTCAATGCTTAACCTACCATTTGAACTTATAAGGGGAACTCCAGAAAGGTTACCCAAGAGTAGTTGAGGTAAATATTGGAACCCATAAGATTGCAATCCAGCCTTGTACTTAAGTCCAATATAATTTGTGTCGGCGGTACTCACTCGACTAAAATTAAATTCATCCGTCTCAAAAGAGGTTCCTACAATTAAACTATTATAATTTACTCGCAAGCCAACAGAGTTCTTTCCAAGTTTCTTCGATATTCCAAAAAATATACTTGAATATAAATCAGCGCTCGCGTTTACTCCGGTATTAATATTTATATAACTTCCTTGACTGTTGACGGGAAATCCTACAGTTGCTATTTGAATTAAATTTCGATCAATACTTAAATCTCCGACCTGCCTCAGACCAATTCCAAATACGCTGTGGTAATTTTTTTTTCCGACCGTAACAGCGAATAAATTAGAGCTAAAATTGTCACGAAGTATAATATAGTCACGGTTTTGCGATAGAAGTCTCAAATTATCAGTTTGATTGCCTTTTAAAAGATCCCCGGCGGTGAAATTTAAATTCACTCCAAAGTCTACAATTCCAACTTCCACGGCAAATTTAGGTAGATCTATAGCAGCTGGATAGCTTCCAGATCGCATTGAAGGCGACAAATATTCACCTGACGCATTTTGACATAGTCCCTTTTCAGGATTAATTATAAAGGCTATCAATAGAAGCATTAAAATTCTCATAGCACTATATAATCTTCACCTTTAATTTACCCCCTAGACTCAAATTCATAAGAATAGAACTCTCAGGAAATAACGTCACTGATTCTGGCAACCCCACTGTACTTAATTTTAGTCCAATTGAAATTTGTGAGACTTTTGAAAGTTCGCCGATTTCTGTTTTACTTAATCCAATTTTCGCTTCTCCAATTCCATCGAGCAAAGACATCGGTTTAGCCATGACTAAGCCATCGGAAGAATCCAGAAAATCCAAAGAAGTTTCCATCTCCATGCCAAGATTGTTGGAGTATGATATATTAATAAATAATGAGTCCAATCTATAAAAGCCCGTAGTATCCATAGGCCCTCCAAGATCAATAGTATCAGAAATAAGGAGCTGACTTAAAGCAATATTACTTTTCTGTCTTAAAATAACATTAGCATTCAAATCCTCACCTTTGTAGATGAAATTTTCATATGGATTTTGTTGGAATGTTGACACAATATCTGCTCCAAATTTGAAATTCAAATTATTATTTGGTAAAGAGATAAAGGGGTCATTTTTATTCGGACGAATTTCCATAATCGATTCTCGATCTATAGGGAAAATATATTCGGAGGGATAGTCTACTGGAAAATCTATAACACTTTCACTGAATTTCCCAAATTGATTTTCACTTACTAAGTCAAGATTAAAAAACATAGGTATACCAAGTCCATTTGTTATCTCTAAATCTATTTCTGGCTCATAAAAACTTAGATAGTCAAACTTTAAATCACCTATTGAGTCAATAGAAAGACCTGAAGAATCATCAAATGAAAATTGACCAAGAAAACCTTCAATCCCCTTCAATTTCATATCCTCAATAGAAAACTCAAAAGTTAGGTTTTCAGACTGATCAAACTCAATACAGTTACTTATGTCTGCTAGAAAAGAATGAACAATATATCCAAGGCTATTGTATGAGAAACTAGGATTAGTTGTCAAGTCTAACTCCACATTACTCATTATAATTGTTCCAGTATCTGGCAATAGTGGACCCGAATTGATTTGAATTGAGTACTCACCAAATCCATCATTTGAATTTGGCATGGTTAAGTTGGTTGTAACGATACTTTGAAGAGGGCTAGATATTTTATAAACCAGATTTGCACTTTCAACTAAAATTTTTGAAAGTTGAACTCCCGAGGGCATGGGGAAAGTCATATAATCTGCAGTAGTACTGAGCTCGCTTGAGGGAAAGTAAACACTTCCTGACTCTGCCTCTAAGCCTGACATTGACATATTCATAATAACCTCTTCTGAGGTATTTATATATACCGGAGAGCCTGATGAGCCTGGCGTATTCACCGAGACGATATCAAAAAGTAAATTACCTGAAATAGTTTTTCCGACTAAGGATTTTGTTTGACTCTGAGTAGAGCCTGACTGAACATTAGTAAATTGAAAACTTGTAACAACCGCACCATTTGTAACATCATAAAGGACAACGTTTACACTGACTGGCACTGGCCAATTATTGGTTATTGAAAGGCTTGAGGAACCCGCTGTTAAAAGCGCCTCACAGACTGGAGAACTTCCTAATGTGGGGTATGTTCCACCACTGGATGGACCTAGTGCTGGGAATGGCTGAGTTGTTCCATTTAGGCTATTAACAAGTGCAGCCGTTGCTCCTCCAGCAGCACTTCCAAATTGACTTAATGACATCCCATTTTGCAACTGAAATTGAGGGAGTTGAACCGTTCCCATCGCAAAAGAATCAACAATAGAGGCAACCGGGATTTCTGGGAAAAGACTATCTGCATATATCGTGGCCACCGAGTCTAAGCGCGTTTCTAGGTATATGCCCGTAGAATCACTTTGAGTATCCATTCCTAAATTTCCTACAACATTACCCAATGTCATGTCTACAGTACCTAGAGGGAAATTAATATCTGGACCAACGGAAATATCTAGTGTGCCAATTCCAACGTATTCGTTTGAGCAATTCGACATGACTGCTGTAAGCAACAATAGAATTACCCCCTTTTTCACAAGAATATAGAAAATAATAGAATATCAGAACCTTGGTTCTTCTTTGTGACTCTTGACATAACAATATTCTTAGAATCTAAAACAACGAAGTTAAAGTCATCACCTTCGGTATTAAATGGGCCCGGGAGTCTTTCAGGAAAGGTAGTTCCCTTGATTAAGCAGAATATATCCAAACCCATATTTTCTGTGCTGCGAGAGTAAAACATATTTCCTGCGAAATCTGTGGTAGGGAAAAGTTCATCCTCACTGGTATTGATACTTTCAACATTAACCGGAAGACTCCATGTATGGTCGGCATATCTTTTAGCAGCATAAATGTCAAAGCCACCTTTTCCCCCAGGAATATTTGAAATGAAATATAATATGCTCTGCTTGCTATCAAAAAACGGTTGCTGATAACTATAATCTGGATTCACAAATGGCAATGTGCTGCATTCTGAAGCTTCTTCCAGAATATCTACTTGCATTAATTCAAAAGGAACAATCCCGTTGTAATTTTTTTGAAACCTATTGCGACTAATGAATAAAGTTTTTAAATCTGATGTGAAGCTTACTGAACCAATATTATTTCTATGATCATCAAGATCGCACAATCCTGACTTATCGAAAAGAGAGATCTCATTTTTCTTCAAATCGTATAAAAACAAATCAATTTTTGGTTCACGTAAAATTCTACCCAAACCTCTTCTTCCATTCGAACAAAACACAAAATATCCTTTGGTCATTGGAGAGAGACCAAAATCATCACCCCTAGTTTCTATCAAAGGTTTAGATACATAGTTTGATCGCAGATAAGCTGGGAATTCTTGGCCATACGTGACCTCAGAATTCATGAACACCAAAAGCGTACTAATTAAGGAAAAATATAGGTGTTTCAATTTTTTGTTTTTCATTAATAAAGTCAAAAGATAAACCTACTGTGTGAGATTGGTTCCTGAATGCATTAATCCTAGGGTAGGAATATTTATAAAATACTTTAAAACCATTCGACTCAAAAATTGTGTTAAAGCCAATTAATCTAGAATGACTATGAAGCCCTACTCTCCATTTGGGAGTAATAAAATATTGTCCATAAATATTTATTGTGTTTGGTGATCCCTCTTGAACTATTATAGCTCCACTGTAAGCAAATCGAATATTACGTGAATATTGATATTCAGATCCTAAAAATATATTAAAACTTCTTGCTGTGTAATTGCTATCTAAAAACCGACCGCGAATAGCATTTAAAATAGTAGCCCCAACATAAGTTTTTCGGGAATAATACAATCCAGAAAGATCAAGATTATAGGTGGATGACGAAATCGTATTTTCCGCAACAACAATATCATCGTTATCAATTCGATTTTCTCCTAAAAGATCCAGATTAATATTTAAAAAATTATGACGCATACCGAAGGAAAACGTTTCTGTTCTACCAACTTTTAAATGATAAGCAGTACTAAATCTGACCCAAGAATTTGACATTGGACCAATTTGATCATTAGTGATATCCAAAGCCAAACCTAGGTTTAAATCGGTTAACCCATAATCAAAAGTAGATATTGTTGTTTTTGGAGCTCCTTTTATACCCATATATTGAAAATCGTTAATAAAAGCAAAAGTCCCAATATTTAAGCCTGCAAATGATGGTGATAAAATTAAAGGATTGAATGCAAAAGAGCTTAGAGCTGGATTTTCCTGAGCCCTCAAACCGCTATGGATTAGCAGAGAACAAAATATTATAATATTTAGAAGTAACCTGCTCATCGTTGTATATATATATACCCTTGCATTCTCGCCTGATCTGGATATTCTTCTAAAAGATCATCAATTACTAAAGTGTAGAAATAAGTTCCCGTTGGGAGGTAACTGTCGCGATTGCTATTTAAAAATACCGTTCTAGAGGATGCTCCATCAAAACTATTATCATATGGTGACTTTTGGAAAACTATCTCACCATTTCTATTAAACAGAGTCAATGTGCTCATGGTATACGATTCAATGCCAGGGAAGACAAGATTATCATTCTTACCATCACCATTTGGTGTAAACACACCTGGAATGAATAAAACAGTATCACAAGCTTCTGGATCTAAGAAATTTGGAACTAGTGCTAAAGGACCTCCAGTATTTTGCTCCTCAGTTGAGTCGCAATTGTCGTATTTACTTATATCAATTTCTCCATATGCAGGTCTTCCATCTCTGTTAGGATCAATTTCTAACCAATCTGGAAGCAGGTCCCCATCAGAGTCTCTATCACGATAGTTCGGAATACCATCATTATCTACATCTAGATTATTGAAAGCATTCTCAGTTACATCTGGTATAGAATCACAGTCAGCATCCGTCGTAGGTATTTTTACGACACCCTCATATAAACAGAGGTTTGAATCCGCTACGGTATACATATATTCAAATCCATTGAGTCCAGTAGCAGTAAATGTTGAGTCAAATGTTTCCCAAATTATTTGATAAGGAGATACCCCTCCGGATGGGATTATCGTCGCCCTTCCCGTTGTATCTGTCTCGCATATCGTTCCAACAATTGATGTTGCTGATGCTTGAAGTATTAATGGCTCCGGAACATTTACCGAATTATTACTAGAATTTGTGCCCTGACAGCCAGCTGAATCGACCACCTGGACGATATAAAGCCCTGAGTACAAGCTATCGAAATAAGCAGAGTCAGCCAATGTGGTTCCCCCATCAATTGAATACGAAAGTAAATTGCCACCGTTTGCGGTAATTTCTATCGTACCTGTATTTTCCCCAAAGCAAAGTACATCCGTTACAGTAACTATATCTACATAGAATGAGTCAGGTTGAACAAGTTCAATTTGCGTAATTCCTACAGGGTATGAAGTACATGCATTTACATCGGTGACGGTGACATAATAGAAGCCTGTATCCAGACCGGTAAATGCACCCGAAGAAGCATATGTTTGACCTGAATCAATAGAATATAAAGGTCCTACTCCACCATACGCAGAAACATTAATTTCGCCATCAATTGATCTGTAGCATGTCAAATCCTTATAAACGATTGAACTAACAATCAAGGAATCAGGATGAGTGATTTTTGTTGATATGGATGTTAAGCATAAATTATTATCCTCTATTGTTGAAATATAAGTTCCTGCACCCAAAGAGTCAATTGGGATTCCAAAACCGACAATATTGTTGCTCACATCTGTCCAAGTAACAGTGTAGTCAGTAATTGTATCTACAGTACCTCCAGTGATAGCCATGTTAATAATGCCCAATTCATCCCCTTGACAAAGGTTATTGGTTACCGCACTTGAAGCTTGAATTGGAAGTGGGTTAATTATTATAGTACTCAAAGAATTAACAGATTGCGATGTCTGAACAATAGGACAGTTGTTTGAATCTGTAACGTTAATATTATATGTTCCTGCAATGAGATTATTAAAGTCATTAGAAACGAAATAATTAGTTCCAAAGTCTATAGAAAAATCTAAAGGCGAATTTCCACCTGTTGCAAGTATTTCAATTTTACCGTCGTTGAAATTATTACATGTAATATTTGTTGGATTGATTTCACGAACAACCAAAGGATCAGGCTCATCAATTTTAACAGATTGACTTATTCCATTTGCAAACCGCACAGGACAAAGGAAAGAATCTATGACGTTAATTACATATGTGCTAGCTCCTAAACCTACAAAGGTCTGTTGACTTTGGTTCAATGTTATTGAGTCCCCAACTAATTCATATGAAATAGGTGCATTACCACCTGAGACATTAAGTTGAATGATTCCATCATTAAATTTATTACAGGTAACTACTTTTCTTTGGTATGAATTAACGGTTAAAGAATCAGGCTCTGTGAGGGTAATCAAAGTATTAACCGCACTATATGATGGACAAGAGTTTACATCTCGAATCCCAACTTCATAGACCCCAGAGTTAAGTGGATCAAATAAGTTTATTTGCGCATAGCTTGATGCCTTTAATTTATTTGTCGAATACTCAATAGGTGCATTTCCTCCGGACGCATATACTTCTATGAGTCCATTTCCAAAGTCTTTACATGTAACATTATTTGAATTTATTGAGTCGATGTATAAAGAATCTGGCTCAATAACTATCACTACTCTATTTGGGACATAAGTGACTAGACAATTTTTAGAATCTCTAACTCTTGTTTGATATTGTCCCTCATCAAGGCCTGCAAACGTGAAAGTATTTGTATAAACAGCTCCATTATTAATGCTATAATCTAATTGATTTCCTCCCCCAGCAATAATCTCAATTGTACCATCTAGAGCATCATTACATGATACAGGTTCTACCATTATATCTTGAACAATAACTGAATCTGGTTCCGTAAGTAATACCAACCTACTTGGAATATTATAATAGGTCTGGCAAGATTTCGAGTCAGAGACAATAATCTGATAATTTCCGGCTGACAAATTCGCAAAATAGCTTCCAGGCTGATCACTCTGTCCATTATTTATACTGTAGACAAGCGTATTCCCTCCAGTTGCATTAATGGTGATATTTCCATCCATAGATCCCTTACAAGAAGGCTCAACAGTAATTACACTAGACACTAAAACTGAATCTGGTTCTGCTAAAGTGATGACTCTGGAAGTAGCGTATGTTGCAGGACAACTATTACGATCAGAAAGTGTGACAGTGTAGCTTCCTGCAATTAAACCATTAAAGACAGGAGAAGCTTGATAATTAATACCACCATCTAGGCTATATTTTCTGTTGTTACCTCCACTAGCTGATATTGTTATTATTCCGTCGTTTGCGTCTTTACAAGTCAAATCAGTTCCTGTAATCGCGCTCATATAAAGAAGATCAGGAGATTCAATTGCGCCTGTAGAGGAAACTCCTAGGTCATAAAATGCAATACAGTTGTTCGAGTCGGTGACAACAGTATTGTAAGATCCCTTGCTTAGATTAGTAAACAACCCTGAATTATTATAGAAGTTTCCACCATTTATAGAATACTTCCTTTGACTTCCTCCTGTAGCGAAAATTTGAACTTGAGCATCGCTAAATCCATGACACGAAGCAGAATCCATAACAATATCTTGAACTTCAATTCTATCCGGTTGGGTTAATGTAATCTGCCTAACCGCATTGTATGTTACAAAACAATTCAAAGAATCCTCAACCACAACTGTATATGAACCTATGGTTAGGTTGCTAAAAATAGGACTAGGAGAATATGTCGCTCCATTATCAATACTATATTTTAAAGCATTACCTCCTTGCGCAGTAATAACAATAGAGCCATCAGCAGATTCAAAACAGTTCAAATTCGTTGAAGAAATATTTGAGACTATTGCGGCATCAGGCTGCGTAACTGATTTACTGAAGTCACGTGAACAGCCAAATTGATCAGAGATAGTCACCTTGTAGCTGCCAACGGACAAACCAATAGCTGTATCTGTAGCCTGAAGATTAGGGTCATCCCATTGATATTGATAACCAGAAGCTCCAGGAGATCCGCCAGAGGCTAAAGCAATAACTTTTCCATCAGAACCACCATTACATGACACCGACACCTCACTTAAATTAGCAGCAATAGCTGTTGTTTGATTCAAAGCAACAGGATTGGCAGTGTCTGATATTTCGCAAAGATTCGCATCACGAACTTTCAATCGGTATTGTCCAAATGGTAAAGACTTAGTATTTGAAGTCTGGTAAATAACTCCATTATCAAAGGAGAAGTTATATGTTGGAGTTCCTCCAGATGCAGTTATTGTTATCGATCCATTGTCACCATAACACTGTGGATCTTGTTTAGAGCTTGAAATAACTAATTGGGTAGGCTCAGATACTGTAACACCAGTACTGTCTTGACACCCTCTAGCATCTTCAACAATTACTACATAATTATCAGAGGTTAAGCCTGAAGCAAAATTTTGAGTTCCAACAACAACTCCAGCTGAGTTCTTCCATGAATAATTATACGGGGCCAAACCTAAGCTCGCTGAACCAGAAACCTGTCCATCGGAACCTCCGAAGCAACTTACATCTTGAGTTAATACCGCTGCTGCTGTCGGCTGATATACAATAACTGTTATTTCAGTAGGAGAACTTTCACATTCTGTGATGGGATTGTATTCAGAAGCATAATATTTTTTACTTCCCGCATTCGAAGTATTCGGGACTGGAGCTGATACAAGCCTAGTGATTCCATCAGAATCATACCATAGAATAGAGTTTGTACCTATACCAGGAGTTGCCGTAAGAGCGGTAGCATTAGGCTCTCCTAGGCAGTAATTAACAGTAGTTGCCGCAGTAGGCGTGCTCGGAAGAACACTGGTTTCCATCGTTATTTTCTTTCGAGAACTTTCGCACCCGTTGTTATTATTTTTTTGAGAAACAAAGTAATCCGTCGTTCCAACCAATACCGGGTTGTATGTTGGAGTAGTTGTAGTCCCCGATCCACCACTCAAGCTAGAATACCAATTCAAAGTATTTCCAGGAGCTGCAGTTGCCATAATTGACAGATTAATTGGATCAGATCCTTGGCAAACAGACGTGTCAGAAGTGATAACATCTACAGGGTTTACCGCGACCGTTATTGTAATAATATTCGAGAATTTTTCAATAGAATTATCGATAACTACTCTGCGATAAAATTTCGTTGCAGCAACAGGGCCTGGACTGTAAGTTAAAGCAACTGCGCCAGTAATATCTACCCAACTTCCTGTTGCCACACTGTCCTGCCACTTATATGTGAATGATTCTGAACCACCACTTGCAGCAGTAATTGATGTGAATTGATCAGGCTGTTCATTCGCACATATTATTTGATCTGTTCCTACGGTTCCTGGATTTAAAGTGCGCGCAAATATTTTGATCGTATCCTGACCTGGGCAGCCGTTGGCATCAATTGCATCCAAAGTGAATATCGTCGTAGAATTAAGATTTCCACTGGTGATTCTAGAATTGGTAGGGCTAAGAACATTGGTAGGGCTCCATGAATATGACGCTAAGCCTTGAGTCCCCTCTAGTGAAACTACTGCGCCAAAAGGTAGATATCTTCCTGAGAGAGTATTCGCCTGAACCAGAGGATTGTTGTTCATCGTTACAGTAGCAATATTTGAAAATGCTTCTATTCCATTGTCAGTCGTTACACGTCTGAAATACTTTGTTTGAGTTAAAACAGGAGAATAATAGAGTTTTGCACCAAACTGGTTTGCGACTGAAGTCCAGTTAATGTTGTCATTACTTTCCTGCCAAGTGTATGCAAAAACCCCTGAACCTCCCGAAGCAAGAGCTACAGAAACAATTGAATCTAGTGCTTCGCCCTCGCACAGTACTGAAGGAGATGCGGAAATGTCACCACCATCTAGTGGAACGACCGCTACCGTTACTGTATCTGTATTGGTACAATTATTTTCATCTGTACCCGTAAGAATGTAACTAGTGGTGTTTGAAGGTGTAACTGTTACCGATTGAGTGCTAGCAATACTGGAAGCATTTACGCTCCAATCATAAGATCCTAGTGCATTAACTCCCTGACCCGATAGGATGGCTGAAGCTCCTGGAGGTATCGTTCCTAAATTTGTTGAGCCTGTAATTGATGGACGATTTAAAGTTGTTACCGTTACGGTATTCGAAGGCTCTTTAACCCCTAAATTGACAGCTACTCTTCTGTAGAATACAGTAGCAATTGCAACATTAACAGGGGTATAATTCGTTCCATTCGCTCCGCTTATAGCGTTCCATAGAACACCATCTGTACTTGACTCCCACTCATAGGAGAAGTTACCTGAACCACCAGTTGCTGCAGTGATAGAGAATATTTGTGGTGGGACTTCGCCCGTACAAACCGTAGAGGAAGCATCTGTGGAACCTGGATCTATCGGAACTACCAGGATGGAGATAACTCCTGTATCCTGACATCCGTTGACATCCGTTCCTGTCACCGTATAGGTTGTAGATATATTTATTAAAGCAGTGGTAGGTGAGGTTGTTGTCGAGCTTAAATTACTACTTTGAACTCCTGACCAGACATAAGTATCGGCTCCTGTACCGTTTAAAGTAATCGATGCACCTGAAGGAACTGTCTTGGTGGCAGTAGTTGCACTTACTTGAGGGTCAGAATTTACCGTCATTGTTGATACTCCTGAAACGGTATCTAAATCAGAATCTGTAACTCTTCGGCGGTAATAAGTTGTTTGCTCAAGTATTCCTGGGGTATAACTCAATGAGTTTGTACTTGCGATTGGTGTATAATTTGAGCCATCAATAGAACTCTCCCACTGATATGTGTATACTGAACTACCTCCTGATGGAGATGTTAAGTTCTGAATAGTATTAAAAGTACTTCCAGCGCAATCTGTTTGATCTGGACCGACAGTACCTGGCAATAATGGATCAACAGTTATGGCAAGATTATTTGTGTCTACGCAACCATTTACATCTGTTCCTACCAAATAGTATGTCGCAGAAGAGAACACTTGAGTTTGATAAGGCAAGGATGTAGATATTGATGAGCCATTCAATTTCAAATCGTATGTTAAGGCACCTGCGCCTGAGAATGTTACATTACCGCCCCTTGGAGTTGTTAGTTTATTACTTGATAAGACAACAGCGGGACGAGCAATCGGTTGAACTGTCGCAATATTAGAGTAAGCCGATGCACCCATATTGAATGACTTTCTTTTGAAATACATTGTTTGCGTAATAACTTCTGTCAATACAGCGGAAATATTATTTGTATTTGGAATAACCGTCCAGGTGATATTATCGGAGCTTTTCTCCCAATGATATGTGAACCCTGAACCTGATCCACCAGTACTAGGAGCTACCTCACTAAGAGTTCCCACGGTATCCCCAGAACAAACACTCTTACTTAAAACAATATCTCCACCATCCAATGGCACAACTCTTATTAATATCGAAACGGTATCATCACAACCACTTGCACTGCTTCCTGTCACAATATATCTAGTCGTCGAATTTGGAGTAGCAGTGATAATTGGAATTGTAGATGAACTCAATCCGGTATTTGGTGACCATGAGTATGCGTTAGCACCTGTTGCAGTTAAATTAACCGTTGCCCCTGGAGGTATTTGCGAATAATCTGAAGAAACCAAAACAACCGGTGCCGGCGTTACATTAATTGGAATATCTGCTTCATCCGACACGCAGCCAAAGGCAGAGGTTCCTACAACATCATATGTCGTCGTTGTCGTTGGTGAAACCGTTAATGTCCCGCTTGTTCCCAATACAGTTGCTCCCAATGTCCAACTATATGTTGTAGCTCCAGTGGCAGTTAACAACATGCTGTTGCCCGCACATAAAGAAGAGTCTCCACTGTCTGTAGCGATACTCATCGTTGGTTTTGGATTAACAGTAACCTTAATGATATTCGTAACAACTTCTACTGTTTGATCAATAGTCTTCCTTCTGAAATAAGTCGTTGTCGCTAGAGAGGTGCTAAACACTAAATTTTGAGCTATCTCACCAGTTATATCTGCCCATGTAACATTATCGCTAGAACTCTCCCACTGGTAGGTAAACACTCCACTACCTCCAGACGATAACCCTCCCGCAATTGTGGTGGGGATTACACCTTCACACAATGTCTCATCACTTCCAATTGTTCCGGGTGTAATGTTCCTGACAAATATATTTACTGTATCACTTCCGATACAACCGTTAATATCCGTTCCCTGTGCCGTATATGTAGTTGTTCCTGCACCAGCACCGGTTATAGTCACTTGACTATTCGCAGCGTCTATAGGTGTTACCGTTGGCGTCCAAGAATATGTTGAAGCACCCAGAGCGCTTAAAGTCTGTGTCCCTGCGGGAGGCATATACCTACTTGCGGCGGTAACAGAAATAGTTGGATCTGGAACTACGGTGAGCGTTACAACAGAAGTTTCTTCTGATATATCTGAATCCGTAGCCCTACGTTTAAAATATGTAGTTGCAGCTACGTTTGTAGGAGTATATGAAGCCTGAGATGCATTTGCGACTAGAGAATATGCAACATTTAGGTCTACAGTTTGATACCAAGTATATACATAATTACCACTACCTCCTGTAGGGGCAGCTGTACTGTTTATTG
>Ga0302114_10001132_pt1 | contig 17901 bp, 17 predicted proteins | sample AG5_Surface_MG_FD_203107 | JGI IMG/M metagenome (GOLD analysis project Ga0302114, IMG submission 203107) | Marine microbial communities from Western Arctic Ocean, Canada - AG5_Surface | ecosystem: Environmental > Aquatic > Marine > Oceanic | place: Canada: Western Arctic Ocean | collected...
CGGACGGGGGGGAGCCTGAGCCGGAGCCTGAGCCTACGCCTGAGCCTACGCCTCCTTCTCCGTCGGCCCTTTCGGCCTTGCTGTGTTCCTTCTTAATTAGCGTGTCCTTCTCCTTCTCCTCCCCGTCCTTCCTGTCCCTGTCCTCCATCGCCCCCGTGTCAACCTCCGCGACGAGGGCGTAGCTCATCGGCTGGGGGCCGTTGTTGACGAGGAGGGCCGAGACGGTGGAGGACTGCCCGTAGAGGAGGGAGCCGAACTGGAGGGAGGATGAGAGGGGGCAGCCGGTTGAGGGGTGGACCAAAGCAAGGGACTGAGAGACCACCTGGGCGGAGATGTCGAAGATGCTTTTTGTGCATGTTGCTGTTGCTGTTGCCACAGCTGTTGCTGTTGCTGTTGCTGTTGCCACAGCTGTTGCTGTTGCTGTTGCTGTTGCTGTTGCTGTTGCCTCACCTTGACCTTCGCCCTGGCCCTGGCTGACCACCCCAGCACCAGCACCAACACCAACACCAACACCAGCACCAACACCAACACTCGTAACGACCATCTCGGCCAGAGTGCGGAAGGGTCCCAGCTCAGTCCCCTCAAAGTCTATCGTAACAACCATCTCGTTGCTCCCGTCCTTAACCAAACCCATCTCATCCGCTTCCATCCTCCCGTCGTTGTCGTTGTCGTTGTCGTTGTCGTTGTCGTTGTCGTTGTCTCGGTCAGCGGCAGCGGCAGCGGCAGCGGCAGCGGCAGCGGCAGCGTGGCTCCTTCCTTTGGGGATCCGCCCCTCACAGGGCGTGATCTTAATGGGAAGGTCAGGGCTGTAGTTGATCCTGAAGCTCCCGTCCGCCGCCCCGACGTTCCTCAGCACGACCTGCTTGCTCGCCGGAACGCCAACGCAGCAGAAGCCCAGGTTCGCGAGGGAGTCGAAGTCGATCTGCGCGGAGGGGCGGAGGGCGGAGAGGGGGATCACCACTGAGGCGCTCTCGCTCACGACAGTGACGGAGTCGGTGAAGGTCAGCTGGCCGGCGGAGTTGAGGGGCATCTGAAAGGAGATCGAGGCGGTGGAGACCAGCCCGGAGGCGAGGGAGCCGACCTTCAAGTAGCTCAAGGTGTAGGCGGAGGTCGTCGGGGGAATTACCCTTATTCGCTTTGTGTTTGAGGACCTGTTCTGGAACTGGAACGTCAGGGCGTAGACGAGGCCGGGCTCCACGCAGTCGAAGGTTATGGCCTTGGGGAAAACTTCGATCTCGCAGGGGGGGGAGGGGGGGAGCTTCATTTTGGTTTTTGACATGCACTTTTGTTTGTTTGCTTGGCCTTGGCCTTGGCCTTTGCTTTTTCGGGTGGATTGGGATTGGGATTGGGATTGGAATTCTTTGCCTTTTGGGTTTGGTAATCCGCTGTCGGAGCTTGACTCGCTGACATCATCGTCCGTTATGACCATGAAGACAGGCGGCCTTGGTTTAATTTCAGTTGCATTTTTTCATTTTTTTTTTTATTTTTTTAAATTTTTACTTCTGAATTTTGCTAAAATGAGCAGTTCCGGCTCTCTAGGAAACGTACGTGGGCTACGGGACTCCTTACCATCCTTCGAGTCCCAATCCGGAAAATTCAATCGTTCAAATTAATCGTGTCACGCTTCGAAAATTTTGTTCTTGTTCCAAGTCTTATTCTGACTATGACTATGACTAACCCAAAACCACAGTCCGGCGGCCTGGTTGCTCCCTCGCCACAGCCACAGCCACAGCCACAGCGCGCGAGCAATAAAAAGATTGTTGGAGGGTACTCGTTCGAGTCGAGGCTTGGCCAAGGCTCATTCGCGACGGTCTACAAATGTAAATTGGTTCAAAACAGCAATACGTTAACACCAGCCGTCGTTGACGTTGACAATCCCGTTGACGTTGGCGTTGACGTTGGCGTTGACGTTGGCGTTGGCGTTGACGTTGATGAGATAGCCCCCTTGACCCCAGAACTTGTGGCGATAAAGGCCATTAACAGTGAGCGACTGACTGCCAGGGTGAAGGAGAATTTGGAGATGGAGATTGCAATTTTGAGGTGAGTCGAAAAGTTGATTTGGATGCAATGACCGGTAAATAGCAATCATATAGTCTAAACCCCCTCAACAACAAACAGGAAGTTCAAACACGTGAACATTACGCGAATGTACTCCGTCCAAAAAAGCCAGCGCCACATCTACCTGATACTGGAGTACTGCGGGGGGGGAGATCTCCAGCGGCTGATCCGGACGCGTAAGACGGGTAGATTGACAGAGCGACTTACCCGCCGGCTGACTCGAGACTTGGCAAACGGGCTTAAATTTCTGTGGGACCGAGGTGAGCGAGCGAAATACTGCGAGCGATGCGAGCCTTTTGGAAGACGAGAATACTCGCAATGAAGTGCGAGTAAAATGGCTACTTGACGGAAATCTCCACTGCTAACTAAGCGAACCCACCTAATTCGTTTGGCTCGCTCGGCGCAGAACTCATTCACCGCGACATCAAGCCGCAGAACTTGCTCTTGACTGGTCCTCTCCCAAACGACGAAATCAACGACCCCTCTAAAAAAGCCAGTGAGAACTCCGATGAAGTTATCTCCGCACAGTTCCAACTAAAAATTGCCGACTTTGGTTTCGCTCGTCATCTCGAGACGGCCGCGTTGGCGGAGACGCTGTGCGGGAGCCCTCTGTACATGGCGCCCGAGATCTTGCAGCACCAGAAGTACGATTCCAAGGCCGATCTGTGGAGGTGAGCGAGCGGCGATGAATCTCGCGAAATGGCTACAGCCATCCACTACTAACTAACCCACTCAATTCTTTCGACTCGCTCGTTTTGCTGTTGCTTCGTTAAAAATGCGCACAATCTCGCTTCGCTCGGCGCAGCACTGGTGCGGTGCTGTTTGAAATGATTGCCGGAAAACCACCGTTTTCGGGCTTGAATCACATTGATTTGCTGAAAAATATTCAGCGCAAGGCAGTGCGGTTGCCTGAGGCTGTCAAGGTGAGTGAGTGGGGGGAGTGGAGTGGAGTGGATGGGGGGGTGCAAACACCCACTAACCAAGTTCGCAGGTCTCGTCCGAGTGCGTTCAACTGCTGAGGATTTTGCTCAACAGAAATCCGCTGAGCAGGGCGAGTTTCGAGGAATTTTTCGTTGCGGTTGACAATTTTTGTGCGCTGGGGTGCGGAGGGGAGGAATGTCGGGTGAGCGGAGGAGGAGGAGGAGGGGCGGGGGCGGTTGAGACGGCTGCTAAGGATGATAATGACATGGGAAACTCGAACAACTCGCTGTCTCAAGTGAACGAGGACAAGTACATCACAACGCCGCCAATGACGTCAATCGACGCTCAGGCTCTGGCTGCAGCCCAGTTTCAACAGTTTCAGCTCGACCAGCAGCAGCCGGTGAAGCACAATAGTAACAGGGAGCATATCAAACAGCCGGAGCAGGAGCAGGAGCTTCAGTTTGAAGCGCCAGTAGGGCAGCAGGTTTACAGCAACAGCAGTTGTACAACACAACAACAACAGCAACAATCTTTGCTGCTTCTGCAACAGCAACAACAGCATTTGCAATACACCTACGCAACACAAACGATTCAGCCATCTCGATTCACGTTGCTGGAGCCTTCACCACCCGGCTCAAAGCCACACTCAGTTCAAACGTCACCAAACATGTTCCCAAGGACAGTTTCCCGAGAGAACCTTTTCCCCCCTCCTTTCAGTTTGGACGGTAGCAATACGAGCAACTCAATGCTGCAGCAGCAGCAGCTCTTGATTCAGCAGCAACAGCAACAACAACAGCAACAACAGCAGCAGCAATCACAACAGCAACAACAAGTTCAAAGTGAGAACGATTTCGTCATGGTTTGCGCAAACAACTTGTCGACAACTCCTCCTCCTCCCAATAACGATATGAATATGAATATGAATATGAATATGAATAGCAGCAGCAGCAGCAGCAGCAGCGGCAGTGGAGGCAGCGGAGGGATTCAACTCGCGGCGAAAATGCTTTCCAACGCAGAAGACATTGGAAGGCGCGCAATCACAATTGCACACGTCGGCGATCTTCACGCGTTCTCCGCTGTTCGCATGATGATCGAGAGCGGAGCTGACGGTGGTGGCAGCAAGAATATCATGAACAACAACGACCACAAGGTTCACCTGCAGGAAAGCTTGTCGCTCTACGTGTACAGCTTGCGGCTGTTGCAGGGGGCCGTCGCCAGCGTGACCGGGGTGATGGATGTCGTGGTGGGTGCGAGCACACATCCAAATCACGGAGAGCTGGTGAAGAGGTGCGAAATGAGCAGGAGTTGGCTCACCACCCAGTTCAATGGGGTTTTGGAAAGGGCAGACGCGGCCAAGAGTGAATTGAGCCTGGACGAGGTAAATGATAGTGCTGTGGAGGGTGCAGGGGGGGGGAGTGGTGAAAGTGGTGTGAATAGTAGCAACAATAACAACGATAACAACGATAACAACAATAACAACAATAACAACAATAACAACAATAACAACAGTAGCGCAAACAGCAGCACAAACAACAGCGAAATCAGCGCAGTCACGACAAGCGGCTTTGGAGAAATCAACAATGGCAACGGTAGCAACCACAACAACAACAGCAACAACAACAACAACAGCAACAACGCCATCGTCTCCCCCCAAGAACTCATCTACAACGCAGCTCTGAGGTTCGGGAAAGAGGGAGCCGTTCAGCAATTAATGCACAAGGTCGACGACGCGAAGAAATTTTACAAACGGGCAAAATTGCTCATCGAGGCGCTTTCCATGGAGCAGCGTGTTGATCAGGTAGATCGCCTTGTGTTGGTCGACCTGATCAATGGATTTGATATTAGAATGAAGGAGCTGCAGCAGCAGCAGCAGCAGCAGATGGCGAAAATTAACTTGTAGAAACTTTATTTGTATTTGCAAATTCTGAGTTCTGATATGTGTGCTATGTGTGTGTGCTTTGTGTGTGTGTCTTGTCCTTTTGTTTTGTTCTTAGTCCTCCGCCTTTTGGGGCATCAACATTGTCAACGATCCGAGCGATCGGTCAAGGTCAATCTGCTGCAGCAGCATTCTCGTCTGGTGGACTAACCACTTGTCTATTATTCCACTCAAAAAGTGGCTCATGTTGTCCTCGAGCTGATACCGATTGTTTGTTTTCTTCAAAAAGTCGGTTAGCCTCCTCGCCACGAGGCAGGCCGGGACGCAGTGGAGGGTGGGGACGGTCATCTTCACGTAGCTATCGAACTTGGGGGTGGGAGGGGCGCACAAGGTCGACAAGCCAATCTGGTCATATAACCTTTGAACGTTCTTGTCAACGTCCTTGATGTCTTCCTGTTCAATAGCTGGAATCAAGGGTTTGGAGACTGATTGTTTCTGCTTGAGTTTCACCTGTAACGCTTGGTCGATTGAGTATTGAGTCAAAAACACAGCTTCTTCATCTTCTTCTTCGTCGTCGTCGTCGTCATCAGGGTTGTCCGACAAGGAATCGTCATCGTTGTCGGATGAGTCCTCCTCGTCGTCGTTCTCCTCTTCAAATTCGCTGTCGCTACCGTCTCCGATGCAGTACGACGGAGTGTTTGGGGATATCCAAGTTGGGAGAAGGAACTCGCAAATCAATGCTGCGATCAAGTCCACACGACAAATGCGCTTGATCAGAACCTCGTCCACCACTCCCTGCGCGACAACGAAACTAAAGTCGCCATCGCAAGCACCCTTGTATATCTGGTCAAATTTTTCTTTGGTGCAATCGAGGCTATCTACAACAAAACCTTTGATTATTGTGTTGAACGGAGTTCTACTAATAAGAGCTGTCAACAGAAAATCAACAAATTGGGTGTAGATGTGTTGGATGGCATGGTTGAAGCCGGGTGGGGCGGAGCGGATTTTGTCAGGGGCTTCGTTTTCCACCAATTTCACTCCCAACCGAACCTTTCGGCTGGGGGTGAAGCCGTGGGCAGCAAGGAAAAAAATTTTGTCGATAGTGCTGCTGTCCAGGAGGGTGAGGGAATTTTCATCTTCATCTAAGGGCAACTCGTAGGACGACATATTTTTGTAGTACGTGCCACCAAGCGATGGAATTTGCGAGTAACTATAAAGCTCTTCGGAACGGGATTTCTCGTTCAACAAACATTTGTTCTCCATAGCAGCAGCCTGTGTGGCAACTGTGGCTTTGAGGGTGGACACTTGTTGTTGGAGATCAGCGACTTGGGACGGAATTGAGGGTGCATCTGGAAAGCTGATGGGGATTGGGTCAATTTTATCCAGCTGAGTAGAAGGAATTGCCTCATCGGGAGTAACTACTTGGGTTTGACCGGCTGCTGCAGGAGTTTTAGATGATTTTTCGGTGATTTTCTCGTTGGAGGTGTCAACAGGATCTTTTGCACCAACATTTCGCTGGGGCGTGATCGAAGACATGAGAGGATATGGGCAACAGATTTTGGAGGCAAATTTCCAAATTTCCAATTCTACGGACACAAGCGAAGGATTTTTGGAGGGAATAGTGGCGGGAGAGTAGAATTTTGTGGTACACGGACGAGGTAGTGATCAAGGCAACACTATGCGTACAAATTAAAAGGTTTTTTTTCTTTTTTCTTGGTTTTTTCTTTTTTGCTTTTTTCACACCAGCTTTTCGCAGCTCCACCATCTTATTCTCTATTAAAACCTTTGAAACAAAATTTCTCTTCGTTCCACCAATACGCACATCAACGAACCATCTCTCCCCCCAATTCTCTTGCCATACCGAGCTCGTCGAAACCTCATCGACCCTACCAAAACATAATCAAAAACCCACCCAAACAGTAAATCTCTCCTCCTCCTCCTCCTCCTCCTCCTCCTCCTCGTCCTCCTCCCACAACCACTGCAATAAAACCAAATGTCTTCCTCTTCTCGCATGCCCGCATCTGTGGCCAAATCCCAGTCAGCATTTGAGTTCTACCGCAAGTTGGAGATGGGTAACATAAAAGCAACAATCCCTGCCAATTCCCCCCTTGGAGCGGTGATGACTGCTGTGTCTCAGACGTGGAAGTCGCTCCCGCCCGTCTCGAAGGCAAAGTACGAGGCTCTTGCAGCGAAGGACAAGCTCCGGTTCCAGAACGAGTCCGCTGCGGCTGATGCAGCGGCTGAGCAAATCCAGCAGGCTCGAAGGGACAATCTTGACAAGCAGGAGGGTGAGGGGATGGACCGTGAGGCAAGGGGGGGTATGATTGAAGCTAGGGTTGACAGGGATAATGCTGCTGAGAGGAGGAAGGAGAGGGAGGCGATGATTGATCCGGAGGTGAGTCACTGTCAAAATATTTTACAGCTCAAACTCAATCTAACCAACCCCTCCTACCCTTTTTTTAGATCCTTGAAAGCCGCCGCCTTGAAAAGGAGCGGAAGAAGGAGGAGGCTGACGCCCGCCGCTCTGTCAAGGCAAAGAAGGAGTCCCTCGTAAAGGCGAAGCAGGACGAGCTGAAGGCCGTCCAAAAGATTGATGCGAAGAAGCGCCTCGAGTTCCTGCTCACCCAGTCGGATGTCTTTAGCAAGCTCAAGAAGGGGGGTGGTAGCCTGGAGGTTGGCGATGAAGATGAAGATGAAGATATGGAGAGCAACACCTCCTCCAGTTTCAGTTCCAGCAGCAAGAGTAAAACCAAAGGTAGTGGGAAAAGGTCAAAATCCCCGCCCCCACCTCCTGGCTCGTCTCCGTCGAAGAGGTCTTCGCGCAACTCTAAGCCCGCCCCAGGGGAAGAGGAGGAAGGTGAGCGGAGAGCACAATTATTTACACAAAAATCTTATTAACTTATCCCCCCCGTTCCTCATTCCTCTTCTCAGACCCTGACGAAGAATCTGGCGAGATCCTCTCCGTGTCCCTCCGCACCCAGCCCTCCACGATCGTCTTCGGCACTATGAAGCAGTACCAGATCGAGGGTCTGAACTGGATGATCCACCTCCAGGATCGCGGCCTGAACGGAATACTGGCCGACGAGATGGGTCTGGGAAAAACGCTCCAGAGCATCAGGTGAGCGAGCGAAGCGAGTTTTGATGAAGACGAGAAATATAATATATTCGAGCTCCTACAAACTAACATTATTATTATTAATTTTTTGGTTCGCTCGCCTCCCCCTTGATCCATTAAAATGCGCCTCGCTTCGCTCGGCGCAGCATCATGGCGTATAATTTTGAGTACTTGAGGCAGAACGGCCCTCATCTTATCTGCGTCCCGAAATCAACCCTTTCCAACTGGATGAACGAGCTGAACCGCTGGTGCCCCAGCCTGCGGGCGTTTCGGTTTCACGGCAACAAGGAGGAGAGGCAGAACCAGGCAGACACGTACCTGACAAATGAGGCCGCCAGCGACGTTGGGACGAGGCCCTCCAACACTTTGGCAGACGGGACGGACGATCATTCCAAGAGCTTGCGCAAGGTGAGAGAGCGGAGCGGAGCGAGCGAGCCTTGATGAAGACTAGCATACTCGCGATGAATCAACACCCGCGAAATCGCTACAGACGGCTACATCCACTACTAAACTAACCCACTCATTTCTTTTTGACTCGCTCGTTTTGCTCTTGCCTCATTTTCATTAAAAATGCGCCTCGCTTTGCTCGGAGCAGTTCGACGTTTGTGTCACAACCTACGAGGTTGCGAACATGGAGCAGAAAAACCTTGCCAAGTTCGCCTGGCAGTACCTCGTCATTGACGAGGCCCACAGGCTGAAAAACGAAGCATCATTGTTCTCCAAAACCGTCCGATCGTTCCAAACGAAGCACCGTCTTTTGTTGACCGGCACCCCGTTGCAGAACAACTTGCACGAGCTGTGGGCGCTGTTGAACTTCCTCCTTCCCGACATTTTCTCCTCGGCGGAGCAGTTCGACGAGTGGTTCGACCTTGACGTGGACGATGACGACGCGAAGGTGAGTGAGCCGAGTGAGCAGAGTGAGCAGAGTAGCCGAGCTATGCAATAACAAACTAACCAAAAATCAACCCGCAGAAATCCATGATTTCGACGCTGCACAAGATCCTCCGGCCTTTCATGCTCCGCCGGCTCAAGGCTGACGTCGCTAAGAACCTCCCGGCGAAGACCGAGACTCTGCTCATGGTGGGAATGAGCAAGGTCCAGAAAGAACTCTACAAGAAGCTGCTTATTCGCGACATTGACTCCCTGGTGATGGGCGACCAAGTCACCAAGCAGGGCTCCAGAACCTCAATTTTGAACATCATCATGCAGCTCAGGAAGTGCTGTGGCCACCCGTACTTGTTTGAGGGGATCGAGGACAGAACTCTGAACCCCATGGGAGACCACGTCGTCAACAACTGCGGCAAAATGGTGTTGACCGACAAGCTGCTGAAGAAGCTCAAGGAGAAGGACCACAGGGTGTTGATTTTCACTCAGATGACGAGGATTTTAGACATACTTGAAGACGTCATGAACATGAGAGGGTACAGCTACTGTAGAATTGACGGGAACACGACTCACGAGGACCGCGAGAACAGCATCGACGCGTTCAACGCTCCAAATAGTCCGAAATTCGCCTTCCTGCTGAGCACGAGGGCGGGCGGGTTGGGAATTAATTTGCAGACGGCAGACACGGTAATTCTGTACGACAGCGACTGGAACCCTCAGGCGGACTTGCAGGCCCAGGACCGAGCTCATCGGATCGGCCAGAAACGACCAGTCCAGATCTACCGGTTGGTCACGGAGAACACCATCGAGGAGAAGATTGTCGAACGAGCACAGCAGAAACTGAAGCTCGACGCGATGGTCGTGCAATCCGGCCGTTTGAAGGACAAGGACAAGGTGAGTGAAGCGAAGCGAACGGCGAGAAAAGCGGGCCACCTGGATCTAACCAAAATCAACAATTTCATTCGCTCGGCGCAGGTTTCCAAGGAAGAACTAATGGCGGCGGTCAAGTTTGGCGCGGACCAGGTTTTCCGCTCCACCGAATCGGACATCACCGACGCGGACATTGACGCAATCATGGCCCGCGGGGAGGAGAAGACCAAGGAGCTCATGGAAAAGCTCCAAAACGTTGACAAGGGCGACCTGCTCGACTTCTCCATGGACGGCGGTCTGTCCGCGCAAACATACCAGGGAGTCGACTATTCGGACAGGGCGTTCCGGGACGAATTGAAGCTGCTGAATGCGGCGGGCATGGGGAAGAGGGAGAGAAAGGCGGTTAACAATTTTGCGTTTGAGGACTTTGAAAAGGGGAGCGACGAGGAGGACGACGAGCGGTTTGGACCTGGGACAGTGAGAACTAACTCCAACCGGACCGTCACCGTTCCAAGGCATTTTCGCCTGCCCAAAATGGAGGATTTTCAATTCTTCAACAAGAAAAGGTTGCAGGAGCTGAGCAAGATTGAGTTTGCCATGTTCGCCACAATGGTGGATAAGCGGACTGTTCCGACATTCGATGCGTTAAATTTGTTGGACAGGTGAGCGAGCGGAAATACTGCGAGCGAGTCTTGTGGAACGAACAAAACAATCAGCTAACCAAAATAATTTTATTCCACTTCTTTTCTTTGCTCGGCGCAGCATCTTGCCCGAAGAGCAGGCGAAGGAAAAAAAGGATTTACTGGCTGCCGGTTTTAGGGATTGGAACAAGCAGAACTACTTCAAGTGGGTTAAATCCGTGTCGACGCACGGCAGGAATGAGTTCAAGCTCATTGCCAATGAAATGAAAATGCCTGTCGAAAATATTCAGCGCTACACCGAGGCGTTTTTCTCCCTCGCGAAAACTCGGCTGGGCGAGAGAGAGTATAAACGCGTGATGAAGCAGGTGGAGATTGGCGACCAGAAGAGGGCGCAGTCTCTCACGTTTTCAAAAAGACTCGGAACTTTTTTAAAGACTTTCAACGACCCCCGAAATGAGATGGTCTTCATCAACAAGGGTCGGGACTTTTACTTGGAGCAGGACCGAGCCCTTCTTACTGCAACACATGAGCGTGGGTACAGCAATTGGGACACTGTCAGGGACGCTCTCCACGCGGACCCGACGTTCACGTTCACGCACGCAGTTCAGGGAATTTCGATCGACACCCTCACCAAACGGGCGGATTACAGAATGAGGCAGCTCGAGAGGGAGGTGAACGAGGTGAGGAAGAAGATGAACTTGAACAACAGCTCAACCGGCAGCAAGACGCAGCTAATGAAGGCCGTTGCAACGTTGAAGAGAGCTAGCGGAGACATTGCCAACGACGAGGAGATGAGACAGATTGACGAGATCTTGGGAAAAGAAGACGCCAATGAAGACGTCGTCCCTGTTAAACCCAACAAGCTAAACGAAGACTCGATCTGGATCAATCAGCTCCACGCAATTGACAAGGCCTTCGAAACCACCAGCAAGCAGAGCGAGGAAGCGAGGAGGGCAATCTTGCAGGGGGAGAACGTTCAGCTCAGCAGAATAAGTCTGACCCAAACTCTGAAAGAGACTACTGCAAACACGGGAACTTTGTTCACCGGCGCGATGCAGAGCTTGACGGCGCCGGTGGTAGTGGTGAAGGAGACGAAGGTCAACAACGGACAGAAGAGGGGGAATCCGGGCAAGGAGCAGCTCGAGAAGAAGAAGATCAGGGAGGAGTGGTGGCCAGAGCTGGCAATGGCCATCGGTGCTGGCGGAACGAACGAGAGGGTTAGCATTGTTCAGGCCTTCCACGTGAACCACCCTCACACGGTCGAACGGCAGGTAAATGAGCTGTACGGGCAAATGACAATCAGGTGAGCGAGCCGCGAGCGAGCGCAATTAATTGCGTGGCTACGTTCATTGCGAACCGAGCGTAGCCGAGGGAGCTGCGTCCATCAGCCGAGCGCAGCGGAAAGCCGAGCGCAGCGGAAAGCCGAGCGCAGCGAAAAGCCGAGTGCAGCGGAGAAGGGTGGTTTCGGAGAAGGGTGGTTTCGGAGGTCTCCCCCGACACAAATCAGAGTAATTCCACACCTCAACTCTAAACTCGAAAACTAACCCACTCGGCGCAGAATGAAGCCCAAGATTATTCCTGCTCACGCAAAGCCCGGGAACTCGCGGAGCAAGGTTTGGACGTACTTGCGGCCACATTTTTACCACTTGGTGACGGATCCGAATGCGCTGCCAGAGGGCTGGCAGGGCGCCAAGGAAACCGATGATGCGGCGTGGAACGACGAGATCATCGCCAAGGAGTCGAAGAGGAAAGCGTGGACAGAGAAGGAGAAATTGAGGAAGAAGGCTAAGAGGGAGGGGAAGAGCTTGGACGAAGTGGGTTTGGGGGCGGAGCCGAAGAAGAAGAAGGCGAAGAAGGGGGGAAATGGGGTAAAGGTAGAGGAAATGGTGGCTGTTGAGGCGGTTGTTGTGGAGGGGGGGGTTGTGGGCGGGGAGGGGGGGGTGGAGGTGGAGGTGGAGGTTGTTGCGGTCGAAACAACTGCAATGGAACTGAATTAAATATGGTGTTTTTCTAATTTTTGTATTTTTGCAAGATATTTTAAGCTGGAATGTGTTCGTGTTCGTCCTTCTTAGCGAATGGATCACTAGAGCCAAACAAACAGCCCATCATACTGTACAGTGTAAAGTTTATAAGTTTTAAATAATGTATGAAGAAGGATCTGGGAGAGTTTCATAGGGACTCTAAAATTGTATTTTTTTTTTATCCAATATGAAACACAAGTATTTATCACAATGGGCTGCCTCCCAAACACTCTTTTTGGTCATGACGTTGATTTCCTATTTGCGTATCCCACAGTGAAGATAGTCAAAATCCAAGATGCAAGACTTGGACTGATTCGGTACTTCTTGACCTTATTGGTAGCCTGCTACATAGGCGTTGTTCAGCTCTGGAAAGAAGGTGGTTACCTTGAGTTTGAAAAAGTGAGCGGAGTTGCCCGTTTCTCCCTCCAGCAGCCGACCCTAAACGACTGTGATCCAACCGATGATAATTGCCTCAACCAATTTTCCAAGCTTGAGGTGAGTGGGCGAGCGGAGCGAGCGAGCCACAGACTAAACTAACCCCCTTGCACGGCGCAGGACCTAAACTACTGCAAACAGTACACTGGTTCAGTTCCCTACTACGGTGAGACGTACGATTGTCAGTACTATGAGGCTGTTGGGCTATCAACCCTTTTTGAGAGTAGCATTTTTATTACTACGAGAACGACGTATAGAGAAGAAAATCTTGTATGCAACGCGAAATCAGGAACAAATTGCCCGCGCGTGTTCAACTTGAGCAGCCTCCCTGAGGCTGAGCATACATACTTCTCGGCAGATGTCGAGAAGTTTACCGTGCTTTTTGACACCTCCGTTTTTGCCACAACCATCGGGCTGTCTGGAGAGAGTAGCGAGATGAACGGATCGCTCTTCGTCGAAACCAACAACCAGCTGTGTGCAGCGGAAGACTCTGCTACTGTTACAGCATTAGCCGACTACAAATACACGAATGCGGCTCCTTGTTATATTCAGCCGAACGCTACGAGTACGCATCTGGACTATTTCTCGCTGGACTATCTGATGCGAGCTGCCGACAGCTCCCTCGACGACAACTCAACATCGGCCAAAACATTTCGTTACGCTGGAACTACACTTGTTGTGGAGGTCGAGTACAATAACGTGGCGGACTGGAGCGGAGTTACGACCAACATCACGTACGTCTACAAGCCAAAGCTGCTGCACAGCAGCAGCTACAAGCTGTACGATAGCGTTTGGCAGGGGTCTTTTGGTGCCTATAGAGAAAATAGAACTCTGCTGAACAAGCACGGAATTAAAATTGACCTGGTTCAGAGCGGAGACTTGGCGATGTTCAGCTTCAGCAACTTGCTGGTTAGTTTGACGACTTCGTTGACGTTATTGGCCGTCGCGAGCGTGATGACCGATTACATTGCGCTTTATATATTGCCGGACAGGGAGCGGTACAATGACGCGAAGTTCGAGTTAACCGAAGATTTCTCAGACATTCGAGATGAGGATGAGCATGATAAGGACAAGGTGGGAGCGGAAAAGAAGCTTCTTGGCGGAGATGGTGGGGAATATGGGAAGATTGAAAGGTAATGATGAAATCCTTGTTCTAAACCACTTTTTCATTTTCTTTATTCGAAACATAAAGAGGCCAAAATGATCGATACTGCCATCGCACCAGGATCGGGTACGCCAGCTTGGGTGTCGTCGTTAATGTAGTTGGCGCGGCCAGCTTTTGCGCATAGATTCTTCGTATTTTCAGCGCCCTCCGCGCTCGCAATTTTCATCTTTTCGAAGTTTCCCACCGCACGGGAGGCGGGTAACAACGCATCTAGCATGGTACTGTAGCCCTCCTTCGCTCCCCCGTACGAGACAATGGCCTCCACTGCGCCGAGCGGAGCGAGCCAGGCGAGCCAGACGAATTGAGTAGGTAAGTTTAGTAGTGGAGGTGGCCGTCTGCAGCTATTTCGGGGATCCATCGCTCGAGGATCCATCGCTCGAGTCTTTCTCAAGGCTCGCTCGCTTCGCTCGCTCACCTCCAGCGACGAATCCGGCGGAAAATGCATTCGCGTCAGCAGCGTCGTTGCTGCTGCTGCTCTTCTCCATGATTGTGCGACCGCAAACACGAAAAAAAATCTCAAACAAAGCTCCCGATGTCCCCCCCATGCTGCTGCTGATAATGTCGGCAACGTCAGTCATTGTGGTAATAGGGTTTTTCAGGTCGATGGTGGAGGATTCTAGCCCGTGGAGCAGGGCGTTGGCCCCGCGCTTCATCGTGATTCCGCAATCGCCGTCTCCAACTTTTAGATCCCAACTGGTGAGATCGGGTTCGGCCTTGGTGATTTCTGCGCCGAGCGAAGAAGGTGCGAAAAAGAAAAGAATTGAGTGAGTGGGTTAGCTTATTGGTGGATGTAGCCGTCTGTGAAAGCGAAAAAAACTAAAAAAGGGCGAATCACTGAATCGGCCGTAACTCCATCGTAAGGAGGTTTTAGACGCCCAGATTTGAACACGGCGGCGGGTTCGGCCAGGCGCATCTTTTTGCGCAAAGCGATTGTTCAGGGACGGTCCGGATCATGGGCATGGCACCGCCATTGGAGAACTAAAAAAACTCAAAAAAATGGCGAATCGTTGAATCACCCGTAACTCCAACGCATAACGCCATTGAACACTCAAAATTGGACACGGTGGCAATTTGGCCAAGCGCATCTTTTCGCTTACAAGCGATAGACTAAATTACGCGTCACTCCCATCACTCGAGTCTTCCAAAAGGCTCGCTCGCTTCGCTCGCTCACCTGTAGCAATTTTTTTAACTGCCTTGGTGACAAAGGCTGCGTAGTCGAAGTTGGGGATGTTTACGGTTGTTTGAGTGATGAGCTTGTCATTGGGGACGAGGAGGTCAGAAATGTCCTTCTCGGTAGTTGAATCGTCGTCAGCCGGTCGGGTCTCGGCTGCGCGGCGCGGCGCGAGTGAAGGAGTGGGTGGGTTGAATTAGCATATTATCGAGGCAGCGGCTTTGCGCTCCGCTCCGCTTCGCTCTCACCTGAGATCCAACCTTTCGCGTCGGTGGCAAGGGATATTTGGGACAGCATTGTATCGCCGTCGGCGCCCTCGGGGAGTTTGAGAACGGACAGAGATGCACCGACCATGTTGAAGGACGTCATCATTGTGCCTACCAAGAATTTCCGGATGTTTGAGCGTTTACCAAGTAGTGCCACGAGCTCGTTGTGCAAATCGTTCGCAATCACGTTCAGCTCAAAGACCGAGCAACCGCCGAGATTATTGACCAACACAACAACGTTGTCGTTGCTCCTCAGGTGCTTGACGTCCGAGTCCTCACCGTAGCCAAATTTTGCTATTTTGTCCACGAGGATTTTGGCAAAGGAGCTCGAGGTCGTGAAGGGCACTTGTGAGGATCCAGGCTCGCCGTGGATTCCAAGACCGACTTCCGCCAGTGTGGGGTCTTCGAGACGAGTGTTGAGCTCCGCTCCAGGGATGGTTACTGAATATAATGCAACGCCAATGCTCATGAGAGACTGGGCCACATTTCGTCCAGCCTCGAGGATTTCTTCAATGGGTGCGCCCTGGGAGGCAAGAGCTCCGCAAACTTTGTGGACGAAAACAGTTCCGGCAACCCCGCGGCGTCCGGTGATTCCCTTGTCGCGGGGAACTGCACAGTCGTCACTAACTACCAGCAAACTGCAATCAATGCCGTATTGGAGCTTCGCTTTCTCCGCTGCCATGCCGAAATTGAGACGGTCGCCCGTGTAGTTTTTTACAATCAGAATACATCCCTTGCCGTCGGGGACCGACACGGCCAGGATCGCGGAGAGCACATCAGACACCGAGGGGGAAGCAAACATCCCACCAAAAATAGCTCCAGATAGCATAGTGGGAGAAATATAACCAGCGTGGGATGGCTCGTGGCCTGATCCTCCTCCTGAAAGGAGAGAAACACGCGTTTTGTTAGGGTGGGTAGCAGAGTTGTTGTACGATGAGTGGATCAGGCTTGGGGCATCCTTGACCTTCACAAGGGAGATAGGATTCGCGAGAAGGATCGCTCGAATAACCTCAGAAACCGCAGTCTCGGGAGAGTTAATGAATTGCTTTGCTTTTGTCATTTGTTTTGGCTGTGTAAATCGTTTACGCGAAGCGAAAAGCTGTGTAGATGGTTTACGCGAAGCGAAAAGCCAATATTTTATTTTTTTTGGATCTCTTTTAAATTTTCTCTTTTTTTCACGCTGATAAAATTTAAGATCGATTGTCAAATATAACAAGATGTCATCAACGACCTCTTCATGAGCAACTATTCCTGCCCTCGCAAGTTTTTATCAGCTTCTCTAGTTGGAGATTGTTCCGGGCATGGCACTTGCGTCCAGCGACTTTGTGTTTGCCAGCCTGGATGGTCAGGGATGGGAGACTTTGTGAATGCGCCGGGGCTCGACTGCAATGTTTATGAGCCGTATCTCAAGTGGAACTGGATTTGCGTGGCAACAATGTACATTTGTTGGTTCTTGTTTTTCGCATTTGTAATGGTAACTTATATGAAGAACCACAACATCACAAGCCTACACAAGCTCTTCCTAGAGCGGGAAAATAACATTCACTTGCGATTGACATTCCGATTCGCTTCTGTTGTGGCTCCACTGAAAGTGCTGGAGGGAATTTTGCGATTCACTACTGGAGCTGTTGTTGGTGACGACGTCCTCCTCACAGTCGTGTTCTCGGCTACGGGCTGGTTCCTTTGGACACAGATCCATCCGCTCGGTGTTCTCGAATGGGCAAACATCTTGATAGTCCAAGCAAAATTCTCCGGCAAGGATGGCCAAACAATGAAAACAGCAATGGTACTGTTCAAGAAGCGGCTGAGAGTCTTCCGAGTAATTGCAACTTTCAGCAATCTCTTGCCTTTCGCTTTCTTGCTAATTAGAAAGGTCGACGAGGAGAGCGTGAATCTACAGAAATACAGCCTACAAATGTATCTGGCCTCTTTGTTTTTTGTTTCCCACTGCGTCGCCTTTGTTTTTCTGCACACACTCGGCGCTCTGCCGGTGTTAACGGCAATCGAGCGGTTAATTGCCAAGAATCTAGAAGCAACAAAGAGTGAAAAGCTCGAGGCCAAGCTCGTTAAGCTTCGCATATTCTTGAGACTAGCCAGGATAAGTAACCGCATTAGTGTTATCGCATGCGCTTTGTTCTGTGCGCCAGTTGCGACGAAATTCTCCAGCTATCTTATAGCGGCAGCATGGACTTGCTCTCCGATTAACAGTATGGGAATACTTTGGATGATTATGAACGTGAAGAATGAGAAGAAGAAGAAGAATATTGAGATTGAGATTGAGATTGAGGTGACTGAAAAGAAGAATAGAACAGCTTTGGTGTAGATAGATTGGTTTTTAATTGGATTTAAGATGCTACCGTTGAAACTGGGGAGGAGGCGGTGGGGGTCCTCGGCCCATAAATTGTTGATGTTGTTGCATTTGGGGGGGTGGAGGCCCCCAGTTTTGAGGGGGTGGGGGGGGTTGCTGTTGCTGTTGC
>Ga0302114_10001133_pt1 | contig 17889 bp, 11 predicted proteins | sample AG5_Surface_MG_FD_203107 | JGI IMG/M metagenome (GOLD analysis project Ga0302114, IMG submission 203107) | Marine microbial communities from Western Arctic Ocean, Canada - AG5_Surface | ecosystem: Environmental > Aquatic > Marine > Oceanic | place: Canada: Western Arctic Ocean | collected...
GAAGGATCCCGGCGGGAATCTGTTTGGCGGAATGATCTTCGCGCGTATCATCTTGTCCTCCTCCGCCTGCTTCGCCTTGCGCAGCATCTCCGCCCTGTTGCGCTCGCGCTTGGCGTCCACCTCCGCGGGAGTCGGCGGGGTTGGCTTGGAAGGATACGTGCCGTGGCGGTCGAGGATACGATTCGCGATGGCCGCCGTCTCTTTCGCGCATTGCTCCCTCCATAGAACAGTCTCGCGAGCCTCCCTGCCAGCCTCGGCGACGCGCTTGGAGACCTCGTCCTTGTCCGCCTGCCTGGCGTAGTAGGTGTTGGCGACGGCCTCGTTCCACGCGCCCGCGGCGCCGAAGCGTGGACCGATCGACGGCTTCACCGCCAAGCCCTCCCACTTCGGCTCCTCCTCCTCCTCGTCGTTCATGTGCGTTTTCGGTTGTGTCGTCCGAGGCGACTGCGGATGCCGAGAACGCTCGCTCGAGGCTGGCCATTGGTCTCCCGATCTCCATTCCCGCGTCAACACCGAGCCGCCACTGGTCGCGATGCGGATTTACCGTTAAGATTTATTTGGACCGATTGGCCTATGAGTCCCAGTCTGAGGAAATGGCGGTTTTTTTCCGCGCGAGCAAAAGGAATTTTGGGTTTTCAAAAACTCGCGGATATCCGAGGTTGACGGCCGGGGAAGGAGCGCAGAGTCGAAGGAGCGCACTCCCGAGACCACCGAGCGCCGACACCGACGCCTCGAACACCGTCGTGTCATCCGAGAGACGCGCGGTCGGATCTCCCGGATTCCAACTCCGGGCCGGCCTCCGCGTGAGATCACCCGGACGCATCTCTCTCCTGGAACTTTCCAAGGCGACCTTCCATGTCGTTCTCTCTCGCCGCCGTCGCGTCGACGGGAGCCGCGCGCGCGCCCGTGCCCCGGGCCGCCGCGCGCGCCCGCCGCGACGGTGCCGTCAAGCTCAGCGCGTGGACGCGCAAGGTACGCGCCTGACGACCGACCCATCGCACGCGTCACCGTTCGGGCGCCCGAAGGTTCCGCACTCGGGGCGCGTCGCGCCGCGTCGCGTCGTGGCCGAAGGGACAATTTATTACGTGGCCTCCCGGGGTTTTGGTGGTGTCTCCCGCGGAGACGTATCGCGCCTACCGAGCCGTCCCGGGACGTCCCAACGTATCCCGACGATCCCGCGTCGGCACGCGCTCGCATTTCGAACCCGAACGCCGCCCCGAGGACCGCGTCGAACACCCGCTGACCCGGTCCACCCCTCCCCGTGTTACCCTCCGCAGACGCCCACCGTGAGCCGCGAGATGATGAATAAACGCGCGACGCTCGTGACGCGCGCGACGGCGCCGCCCGAGGGCAGCGAGGGCGCGACCGCCACGCCGCAGCCGTCCACATCCGGCCCTAACTCCCCGCCCGGCGCCAACAACGTCATCGACTCGGCCGCCGCCGAAGTCGAGCCCGACCAGCCGGCGCCGGAGGAAGACGAAGCATCGCCCAACTCCTCCAAGTCCAGGGAGACCAAATCCAGAGCCGCCCAGTACATGCGCGAGCTCATCAACCGCCAGGTCAAGAACAACAAGCTCGCGCGCGCCGGGTCCCTCGCCGACTCCACCGTCCTCCGCAGAAAAGGCCGGCTCAAGGAACAGGATCCGTTCATCGAGTTTATAATCGCCCTCTTCGCGACGCACGAGACGGAGGAGGCGCTCGCCAAGGCTGAGCGATGGCTCGCCGACGCGCTCGCCATGCCGCCCAACAAACGCAGGTTCGCGAACATATACTTCCAGGTGCCAAAGCTCGGATACTTTTTCCACCCGCTGCCGTTGAGGAAAGCGCTGGCCGAGTACGACGAGTTTTGCGCGTTGACGAAGCGCAAGTACGTCAAGCCCAATTTCGCGGAGGTTCGACACGTCGTGAACATCGCGCAGGTGCACGCGTCCGCCAAGGAGGTCAAGCTGGTGACGTTCGACGCGGACGGGACGCTGTACGCGGACGGCAAGCACTTTGAAGAGGATAACCAGATGATTGACAAGATTATCCAGCTGATGGAGATTGGCGTGCACGTCGCCATCGTGACCGCGGCGGGCTACCCAGGGGATTCCAAAAAGTTCGAGGGGCGCCTCCGTGGGTTGCTGGACTCCTTCAAGGAGAACGATCTGGCGCCGGAGACGCGGAAACGGTTCAGCGTCATGGGCGGCGAGTGCAACTACCTCCTGGAGGTTAACGAGCGGTTCGAGCTCGAGTTTGTGGACACGGCGCTGTGGCGGGACACGAGCCCCAACACCCAAAACTTGTACTGGTACGCGCAGGGCGGCGAGGCGCACGACAAGGTGGAGGCCTTCCTCGACCGCGCCGAGCAGTTCCTCAAGGATGAGGCGGAGCACCTGGAGCTCGACGTCGAGGTGATGCGCAAGGAGTTCGCGGTTGGGATCCTGCCGCAGTCGTCAACCGTGTACGAAAACCTCGAGGAGATTTCAATCGGCGCCATGATCGAACTGTCCGACGCGGAAGTTCCCTACTGCGCATTCAACGGCGGCAACGACGTGTTCGTGGACGTGGGGAACAAGAACATCGGGCTCCAGACGCTGATGAACTACCTCGGCTTCGACGGGGACCAGACGCTACACGTGGGAGATAGGTTCACGAGCACGGGGAACGACTCGCGGGTGCGGGACGCGTGCTCGATCCTGTGGGTGGCATCACCAGACGAGACGACGTTCTTCATGCGTCTGCTCTACCGCGACATCGTGAACGCGCGAGTCCTGTAATTTTCCAAACCTGCACATTGCTATCTTGTCACCATACCGCCGGCGGCGGATTCAAGCCGCCGCGAGATTTTTATACCATCGTGAGATTTTTGATTAATGTCACCTTCACTTCGAGAGCGCCGCTAGTCACTACAAGTCCTTCGCAGCCTCCGCGAGTGCACGGTTCGCGTGCGACACCTCCCCGGCCACGAACGCCACCCTCCGCTCCAGCGCGGAGAGCTCCCGTTCCAGCTGCGCGGCTCGTCTCTGCCAAAACTCCACGTCGTTCCCGCGGCCGGGCCCCAACCCGCCACCCGCGCCGGTGGATACCCTCCACACGAACCCAACGACGGACCACGCCACCGCGAGGAACCCGCACAGGAGCGCCGCCGCCACGAGCGCGAACCCCGGTCCGCCGAGGAGCCCGCCGCGCGCGAGCCACGACCGTACAGCGCCGCGAGCCGAGCCGGCGTAGTACTTTGGAGATATATTATAATCAGCCGACCCGGGCGATATCATGGTGCCCGACGGTGACGTCAACGCGGACCTCATACCGGCCGACGACGAGTCACCGCTGCCCCGAGCCAGACCCACGGTCAACGCCGCGGGTGACGACGAGGCGTCGTCGGTGGGCGTCGTCTTCTTGGCGCCGCCGAAGAGCATGCGGGAGATGACGTCGAAGGAGTCATCCGGGATGTTGAGCTTACTCGCGTCGATCGGGTCCTCCTCGCCGGGTCCCGCCAGGTCGCTGAGCCTGTCCAGCGCCTCCCTCGGGGACGGCGCCTCGACGGCGGCGGCGCGCGACCGCGCAGCCTCGTCCTGCCGGCGGAGGATGTCCACCAAAAGTTGAATCGTCCCGGCGGATGATTTTTTACTCTCGTCCACGACGCTCTGCTCGATGACCCGGCGCAACATCGTGGACCTGTGGAACGGGATCCGCAGGCCGATCCACACCGTGCACCTGTTCACGACGCACCCGTCGAGACGCCGCCGGTACGGCGGCGCGGGCGCGATCTCCCACCGGGTCTCCACCCTGAAGTAGTCGCCGTAGGGGATGTCGGTCTGCACCTGCGAGGTGTCCACGACCAGCACGCCCCCGCGGCACACGTGGTAACTCTGCGTCTGGTGGCAGTTTGTCTGCTTCGGCCCGATGCTGGCGTTGACGGGCGCGATGAACGTGAGGTCCCGCGCGTGCCCGTGGTGCCTGTGCCGGCTCCACTCGGTCGTCTGCACCGCCGTCTCGCCGCGACTCGCGTGATCCTCGGCGCCAAACGCGGCGCGGGCGCTATCGGACCAAACCAGCGAAAAGACGTCATCGACCGAACACTCGAGCACGCACTCCTCGAGCGTGCGCATGTCCGAAGGCCGGGGAGGTACCGGCGTGTCCGTGGTGAGCAGCGTCTCGCCGAAATCCTCGGCGATGTCCGCATCTGACCCCGCGTCCTCGTCCTCCTCGTCCTCGTCCTCGTCTGAGTAGTCGGGCGCCTCCGCCTCGCCCGGCGCCATGTCCAGCGCCATCCCCGCCGGTGACGTGACGCTTCGGCTCACGCTCCGCCGTTTCCGTAACCCCGTCGACCCGACACTCGTGGGCCCGGACGACGAATCCGGGCCCGTCGCCGGTGACCCGTCGGAACCCTCCGGTTGCAACACGGTGGTTGTCGACTGAGACCCCGCGGATCCCGGGCCGGACCCGCCGCCCGTGACAGCGCCCACCCCCGGCGCGTCACCGACCGAGGACTTACGCCGCCTGCGTCGCTGCAGCAGCGTCTCTTTGTCCTCCCCGACGCTCCGCGGGCCCGTGCTGCCGGAACTTCTCGGGCCGGTTGAGCTCGGACCGAAGTCGTCGGTGTCGCCGTCGTCGTCGTCGTCATTTTTGTCCTCGTCGTTTGCACCGAGCCCGAGCATGGCCGCCACCTCCGCGGAGGGCGGCGTCGTGAACCTTGGCGCCGATAGCCTCTCTATCGAGACGCTGCTGTTGTCCACGTCAGCCGCGGCGAAGATCTTGGCGTACTGGCTGCATTCTTTCCACGCGTTGGTTATATTCCGGTACGCCCTGTCGGGAAATATAAACGACGTGAAAAACTCGCACTTGCCGTTGCGCACAATCTCGATGGCGTTCGGAACAACCTTGACGGTGTACGCCCTGCGCACGATGGTCACGTCCTTCAGCGGTATCACCTTGTTCTTCTGGTACCCAAACACGTTGCTGTAGAAGCACACGTAGTTGCGGAAGAGGTACATCCGCCCTTGGAGCAAAATCTTCTTGTACAACGCGCACAGGTATTCCTCGATGAGCACCTCGTCATCGGGAAGTTTGAACAGCTTGCGCAGCGAGTCCTTCCCGTCGCCCTTTGGTTTAGCCTTGGACGCACCCGCGTACCCCAACGACTTTGGTCCGTTGTTGCCCGGGTGCTCCAGGGATGACGGCTCACCCGGCAGGGATGCGTTGACGTCCAGAGTCCGCGACCGTTCTATTCGCATCGACTGCGGACCCGGCGGGTGCATCGGATTGGCGGCGCTCGGCTCCTCCGACCGCGCTCGCCTGTGACGGATGGCGTCCGTCTCGTTCGCGCCGGCGCTCAGCGGCATGGACACCTCGCCGTGGGAATCGCCTGGGGAATCGATCGATGGACCGGGGATGATGATGTCGGCGCCGAAGCCGGTGGGCATGTCTGAATCCTCTGGGATTGGGATGGAGCGGCCGAGGTTGAACGAGTCGCTCCGCCGTGGACGGTTGCTCCCGGAGCCCTGGGAGTCCCTCGGGGACCATAACTCCGGCGAGATGGACCGCTCGGGCGCCTCCGCCCACCCGGACGATGCCCCTCGGGACGCCGCGAAGGGCATCTCCGCGGCGAGACTGGCGCGCGTGGAGGATTCAGGCGATGGGACGGATCCCCCGGAGCCGCCCGAGGACGGGCCTTCGCCCTCCGCGCCCCGCGACCCGGGACCGCTCTCGCTCATGGCTAAAGCGGCGTCGTGATGTGCGTGACCCACCGCGCGTCACTTCGGTGAACCCGCGCCGCCGCCTCCCCGCCTCCGGGTGTCCCGTCGAATCGCCCTTTTGGGAGTGGAGGAAAAACCGTCCGTATCCCGTATGGAGAATCGCCGCGCCGGGCCGGGTCCCTGGTGCCTGCGCCGCGCCCCGAACGACACCCGCACGCCTTCAGGAGCCGCTGTTCTGTCGACCCGCGGGCGCGCCTTTGCCCGTCGACACCTCCGCGCTCCTCCGTGTGACGGCGTTCGACACGGAGAGGGGCTCGAAAAGGGTGTTGACCGGGCAGCCGGGACAGTTTTCTCGGGTGAACTTTCCGTGAACTCTCCGAGAGGATAGGGCACACTTCAGGAGGCGGCCGGCGACGATGACGACACTCGCCCTCCTCCACCCGACGACGCCGATCGCGTCCTTGCGCGGCACATCACGCGCTGCCCACGCCGTCGTTTCCCGCGCGCCCCTTCGCGTCGTCGCGGGCAAGCGCAGCCGACGACCAAAGGCTGAGAAGAGATCCGATGGGACGTCCGACGTGGCCGTCCCCACCGTGGGGACAGCGGCCGCGGAGACGGCACCCGCGTCCCAAACGCCCGTCCCCGGGGACGGCGCATCGCCAAGCGCCGATCCATCGATCGACGAGCCCCTGCCGGCGGTGACCAGGGACCAAGTGCTGGACAGCTGCCTGGGCACCACCGCGTGGATGCTCGGCATCGCAGTCATCCTCCGCGAGGGCACCTTCTTCGGCCGCGACGTCCTCCCACCCGCGATCGGCGATTGGACCCACCAGCTCCCACTCGTCGCGGCGCTGCACCCGCCGTTCGAGCCGAGCGACCTCGCGGTGCACGCGGCGGTCGCCGTGGGCGCCGCCGCGCTCGTCACCGCGACGAGGCAGGCGCTCCTGGACAAATGGCCAGACTTCGCCGCCGCGACGGACCGATCCAACCGGCAGGTTCTCGCGCCGCTCGGCATCGGCGACCTGGTCACCGTCAGCGCGCTGCCCGCGGTGGCGGAGGAGGCGCTGTTCCGCGGGTGCGTGATCCCCGCGCTGGGAGGTGGGCCCTTGGGCGTGGTGGCGTCGGGGGCGGTGTTCGGCGTATTGCACGTGGGCGGCGGGAGAAACGCGGCTTTCGCGGCGTGGGCATCGGCGGTGGGGTGCCTGTACGGGGCGTGCGCGGTGGGGTGCGGGGACGTGAGCGTGGCGATCGCGGCGCACGCGATGGCGAACTACGCGTCGGCGACGATGTGGCTGGAGAAGAACCCGGACGTGAAGCTGCTATAGAGTTAGTTACGGGGGTGGAGCGCGTGTGCGTCGACGTATTTATTGGACATCCGGAGCGTCTTGCTAGCACTACCCGCATCGGGTTTTAACTATGCCTTTGCGCATTTTGAACCCTTTTTAGCTTTGCCTTTGCGCCCGCATTCGCACTTCCGTCTGCCATCAGGGGCGCAAGAACGGCACCATGACTCGCAGCAGCGATGGCAGTGGACGTAATCTTCACAATCCCAGCAAGCGGGAATGTAGCATTCATCGCACACAACTCCGGGTTCGTTGCACTTTGAGCACCACTCGCCATGGCACTTATCGCAATAGAAGTATTCAATACCTTTCTTCTCCACGCAAGCTTCGCAGTGAGTACTGCCGCATCCTTCTTTCTTCGTAGTACCTTCAATGCAGTAATAATGATTACCTGAGCACTTGGAACACCAACTTCCGTAGCACTCGTCGCAATGGTCAAAGTCTACACCAGTTTTGTCTGCGCATTGCTCGCATAAAGTCTTGAAGCACTCGCCACACTGGTCCATGTGTTCACCAGTTTTGTCTGCACATTGCTCGCATACACTCTTGAAGCACTCGTCACACCAGTCAAAGTGTTCACCAGTTTTGTCTGTGCATTGCTCGCATACACTCTTGAAGCATGTGTCGCAAATTCTCACGAATGCAGCTTCATCACATTTCTCGCACCAACTATCACGACAAATATCGCACCTTGCGGGTACACTGCAAGAGTCGCAAATGAGCTTTCGGCACCCCTTTACAGCGTCATTGCCGAGGCAAAAATACAAGGCGTTGCAGCAGGCATTGCAGAAACCTTTATTGCACTCGGCGCAATACTCGAGTGGTTCCATCGCATCCATCGCCTCCATCATATCATCAACCGCGCAGTTATCTAACTGGCAAGATATCCTATTGCAAATATCGCACTTGTCGTAACCTTGCGTATCGACGCATTCTTCGCACAGCTCGTTGTCACACATCCTGCACTCAGATCCTTTGCCCTTTATTTTACGGCACAGCGGGCACTCGCCGATGTCGACAGCGCCTCTCTTTCCTGTGTAGTCGTCGCATACGTAGTTCCAGAGTACCTTCACGGAACGAAGCGACATTCCATTCAAATCACACCCGTCCACCTTGATGATATCGAGACGATGCTCCAACCGAACGACGAAAGGAAGCACGGCAAACCGCACAGATATTCCACAGCCACGAAAATCTATGGACCTCAACTTTGGGAGAGGAAGGGCGAGCTGTGTGCACAAGGTGCCGAGCCTGAATGAAGGCGAAGCGTCGTGCACTTCGATGCGCGTGATCTGGTGACCAGCACAACTCATGAGCTTATCGAATCGGTGGTCGTTCAGTATCTTCGCGAGGGAAGGCGGGACGACGAGCCCGGAGTCGTGGAAGCTCCAGCAACTCGGAGACGACGCCGCCAACCTCCACGCCCTGGAGAGGCAGCCGAGCGCGAGGCGATCTTTCATATCGGGCACGAAGGCGACGATGGCGGAAGCGATACTTTCGTCCACGTCGATGGGCTCATCCTCTCGCGACATGATGCGTGCGGGTGCGGCGAGTTGTGGCTCGAAGGGGAGGAGTCGTGGCTTTCAAACCTTCAGTTCGGCTCCTCCGAGGAAAAGTTGCTAACAAACCTTTTCACCAGCGGTGGCTCGCCATAGGGGCATGCCGCGGTTGGTGGGTCTGGACGCGGGTTCCCGGGATGCGCTCCTAGATCTGATATACCGCCTGTCTCGGGAAGATAAGGACGGCGGGGATAAGGCCGGGGGCGACGGGAAGACGACTCGCGAGGTGGGATCGAGTCGCGTCGAATCGGGTGCCGACGATGGTGATGCCGATGTGGACCCCGAGCGCGCCCGCAAGGACCGCGCGAAGGAGGCCAGACGCGCGGAGAAGGAACGAGAGAAGAAGGAGAAGGTCCTCGCCAAGGCTCTGAAGAAGGATCGCAAGGCGTCCGTCGCCGAGGGCGGGAACGGGAACGGGAACGACGGCGACGCACAGGGATGGGCATCATCGCCCCATCCATCGGGCTCCGAGGCGAACATCTCAGTCACCTCCGCGCAGGGCGGCGGGGAAACCAAGGTGATGAAGATCAAGCGCGCCGCAGACCTTAAAGACTTCCTCTCCGCCGCCAAGAGCAAGCTGAAGCTCAAGAAGAAGCCACTGAGCGTACGGCTGGTACCCTCGGGGAAGGAGATCCACGATACACTCCGGCTCGAACCCATGGCGACGGTCGCGGTGAGCTCGGACCCGCCGGCGACGAAGCCGCCCAAACGGGAGGACAAAAAGGACAAGGAAAAGTCGGCACCCGGGGACGATGCCGGGGATGGCGACGGGGACGATGACGGGGACGATCCGACGGAGAGGTTACGCGCCGGCATGCGAGCGCGCGCGGCATCCGAACGCGCCCGGAGTCACCGGAGTCATCAATCCCAAGAGTCGACCGCCGATGAATCCGCCAGGCTCCTCTCCCTCCTCTCCATCGCGTCCACGGACGGTGAACGGACGACGATGGCGGCGCAGCGTGCCAGCTTACCCGCGGCGGCATCGCGGCCTGACATCATCGCCGCGTGCGTCACGAACGCATCACCCGCCGCGGTCATCACCGGCGAGACGGGCTCGGGGAAAACCACGCAGGCGCCGCAGTTCGTGTTGGAACATTTCGTCGACGCCGGACACGGGGCCCGATGCGGGATCGTGGTGTGTCAACCGAGGCGCGTCGCGGCGGTGTCCATCGCACGGCGCGTCGCGGAGGAGCGCGGTGAGAAGGTTGGGGACGTCGTGGGGTACCGGGTACGGGGGGAGTCGAGGACGAGTAACCGGACCCGGCTCACTTTTTGTACCACCGGCGTCTTACTGCAACGGCTGCAGTGGGATCCAACGTTGGCGGATATCACGCACGTGTTCGTGGACGAGGCGCACGAAAGGACGGCGGACGCGGACTTTTTACTCATACACCTGCGGCGTCTACTCCGATCGGGTGAGTCGAAGCTACGGGTGACGCTGATGTCCGCCACAGTGGACGCGAGCAAATTTACGAATTACTTCGCCGGCGCCGGTCTCCCCGTCCCGGGCGGAGCGCACATCCCGGGCCGAACCTTCCCGGTGAATGATGTGTACGTGGACGACTATTTGCCTAAGAGCGGTGCGCGGGGCGGTGGTCGAGCGGTAGGCCGGCCGCCGGGCGGTAAAGGTAACGGTGACGGGTTCGAAATCGACCACGACCGTCTCCGCGCCGTCGTCGAGAAAATTGGAAAGGAGGAAGTCGGCGCGGCGGCGGCGGTTTTGGTCTTCCTCCCCGGCGCCCCGGAGATTTCGTTCGCGGAAGGTAAGCTGAGGGACGTGCGGAACGTCCACGTCGTTCCGCTGCACGGCCAGCTGGCGCCCGAGGAGCAGCGCCGCGCGTTCGCCCCCGCGCCGAAGGGTACCCTGAAGGTGGTGCTGGCGACAAACGTCGCCGAGACTTCGGTGACGATTCCAGACGTCACTCACGTCGTCGACTCTGGGCGCGTGAAACGGATGACCTTCGACGCGCGGACACAGCTGGCGAAACTGACGGAAGGTTGGTGCAGTAAGGCGAGCGCGGCGCAGCGAAAAGGACGCGCGGGCCGCGTCAGGCCCGGCGTATGTATCCGGCTGTACGGGAAATCCGTGGCGGAGACCGACATGGCGGATCACGATCTACCGGAGATGCACACGGCACCCTTGGAAACCCTCGTGATGCGCGCGCTGGCGATCCGTCCGGACACGCACCCCGCGCGGACGCTGGGCGACGCGTTGGACCCGCCGCCGGTGGACGCGACGCGGAATGCGGTGGCGAGGCTACGCGCCATCGGAGCCGTCCATGTCGACGACTCAAACGCCGACGATGAAACCGTGGCGCTCACGCCGCTGGGCTTCCACCTCTCGCACCTACCGGTGGAGCCCAGGCTGGGTAAGATGCTGGTGCTGGGATGCGTGATGGGATGCCTGTCCCCGGTGTTGACGGCGACGGCGGCGATGTCGTGTAAGCCCATGTTCACCGCGCGCGGCGGCGACAAAGCCGACGCCACCGCCGCCAAGCGAAAGGTTTCCAGGGACTCAAAGTCCGACCACCTCGCGTGCGTCTACGCGTTCGACGAGTGGTCCAGCTCCAAACAGCGAGGCCAAACGTGCCGCGACTTGAACCTGAGCCACGCCGCGATGCAGGACGTGTCGCAAACCCGGCATCAGCTGCGTAAACAACTCGAGGCGGCTGGGTTCTCACCCGACTCCCAAGCGGCGGATCGAAACAAAACAAACGACGATTTCGTTCGGTGCGTGCTCGTCGCGGGTCTCTTTCCCAACGTCGCGCGCGTCGGCGTCGCGGAGAACACACGTCACCCGGGTTCGAAGACCAGAGTGCTGAACAACAGGGGCGTGGAGGTGGCGGTGCATCCCTCCGGGGTCAACGCCGCGTACGCGCAAGGGAAGGACGGGTCCGGCCGGGTGACATATCAAGGCGGCCCGGAGAAGGGTTTATTGGTGTACCAGGAGGAGGTGGAGACGTCGAGGGTGTACCTACGGGACACCACCGCCGTGCCCGACGAGTCCGTGTTGCTGTTCGGCGGGGCGCTGAGCGTGGATCACGCGGCTTCGACCGTTTCCGTGTCCACGGGTGCTGCCGCGTCGGGTACGGGTAAACAGTCGCAGGCTTCAAAGTTTAAGTTTCAGTGTCCGCCCGAGAGTGGCGTGCTGTTCAAGCTGCTGAGGAAGGAGCTGGACGCGGTGTTGGCGACGGCGGCGGAGGACCCGAGCGGGGATCACGGGACGTTGGAGGGGACCGCGCGGGGGAGGCGGGTGCGGGAGGTGTTGGAGAGGCTCCTCCCAGGGACTGGTTCAACCTCGAGGCGTTAGTTAGGAGTTGATCTCAAAAAACGCTTTTGCCAGCTGGCAGCCTTGCATAACGTTATCAGATACCGCATCCTTGGACCTCCCGATCCGCGTCGCTTCACTTTGCCCCGAACGAGACACCCGACATGGCCGGCTGGACCAAGACCAAGACCTACGCGTCCCACCACTTCGACTCCGAGGCGTGGGACGTCGTCAAATCCCGCGATGACGACATCGTCATCGCCACCGCCTACAAGAGCGGCACGACATGGATGCAGCAAATAATGAGCCAGCTCCTCTTCAACGGCGAACCCCCGGCATCACTTGGGGATCTCTCCCCGTGGGTCGATCTCCGCGTACCCCCGCGCGAGGTCAAGGAGGGCATGATCGAGGGCATCCCCGGTCGCCGCTTCCTGAAGACCCACCTGCCGACTGACGCGCTCGAGTACGATACGGCTAAGAAGTACGTCTATGTAGCACGCGATGGCCGGGACGCTTTCATGTCCCTCATGAACCACTACAAGTTCGGCAACGAGATGTGGTACGCCTCCCTCAACGAGTCCCCGGGCCTCGTCGGCGACAAACTCCCTTCGTGGGAGGACGCGTGCGACGGCAAGGACGGCGACGACGCCGTCCGGACAATCTTCGACAAGTGGCTCAACACGCCGTGGGGAGAGCACCCGTGGGAGAAAGACGGGTGGCCCTTCTGGTCCTTGTTCTACAACGCGAAGACATGGTACGACGCGAAAGACCTTCCCAACGTCCTCATGGTGCACTTCACGGACCTCAAGAAGGATCTCGGAGGGCAGATGCGTCGCATCGCGGACTTCCTCGGCGCGCCAATCGACGAGGCCAAGTTCGATGCGCAGGTTCACGCGTGTACCTTTGATGCGATGAAAGGCAACGCGGCGGCCATCGCGCCGCTCGGAGGCGCCATGTGGAAGGGCGGCGCAGATACATTCATCAACAAGGGCACCAACGGGCGGTGGGTCGGCGTGCTCACCGAGGCACAGGTGGCCGCGTACAAGAAGGCTGCGGAGGAGAGGCTCGGGCCCGAGTGCGCGAAGTGGTTAGCGAACGGCGGCGACGTCTAAAATTTTTCAATGCATTTTTCAATCCAAAGAGCTACATCGCTACATCGCTAACATCAGTCCGTCGCCGCCTTGGAGATCGTGAGCGCCGCGACGGCGAGCAGCAGCACCGTCATCGCCGCCTGCAGCGCCTCCCTGCTCGCGACTTGCAAGATCCTCGCGCCCGTCGCCATTCCGATCACGGCGCACGGCGCGATGAGCAGCGCGAGCCCCGCGTCCGGCCGAACCCCAGTCGCGGTCATCGCAATCACCGCGGAGACCACTAAACACGCCGCGAGCACCGACGAGCACCCGACGATCACCTTCCTGCTTATCGTCTCGTCGCCTTTCCACGTGAGCAGCACGGGTATCAGAATGAGCGGCCCGCCGGTCCCGGTGAGCACCGAAGCGCATCCGATGACGAGGCCCATCGCCGCGAGTATCGCCATCTCCCGACGCGTCGGGTTCCATCGTAGGTGCGCCGGGATCGAGTCGGTGCTCATGTAGGCGACGGCGATGCGCTCGCGAAGCGTCGCGGGCGGCGGCGGCGGCGGCGCCGAGATCTCGACGTTGACGAAATTTGCATCCATGACCGCTCCTCTCGAGGCGTCGTCGCCCTTGGCGTCATGTGTCCTCGCATCCTCGAGCGGAGGGGGGGATCCCGACGCCGTGGGTTCCTTCGGTCCACCCTCCAGTGCGTCCCTCCGCTGCTTCCGCCTCCGTTGGATGAGCTCGTGTGCGTCTCTCAACCCCGCGAGAGCCGCGAAGACGCCGACGAGGTACATGAGCGTCCGCCGGGGAGACGACTCGACCAACACCCCGCCGATCGCCGCCCCGACGGCGGCCGTGGATCCGCAGCTCAGGGCGGCGGTCCACGGTATCAGACCCCTGATTCTACCCAACACCAGCAGCTTCGCACACGCGGCTGGCACGAACGCGACGTAGAGCGAGAGGATTCCCACCGCCGGATTCACCCCCGCCACCAGGAGCGCCGGCAGGATGACCACCCCGCCGATACCCACCGCCCCGATGAGCAACGCGCCGATGCCGCACGCCAGGATCACGAGGATGAGCTCCCCGGTCTCCATGGTCGACACCACGGTATGGAACGCCATCGCGCCGTCGTTCGTCGACGTGTCACGTGAAGTGCGACGCGCTTCATGCGACGCGTTTCCTCCGAGGAAGTCAAGCGGGTCGAGCTCGGAAATTCTCTGATTTCAAATCAAAAAGAGGGGCGCTTGCTTCCGGGGTTCTCCTGTCGGAGACTCTGAGCTCGGTACCCGAGGGCATAACGACGGCGGGATATAAACCCCGTCGCGTTCGCGTCTCCCACCCTCGAAGCGGACCCCGTCTTGGCCGCCGAAGGAAGGCGCCCGACCAGATCGTACAGCTGTGAATAAAGGGGTGCCCAAATATTCGACCGACGGGTGCATCAACCGCGAGTGTATCATGAGCTCGCTGGCCAAGACGCGGCTGCAGACGGAGCGCAAGGGCTGGCGCAAGGATCATCCCCACGGCTTCGTCGCCAAGCCCCGCACATCCAGGGACGGATCCGTCGATTTACTCAACTGGGACTGCAAGATCCCAGGGAAAGCTGGCACCCTGTGGGAAAAAGGGCTCTACCCCATCCGACTCGAGTTCACCGAGGACTACCCGTCCAAGCCCCCGAAGGTCGCCTTCCCCACCGGGTTCTTCCACCCGAACGTGTACCCCAGCGGCAAGGTGTGCCTCAGCATCCTCAACGAGGACAAAGGGTGGAAGCCGTCCATCACGGTCAAACAGATCTTGGTAGGAGTCCAAGAGTTACTCGACAATCCCAACAACGCAGACGCGGCGCAGGAGGCGGCGTACAGGCTGTTCAAGAAGAGCGGCGCCGAGTACGCCAAGCGGGTGAGGATAGAGGCGGCCAAGTACACGGAGGCGCCGGTGGATTTCGTGGCCACCGGGGGAGGCGCGACGGGCGCGGAAGACGACGTGATCGTCCTGTGACGTACTAACGTTTCTACTGATAGTCTAGTTTCTAATTTTGTGACGTCGAGTGAAGTCCTCTCGACGAGAACCGCGCTCACATGACGAACGCGGAGTGAATGCCCGCGCGGCGCTGCCTCAATCCCCCGACGCTCACACCACCCGCGCGGCCGCCGATGAGCCTCGGCCGCTCCGGCATGGCGTCCCCCCGCTTCGTCCTGGTAAACTCGAACAACACCGCGGGGGACCGGTAGATGCGAATGAGCAGCCAGTACAGCCTCTCCTCCAGCACAAACTCCTTCGCCGCGCGCATGGCGTAGATGTCCTCGCACAGCCGCACGAGCCTGTGCGTGGACGGTAGCTCCATGTACGGGATGTTCTGCACCAAGTTCGTCGTGAACTGCCGCGCGAAAGACCCCACGGCCAACACGTACACGACGTACACCCCCGTGAGACCGCCGACGAACTTAGAAAACGAAGCCAGAGCCCCCCGGGCAACCTCAGCCGACACCAGTATGAGCTCCGGCCCTTCCCCGTGTCCGTCGCAAGGCACGAACATGTCGTAGTTGTCGGCGTCCATCTGTTCGATGACCTGCCCGCACCGGGCGCCCCACCACGGCTGCGGGGTACCAAAGCCGTTTAAGCGAAGTTCGCAATCCACCATCGCGTTCGTCGTATAATTCGCAATCGGAGCGCCGTTACCCAACAGCCGCCAGGCGCGCGGGTATAAACCCTTGATGAGCACGGCGTCCCGTTCGCCGCTCGCAACCTGCGCGAACTGCGCCGCGAGTTGTCGGTCCAGCTTCACGGGCGGACCGCGCGCGTAGAGCACCTGGTTATCAAGCGGTAAATGTCGCTCGAAGGTCCAGGCTGCTTCGACCACCGTCCCGGGCGTGGACACCACGCCCTTGAACGCGGCGAGCCGTGGTGGCGGCGGCGCCCAGACCCTGTCGCTGTCCGGCGCGAGGCACACCTCCTGCACCTGCGCCGGGTAGTTCACGGGCGGCGCGCTGGTGTTGGTGCCGAGTTCCCGCCACGTCTCCGGGACGCCTACGTACTTTTGGTAACCCCCGTAAAACACGGGGAAAGTGGCGGTGCCGTCCCGGGCGGATACCGTTATGTTCAGACTCGCCGCGTGCACCGGGTTGACGCCAACCTGCGGGTTACTCGTGGAGAACACGAAGAACGGCACTAAGATGATGGAGAGCAGCAGTAGGAAGAGCCCGCCGCCCTGCACGATGACTTTCTTCCACCGCGGCTGCGGTTCACCGAAGGGGTGGTACGCTCGGTAGGTATCGTTGCGCACGTTGACTCGGAACAGCTCGCGGTTTATGTTCTCGAGCTTGAGCCAGTCGAACAGGTCCAGCGAACTGTCGGTGCACGCGTAGTCCAGCAGCACGCGCAGCTCGTACAGGAACGGCACCGAGAGGTAGGTCATGAACCCGAGAAAGGAGATGAAATCCGAGCGTTTGTGAAGCCTGTTGGATCCGCCGTCGTTTTTGTACCCGGCGCGAATCTGCCGAGCGTTCAACGCGAAGGATACCGATTTCAGCAGGAAGAATACCCGTATGAGACCCGCGCGTCCAGCGCTGGTGGACTTTAAGCTCCCGTGCTGGTGGTACAGCCGAAAGGTAAAGGTGCAGAAGGCGGCGTACGTGAGGAAATGGTACGCAACCTTCGCGGCTTTCGCCTTGTTCAGGTAGATTATCCGATCCGCGACGATGAGCGCGATGACGACTGTGATCGCGAGGACGTAATCGATCGGGAACAAACCTTGGTTGTAGGTCTGGACCAGCGCTTCGTCGTCGCCGTTCACCGCGTACTGATAGAACAGCGCGACGAAAACCAGGGAGGCAAAGTCGGCGAAGACGGACTGAAAGTAGTAGTCTCGGCCGCCGCGGGAGAAGGGCGTCGCCGCGACGATCCCCGGCGGACGCCAGCGAGGCGTCCGACTCCCCGGGAAGACCCCGTCGCTCTTCGTCGCCTCCCGCAGCTGCGTGGCCTCGATGGCCCTCGCGGCGTCGCGCGCCGGGGTCATGGACGACGCCGGCGCGGTCACGCGGAACACGGCCGTGCATCTGTGCGTTTGTGCGTTGGATTGGACGGCGCCGACATCTCCGGCAGCTTCCAGAAAGGCGAGGTCCCGCGGGTTAGCCTCCACGAGCTCGAGCCGCATCGCGTCGCCGTCGCTGTGCCTGTCGCCGGAGATGGACATGGCCTCGTCGACGGACACCGGGGAGAAGGTTCCGTCGCGGGAACGTGCCGTCGACGTCTCCCGCGCCGCGTATCGAGCCGTCATGACCTCCTCCTGGGTCTCGTGTCTGTGATACGCGAGTAACGCGTTGTTGAGCGAAGCTTCAACCTCCGTCCACGCCACGCCGGATGCGGAGCTCTGGCTGGCGAAGAACGCGTTCGGCTCGGGGCGGAGGATGGACACCGCGACGAATGACGGGTCGCGCTCGGCGTCGGGAGAGAGGATTCGGTCGGTGAGAGCCTCGGCGGCGGCGGTCACTCGCGCGAGCCAGCCGCCATGATTTTCCGGCGCGGGTTTTTCGCGGAAATAGAGGCTCGACTCGTCGTCGTTCGAATGGTCCGAGTAGTCCGCCGACGCGATCGATCGGCGATCGACTTCCTTGTACCCGAGCCGACCCGCGTCCGCGCTACCTTCGCCCCGTCGCAGCAGCTTGAACCTGTGCAGCAGCGTGCACAGGTACGCCAGAAACACCGAGAGGGACGAACGTAAAAACGATTTACCTCCGTCGGTTCCGGGGAAGCCCCACATCTGCGCCGCTTCCGTCTCGCATAAACCCCAATCCACGCACTGCTTCGTGCACGGGATGGACGCCGCGTAACCCACAATCAGGCACACCTCGCTGTACACGAGCATGCACAGCCAGTACGTCGGCGGCGGCTTCGGCGAGACGATCAGCGCGTAGCACGCCAGCGAAGTCGGAAAGACCAGCGTGACGATGGAAAAGTCCA
>Ga0302114_10001134_pt1 | contig 17874 bp, 5 predicted proteins | sample AG5_Surface_MG_FD_203107 | JGI IMG/M metagenome (GOLD analysis project Ga0302114, IMG submission 203107) | Marine microbial communities from Western Arctic Ocean, Canada - AG5_Surface | ecosystem: Environmental > Aquatic > Marine > Oceanic | place: Canada: Western Arctic Ocean | collected...
AAATACTGGGCTTGGCAAACGCGATGCACGTCACCGTCCCACTGTGTCCCGTCAACGACCCCACGTCCGAAATCTCCCCTCTTTTATTCACGTGAAACGCTCGTATTCTGTCGTCGTGTCCTCCGCTGCAGAAAAACGGACCGGCGGCGGCGACTGATTTTATCGATTGCGAATGCGCGTCTATCGTGCACAGAAACTTTGTGTTACTTTTCTCAAACTCCTCCTCGCCAGCAGCAGCAACAAAAGAGGAGTTTGGACCGTACGAGTGTCCGAACAGAAATCGCTCGTACGAGCCGGCGAAGATCGAGTACGCGTTTGCCTCGAAGTTCTTCGCCATTTTTATTTTTGTGGCAACAGAAGAAAAGAAGGAAAGAAGAAGAAAAGAAGAGAGACATGTGTGACTCATTTAGGGTTGGAAACCCTAAGCAATTGACACGTCATTTTGAAAGATATTTTCATTTCCTCATTAAAGAAAAGAGAAACACGTACGCGCGCGTATTGATTACGAGAAACAAAAAAATGTTGTCCTCATCCTCCTCTCTTCGCGGTCTTTCCTCCTCTGGGTTGGTCACCACGTTCCGATCTTCGTCTTTAATAAATAAGAGTCGTCGCGCGTTGTCTTTTCGAGGAAAATCATCGTCCGCGAATTCTTCTTTGTCTTCCTCGAAAGTGACGATGATCTTCGAAACGTCATCGTCGTCGTCAAAGGCAGAAGGAAAGAAATACGAGCAGCAACGAAAACAAGAATTAGAAGAACAGAAGTGGGAGAAGAAAGCGGCGTCTTTCGCGTTGGCGACGCTCGTGGCGACGTCGTTAGCGGTCGCGGATTGCTCGGTGTTGAATCAGCCTGCGGAGGCCTTTCCCACGGGTGTGAATGAAATCACGCAAGTGGCTGGGAGAGGCGGCGGAGGTATGAGAGGAGGAGGCGGAAGATCGTACAGGTCTGCGCCGAGAGGCGGTGGGCAATACAGACGAGGACCGCCGCCGCGCGCGGGTTACGGACCAACGGTGATGCCAATGCCAGTGCCGATGTTTTCTCCGTTTGGGTTTGGTATGCCGTTTGGTTTCGGGTACGGCATGCCGTTTGGCTTCTTTGGAGGGGGCGGTTTCATCTTTCAGCTGTTCATGTTGGCGTTTGTCGTGAACGTGGTGAGTGGGTTCTTCAACGCCGCGGATCAATCTAGATACGATGAATACGAAAGAGACGAGTGGGAAAGAGACCAGAACAAATCCATCGACGAGGACGACTTTTCGGACGACTGGCGAAAGAGACGCTAAATATTATTGAATTCCACTTTTAATAAGTACTAAAATTGTATCGCACAACAGCATTTTTACGCGTTTGAATTCGAACGTAAATAATTACTTTTTCTTCAATCAGAAGAAGCACATCCACCAGATATACATAGAAGCTAAATTGACGAGACTCGTAGCTTCCTCGATCAAACGCCGGACTTGACCGCTCGTGCTCAAAGGTAAACTCGGCGCCGCGCCGACGCCAACGACGACGCCTTCTAATCTCGCCCCGATATTTTCCAGAGCCTCCTTTGCTTTTCGTTGCGAAACCACATTTGCATTACTTTGGTTACTGCTACTCTTCCCGCGAGTCCACTCAACGAGTGGATCATGCACGAACGTTTCTAACACAGACATCAACGCCTCGCGATGATTTCGTAACACGTCTAAAGTAATTTCACAGACGCGTTCAAAGGCGCCTTCGTAGCCTCCAACGCCTAAACCATCAATCATGTTTTGCGTCAATCGAAAAGGAACAACTTCCGGCGTTTCCAACTCTAAACCTTTGTCGAACAAACACGAAAAATCCACGTGGACACAATCACCAGTTGTCGCATCCAACAAGACGTTTTCCGCGTGCCGATCTCCCAAACCGACGATGTGGCCGACCATCGACCAGACCGCAGATGTGTGTGCAAATGCCTTGCGAGCGGCGAACCACTTCGATGGATCTTTCCAAGTGTCAAGGAACCATTTGTGGAAAACGGGTGGGAATTTTTGTAACACCTCCTTCCCGTACCCGAGTGGCGATCGTCCTTTCCACCTTTCGTAGATTTCTTTGATGTCGTTGTGCGTGTGACGTCCGAATATACCTTCGCGAACGTATAAGTTTTGCATCACGTGACGCAAACCGGTCGTGTTCGGGACCCATTCGATGATACCACAGTCCTCAGACAATGGAATAACGGAGAAAGTGCGCAAATATAATCGTCTCTTGCGACTTTGTTCGTCGCGAGATAACAAACGGTTTAGAACCGCACAAAATTCCATCATTCTTAAATCTTTTCGCAAATCGTCCTTTGGTTTACACAAAAAGGAGTATTCCAAACCATCGTCACCGATGACGGTTAGTTTTTTCGGCTTTTGCAAAGATTGCAACAGTTGCACGTCGTCGACGAAACCGTAAAAACTTGGCGTCGCGGCAGGAAACGGTGTATGGTCCGTAGGATTTGAATCTTTCGGCGGGAGCGCCGCCGTCAAAGATAATTGAATTGGAATCATAATTTGCGACGGTAACATTGCACATAAACCCGGGAATTCTTTCTCAAGCGAAAAACTCTTCGCTTGACGTTGTCTAGGCTCTGTCGGTGCTTTCGGTTGAAACGCGCACAGCTTGACGAGGTGGTCGCCCATAGCTTGAAAAGCGGCGATTTGCTCGCGATGGCTGCTCTCTTCGCGAATCGCTTTTTGTAATACTTGTAAAGCAGATCGTTTCCGATAATCATCACGCGAACGCAACATTGGTGCGAGTTGCCACAACGTTTGATCCGAGTACGCGCGGAACAGTCGCGAAACTAACGTCTGGACGACGTGTAACACGTCTTCATTTTTGTGGGTCAAGCGAGAGGTGAGCTGCGGTAAAGCGACGAGCCATTTATACAAAGGAAACGCGTTGCTGTAAGTCTTGACGATGAGCGTAATGTCTTCACAACACTTCTTGGCGCGCTGAAGTTCCTTCTGCATCTGATGCTGCGTCGTTGCAGACGTTGTGGAAGTATAAGTTGCGTGCATTCTCTCGTAGTTGTCTCCGGCATCGAACCATAACGTCAACATTCTCGGTATGGAGGCATACACGTGGCGATGTCCATTTTTTGCGGAAGCTCCGTAAGCTTTCGCAGCTTCCGTGATCAAATCGTAACTGGAGGTCACTTCTCTACTATTCGCGAGAGCGTTTGAACCTGCGCGACCGCCACCCTGATTATTCACTCGTCGACTTCGCGAGGATGTGTTCAAATTCTGGGCGGCCGAAACGCTGCCAATCCCACTCATCGCCAATACCGCTTCTCTCCTTTGTGCATCTTTGAGTAGCTCGTCCAAATACCTCGCGAGGTGAAAGTGAGCCTTTTCTCTCGATCCGTAGTGCGTCTTTGCGCGCTTGTACAGTTCGAGAATTTCATTTTTTTGCTTTTGACCGGTGACCGCAGCCCAACGAGCGAGCTTAAGCGTCGCTTTTGCCAAGATCTTGGCGTCTTCATCACCTTCGGCCAGTATGTCCTCAGTTATAGTCGTCGTACTACCTCCCGAACGAGAGCTGTTGTTGTTTTCATCGGTGAAACCGAGAACTTCTTGAATTTCGCTGACTGCTTTGTGTTGCTTGCCTTCCGCCCAGAGTAACTTTGCTTGCTCCAAGGCTAATCGAACGTTGTTTCCAATCGTCGTTCGTTCACTCGCACCACTTTCAACTTGTTGCATGGAATTTCTAGCCTCTAAGAGTGCAAGCTGCGCGGCGCCGTGGTGACCAGCTGTTCGACATGCTCGCGCTTGCGCCAACCACGCGTTCGCTTGCGCAGGTGCAGCGTGAAGTAAACCGTAGATGCACCGTCGCAAAGCTAAGATCGGCTCTCGCGTCTGAATCGTAGCAGGTACTCTCTCTAAGCGCGCATCCCACGCGTTGAGTACAGTTTGAGTGACCACAGGAATACCCGATTTGGACTCTCGAGATATTCGAAATCGATTCGCGGTTGTTCTTGTATCGGCTAATCGACTTCTCGATGCGTTATTAGTGTTACCCTTACTAGAAGCGGGGATTTCGTTGTGTCGAGCAAGTTCAACTTGCATTCTACCCGTCTCTTCGCGGAAAGACTTGACAGCTTCAAAGCCAGCTGCGCACTCCTGCAACAAATGAAGCCGCACCAAACTCGGGTGCGCTCTTTGCCAACTCCCTTCCATCGCTGCTGCAGCTAATGGTGCCAAGACGGCATCGCGCGCAGATTTCATCGCACGGCGAAAACCTACTTCATCGCAATTGTTTACTCCATTTCGGTTATTATTTCGCGTCAAGGCGAGCATTATGCGTCCAATAGCGGCATCACCATCCGCAGGAGCTTTTGGATTAAACGCAGACGAGGACAGATTCGTCATTAATCCAGACACGTCGTCGTCATCGTTAAATACATTCACCGCTTGATGACGATGTAATCGCGAAGAGAGAATTCCTCCACCCGCAGTGCTCCGAATTCGTTTGCGAGAAGATCCGATGACGTGTTCTAACGACGCCGTCGTTGTGACAGTACCATCATATGAGTGCATTCCACCACCTCTTCTCGCGTTCTCGTTATCTAACTTTGTTAATAAACTCTCCAAATCATCCCATCGGCCCAATCGCCACGCGGCGTTTGCTCCAGATTCTGCCAGCGCTCCTGTTTCTTTGCGATTTCTTGAGAAGCGACGCGCCGCAAGCAGAGTTTCCGAATCTCTTTGCACCGTTCGTAAATGCCCAAGACCTTTTAAACAACGAAGCCTTCCCCATTCTGCAGGCGATAAAGTATCACTTGAAGATGATGATTTTGGCGTCTTCTTTGAAAGCTCAGATTCGTAGTGAATCAGTGCCTCCTCCCATTCCCCCGCTTCCTCGTGTCGTAAAAGCTCATCTTCCACTTTTGGTTGCGCGCGAAATCTGGGCAACGCCAACAACTGGTCCGGTTCAGCCAGGCCCTGATATACCGAGGCTAAGAATGAGACGTCGCCGTCTGCCATGTCGAGCTTTGTCTTCGCAAAATTCGCCGATGCAGGATTGGATACCGCACCCTGAGCACGACAATGGTCTTCAAAGTACCTGAGAGCACGAACTGCAGCGCCACAGTTCTGCGCCGCTTTTGCAAGTAGCGTTTTAGGAATATTCTCCAGGAACTCCTGAACAAAGTGCGCATTTTTGTGCATGGCATTTGCGCCATATGAATGACGTCTCGTACTAGAGATACGTACATTCGCAACCCACGTTTCGAGCTGGTCAAGCAAGTGGAATATTGCTTGTGCCGCCAATTCCGCGATACCACCAGAGCCTCCTGATGCAGACGACTTACTGTTGAGCGCGTTGTCTCTTCCTCTTTGCGAGCGCAACGCCGAAAATGCAACAACATCATTCGGGGATATTTCACCTCTGCTCGTATTTACCACGTGCTGCTCATTCTCCGAAACTACTATACCAGCGGCGTCTCTCAACACGGCTAAAATTTCGAGCTCGATGGAAAGTCTTCGCATTCGCGCGGTTTCATCTCCATCATCATTATCGATGACAATGGGGGTATCTTCGTTCGTATTGGAGTACTCTTCTTTGGTTTGCCCAGTCAGAGCATCTAAAACCATGTGCGGAAGCAAATACAGCGTCAGGCGTGTATCGTGTCGAAATACTCCCAAACAATTCTCGAATAAATCCGCACACGGACCGCGAGCTTCTATGGCTAATACGCGGCACCACTGCTGAATCCATTTCGAGAATGAGTTGACTGAAGAAGACGTTCCATATATCGGACGCGTCGAAGGGAGTTGCTTGTTACTACTTGAGGTGTAAATCGTCGTAAGATATGGAGCCAACGTGGTTCTCGCTTCCTCAGGTAACTCCGACCAGAATTTAGCCCCGTCCTTTGTTGATCCTTCCGGTAATATAGTGGTATCCATAGCGTAGTTATTACGCTGATTGTACAAAAATGTTGCGGCTTCTTCAATTTCAGCCGGTCTACACTCGCTCGTTATGAGGACTTTTTGTGCGCAGAATGCCGTGGCGTCGAGCATGATAGCATCGGTAGCACCGCGAACCATACGAGCTAAGTGGTCTACGAGCAGAGTTTGAGAAACTTCTGTAGGTCTGGTATCCAAATGCAAGTCAACAGATTCGGTGGTAATTCCTAAACGACCGGGATCGATAGCACCGAGCTCGCCGAGGCATTTTGCCGCCATTCTTTGCGAGCGTACTCTGGCTTGCTCGTTTTTTGCACTGCCTGTAGATGAATAATCGTGCGAAAAAGACTTCAACAGCGCAAATCCGAGATTACCTACGACCGAATCGGCGGTTGCACCTTCGCTCGAGCCTTTCACGAGAGCATTCAATTCATCTGTGTTCTCGTGGTTGCTTAATGCGCGATATATTTCCACCAGCGCAGTCTCTCGGACCGCCGCACTTTCTGTTTGGGACAAAGAGTTCGTCAACGCTTGTAGTCGAATTCCTAAACTATCTTCGAGTAAATTGGATCTTCTGGCGTCGTCAAGTTTCGTGTTCGAGTCTCGCAGTCTTTCCAGTCTGGGCAAAAGAGGCAGCGAAGCCAAAATCGGCTTTGGTAAAATAGCCTTCAATACGAGCTCATCAAGAACAGCTGCCGCTAGATTAGCGTCTGTCGTCGCAGAGTTCGCAGTGCTCGATGTTTTCTTCGATGCATCTCCGTTTCCTTCATCGAATTCAGTGCTATTTTGATTTTCCTGATCGCTATTCTGTAAATACGGTAACATCGTGACCACAATTTGACCGGCGATTCTCGATAAGTACTCGTTGCTGTGCTTCGCAATCACTTGCACAAATATCAACCACGCTCTGAGAGCATCTTTGCGCAGACTTTTGCGCTCAAGCGCGGCTGAAAAGTGGGCCATGACTTTTGGTGCAAATTGAGGTAAATGATCTTGGATTAAAATGACCATGATCGCGAGCGATTTCAGAAATCTGCGATGGATCACTTCGTTTCTCTTCTCATCTGGTTCGTACATGAGCATTTCCACGGCGGTGAAGTGAGCTCGCAAGAAATCTGGTAAGGTGGTGAATTGCTCATCACCTAGTGCCAAACGGCCAATATCGTGGAGCATAGTTTTCAACTCTTTCGCGCAAACCACCGGTTCTGGTACTTTCTCATTAGCGCCCGCGGATTTGATCAAACACCTAATGAGATACAACGCATTATCCGCAATCAGAGTTTCTATTTCTAAACCTGTCTGCTCTTCGAGAAACTCGATTGCATTCTTCTTTAGTGCTTCATTATCTCGAGCTGAAAGAAAATCAGCAATGACGACGTATGCGAATTCAGTCACTATAGACTTGACAGATTTCTCTCCTCGAAGCTCTTTCGCGTACGCCCCCAACGTCTTGATATCCCTTTTACGTACTAGTGTCGGGAACGCCGCGGGTAAAAGAGCATCGAGTAACTCTCGTTCTGAGCACTCTACGACTGCCTCACAAAGTGTACGCAACATTTCTTTATTATTAGGGATAATACATCCGATACCTTCTGCAATTTGAGCGTCTCCTAACAAAAGCTCCTTTGGTCGAATATCACGTTTCTTTGCCAGAGTGTGCAAAAGAAGAGCAGCAGTCGATGCCGTGAGTAAACTTTCCCCAGAGTTTGGAACGATATGTTTTACGCAGAACATAGCTTCAATCGTCAACGCGTCCCGTCTTGCTGGAACGGTCATAGCAGCGGTCGAAAAAACACGCAAAGAAAGCTCTCGTGCAGTGTCCGTCGGCGCTTCGTCCACGACGATTTTCAGATGTCGGAGCAATTTTAAAGACGCCTCAATCTCGATTTTGTGGATTGGATTTTGATTCATGGCTGATGGCGCACCGCCCCAAAGTAAAGCTACATTCAAACTCGATTGCCTGCGCAAATTCAAGCTGTTCAGATTTTCCGCCATCATTTTCATCGCTCGAAAGGAAAACGTCGAAAGATCGATCTCCCCGTTTACGAGAGCATCTTCCAGGAGAATTTCACGCCGAGAAAATATACGCGTTGCATCAAGGACAGCTTTTCTTACGCTTGGGCTCTCGTGATGTGCTAATCGCCACGCGTATCCAATCAATTTATTGGTCCCAAATAGAGCAAAAGTTTCCTTTTCTTTTCGACGTCTTCGATCGAGAAAATCTGGACCGCACGTTAACGAGGTCTCTAAAACTCTTCGTAAGGAGGAAACCGCAACTTTGGTTGCATCCGCTTCCCACTTCTTATCGACATTATTGTTCCTCCAAGCAGCCATGCGTTGCTTCTTTGCCTCTTCTGTGCCATCTTCTGCCTCATTAATTTCAGGACAGTCGTCGCAGACGAGAAAATTTGAAAAAATTTCAGAGTATTCTTCGATGCATAATTTTTCGAGCTCATCTCGCACGAAAGGTATTTTTTGTACTTCGAGTTCACTCATTGCTTTTGCACGCGACGTTCGACCCCTCGATGGCGTCTTGGATTTGGATGGCTGATGGTCAACCATATCGGAAGATGCGATACGGAAGACATTGTTCTGAAAGTAGTGATTTTCTCGCGACTCTGTCGATCCCCTATCTTGCTGCGATACTCTCGCAAACAAGGCGTTCAGAATCTTGCGCCGAGTTTCTGAAGCGCTCACTAGGTTGATATTCACAACCGAATGAATGGACTCGCAAATGCATTCCAAGTCTTCATACTTTTTTTCCGAAGCAAGTCGAACGGCTGAGATAGCTTTAGACGTCAAGGAATTACGCAAACGCTCGAGATCAACTTCGTAGCTTTTATAAGCCGTTCTGGAGTTACTATTGTTGTTTTCGTTACTTTTCTCTATCAAAGTGTCGCTCAGAGATAGGGCAACTGCGAGACATCCGAGGTCGTAATTAACACCAATCGCCATCGCCGCGATAGCTTTTGCTGCTAGAATTTCATACCGTTCTGCAGCGTCAGATACACCTTTATTCGCTTCTTCGCGAGTCATATCAATCGCTTTCTTCGTCAATTCCCCTAAAGCTTGACTCGAGGGTGAAAATCTCTCTGCAAAAAATTTGGCGAACGGTAAAGCCATGACAACCGTTGACTTCACTCGTTCGTCTTCGTCTACAACGGCGCGCTGCAACACGCGCTTTGCAAGTTCAGCAGAAACTATTGTTCCACTCGACTTTTCAGTCGTCGCGATGAAAGTGATCGCTAGCGCTACGGATGCAATCTTAGACTTTGTCGTACTATCAAGAAGTGCCCTAGCGTGGCGTCGTTCTTTGCTATTGTCCGTGAACTTGCTCGCGTTTAGCAGAACCCAGCTGACGTGCGGATCTTTCACGTACCTTGTGTACGGCCATAACACGACGTCTGGAGTAATATCATGCACATTGAGCAGCGAGAAATCGTCATCATTTATCAGCGATCCTCGGGTGGTGCTCACATCCATGTTTTGATTGGACTTATCTTCGTCATCGTTTCGTCGCTTCTTTGTCGTCGCAGCGAGAAGTAAAGCTGTTGCAGCATCGCAAAGCATCGTGAATGCGCAGAATTTTTCTCTCGCGAGAGCTACAGTTTCGATGTCGACGCTATCTCTATTACTCGCAACTGCTGCGCTCGAACTTTTATCTCTTGGATTCTTATTTTTTCCGAACCATTGCAACCACGTCGAGATGAATTTCTCAGAACACGCTCTCGCTTCATCGGCTGAATCAGACATTGCAGCCGATTTAGCAAGGGTTACAATGGCACCAATCCTTTCGAGCGTTTTTATATCGTTCGCACCGCTATTGAAACTTGTCGTTTCTGCCTGGACGCGTGCGTCTGGAATCCACACTCCGGGAGAATCTGGATCTGTGTTCTTTCGCGGTAAGCCGAGCTGTTCTAGCATTGATATCACGCATGACTCAGTCCATTTCGCAGCTGCTATTTGACGCTGCTTTTCTTCGTCTATAACATCCAAATTTGCGATATTCCCTGCGGCTTCTTCTCTAAAAAATGCTTGATCTTCAAAATCGGTATCTTCGTCGCTAAATTCCTTCCCACTTTGTTTTCTGCCGACATTGTTGTTTCTTCCTATTTTTCCTGATTGATGTGGCGCTCGCATGGCAATTGCAAGTATTCCAGAGAAAGGCATCGAACCATCTCTAGTGACCGCGCAATGCATAATGGACGCACACGCTCTCGAGCATAACACACCGATTGTATCCGACGCTGAAGACGAGACTTGTTGTTGTTGGTGATTCCTTCGTTTTTTGTTTTCGCTTCTCCTTCGTCTGAGCGAGCTCACTCGTTTTTCTTCTTTATCAGCGCAAGTGGCGACGAGTAAAAGAGCCTCGAGTAAAATTTCTCTCACCTCTCGAGATTGGCAGACGGTGATGCACTTTGTGAGCGCTTCCACGAGCCTCGCGACGTTGTCGACGATTGTGTACGAGGACGGTTTCTGATCTACTACGCTACTAGTATTACTACTCTGCTGCTGCTGCAAAGTTTGAAGACACATTCGCACAACGTCGAGATTACTAGTATGCTCATCATTGGGATCAAAATAGTGTAAAACATTCAGCGTAACTGCAATTGCAAAATCTTCGCGACCGATATTTTCGTAAAATTCTACGGAAATCGACTTTGCGCACTTCAACGCGTTCGAACGAACTTCATACGAACCGGCATATGCGCTCAAATCTACAATCGCATCGATAGTTTGTGGCGTGATCATCGTGCTCGCAATTTGCGGCGATACCTTAAATGTATAGGAAACGACTTGCAAAGCTGCGTTGACAAAGAGATGCATCGCAGAGACGCCTTTCGAAAGGTCCAAAGATATACACGCCGAGCGTTTCAAACCAGAGAGAAACTCTTCATTGCGCAGCGCTTCCGCACTCTTCTTCTTCTTAACGGTGACATCACTACTATTTTCCTTTCCTTCAAAATCAGCATCTATAATCTTCATCTCAAAGTGTTCCACTATAGCCGCAAAAGACGAAGCGACGTACTCCGCCACGTTCGTATTGTTGTTGTTATTATAATATGAAGAACTCGCCTCCGTCGCCGTCAATCTTTCTCGCTGTAAAATTAACCCCTCTCTCGCATCTTCTACCGCCCTCGACGCCCCTAAGCATAAAGCAATCCACCCTTCCCTATCGTCCACGGCAATGAATTGCATCAATTTGGACGCCAACTCCAACGCTACCCTTCTCGTATCCAAAGAAGACGATACTGCGCACGTCAAAGGAAACACGCGCAAAAACACCGTCGCCGCCGACGAAAACGTGTCTCCGCGTTTGAACAAGTTTGGCCGTTTTTGTATCGCATCTCGCAACACTCGGAGTACTTCCACTGTTAACGACTCGTCGTGAACGCCAGAAGATGAAGACGTCATCGCTGACGCGGAGGACGTTTCGGGGCCTAAAGAGAAAGAGAGAGGTTTTCGATGTGGCGAAAGTGAGTATTTTTGAAAACAAGAGAGAAAGAGAGAGAGAGAGAGAAACAAAACACATTGACGAACGCAAAAAGGATGAAGAACATAAAAAGAAAGACGACGACGTACCACCAAAAACACCTCCGCGAAAGTGCGTCTCCACGAGCTTTTCGAGCGCGCTCTTTGTTCTTCTCTCGCTGTTGTTCTCATCGCTCGCGTTAGCTCCTCCTCCTCCTTTTTGTTGATGTTGTTGTTGTTCTCGGTGCAACACCAACAACTCCTCGCGAATGGTACGAACGAGATTTCGCACCGACGACGAAGAACAACCTCCTCTCCCAGCGTTATCAATATCATCATTTTGAAGACGATGATCATCCCCGCGTTTCGATGGTTTTTGCTGTCCTCCTGGTGGTCCCATCTCTCCCTCTTATATATTTATTATTCTTTATTGCGCGCGTTGTGTTGTGTGCAAGAGAGAGAGAGAGCAGAAGAGTTTGAAATTTTGTGGCGAAAAAATCCGAAAGTGAACACACTCCTTCAGTGAGCGAGGATTTTTGACGACGATTATTAATAGATTGGCCACGACAGCAGAGCAGCCTATCATTTCGCGGTGCAGCAGAGGGCTCTTTCTTTCTGTTTTTTCCCTACTATCTCTATAGATATATCTCACGGCACGCGTAGTAGTATTCATCATCATCACTGAAAGAGGGAGAAGAAGAAAAGAGATGTCTCATCACTCTCTCCGCGAGCTCGCGTCTTCGGCCTGCGTCGGGTCCTCCTCGTTCCCGGCGTCGACGTCGTATTCTTCTTCTTCTTTTGATTTATTTATCCCATCGGCGAAAGAAAATTCCGGGGCGACGACGACGACGACGACGGGTGCGGCGGCGGTAGCAGCGGCTGGGAAAACAATAGGCGTCAGTCCGGCCATAAAAGCTGTTTCCGGGTCGTTCGGAGGTATCATCGAGGTAGGTTTAGTTGTCCTCTCGTCTTCGAGAGAAGAATTGCTTTTTGTAAACGACGATACGATTTCAAAAATGGAAAAGAAGAGGCGACGCGTGAACTACTTTTGCTCTGTCTCTGTCTCTCGCCTAGGCGTATCTTTATTCACTATTCACTATTGTTTCTTTCTTTCCTTCATTAATGTGTGTGTTATAAAACAGGCGTGCTGTCTTCAACCCGTGGACGTGGTAAAAACGCGTTTACAACTCGATAAGACTGGACAATACAAAGGCATCGCGGACTGTTTCAAGCAAATACAAGCGAACGAAGGCACGAAGGCGCTGTGGAAAGGATTAACCCCATTTGCGACGCACTTATGCTTTAAGTATATGCTGCGAATGGGCACGAACGCGACGTTTCAAGCCGGTTTGAGAGACGAAAATGGGTACTTGAGCACGCAACGCAGGATGTTGGCCGGTTTCGGCGCCGGCGTGTGCGAAGCGGTGATGATCGTGACCCCGTTTGAAGTGGTTAAAATTCGATTGCAGCAACAAAAAGGATTAGATGCATCAAAGTTAAAGTATAAAGGCACGTTTCATTGCGCGAAAACTATTATTGCGGAGGAAGGTGTGAAAGGTTTGTGGTCGGGCGTCGGTCCGACCATCGCGAGAAACGGGACCAATCAGATGTGTTTGTTCACGGCGAAAGCGCAGGTGGATAAAACTTTGTGGGGAAAGCACGATGGGGACGGGATGGTATTGCATCCCGCGCAATCCCTAGTCAGCGGTGGATTAGCCGCAACCTTTGGCCCCATAGCCACTGGGCCGTTTGACGTCATGAAGACGCGTTTGATGGCGCAAGCGAAAGCTCCGCCCGGCACCGAGGCCAAGTATAAAGGTTTCTTACACGCCGGGGTGGTTATTTTCAGAGAAGAGGGTATCTTTGCCATGTGGAAGGGTTTGTTGCCGAGGTTAATGCGCATTCCGCCTGGTCAGGCGATCACGTGGATGGTAGCCGACCAAGTCGTCGGATTCGTCGAGAGAAGACAGGAGGAACAATAACGCCTACGCACGAATACTAATAATAATGGGGAGGATCCATAATAACGACCATTCCCACGCGCTCGTGCAAAAGTGACTAGCGGTTTTTAATTTATTACGACGTTTTTTAGAGTACACACAGTTTGCCCGTTGAAATACCACATCATTCGTCGCGCGTGTCGCGCGTATTCTCTGCCTTCTGCTTCGCGCGGAAAGAGTCCCTCTCAGAAAAGATTTCGCGAAAAGATTTCTCTGCCTTCTGCTTCCTCGCATCGTCGTCATATTTTTGCGCACAAAAAGACACTCTCTTTCGAAGGACGACATGCTCAAAAGCACATCAGGTTACTCCACTCTTGGTGGTCGCGTCGTCATTCATTTCAACGGAAGAAACGCCCCAATGACGACTACTACGTTCTTGCGACGACGACGTCTCCCGAGCGCCGCGCTCGGGAGACATCTTCTTTCACCCGCAATTGGAGATGATAATTCTTCTTCCGCTTCCCCGTTTCTCCTCCTCCTCGCGAGGAAGACGACGACGACGACGGCGACGACGATTACGACGACTCCTGTTTTTGCATCATTCGCGCGATCGAGCGCGACGACGAAAAAGGCGATGACCCGAGGGTATTCTCGAGCAGTGGTCGAAGCATTCTGCTTTTCGCGGGGAGAGATGGTGCAAAATCGGCACTTCGCTCTGCAAAGAGGGACGACGAGCGCGACGACGACGACACGCTTGGCGGCGTTGGGCACTTCCACGCCTCCTGCCACGACCTCCACCTCCGAAGAAGTTGGAAATATGGAAGCGTCGTCATCGGCGGCCGCGACGAAAACCAAACTGTATTCGATCGAAGGTATGCGGTGCGGCGGATGTTCGGCGAACGTTGCGAAGACGTTGAACTCGCAAGATTTCGTCAAGAGCTGCGCGGTGAATCTAGTCACGAATACAGCAGCGATTACGTATGCAGAAGATGGAACAGAAGAAAAAGAAGTAGCAGCAGAAAGAGAAAAGTTAGCGATTGATTTGATTGCAAAGAAAGGGTTTACGATGCGCGTTCGCGAGAAAGGCAAGGCCGGAGTGCAGATGGCGCTCGAGAGTCAACAAAAGCGACTCGAGGAAAAGGAACGGACGACGAAAGACTTATACTTGGCGTGGGGGTTAACGATTGCGTGTTTAGGAACGCACGTTTCGCACCATCTCCACCAGTTGGGATTGCACGAATACGCACACGGCGACGCGGTGACGAGTTTCGCGAACCCGTGGATTGGAGCGGCGATTGCGAGCGCTGCTTTGCTCGGTCCGGGGAGGCAGATATTGTCGGACGGATTTGTCGCGTTTAAGAATGGAAGTCCGACGATGAATTCATTAGTCGGTGTGGGCGCTTTAGCCGCGTTTACGTTGAGCGGAGCAAACGCTTTGCATCCGGTGCTGAACGAATACGGCATGCGAACGAATGATTTTTTTGAAGAGCCGGTTTTGTTGTTGGCGTTTATTTTATTAGGAAGGGCGCTCGAATCAAGCGCGAGAGCGAGAGCCGGGAGCGATTTAGCGAGCTTATCGAACTTGCTCCCGGCCGAGGCGAGAATGGAAATCACGCAAAACGATTCCAAGAAGTTGGATTTAAACGCATTATTAAGTGATGAAAAAGATGAGGGCAAAGTAAACGATATCGAAACCGATGATGTTATGTATGCTTTCGTCGATCGAGAATCAATCACACCAGGCGATGTCGTCCGAGTATTCCCAGGCGAAACTATTCCATGCGACGGCGTGGTCGTTTCTGGTGCCGCATCGGTCGACGAAGCTTCTTTGACGGGAGAACCGATTTTCGTCCCCAAATTTAGGAAATCAAAAGTGAGCGCTGGATGCGTCGTTCACGAAGGCCCACTTTCGATCATGTCCTTGAAAAACGGAGATGAATCTATCGTTGCTGGAATTCAAAAGACTGTCGAAGATGCGCAGAGCAGGCCAGCGCCAACGCAACGTATCGCCGACGCCATCGCCGGACCGTTTGTGTATTCCGTCATGGGGATTTCGTTGGCGACTTTTTTCTTTTGGGCTGGATTTGGCGAGACGTTTTTCCCCGGAGCGTTGATGGAGGCGGTCGGTTCGAACGCCGCGGGTATTCCCTGGTGGCTCGCGCCGACAAAATTGGCAACGAACGTTTTAGTTGTCGCGTGCCCGTGCGCTTTAGGCTTAGCAACACCGACGGCGGTGTTAGTGGCGACGAGTTTAGCGGCCAGGAGAGGTATTTTATTGCGAGGGGGCGACGTCTTGGAGCAAATGGCAAAAGTGGATTGCGTCGTGTTCGATAAGACTGGGACGCTGACCGTTGGGAAACCAAAAGTAACTGAAATGAAAGTATTTACTAATGAAGAGGATGGAAGTAACGAGGAAGAGAGAAGATTAAACGCTTTGCGCATCGCAATGGCGGTTGAGTCCGAAAGTTCTCATCCGCTCGCGAAGGCCATCGCTGCGTTTTGCGGCGATGAAATCGGCAAACTCGACGCATCTTCCTCTTCTTCGTTTAAAAAGCGTTCGGAAGAGAAAACATCCCCTGGCTTTGGCGTTTCTGCTCTGCTTGATGACGAGAGATGTTTCGTAGGCACGCCGAGCTGGGTTCGATCCGAATTAAACGTTGTGTCAGAAGAAACAGAAGAAGAAACGGAAAGTAGCAGTGGCGCTTCGTTTGCCGCCGTGGGTACTACATCAAAAGGTATACTCGCGCTCTTCCAATTGAAAGACGAAATGCGACCGGACGCCATCGAAACGATTCAAAGATTCAAAAATGAGTTGAACTGCGAAGTGCATGTTTTATCGGGCGATCGCCAAGCAGCCGTCGATGCGGCGGTTCGAGAACTGAGCGCTACTCCCCTCTTCGCGTCCGCTCGCGGCAATCTCTCGCCGAGCGATAAAGCAGCCATCATCGAGAAATTAAAAAGCTCCGGGAAAACGGTGGCCATGATTGGCGACGGCATCAACGACGCCCCAGGATTAGTCACCGCGGACGTCGGTATTGCTGCCTCCGGCGGTCTCGAAGCCGCCGCGGCTGCCTCCGGCGTCGTTTTAGTTTCAGAGAAGAACGAAATCGCCGCCTCGGCGGACGCGTTGGAACTCGGTCGCGCCGCTTTAGCAAAAATACGGCAAAATTTAGGTTGGGCGTTAGCGTATAACGCCGTCGGTATTCCTCTCGCCGCGGGTGCTTTTCTTCCGGAATACGGCATCAGTCTCAACCCGAGTTTTTCAGGCGCGATGATGGCGTTCTCCTCGGTCGCCGTGGTTACCAATTCCGTCCTTCTTAAAGGTCCCACGGGAAGACTCGGCGACGTCCACTTGGGGTGGGGACTTCAAAAAAAAAAAGAAGAGCCTCCTAAACGTTCGTCATTGTAGTAGTAGTAAGTTGTAATAGTATGATATCATAGCGTTTGTGAAAGGTTTTGAGCATAATGTCCGATGTCGGCATCGTGTCCACTTAAAAAAGGCTCTCAATCGAGGAGGGGGGAACTTCTCTTCATAAAAAGAAAAAAAATTCATCATCATCAGTAAAAGAATGAAAGCGATACTACCGGCAACAACGGAAGATACAGCTCCGGATGATACGAAGACGTCGTGGGAAAACTGGATGCGATGGAGCCATCATCACAACCACGATATATCGTCTGAATCGTCTTCAAAATCGTACGAAGCGCTCTTAGAAGATTTGATACAAAAGAACGATAAGAGCGTGGCAGAGTCGTTGAAACAAATAGAATTAGATGTCGCTCGAACCTTTCCGAACGACAAGGATTTTGTTCACAACGGACGAATGATTCCTCCTTTGCGACGCATTTTACAAGCATTGAGCGCATCTGATACCGTGAAAGGGTACACGCAAGGCATGAACTTTCTGGTTGGGTTTCTTTTGAAACAACAGACGATGATGATGAAGATGCCCACATCGTCAGCGAGCGAAGCGGAGTGTTATTCTTTGAGCAAAACGTTCATCGAACACGTTTTGACCGGGTATTATTTCATCAGCGAGAAGAAGAAAAGCGAGGACAACGCTGATTGGTTCGCTTTAAAGAGAGATTTGAAAGTTTTGGACGAGAAAACGAAACGTCTCTTCCCTCGATTACACGAAACGTTGTCCGCGAACGGCTTCTCGGTGACGTTTTTTTGCCCGCGGTGGTTTCTGTGCGCTTTTATCGGGGTGTTGCCGGATGAGGTGGTGAAAAAGGTGTTCGATGCGCTCTTGTTTCACTTGTGGACGCAGAAACAGCAGCAGCAGCAGCAACAACAACAACAACGGGCGACGACGAGTTCTTCGTCTCCTTTAGCTTCGGGATGCTGCTCGGAGATGCTCGTGGCGTTTAGCTTGACGACGTTGAGCTTTGTTCAAGATGAACTCGATGCGAGAAGGACGGGCGACGTCGACTGTGAAGCGATAGTATTAGCGATTAGAGATGCGACAAAAAGCATCGACGGTGAGGTGTTTATGAAACGCTTCGCGGAAATATCCTTTTCTTCGCGGTCGTCGTCGTTAGAGAATAC
>Ga0302114_10001137_pt1 | contig 17854 bp, 16 predicted proteins | sample AG5_Surface_MG_FD_203107 | JGI IMG/M metagenome (GOLD analysis project Ga0302114, IMG submission 203107) | Marine microbial communities from Western Arctic Ocean, Canada - AG5_Surface | ecosystem: Environmental > Aquatic > Marine > Oceanic | place: Canada: Western Arctic Ocean | collected...
TCGCGCAGATGCATTTGAATACGGGTGAGTTGGATGGCGTGCGAATCTTGTCTGAAGACGCGATTGCGATTATGCGCAGTAACTTGCTGCCTGAAGGTATCGACAATATTGCCAACATCTATCCTGGTAATGTCTTCGGTGTCGATTTTGCGGTCGTGAGTGATTCAGCTGCATTCAACGGAGCCCCTGAAGGCACGCATTGGTGGTGGGGTATTGCTGGTTCTTGGTTCTGGGTTGATCCAGTGCAGAATATTGTGTTCGTAGGCATGATCCAGAACGACAATGTTTTCTACTCTATTCAAACTCACGCGGCTATGCGCGAGCTGCTCTACAACTAAAGTAAAAGGGCGCCAGAGGATCAAAATTTAATCCCCCGAAATCCTTTACGCGCTATTGTTGTATTGCCATTTCCAATTTAGCGAACAACAATCATCCACGGCAGCACTATAAGGAACAGCTATCATGAGCAAAGGTCAAAATAGTAAAAAGGAAACAAAAAAGAAAGCGGCACTGACCCCGAAAGAGAAGAAGGCTGCAAAGGCTGCGGCTAAGCAGGGGAAGGGCGGGATTGGCAACTAGATTTTTGTAAGCTTGAAATTGCGTAGATAGAGTTAGGTTCTTTGTTCAGGATTCTAGTGCGTAAACGCTAACTCGTCTGTTCTTGTTTTGGATTAGTCCACATTCAAAGGAGCACTGCCTTAGAGAGCCGCAGTTGAATAGGGTTCGAGTTAGCGACAATCGTCATCACTAGATAGTATTTTACGTCGGCTACTTTTACTACCGGTAGGATCAGGCTGCTTGTGGCCGTATTAAAAGCTGTTGCAGTAAAGCCTGTTCCTTGAAGCAAATCTGCACCTGTGACTTGAAAGAGTAGCTGGCTCGGGTCAGGCAACACCAGTGTTAGCTTATAAAATGTATCAACTGCTTTTAATCGTGGCATCACCAATTCGTTCGTACTGATGTTGAATGTGCCGGAGTTGTCTACCGTAACAGGGGCAGGTACGGAAATTTTCTGCGCTTACGTAATTCTGTCTCGTAAGCGCCATTTTTGGTGGCTGCATTTTCGGTGCTAGTTGCTTCGCCTGCAAAAAATACTCTATCGGAAACGGCTTTAGCTAAAGTTGCTCTATCGTCAATGGTAGATCCCACCTTTATAAAGGAATAAGCCCCTCTGGCGAATGGGTCGCTGTTCCAACGTGTAATAATCCTGTTCGTCGGCTCTGGTATGTCTGTGCCCCGCATAGTCCTTAATACGGTCATTGCCTCGACGACAATGTCGTCGTCGCTCATACTTTCAATCTCAAGACCATATGCTCCGGCATTGAACCCTAGGAGGTGGTTATTTCCGGTCGCTTTATGCCAATTCACCCAGTCGTTGAAATGGCCTTTTGGCATGCTGAAGAAATTGTGCATAGTGGTGTTGTCCCAGAAGACACTGGGAAATTCGAGCCAGACTTTGTTTAGTACACCAGGGCCTAGTGCGGAAATTGAATTCAGTTTGTCGCTAGGCAGTGCAGGATTAAAAACGATGTCGCCGGACTTGAGTACGCCTAGGGGGACAGTAACGATAACCCGGTCACCACTATGGTTACCTTTATTAGTTGCTACAGTGACACCATTCGCATCATAAGTGACAGACTGAACAATTGTTTTCGTTTGGATATTTAAGCCGGTGGCTAAGAAGTTGGTGATCGCGTCAAACCCATCGGGGAACAATACGTCTCCACCAACCGGGTCGGTGCCTTCCTCGGTTCCAATCCATGACAATTCACTAGCATTCCCAGCGTATTCATGTTCCAGTGTTGTGTTGATTAACGAATTAAGTGCTCGAGTGCCTAAGTTGTTCAGTGGTCCTTGGCGAACAGCCTCATCAACTACATCCTGCACCGATGCATTGGCGTTACTCGCAGTAACAATCTTCGAAAATTGTGCTAAGACATCGTCGAAGTTTTTCTCTTGAGCAGGGGTGAGAGGATCCTCTTTGCCATCAGCATCGAAGGTGCTGGTATCGTTGTAGTCAACTAGGCCGGTTAACGGAGCCTTAATTTTAATCGCCAATTCGGTTATCGGATTGCCGGTAATCGCATGAATCCAGCTCGCACCTAAGTCTAGCGCCTTACCCGTCGATCTATCAGTCCAAATACGGCCGCCGACTCTGTTTCTAGCTTCCAAAATAACGACTTCATAACCCGATTCCTGCAGTGTTTTTCCGGCTGCAACTCCGGATATTCCTGCGCCTATTATGATGACTTTTTCTTGAGAAAAAGTGACCTGACTAGTTTTTTGTTTTCTCGAAAAACCAATTCCTGCAAGGCCTAAGCCCAGCAATACTAGTGAAGTAGGCTCAGGTACGCTTGATATGTTAACGTTCAAATTATCAAACTGTCAGGGATTGCTATAAGAGAGTGTTACCGACTAGAGGAGAGAGCGCGCCGAAAGTTAGCGTATACCACTCCAACTTCCTTCGGTTTAGATCTCAACCGCCACTTTGTAAGTAGGATCTTCGATGATATTTACATCGATTATTTTTTCGGCGTTCTTGAGTAGCTGGAGGCAGTCGGGGCTAAGATGGCGTAAATGTATCTCTTTGCCCGCTTTGAAATATCTTTCAGTGATTTTATTAAGAGCTTCTATTCCCGACATGTCATTTACACGACTCTCTTTGAAATCAATGATCACGCTATCAGGGTCGTTTGTAATGTCAAATTTCTCTGCAAACGCCTGTGCCGAACCAAAAAATAGCGGGCCATAAATCTCATAGTGTTTTACGCCGTCTTCATCAATGTATTTCCTGGCGCGAATGCGCTTGGCATTCTCCCAAGCGAACACTAATGCGGAAATGACTACTCCTATCAATACAGCCAAGGCCAGGTTGTGAAGTAGCACGGTGATTGCCGCTACCAAGATACCTACCATGTTGTCACGGTTCGGCATCTTGCCAATCGCTCTTACACTAGCCCACTCAAACGTACCTATAGCTACCATGATCATTAAGCCGGTTAGCGCGGCGATAGGCATTCTTTCTATGTATTCAGCACCGAACATGATGAAGGCTAGCAACATGATAGATGCCACGATTCCCGACAGGCGAGCCCGAGCGCCGGATGATATGTTGATCAGACTCTGGCCGATCATCGCGCAGCCGCCCATGCCGGAGAAGAAGCCCGTGACGAAGTTAGCGAGGCCTTGGGCTACCGCTTCTTTATTACTTTTGCCGCGAGTCTCGGTGATTTCGTCAATCAGATTGAGGGTAAGCAGACTTTCTATTAAGCCAACGCCAGCCACAATGAATGCGTAAGGGAAAATGATGCCCAGCGTTTCGAGGTTAAATGGTAGATCGGGTATATGAAAAGGAGGAAAGCCACCCTTGATGGAGCTGATATCGCCTACGTTGCGCGTGTCTACATCGAAACCGAGTACGATCGCTGTAACTACTAGAATAGCAACAAGTGAGGCGGGAATTGCCTTGGTGATCCTCGGTAGTCCCCAAATAATGGCCATAGTGAGTAAGACCAAGCCGAGCATGGTGTTGAAATTCGGACCAGTCATCCATTCGAGCTGGCCGTCTGTACCCATGACTTTGAAGGATGCCATCTGCGCTAGGAAGATTACAATTGCGAGCCCGTTTACGAACCCGAACATAACTGAATGTGGGACCAGACGAATAAATTTTCCCAGCTTGAGTAAGCCGGCGGTCATTTGAATAACACCGGCAAGTATCACAGTTGCGAAAATATATTCCACGCCGTGGCTCTGGGCCAAGCTCACAATCACCACGGCAATAGCGCCAGTCGCGCCGGATATCATGCCTGGCCGGCCTCCAAAAACGGAGGTAATCAAGCCGATGCTGAATGCTGCATAGAGTCCGGTGAGCGGAGAGAGACCAGCGATCAGCGCGAATGCGATGGCTTCGGGGACTAGTGCGATTGAAACGGTTATGCCCGATAGGACTTCGATGAGGACATTAATTTTTTTCGAACGATCGTACAGATTAAACAGATATTTCATCTAGGTGTTTCTTAATCCAATAGCGTGAGCCACAAGAAGCACAGAGCTTCGAGTGTAGTTAGTACTTAAAATCTTTAGGGTAGACTGCGGCCTTTCGGATAGGGAAGTACGGCAAGGGCGCGCACTTTACTATATTGAGCAGTTGAAGAGAACAATAAAGAGGGCTAAAGCACAAAATCACCGTATTTTTGCCTCAATGAGAGATGCGGTAGTTTCTCATCTGGGGATCTGGCTAATTTCACCGCTAAATATCTGCTATGATGCGCGGCCCAGACCACCAGGCTACTCCAATGAATGCCGCTGCTTTTGCAACTCTATCCCTTCGGCCCGAACTCCTAGCGAGCATTGCGACGCTAGCCTATGATTCGATGACGCCAGTGCAGGCGCAGGCTCTGCCGCATCTGCTCAGCGGCAAAGATCTTATCGCCCAAGCCAAGACTGGTAGTGGTAAAACCGCGGCGTTTGCAATCGGTCTACTCAATAAGCTTGATGCGCAGTTATATAGCACCCAGGCATTGGTACTATGCCCTACCCGTGAGCTGGCGGAACAGGTCGCGGCAGAGATTCGCAGGCTTGCGAGCGCTATTCCCAACATTAAGTTGCTCACCCTGTGCGGTGGCAAACCGATGGGTCCACAATTGGCCTCTTTGCGGCGTGATCCGCACATCGTTGTAGGAACGCCCGGGCGCATCCTGAAGCATCTCGAGAAGGAAACCTTACATCTCAATACGGTAGAAACACTCGTGCTAGACGAGGCTGACCGCATGTTAGATATGGGTTTTCTCGAGGATATTACAAAGATCATCGATAAGACCCCTGCTTCTCGACAAACGCTGTTGTTCTCGGCTACCTATCCTGATGGCATCAAGGGAATCAGCGGTAGCGTGCAGCGTGATCCAATTGAAATTCGAGTAGAGGATAGTCACCATAGTCCTGATATTGAGCAGGTCTTCTTCAAGGTCGAGAAAAGCGAGCGAATACAGACGCTTTTCAATCTGCTTGCGCACTATCAGCCAGAGTCGACTCTCATATTCTGCAACACTAAGCAGCAGTGCCATGATCTGAGCGGAGAATTACGTGAACTTGACCTACACGCACTGGCCCTGCACGGTGATTTGGAGCAGTTCGAGCGTGATCAAGTTCTTGCTCAATTCTCTGGTAAGAGTAGCTCGATACTTATCGCCACTGATGTGGCTGCGCGCGGCCTCGATGTTAAGGAGTTGGCTGCTGTTATTAATTTCGAGCTTAGTCGCGACCCTGAAGTACATATTCATCGTATAGGACGCACGGCTCGGGCAGGCAGTAAGGGGCTCGCGGTGAGCTTGTTCACCGGTTCGGATAAGCGGCATTTGCAAGCCATAGAAGAGTACCAAGGCTCGGCTGCAAAAATAGTGGGTACGGCAACGCTAACTGTACCCGCGAACTTCAAGCTCTATCCGCCCATGGTCACGCTATTCGTAAATGGTGGGCGCAAGGAAAAGGTTAGGGCGGGAGACTTGCTTGGTGCACTGACGGCAAGTGGTGAAATCACTGGCGCTCAGATTGGTAAGATCACGCTGTTCGACAAAATTGCTTACGTCGCAGTCGAGCAGCAGGTAGCGAAGTTGGCATTAACGATTCTTGCTGATGGGAAAATCAAAGGCAGGAAATTCAGAGTGCGCCGATTGCGCTAGTTGAAATCCGATAGGAAAAAATCAACTATCTATTGTTGAGTTGACTAAGCAGGGGAAGGCGACTTACAAAAAGGCTCTTCCGCTGTGGAACAAAGCCCAGAGTCAGTATAAGGAGTAACTGGGTGCGCAAGACATGAAAATTCTGAAAAGCTTGTTGCAGCGTACTTCGGATGTAGTCAGCAGTTAGGGTGCCGCTGAGCGCTCCGCGGCGCGTCCACCACTTAGGATATTCTCGATTGCGTAATTACCTTCATGGCAGGCGTACTCATACATAGTGTATTCGTCGTCGCGAGTGAGTGGCATAGAGATTGTAAAAGGCGCTGAAAAGTTTACTGGATCGGTAACTCTTGCTTCCCACAGTATGGTGTCCTCACTTACGCGGCTGAAGCGTTCAACCACATGAAGTTCATCGCTAATGGGCACGCCCTTTAGTCGGCCACCTGCGCCACTGTTGGCAATCATACCGCGATCATTGTAATTCGTAGTTTCAACGATGAGTGTATCGCCTTGCCAGCGAGCAATGGAATCTCCCATCCATAATTTTACTCTGGAATCGATATGCTCAGTCTTATCGAGGTGGATTACTCGGACATCGTGAATCATTTCATGCACGATGGTGAAGGTATCCTCGGTTTGAATGAATCGGTAGGCATTGTTGTAGCCGGCGGGCAGCATGGAGCCAGGCACACCTCGTGTTATGCAGCGATCCCAAACGGTGTGGTTCGTCCAGTGATCTGCAACATGGGCAAAGCCGTAGTCTCGTTTTGCTTCAGCCTCTGGGCGAATAGGAGCCCGGCCGGTAGGCGGATCGGTAATCATTGAAGTCTGCCCAGTAGAAAGAACGGTATCCCCAGAATCCATCCAGATTTGATTGTAACCCCCGATGTTTCCGCCTGCTTCGACCACGATATTGTCATCGGCGAAGGTCCGGCGCTCGGCAATGCTGGCTTCTGCACTGGCGATTTCATCCTGGGAGAGGAATGTCTGGTCCGCCATCGAGGCGGGGCGCTCTATTGGGGTGATGGTATCGTTAGTCCACAAGCCCTGAAGGTCCGGCTGACCGTCTGCGGTGCGTCCGACTATATAGGCCTGTGCATTAGCCGCTGGCGGGCTGAAACTAATCAGTCCGGCGCTAAGAAAAATGAGGGCTAGAAGAAATCGCGAGTTAAATCCGGGATAAGCAATAGTGATCATGGGCTTCTCAATATCAACGCTAACAAAATGATTTTCTTCAATGTCAAACTACAGTAGTTTGTGGTGTGGATCAAAAAAAGATGCTCAATGGGACGGATATCAGAGCTGCCACTGAGCAATTCCGCCGTTCAGGGGCCGCAGAGATCTGTATTTTTTGATCCCTCCTGAAACCGAGTAGAGGAATACGGGATCGTTAGCAGAATGCGTATTTGCGAACTATTTCGGCTCTTCTGATGCTTCAGCTGGGTTTTCTGCTGCCAGATAAGCTGCATACGCTTCTTTTCCTTCTCCTTGCCAGAATTCCTTGAACGCTTTGTCTGAAGAGAAATCGACGTCACTAGATTGTTCTGCAGAATGTCTCTGCTTTTATGGGATTTCGAGCTATGTGAACCACCATCACCAAAGCCGAAGAACAATTTAGCTAGGAAAAATAGGCCTACCGCCTCCCAGTACGTGATAGTAGGCAGACTAAATATAGATGCCATCGTTGCGTTCCAAAGGAACATGATAAAAAAGCCAAGTCAAATCCCCGGCAAGATAATGCCGGCAACCACGAGAAAAATCTTTAAGGCTTTTAGGGTTTTCTTTGCGTCTGGATTATTCCAAAATTCACTTGAGTGCATAATTAATCTCCTTCACGATCTAAAAAATAGTTTTTAAGTTTCGGCATAGCCCTAGACTTATACGGAGAAAGTGTATTTTGCGGCACTTCTAATAAGATCGTTATTTCTTTGAATGAAGTGCCTTCTAACTCATGGGCGATAATGACTTGTCTCTCGATTTTACTTAAACATTCCGACGCTTCGAACAACTCTCGTTTGCCGTGTTCAGTCTGAAGTAGCTCAATAGCATTCGGTTTGTGATCTTGTAACAGATCGATGGGACTTTCTCCGTTTTCACCAATAATGGCGTTGATTGACTGAGCTGGTTTCTGGGTTCTGCGGTAGTCGATTACACGGTTTCTGAGTGATCGATATATGTACGCTATCGTGTTTTCTATATTGACTGGCGAGCCCACTCTTTCCAGAACTTTTAGTAGAACATCCTGAAAAAGATCTTCGGCTTCCATATCCGCAGTTTCTCTCAACAAGGACCGAACATAACGGACTAGCTTCTTACGTTCTCTGGCAATTACATCGTGCAAAATTGAGTCTTTAGTCTTGTCCTTCGCTAATAATGACGAAAAAAAAGAGGAAATATTGCAAAATTAAGGGAATTATTATTCTGAGCATACTGGAATCGTAATCTAAAGCTGTAGATATGGAAATGCTATCAACCTAGGAGAGCTCGAACTGTGGGGGTTTTAGTACTAGCTGCTCCATAAGTGCTCGGATATGCTGTGGCCCTCGATTCTGAATTTGAAACATTAACCTGGAGTGCCAAATTGATGAGTGTATACATTATCGCAGACATAAAAATTACTGACGACAGTTGGATACCTCATTGATTGCATTGCTAGAATTTCCCGATGCTGATGCAGCCGAAGCGTTTGCAAATGATCCAGAATATGCCCCATATGGCCAGGCTCGGCAAAAAGGAAGCGAAAGTCGCTTTCAAATGATTGATGATACAGATGTGGCGGGCACCATTTCCTATCTGAGTAAAGGCTGATTGAAATGATGGATTAATGAGGTGGCGCGGGGTCCATAAAGTGCAGCTATGACATTGGCTCAGGCCGCGTCATAGCTGTTCTGAATATTGCCGGAACGAGTAGTAATAACAACGGTAGAGCAAATACCATCACACCACTCCAACCAATGCTAGCCAATAGAATACCCGCACTAAGTGAGCCAAGCGCTTGTAAGCCAAAAACTAGAAAATCATTGATCGCCTGCACCTTAAATCGTTCCGAGGCACGGTAGCTCTGGGTCAGCAAGGTGGTGCCCCCAAGGAATAGGAAATTCCAGCCTACGCCGAGGAATACCAGAGTCCCCCAGTAGCTGATGAAGTCGGGTTGGCCCCATCCAATAAATATACAAATTGTCATTAGAGCGAATCCTGCCTGAATGATCCGCTTAACACCCAGCCAAGAGATTAAAAACCCACTGAAGAATGATGGGACATACATAGCAAGGATGTGGCTCTGGATGACTCTGGTTGTGTCTTCCAGAGAGTGATAATCCATTTCGTGCATGCTCAGAGGCGTTGCGGTCATTATAAGACTCATGACGCTATATCCTACGGCCGCAGATGCTATGGCTAGAATTAGCGTGGGTTGTCTGAAAATCTGCCCGAGAGGTCTGACGGCGCTAGACTGGTCTTGTTTTTCGAAATTCGTGTTTCTATAGAACACCAGCAAGATTAGGAACGATACAGTCAGCATTGCTGCCATGCCTAGAAATGAACCGACGTAGTCAGGAAGCCCTTCGATGACACTGAAGCGGCGGGCCACTTCTGGCCCGAGCAGTGCGGCCACGATGCCGGCTAGCATTAAAAACGATAGGCATTTGGGTATTTGTTCGTTTGGTACTGAATCGGCGACAGCGAAACGAAACTGCTGCAGGAAGGCGATGTAATTACCAATCAGGAAAGAGGCGATACAAAACAGCGTAAACGATTGTTGATAGATAGCAAAGGCGGCAAAGAGCGAAGCAAAGATGGCGAGAGCAGTACCCGCAAGAAAGCCATCCTTTCTGCCGACTTTTGACATCAGATAAGACGCAGGTATTGTTGCAAAAGCGATGCCGGAAATTTGAATAGCTATGGGTAGAGTTGCCCAATCAATCGATGGAGCGATCTGCGCTCCGACAATGCCGCCGAGCAATACAAGAATTGGTGCTGCGGTTTGACCAAAGCATTGCGCGAAGGTTAGAACGATAAGGGTTCTGTAATTTCCGAATTTCATTCAGGGGCTCCCGCTCCAGCACAGTTCGACACGAGAGCTTGATACCCGCTGCGTAAGTCTAACCTATAAAGAGGTCGTCTTGTTCTGTGCTGAGAATAAAATCAATCACAGTTGCTGTGTTTATACTTAGACCTGTTTTATAGCTCGTTTGCTGGATGTGCTATTGTTGTTTTTTAGCCTTCTGCGCGCCTCCAAATAACTTATCCGAACACGGAGAAATCATGAAAAATCCTGACTGCCCGTCTGTTGTTCTTGCCTGGGCAACCCTGTTATCTCTTTTCACCATCTCGTTCGCGGGAGTGGCATCGGCCCAGTCTAGCCCTCCTTCCTCGGCGCCTAGTGATTGGGGGCCTATGTCCATCAGTTTGGAAGAATTTGAATATCCGTACTCGGTCGAGTACATGAACTTCAGTGTCTACGGTAAAGAGGTGCGTATCGCCTATATGGACGTTGCTCCGACGGGTCCAGCAAATGGGCGCTCTGTGATTCTTCATCATGGAGGTCTGTATTATGGCTGGTATTGGAGTGAGCAGATTAAGGCGCTTTCTGAGGAGGGCTATCGAGTGGTAGTGAAAGACCGACTCGGTTGGGGAAAGTCCTCAAAGCCAATAATTCCCTATAGCATCAGTTTTTGGGCATCAAATACCGCGCGCTTGATGGATCATCTAGAGATCGAACAGGCAGCCATTGTAGGCCACTCCATCGGCGGACAGATGGTCACGCGTTTCGCTTTCCTTTATCCGGAGCGGATAACCCACCTCGTTACCGTGAATCAAGTTGGACTGACAGACCGCCGCGCCGGCAGAGGATTTAGGCCGTTGACTGGAGAAGTTGATGCGAATCCAGACATGGATGAGGTCTATGCCAGCTTACTGCGCTGGGCGGACGATAATTATAGTGCCTGGCAGCCTCAGTTCATTGATCATATGCGCATCCGCTATGGTCAGCGGCTAAGTGGAGACTGGCCCCGCCTAGCTTATGTGAGTCAACTGACTAATCACATGCGTGCTATGGACACGGTAGTGAACGACCGGCAACATATTCAGACGAAGACGCTGGTTCTCGGTGGCGTTGATGACTATCCGACTTTTGCGGAGGAGGCACGACAAGCTGCAGATGCATTCCCGAATGGGGAAGTCTTTCTTATTCCAGACGTGGGGCACAATCCTCACGAGGAAGTGCCCGATCTAGTGAGCGCTGAATTGATTCGGTTTCTTGATTCTGGGAATTAGTACGGGAGAGGGCAGAGTAAACATACTGAGCTTCAAACCTGTATGTTTACTCTGATCAAAGTGCTTCTAAGGTTTAGAGTTCTAGTCTTCTATTGAAGGATGCACATAGCCTGTAGGTAACACCTGACCCGGATCAACACGCATACTCAAGTAAGTAATTTGATCTTGTATGTTCCTAAATCCATGAGGCACGCCGGCAGGTATGACAACTATATCACCCGCCGAAATGGTCTTGGTTTGGCCATTGACGACAGTGCGGCTGCCACTAGGGCCGATCAATTCCATAACTGATATATTGCTGGCAGGAAATTCTATGTCACCACTTATGTCGCCTCCAGTTACGAGCGTGCCAGAGCCTGACAATACGTAATAAATCTCAGCAATGGCATGATGCACAATCGCATTTACTACTTCTCCTTCGGTGCGATTACCTTTGCGCTGTAAAATTCCAACACCAACGTTTACATCGTCGCCGATATCAATCACCTTGATTTGCTGGTCGATTGTTTCGCCCATGTGTTCGAAGACAGTCATGATATCCGCGCGCGATACATGAGTTGCCGTTGTTGGTCTCTGCGCGAAAAGGTTGGGAGATAGTGCGCAAAGTAATGTCGCGCTGAGCATAAGCTTGAAAGTTTTATTCTTCATTTTTTGTCTTCCTCAGGTGCTGTTTTCACTATTGTTAGCAAAGTCCAAATTGGGAACTTGAGCTAGAGATTACCTTACTCACGAATAAATCGCCACTTGGCAAACAGCTCGAAGTAACTCACATTGTTTCCATAATGAAGATTCTTTATTCAAGGTTGTATTTTATCCCTGTCAGCTTCTCAGAGACGTCCCATAGTTTTTTTGCTATCTGCTTGTCTTTTGACAGTGGGTTTGAATTGACTTTTATGGGGTAGCCTTTTATTTCTAAAAATCCACCGGGGCCATAATAGTCATTGTTATTTATATTCTCGTCCGTTGCAGCTCTTAGCGTTGGTAGTGCGCCCATCGGCGGTTCTTGTGAAAAGACAGGGTTAAGGGAACTCCAAAACTTAGAGTGCTTCTGCAAGTTGGTGCGTGTCCAACCCGGATGTGCCGCAGCAACTGTTACTTGAGTGTCTTCTAGCATTCTCGCCAACTCAGAAGTAAAGTACAGATTGGCTATCTTTGAGTCACCATACGCCCGGCCTGCTTTATACCCGCGCTGGTCCCAAGTTAGGTCATCGAAATTAATCTTCCCATTGCGATGTGCAACACTAGAAACGGTTACTATCCTGCCAGAATCACTTTTTAGGAGCATCGGCAACAGCAAGCCTGTTAACGAAAAATGCCCGAGGTGATTAATGCCGAATTGCAATTCAAAGCCGTCTTCGGTTTTGCCGTAGGGCGGTATCATAACGCCGGCGTTGTTAATCAGGATGTCAAGGCTAGTGTGCTTTTCGGAATAAGCTTCAACGAAGCTTTTGATTGAGGCAAGGCTTGATAGATCCAGCTCTAAGATTTCTATCTTTGCGTTAGGAAACTCCCCTGTAATCTCATTGTTGGCTTGTTTGCCTTTTTCTGCGCTTCTAACTGGCAATATAACTAAAGCACCTTTTCCCGCTAGTGCTTTAGCAGTCTCCAGGCCAATGCCTGAATTAGCGCCGGTGACAATTGCAGTTTTTCCTGATAGGTCTTGAATGCTATCTGTAGTCCAGTTGTGTGCAGTCACATTTTATCCTCGGGATTAGTTTCTGGCAAAGGAATCAGGAATAACGACACATCACTTTAGTTAATGATGAATTGCCGTTTAGATGGGCATGCCCGCTTCTGCGGGTTAAGGACTAAGGTTGTGAGCTGTTAAAGCCCACAACCTTATTTGCACTAGGTATTCGACTAGCCAGCCGCTCCAGCGTCTTCAAATCCAAAACGTAGATTGAACTGATTCAATGGTAGATTCCGAACTCGAATGCCAGTCGCATCAAACACGGCGTTTGCCAATGCAGGTGCGATACCAGGTGTTCCTGGTTCACCTGCGCCACCTATAGCGTGTCCGCTGTTGATTATGTGCGTCTCGATTTTTGGTGCCGTATCCATGCGTACTGCTTCGTAGTCATGGAAGTTGCTCTGCGCAACTGCACCATTCTCGATTGTAATCTCGCCATGTAGTGCAGCAGTTAGGCCGTAGATAATGGCTGACTCGACTTGTGCTGTGATGCCATCTGGAGAAATAGCGAAACCGGCATCGATTACAGCGACTACCCGATCCACGCTCATATCTCCGTCAACAATCGTGACTTCAACAACCTGTGCAACAAGAGTTCCAAACGATTCTTGGAGAGAGATACCGCGTCCTCGGCCTTGGGCAAGCGGCCGACTCCACTGTGCTTCCTCGGCTACTTTTTCTAGGACTGCTAAATGACGAGGATGGTTGCTAAGCAGACCGAGACGATACTCATAAGGGTCTTTACCTGCAGCCACTGCAACTTCATCTATGAATGACTCGGTGAAGAAACCATGCTGCGAGTGATCTACACTACGCCAAGCTCCGAAGGGAACGTGAGTAGGGCTAGCGACATAGCCAATATTTTGCGCGGGAATTGCGTAAGGAATTAGCGGTGCTTCAATCGGCTCGTGTTTGTCTACGTAGGTGTTCTCCCATGCAATGGGATTACCATCGTTGTCCAATGCAGCGCGAAAGCGGCTTTGAACAGCGGGGCGATAGAAGTCTTGGCGAACATCTTCCTCGCGAGACCAGATGAGCTGTACAGGTCGTCCAGCTCGCTCTGCTACAAGCGCTGCCTGAATAGCATAGTCAGGGCGGGCTTTACGCCCGAAGCCGCCACCCATAAACTGATTATGTACCGTGACATTTTCTGCGTCAATTTCTAGTGCGTCGGCTACAGCTTGTCGGAATCCCAGAGGGTTCTGACAACCTATCCATAACTCACAGCGTCCATCTTTAACTTCTGCTGTTGCGTTCAAGGGTTCCATGCATGTGTGGGCTAGATAAGGGACGCGATAGTCAGCTGAAATAATAGTTGCCGCGTTCGCGAAAACATCATCTGCGTTACCGACTAGGGAATCGGTTCCCCTGTTCTGAGCGGCACTAATGTCTGCATCAAACTGAGCAAAAATCTTATCGCTGGATACAGTCTCATTGCCGCCGTTATCCCATTCTATTTCTAGTGCTTTAAGACCTTGTATGGCAGGCCAGTAGCCTTCGGCAAGAACGGCAACTGATTCGCCGGCAGCAAAGGCTCCAACCATGTCGTTCGATTCCATAGGTGGAAGTTCATAAACATCAATTACGCCACTTATCGCGCGAGCGGCTTTGTCCTTAGTGCCTATAAGACTGCCTCCAAAAACCGGTGATCGCGTTACCGTGGCATACAGCATGCCCGGCAGGCGCACATCCAATGCAAATTGCGCAGTGCCATCAACTTTGGCAGGAATGTCATAGCGCTGCACGTGCTGGCCCATAATTTTGAATTGGTCCTGTCGCTTCAGCTCAGGTGTATACGACGGTGTCATAGTTGAGGCCGCAGCAGCGAATGCTGAGTAAGGCTCGTTGCGGGAACTTGCTCTGTGAATGAGATGGCTTTTCTCAGTTTCGATCTGGCTTTCGGGCACCTGCCATTCTTGTGCCGCTGCTTGCACTAGCAACTGCCTAGTTGCGGCTCCAGCTATTCGTGACCCGAGCTCTCCAGTAAAGCGAATGCTGCCACTTCCGCCAGTAACTTGTACATTTAGCACATCGGCGATTTGCATCAATGCGCCATCGACGGAGGGAACAATAATGTCCGGGAATTTTGCGCCCGGCATTAAGAATCCCTTACCTACGGCATAGTTTGCATATTCATCAAGCGCAGGGGCTTCTTCAGCACGAACGAGGTCCCAGTCGGCATCGAGTTCATCTGCGACCATTTGCGCTAGCGAAGTATGGATTCCCTGCCCCATTTCAGAGTGAGGAATGATGGCGGTGACAACATTGTCGGCACCGATTTTCACATAGGCGTGAACGAGGGTTTCGTTCTCACCGGCCATCAAAGTTTGTAGGCCCTGCGCCCGGTTGCCTGGGCGTATTGAAACGCCTACGACGAGACCAGTACCTGCGATAATACCTGTGCTTAGAAACGCTCTTCTAGTCCATTTATTCACCGCTCACCTCCTGTGCTGTATCAGTTAAATCAGAAGTGCTCGCTACTTCATAATAAGCCGCTGAGGTCTTGATGGCCTGCCGAATGCGGCCGTACATGCCGCAGCGACAGATGTTGCCACGCATTGCGCTGTCGATAGCTGCGTCATCTGGATTTGGGTTGCTGGCTAATAGTGCGGCCGCAGACATCAATTGCCCCGACTGACAGTAGCCGCATTGCGGAACCTGATGTTCAATCCACGCCGCCTGCAGAGGGTGCAGCTCTTCGCTGCTGGGTGCTAGGCCTTCAATCGTCGTTATTTCCTTTCCTTCGACTGCCGAGACAGGCGTGCGGCACGACCGAATCGGGCTGCCATCAACATGCACTGTGCAGGCGCCACACTGCGCAATACCGCAACCGAATTTGGTTCCGGTAAGCGCCAATTTCTCACGGAGGACCCATAAGAGTGGCGTCGAAGAGTCAACGTCAATTTCCTCCCGAGTACCATTTACAATTAATACCGCCATCACTCGCTCCTAAAAAAAATTACTGATAAGAAAGTCAGAGCACTACAGTGCTCTCATTGTTACTCGAAAGGCCAGAATATCGGATAGGACCTTGCTTTACGCATACACTACTTCGGAAATTCACTATGCTGGATATGAGAAACATATCAATCTGCATACAAAATGACAAAATGAGTACAAAATGTCAAGTAGCAAGATGAATATGCAGTCAAATTGAGCTAAACTGCTAGATATGAAAAAAGTAAAAAGTAACAAGTCACAAAAAGATGAAAAACGCGAAGCAGTGTTTGCGGTTGCTGGCGATGTTTTTGCACGATATGGCTTCCGGCGAACGGCTATGAACGACATAGCGCAGGCAGCGGGAATATCTCGGCCGGCTCTCTATCTAATGGTTGAAAATAAGGAAGATCTCTTTAGTGGGGTCGTCACATTTCGGTTCAATCAGGGTATAGATAAGGCAATATCTACTTTGTCTAAAAGTGGATCAATAGCCGAGCGAATCACTGCCGCGATACTAGCCTTCGAGAAAATATTTTATGAGCCTGTCGCTGAGTCGCCGCACGGCGCTGAGTTAATGGATATGAGTATTAGCATAGCAGCAGACCTTATGAAGAAAGGACAAGATCGGCTTGAAAAAATCTTGTCGCAAGCTCTAGAAGAAGCGATATCAAATGGAGAGCTTGTGCTTGAAGACATGCCAATGAAGCCTTTAGCCTTTGTTCGTCTGCTCATATCTTCAATTGGCGGGCTAAAGAAGCATGCTACTTCTATGAAGGCCTTCAGGCTCCAGGTTTCAGAAGTGGTAGGAATTTTCTTTAAATCTATTGGCGGCGTATCCAAGAAGTGAGTTGCAAGAACTCGCGTGAACGAAGGCGCTAAACAGTCAGCGCTGCCTGATTCCCTAATAAATCAGACATTATTTCCTCTGCGACTCTACTGAATTCGATTATTGAGTTATATTTACTATTCCAAATTACTAAATGCGGAGATTGCTGTAGCGCTTGTAATGGTTGTCCGGCCAACGGGTACTCAGAGCGAAAGCAACGGCAATGTAGGAGTAATTTTATTCGCTAGCTTTAGGGAATGCATGTAGATAAGCAGAGGTGATTCATGGCAAACAGGGAAAATAATAATAAGAACAAGCCAAACAGGTATTTACCCAGTGTGAAGCGGCGCGATTTTTTGCGCGGTAGCGCCAGCGGGATGGCCGGTGCTTGGATGTCTACCTGGCCTTGGCAGCAACTCGCGGCACAGCAGGCGCTGAATCCAGTTGTAGATGATTGGGACTCGGGGCAGGTGCGACATTTGTTACCCGCGGTCAATGAGTCACAGTTTCTAATCAAGGCGTCCTTCACTAGAGCTGTTGCTGAAATGCCGCAGCTCAGGATTCGAAATGGAGCTTCTAGCCGTGTAGTGAATGGTTATCAGAATGATACTGGTGGTGAATTCTGGCAGTTTCAGGCAGCGGAGTTACAGTCCGATACCGAATACCAACTTTCTCTCCAAGATAGTCGTGGCAACCAGCTGTGTGAACCCTGGCCCCTTTCGACATTCCCAGCACCCGAGCAGAACCCAGAACGAGTTCGAGTTTTATTCTATACCTGTGCCGGTGGCCCCGAGGGGGAATACTTCGATATTGGTGATCGGCGCGGGAACTTGCCGATTTCCATTCGCAGACGTTTGCTAAAAAGAGGCTTATCTTTTTCTCCTCAGGCAGCTATTGCGAACGGTGATCATATCTATTGGGATTTACACACCTGGCAAGGTGAGCAAGCGGGAGAATTAAGTGCGGCCGGGCGTGCATCGAATTTTGATTTCGCGTCGCGTGTGATGGGTGGCAGCAATGAAGAAGCGATGAAGTTGGCGGCGGGTCCTCAGATCGTACCTTTGTATGGGACTGACTTCCGATCTACGCCGGTTTACTTTTTACAGGATGATCATGACCACTGGGAGAATGATTCTCCACTGACTTACCCGGTTCCCTGGTTTCAGCTGCAACTGGCTCGCACCACTCAACAATTGTATTACCCGGAATTTTTACCCGATGCCACTCGATCATCTGGCCTGCCATATTCCAGCAGCAGTGTGCGAGGCGATTTGTCAGAGAGCTTCGGGACGCTGCGTTATGGTCAGTTGCTGGAAGTGTTGCTCTATGATGTGCGGCGAACGCTTAGTGTAGGTGCGCTTAATGCCGGATTCCTCGATAGCAATGTGGAAGATTGGTTGGTGCACCGCACGGCATCCTCAGACACTCGTCACTTAGTGCATGTGC
>Ga0302114_10001138_pt1 | contig 17852 bp, 10 predicted proteins | sample AG5_Surface_MG_FD_203107 | JGI IMG/M metagenome (GOLD analysis project Ga0302114, IMG submission 203107) | Marine microbial communities from Western Arctic Ocean, Canada - AG5_Surface | ecosystem: Environmental > Aquatic > Marine > Oceanic | place: Canada: Western Arctic Ocean | collected...
CGCCGATCGACCCGAGGTACAGATTCGGCGCGATGAGCGCCGGCACTTTGTCCTCCTTCACTTTCTTCGCGGTTAAGATCAATCGCATCAAAGCGACGACTCTTTCCACTTGCTTCTCGTCTTTCGGCGTTCCTTCCGGCGTTCGATGTATCTTTACCGTATTTCTCGTCGTCGTCTTCGCAACCGTCGGCGTCTGTCCTTCCATGTGCACGTCTTCTAAAAAATCCTCCTCCTTCACGTCGTCTTCTTCTTCTTCTTCAAACGCCTCCTCTTCTTGCATGCCGGTTTTTATGGCAACGTCTGCTGAAAACCTCCGAACGCCGCGAGCGCTTCTCTTCTTTCCTTCTTGAAGGTGCCCGTCGAGTTTATGCACCGTGCACAAAAGTTTCTTCGCGACGTCGACGATGCCGGAGTGCGCTTTCGCCGAGCTCGATCGCGTCGTTCGCAAGTGTCTTCTTTCATCTTTAAACTCTTTCGCCGATGTTGTATTTGTTGTTGTCGTTAATCGCGAGCGCGAGGTTCTTCCCGGCATGATGAGAGATGTGCTCTGCGCTTTGGCCGCGGTGCCGCGCAAAAGCTTCTGTGACGCAGAATGAAAATAGAAGAGATCAGTATTCGGAGAATCGACAGAAGGAGACGGAGAGACAGAGAGAGAGAGACGGAGACAAAACGACATTTAAAGAGATATTATTGCGCGCTCTGTATCTTCTTCTTTATCTTCGCCGCAAAGGGATGATGATGATTTGAATTTCCCGAACGGGAATGAAGAGCCGCTGATGGGGCCGCGCGAGAGACATCGAATCATCATCATCATCATCGCGTTGTCGTTGCACTCGAGAAGAAGAGAAGCACCGAATGGAGAGAAAAAGAGAGAGAGAGAGGGATAAAGAGAGAGAAAGTTATTCGTACCTTTTTTATGTGTGTGTGTGTATTTATGCGCGTGTGCGAGCTCTAGAGTGTTTGTGTATCTAAATATCGCTCTCTGCGCGGTGTTGTGTGCACACGCGACGAGAAGCGCTTTAAAGAAGTGAAGAGAAAACTCGAGTTTGTTGTACGAAAAGAAAAGGAAGACTTTGTCTCGATATCACTTCGTCTCGTTAAAAAACAGAGGAAGAAAGCACGCGAAAAAAGCACGTGAAAAAAGGCAAGAGAAAGTCTCTTCTTTTTTGGTGTTTAGGGTTTAAGGTTTTTTTTTGCTCTCTTTTCCTCTCTCTCGAAATCTGTCTCTTTTTGCTCCCCCACGACCCCTCGTTGATTAAAAAAGTAATTAATTTATGAAAAACGGCTCTCTTTCTTTTCTTCTATAAAATACTTTTTGTAAGAGAGAGGAGAACGCGGTATTTTACATAAAAGAGAATCACTATGGGCGCGTGCGCGTCGGCACCGAGACTGATTTCCTTCTCGGCGCCTTCGAGTTCGTCGTCGACGCCGGTCGTCGTTTCTTCGAGCAGCGGCGATGTGTGTGCGACTTTGTCTTCTTCTTCTTCGAGACGAAGAAGTTTTTTTTCGAGATCACGAGGTTCTTCCTCGAGAAGACGGGGAAGCTCTCAAACGCGAAGGGCACCCAAAACGAGGTCGTACGTGAAAGCACTCGATGCGAATCCAAAATCGAGAGTTCTGTACGACGGCGTGTGTTCTATTCCGGGAGGATCGAAATACGAGTCGTTTCGAGGGTACGAAGGCGTCGATCTCTCGCATAAATCGAAAGACTTTCAAACGTGGATGAAGGACGTCAAGTTTCACGATCCCAAGGAATTCGATAACTGGGAATCGGAGACGATGGATTTGTTGGACGAGATGATTGAAGTGGCCACGAGACGGTGCGAAGAGAGCGTGAAGACGTTACCGGAGGATGATCCCGAGGTGATTTATAGGACGTTGAAAGCGTTCAAGAGCGGCGTCCCGGAGAAAAGCGAAGAAGAAGAAGAGTTGGAAGAAGAAGAGATGGTGGAAGAAGAGGTGGAGGAAGAAGTCACGGTAACAAACGAAGATGGCACGACAACAACGACCACGCAAACCGTGAAACGACTCAAAAAGAAAAAGAAAAAGAAATACGCAAAGCGTCCGCAACCGCCGAAAATTCCGCAAATTATGCACGAAGCCGTGCGCAAAGCGCTCGAAGATCCCGACGTTGAAAGTTGGACGTCCACTTCTCCGGAAATCGAGAAAGCGTTCGATGAAAACTTTGAGTATTTCACCATCGATGGTGCAACTATCCGCGGACGCGTATTTGCGTTCAGTCGCATGGACAAAGCCATCGTCGATTTACGAAACCGGATGATGGGGAGCACGCGGTCGAAGCGGCAAATCAAGTCCAACGCCATGAACGTGGAAGGACCGACGTACGTCGGAAGAGGCGACGAGAAACACATCACGAAGTGGGAGGTGTTGTACAAGTTTGACATGTTGCTGATGAAGGTCAAAATTTGCGAGATTTTCGAAGTGAACGAAGAAACTGGTTTGGTCGTCAAGTTATCGCGATTTCGAATATAAGAATAATAGAGCAGCACTTTTGTCGCTTCAAAACTTTTTCCTTATTTTACAACAATGATAAAAACAATATTCATCTAGTATGAATAATGCCTTTATTACGACGACGCGGCGGTCATTTTCTCTCCTTCGCGTTTCCTCAACTCGTTCCTCAAGAAAAACTCGCCGGCTCTGTACGAACTTCTTACCATCGGTCCGCTCGCGACGTATAAAAAGCCCAAATCTTCCGCCATCTTCCCGTACATATCAAACGCTTTCGGAGTGACGTACTCCTCGACTTTCAAATGTCTCTTTGTCGGTCGCATGTATTGCCCAAACGTGACCACGTCCACGCCAGCTTCTCTCAACAACGTCAACGCTTCGTATACTTGCGTTCTCGTTTCGCCCAGACCGAGCATTATGCTCGTCTTGGTGATCAAATCCACGCCTCCGACATCTTTCGCGGTCTTTTTCGCTCTTTTCAACACGTGGATACTCTGGTCCCAATTCGCTCTCGGATCTCTCGCGTGCGTTTGTAACTCTGGCACGGTTTCCACGTTGTGGGCGAACACATCTAGCCCACTCAACGCGACCGTATCGATTAATCTATCCTCGCCTCGAAAATCCGGCGTCAACGCCTCGACTAAAATCCTCTTATCTTTATCCTGGTTACTCACAAACCCGCCTTCGCCGCCTCCTTTCACTTTCTCCTTCAAATTCTTAATCGTTTTCGCGAAATGCCCGGCACCTTGGTCCTCTAAATCGTCTCTATCAACGCTCGTCAACACGATATAATCCAACCCCCACTCGCTAATCGCCTTCGCCACGTTTTCCGGTTCGTCTTTATCCAACGGCGGAGGCGCTTTCGACGTTTTCACCGCGCAAAACTTACACCCTCTCGTGCACGTGTCCCCCATGATCATAATCGTCGCCGTCGCCGTGTGCCCGTCCCCGCCGCCCCAACACTCGCCTAAATTCGGGCACTTCGCCTCTTCGCACACCGTGCTCAACTTTAACTCTTTCAGTCTCGATTTTATCTTTGAATACTTCGAATCCTCCGTCCCGCCCGGTAGCGTTCGTTTCAGCCACTCGGGTTTCCTTACCGTCTTGTCTCTCATGTTCTTCGGCGCGGGAGAGGAATACTCGTTTTCGCCGGATAAGGCGGTTCCGAGAACAAAGTCCGAAACCGTGGAGTCTTCTTTCGCTAACGTCTCTCGCAATTCCGCTAAACGCTGGTGCCCACCGTTGGATTGTTCTCGTCTTTGATTTTGCAAGTGAAAACGGGTGGTCGTGGTGGCCACACGACGAGTCGTATCAGTCGCAAAGCCGCTCCTCCCTAAACTCTCGAAAAAAGCATTCGAAACAAAGGAGGAGGAAACGAAAGAGTGATCGTCGTTACGATGAGAGCGAGAAACGCGTGCAGTGGTTCGTCGGGTGAGCAGCAGCGCGCGACGCATCTTGAATGGATAATTTGGATAATCAATGTGGAAAAGTGAGAAAAGTCCACGTGGTCGTCTTTGAACCAAACACACTAAATACTACGTGAAGGATATTACGCTTAAGCTATGAGAGACTATATATTACCAATGAACGACTTGGTGAGCGATGACACCTTTCCTTCCTCTCGGTGTGAAACTGACGCATTTTTGCATGTGGTTAAAACCGTCGCAACTCGTCATTAAACGGCGGTCGTGGAACAAGCGCAAGAGCAAGGATTCGTACGTTTTGGACGCCGGGGAGACGCCGGGGCCGGAACCGCCGGAGAGAGTGTCGAAGTACGAGTCGGTTTCGTCGTGGTCGTCGTCGTGGAGGAATTCGTGCGGTGGGTCGATGCCGTACACGTTGACGTTGACGCACATTTGTAAGGAGAGGAAGACGGCGAAGAAGGCGTTGGAGAGAGTCGGTTTCAGCTCCGATTTGTTAGTCGCCGCCGGAGAAGACTTCGAGGAAGAAAAGAAAGAGTATCCCACTCCTCCTCCTCCTCCTCCTCTTCCTCCTCCGTTGCTCTCGTCTTCACCTTTATTACCGCCACTACCGAACAAATCTTTCTCGATGTGCTCTTTCGTCTCCGCGTTTAATCGATCGTACACTTCGTTAAAAATTGTCTTGGCCGGATACAAAATCTCCGGCGACGCGAATTGGACGTCCAACTCGGGAAACGCCCTTCGCGCTTGCCTCAACTTACTCACTGAGTTTGGTTCCCACAAAAGGCCTTTCGTCTCCCAGTTGCCGCTCTTTGAAGCCCCGTTCGCGCTCGTGAACAGTTTCGCGTACTTGGACGGGTTTTTCAGCGCCTCTTCCAAAAACGCATCCGACAAGACGCGCACGGTGGTCTTCGTGCCCACCATGCTCGCAAACCTTCCCGTCGTCGGCGCAGCATCCAGTCGAATAACCGCCTCGTGTTCGTCCACAACTTCCGCTAACCCGTCTACTTTTTCTAAATGAAAGCTATTCCCAACCACGGCGCAACTGAGAAATAGCTTGTTGTGCGGATTCTGGTCCGTTTTCAAAACTTGATTGCCGAGCGCGTCTTCTCTCGCCAACCAAGGACCGTCCACCTCGTTTTCGCTTTTACTACGGCTACTACTACTACTACTACTACTACCACTGCTCCCCCACCTTTGAACTAACTCGATGGCCTCTGCCGGATCTTTCTTGGACAGACCAATTGACGTCGTGTGCAACCGCACTTGCAAATGGTCCAACAACATCCCGCTCTCGTCTCGAATGAAATCTTTCGAGCAATCAAACGTGCTAAATCCCGGGAAGCACTCGCACACGTCCGGTTTCACGCACCTCCCGTGCACGCAATTCACCTGCTCGCATATCGCCCGATCGCAATTCTCCCCTTTCCACCCTCCGTGACAGACGCACTCGTCCGTTTCCACTTTATACACGCCGTTGTTCAAACACGGATGTCGATTTTGCGCGCTCGTCGCTTCTTCTCGCTCTCGCTCTGCTCGCATCTTCTCGTCCGATTCGAACGTTAGTACCGGTATCGGTGCTTTCTCGTGTGCAAAGCTGCTCTTTACTACCCTCTCGTTTTCTTCGTTCGAACGCGTTCTTTGAGGATTGTGATTTTGTGGTCGATGTTGACGACGTTCTCCTCTTTCGCTCGCTCCTCCTGTTAACAACGTCTTCGCCACCCCATCGCTCCTTTCTCCCTCGCTCGTTTTAAACCTCGCCAACGAGAGCACACTCACCGCGAACCACACCATCGGCGCGAACAGGAGCACTTTCTGCGTCGTCGTCGTCCTCGTTCCTAACGCGCGTTTCAAACACCACCACCCGCTTAAGCAGCAAAAGAAGCTTTTCTTCTTCTTCCCTCGTCTCGTCGTCCCCGATCGAGACGGCTGCTGATGCTGATGATGATTACGACGACGATATCCTCCTCCTCCTCCTCCGACTTGTAAAAAATGCAACAGTTTCTCCCTGTTCGGGTCAAAGTCCATCGTCATCGCGTCGTAATCGTTGCAAAAGCCATCCAAGGCGTACACCACTGCGTACCAATATACTCTTGTTTTTATTATGACGGATAAAAGAAGAGCAAAAACTTTTCCATTTTGCTTCAGTTTTTTACTCCAATTCTCTCAAAAGTTTTCTCATCTTTCTAAACATCATGGGCGGGGGCAACGGCCAAAAATCAGCCAAAGCGAGGGAGAAAGCGCAGGCGAAAGCGGCGAAAGGCGGCGCTGGGAGCATGCTGAGTATGTTTTTTTCTCCTTCTTTGTCTTCTCTCTCTCTTTGTTTTTGAGATATCCATTATTACATTCCGAATTGGAAACAAAACACCTCTGGGGCTCACTTTTCATTCTCTCTCTTTCTCTCACAAATATTATCACAACAGAGGCAAACGAAGCGGCGAAATCGATCCAGTGCAAAGTGTGCATGCAAGCGTTCGTGTCGACGCTGAGTCACTCGGAGTTGAAAAAGCACGCGGAGAATAAACACCCGAAGTTGGACGCGAAACAGTGCTTTCCGTTCTTAGAGTAAAAAGTATTAACGTTCGTCTTTTTAATAATGGAATACTACTATTATATTAATAATACATGAATGAATATATATCTGCTACTACTGTTTGTTCGCGTTGTTGTTGGTATTTTGAGCGGCGTCTTCGGGCAAATCTTCGTACCGACCGTTCCTGACGTTGTACTCGAGTTTCGGGTCGCCGATGGAACCGGCGACTTTGTTTCTGACTTTCGCCAAGTTCACGGTGACTTCCCGTAAGCTGCCCATTTTCTCGTCCCGGTTTCTGTGAATGACGATGCCGTTGTCGCATTTGTTGATGAAGTGCGCGGAGCCGGAGATGTCGTATAAACCGGGCATTTCGCCTTTCCAGTTGTGGAGTTGTCTCGGGTGCGCGACGAACCAGACGTGCACGTCGTAATGCTGCGCGAAACGTTTAATTCGAGTGAGCATTTGGCTCACGTATTCGGTTTCCGTTTGTCCAGTTGGTCGTTTGTGGTCGAGTTCGTTGTACGGATCGATGAGTAAACCTCGGATGCCGTGTCGTAAGACAGCGGCTCTGGCGAGGCCTAGGATCCAATCGACCGACGGTAACTCGTCATCTTCGTGTCGGATTAAAACAAAGTGGTCGTTGAGCCAACGCATACCACGCTTCATGGTTTGTGGGTTCATTCTTTGCGCGCCTTTGGCGTAGGTAGTGGTGTCGAACCACGGTTCGCCGACGTATTTTTCAACCAATTTTCGTGCGTGTTCGTGAACTTTGTTTTCGAGAGAACAGAGCGCGAAAGTCCAGCCGTGTTGGACGGCTAAGTTAGACATTAACGCGTCCACCCACTCGGATTTACCAGAGTTTGGAACGCCGGTGACTATGGTGAGTTCACCAGGGACGACGCGGTAGTGCTTATCAACCGAACGCCATCCGGTGGAAACGCCCCGCAATTCGGAACCGGCGTCCATGTTAAAGTATTGCTCGATGTCTCCGGAGAAATCAGCGAATTTGAACAAACCACGGAGCGGGAAGCCCTCGGCGGAGCTGATTGAGTCACGAATGAGTTCGACGCCACCCGATTGCAAAGTCTCGTTCGCGTCTTTACACCCTTCCGGCCAGTTCACGGTAAAACAGCGTTCTTTACCGAGTCGTCTTGCGAGTTCTTCCGCCAACGCTTTGCCCGGCCCGTCGCTATCGGTGGCAATGACGAACCGTTTTACCGTATCTAATTGTGCTCGACAATTCCACAAGTACTCGTATTTCTTATCATCTTCTGGGTTTGGTACGTCGCCTTCTTTCACTTTCCCCGGCGCACCGTCTGGAACGGAAACGACATTCGTATACCCGGCTTCCTCGAAAGCTAATTTATCAAACTCGCCTTCGACGATGATAATCTCTTCGCAATCTACGCAATCGTCCAAACCGTACAAGACTTTCTCCGCACCTTTGACTTGCCAAAACGATTTGTTTGGCCCGCGGTACTTGGCGTTGACGATTTGTCCGTCGCGAACGTACGGGAACACGAGCGCGTCGACGTTTTTGCCTTCAATCGGCGAAAAGACGCTTTGAACGGCGACGCCGTTTCGTTCGGCAACTTCGAGCGAGATGCCTCTTTCTTCGATCATTTCCGCCCAAGGCTTGGCGGATTCGTCGAGCGCACCTGGACCGACGCGTTTCAAATCTTCCGGTTTAGGCAGGTTTGGTTTCTTTAGAATCGTTCTTTGGTTGTTGGTGTTGGTATTCGTGGCGGTATTGCTCGACGATGATTTGCCTCCTTGCGCCGAGGAAGATCCTTTCGCTTTCCCGGGCACAAAATCCAAATCTGCCGCACCAGACCACTCGCACGTCGCTCTGTGGCACACGTACACGGCTTGGCGTCCACCCGGCTCGATTCTTACCGCTAGCGACCGCTCGCCGCCGGAGCCTCCGTTGCACTGCGGACACATCTCTCTGTGTTGCCCGGGCGTGTACGATTGCATGACGATTCGTTTCTCGAGCAAAATGTCGCGCAGCGCGGTCGGTCCGGTATTTTGTGGAGTGCTGTAATCTTCCTCGTCTTCGTTGTATGACGACGAGGAGGAGGAGGAGGGAGCTACAGATTGCGTCGGCGGTGGTGGCATCGGAGGTCTACTACTCGCGCCTCCGTTCACGATAGTCTGCCCTTGCTGCCTATAAATTCTATTCTCGGCTCTTTGATTGTTGTTGTTGTTAATACCAGAGTATTGTTGCTGCTGATTTGGCGACGGTGGTCTCGGTGGCACGTTGTTGTTACCGTTCACGTTGCGCTGCTGAAACTGTTGTTGTTGTTGATTCGGCGAAGGAGGAGGACCGGGCGGCGGTCTCGACATCGGCGGCGTTCGAGACCCACCATTCGCGTTGGTATTGTTACTATTACTATTGTTGTTCCCATAATACTGCACGTTTGGCGGCTGGCGCGTAGCTCCGTTGTTGCTATTCCTCGAAAACTGTTGTTGTTGTCCCGAAGGAGTTGTTGAATCGGCCGAATTGTCCTTCGCCGCCGCATCCGCCGCCGAGTAATTGTTGTTGTTGTTGTTGTTGTACCCATTACCACTATTATTCAAAGCGTTCGTCACGACTTTCGAAACGCTGTTAGAGTTGATCTTCTTCTCGTCCCACCCTCCAAAAGCAGCGCGTAAAGGGGTGTGCCAAGTGGTTGAAAACAACCTCCCTTTCCGCCCAGCAACACCAACAACACCATCAACAACAGGACAAATGCACCGTCGCATGACGACGAAATGAGGAGAATTGTCCTTCTTCAATTTCCGCGAATTTGAGAGAAAAATCGATCGAGAATGCGAAGAAGACGCGAGGTTTCGATGACTTGTTCGACGAGAGGAGAAGAATTGTTGTTGCTGCTGCTGATGTTGTTGTTGTGATTGTTGTATTCCGATTCTCGACATGCAAAACGAGCGGAAAACGTGAATGCTTGATCGATAAAAATCGTCAGAATTTGTGGCGGGAAAACTGGGAAAAAAGAGACATGATATCTGCGTTTCAGAGAACAACTCTGTCGCTGCACGCGAGAAAATGGACGAGGACGTCATCGAAATCATCGAAAAGGAAAAGTAAAAGAGACCATTTTGTGTCATTCGCGAAAAGGAGGAGTTTTGGGGAGAGAAACGACGACGTAAACGACATCAAAGAAGAAGAAGAGTTCGCCGGGGAAAGAACAACAACGGTTTCAACTCTGCGTCACGCTCTGATGACGACTCTCACGATACTCACGCTTTCTGATACTTTGGACGCAAAAGCGGCGCAAGTGGTCGATTGGCTCACCTCTGGCGCGGAAGCGTCGCCAGAGGAACTGATGCGAATCATGAGGGAAAGTTCAAAACAAGATTGGGATCCGACAGAAGTCGCCCCGAGAGTGAAAGTGGACGAAGGAGATGAAGTTTGGGAGAAAAATGTCAACGCGAACGCGTTCGGAGGCTCTATACGAAAAGAAGATTTAAGCTCGGACGGGTACGACATCGAAGCACCGATTATGAGTTCGGACACGTTCGGGAGATTGGGGAAGTTTGGGGTGATTTTAGTCGGCGCGGATTTCGTGACGGCGTTCGTGATGGGGAAATCCGTCCTGGGCGTGGCGAAAGGCTTGGAGAAAGGCGAAGGTGATGAGAAGAAGGATTGGAAGGAAAACGCGGCGGAAATGGTGATGGATAAGTTGAAAGCGAAAGCGGAGGTGTTGAAGGAACAAGAGGGAAGAGGAGAAGGCGAAGGTGATGAGGAAGAGTCGTGATATGAATGAGAGTAACTCCTAATAAGAAGGGATTCTATGTATTCTTTAATATTAACGTCGCCTGCGAAATTATTAAGTCCATCTATTGCCGCCCCCGCCGCTTCTCTTACCGCCACTACCTCGTCCTCCTCTTCCTCCTCCTCCTCCTCTGCCGCCGCCACTACCACCACCATCACCGCTACCTCCTCTCTCTCTCCCCGCTCTTTTGTCTGGTCTTCGATTACTACTCGTCCCGCCCACGTTCTCAAAACTAAATCCCGGCTTCATCATCGATTTTGAAATGTCCGGCACGAGCGCCTCTCGCGTTTCTAATTGCACGCCTTCGTGCGTCCACACTTTGAAATCGGCGTTTCCGACGCACGCGATGGCTACCCATCCAACGCCAGCGATGGAAATGTCCCGCGTAGATTCTGACCACGAATCGCCGTAGACGGAAACTTTTCTGCTTCCCCACCGACCGAGGCGTAAAGCGCCTTCCTCGCCACCCAACGGAGGGGTCAGTTTCGTCCCGGCGTGTTTCGCGTAAATCTCGTCTGCGTTTTTCGCGCCGTTCGTGGTGTAATGCAAAGGCACGTCGTTGGAACACCAGACGGTTACATAAATAGTTCTTTGTGGCGCGTCGAGTAAATCGATTCTGGAGACGCCGCCGATGTGAATGGTACCTCCGATTTGAATTCTATACGTTCTCGGAATCATGCGTTTTTTGGGTAAGATTATTTTCGCTTCGTCTGCGGTCATTCGCGCGGAGAGTTGGTGCGGCTGAAGCAAACCCGGAGTATCGTAAACATCGGTATCGTTGGGTAAAATGCCTTCGAGTTTTAAGACGCCAATGGTAGTCCCGGGTACGTGCGACGCCAACGGCCCGCCGGTTTTGTCCGTCGGTCCGTCGTACCTGCTCGACAAACGGTTAATCAAACTCGATTTGCCTGCGTTTTGCGCGCCGACGACGTACACGTCTTTCTTTTTGTGCCCACCTCGATTGCGTAAGATGTCTTCCAACTCATCGCTCAAAACTCTTATGCCCATTCCAGCCGTTGCGGAGGCTAACAAAACCTCGCTCGCGCTTTGCATCCCAAACGCTTTCGCGCGACGTCTCACAAACTGCGTCAATCTCGCTCTCGTCGCTTGCGCGGGCATCAAATCCACTTTATTCGCGACTAATACAATCTCAATTGCACCTCTTTCCGCGTGCGGTTCTAACGCATCCACCGCGTCTACGGGGAAGCTCCCATCAAAATCCACTAAATCGACGACGACTAAAACGACGCCTTTTTTCGAATTATTCGGATACCGTTCCATTTGCGTCCCAACCGATCGTTTGAAATCGAACGACGGGAGTAAAATCTCCGCGTTTACATTTTTCGGCCGTCCAGTATTCCTCAAGCTAAAGCACCTCGCGCAGACAATCGCCGGCGGTTTCCGTTTCAATCGATTCATCTTTTTCAGCGCGGCCATTTCCAACTCGTAATCTTCGTCGATTTCTTTTCCATCGTCCTTCTCAAAGAATAACGATTCAAACGCGTCGATGGCTTCTTTACCGTCTTCGTCTTCGTCTTCAATTTCATCGTCCTTCACAAAAGTAACGTCCTCGAAATCAAAATCGTCCTCCGATTCTTCTCCTCCTCCTCCATCGTGAACGCTACTATTCTCCGCCATGATCCGCCTCGCCAGTTCGTCCGGCGACAGTTGACTCCAATCCTCCGGCGTTTTCTTCTTCTTTTTCTCCTTCTTCCCCTCTTTTAGCAGTTTCGTGTACTCTTCCTCGTCCACGTCTTCGCCTTCTGTTTCCTCTTCCAATAACTTGCTCGGTACGACGTAGAAACCCGGTAAATTTTTATCCGCGCGTTGCAAGGCGGTGCCGCAGCCAGGACAGCTGGTCGGTAACTGGACGTTTTTACTCTGCAAAAACAAATTCATTTCATCATCACCACTGCTCGTCGATCCCGCAGATGACGAAGAGGAAGGGAAAGAGGAAAGCGCAGTTCTTCCTCCTCTGCCAGCATTGCGAAGATTAAACGACGGTCTTCTCCTCGAGTGTGATGAAGAAGAAGAATTGGAAACCAATCTTCGTCCAAAATTCGCCGCCGGCGGGGACGGATTTTGACTCAAAGCGAGAAGAAGAAACCGCATCGCTCTTTCGCGCATATATATGTATATAACGTGCGCGTGTGCCTACTTTAAAAGCAGATGAGTAAAGCTTCTTTTTCCCTCTTTTTCTCTCTCTTTATTCCAGCGGAAGCGACGCTTTCTTTTATTCTTCGTGCGGTTTAGATTTGTGGGGTAAGTCTCTCTCTTATTCGTTAGTATTAAAAAAATGTGTGTGTGTGTGCGATAGTTCTTTCCAGTGCTGCTCTGCTCGTGTTCTACTGCCGTTCTTTCATTCCTTCGACGAATGCGGCGTATTCTTCGTCCGTTGGTTCTGGGCACCCTTTTTCGAGCAAGTAGTTTACGCAGTCGGGGTGCTCGTAGTAACGAGTGCAAGCGATGTCTCGCCAGTCGTCAAGAGGCGCTCTCGCCTCTTCGCCTAATAAGTATTTGAGGCAATCGAGGCGGCCATACCTTGCAGCGTTGTACACGCAGTCACTCTTCACCTCATCAGATATCTTTCTTTCTTCGACGAAATATTTCACGATGTCCGTGTAGCCACGACATGTTGCTTGTACTGCCGCTTTTCCCTCCGTATCTCGTGAAGGATTCACTTTGGCGAAAAGAAATCGAAGACAGTCGAGGTGTCCTCCAATCACAGCTTGTTTATACGACTCTTCTTCATCACACGGGCAACCATTCGAGAAGCAGTACTTCACCATCTCGAGATTACCTTTATATGCGGCCTTATTAATCGTCTTTGCATTCCACTCGCACTGTTTCACTTCTCTCGCACACTTGAGGAACTCGAGTTTGTTCGTTTGAGCGACTCCCGTGCAAAACCAGGCTTGATCTAGCACTCTTCCGCTTTTATCTCTCTCTCCCCAGGCCATGTGATTCCACGCCCATTCCAGCGTCGAAATGGATGAACATTCGTAAACAACCACACCTAATTCCGATACGTTTACCCCGGCATACTTAAGCACACCCCAGCTCTGTCTATTCACCTTCTTAAGGAAAAACCGATCCGCCGTATTCAATTTCGGAAGCACATGCGAGACAAACACATCCTTATGATGCAACACCAATCCCGTCCACAACTCCGTCGGTCCAAGCTTTAAACGCTCCACCTCCGCTCTCGCCCGTTCGGCAGCCTCTTCCTTCTCTTTCCTCTTCTTCCTCTTCTGCGCTCCAGATAACTTCTTCCCCATTCTTTATATATGTGTGTATATCGTTCGGGGTCAACAGTAATTACACATGTGTTTTTTAAACTTTTTTTTCTCCCACAAGTGGAATTTGAGGCGTTTTTCACATCGACGTCACATTTTCGAACTAATCCGCTTGACACGCGCACACGCAAACAAATGCACAGCAGAGCAACGGCGAACGCGTTAAAACTCTCCTCTTCTGCGAGACACACCGGGAAAACGTTCGTTTCTTCTTTATTCTCCAGGAGTAAAGCGTCATCAACAACAGCAACAACATCAACGCAGAGAAAACTCATCCGAACTAACGTGGGAACGACGCGAAGGCAAATGCTGATGTCCTCCGCAACCGGGATGATTGTGATGAAAGCATCGTCGTCGCAAGGCAACAACGTCTCCGCGTCCTCGGTAGTAGCGACGGAAACTGATGGAAAGAAAAGTTTGGAACAGTTGAAATCGCTGAAAGCTGGGGATTTACTCGCCAACGGCGCGTTCCGAGTGGAAAAAGTCGAACCGGTGCCGGATTACCAAGTCGTCTCGGTATCTTTGAAACACGTGAAAACGGGCGCGCATTGGCTCCACATCGGAGCAGATGATTCGAACAACGCGTTTAACGTTGGCTTTAAAACGGTACCGATGGATGACACCGGAGTGGCGCATATTTTGGAGCACACGACCTTGTGCGGGTCGAACAAGTACCCGATTCGAGACCCGTTTTTTAACATGTTGCGAAGGTCGCTGTCGACGTTTATGAACGCGATGACGAGCGCGGATTTTACGTGTTATCCGTTCGCGACGATGAACAGAGTTGATTACGATAACTTGTTGAGCGTGTATTTAGACGCAGTTTTCTTCCCAAAACTCGAAGAACAGGACTTTAAACAGGAAGGGCACAGGTTTGAATTCGCCAAGACCGAAGACGCCAGTTCCGGATTGAAGTATAAAGGGGTCGTGTTTAACGAAATGAAAGGCGCGATGGGGTCGCAAAATGCGAGGTTTATGCGAGCGCTCGGAGCGAATTTGTTCCCCACGTCCACGTTTCATTACAATTCCGGCGGTGACCCGACTGCGATTCCAGATCTGACGTACGAACAGTTGAAAGCGTTTCACGCTTTGCACTATCACCCGTCCAACGCTCGGTTTTACACGTACGGCGATTTCCCGTTGGAAGAGACGTTGATAAACGCGGAAACGATGGCGTTGAACCAGTTTGAAGCGATCGACGTGTCCAAATTGGATATCGCGGACGAGAGTAGATACACGTCGCCGGTCGTGGCGGAAGTTTCCGTCCCGAGAGACTCCGTGGTGAACGATCCGAAGAAAACCGCCATAACGTCCACCGCGTGGTTGATGTTGAACAACGTCAAGGACGACGCGAACGCGAAATTGGATAACTTTGCGTTATCGATCGCGTCGGATTTGTTGCTTTCCGGTCCGCAATCGTATTTCCACGAGGCGCTTTTAGAGCCCGGGTACGGGAGCGGCTTAGCGCCGGGCAGCGGCTACGGCAACTCGAGAAGAGAAACCTCCTTCTCGGTTGGCGTGAAAGGCGTAGGGGAAGAGGAGATTCCAATCGTCGAACAAAAGATTCAAGAAACGTTGGAAAGTGTCGCGAAATCCGGGTTTCCGAGAAACCGGGTCGACTCGACGTTGCACCAAATCGAATTAGACGCCGCAGCTGTGAAGCCAAACTTTGGTTTAATGGTTGGCATCGGGACCATGTCCACGTGGGTGCACGACGGCGACGCTTTGAGACCGCTGAGAACACTCTCGCTCGCGAGGCAATTGCAAGAGAAATTGGATTCCGATCCTCAGTATTGGCAAAACTTAATCTCGAAGTACTTTTTGAATAACCAACACAAAGTTATCGTTCGTGCGCGATCGGACGAAAAGTACGACGCCAAATTGGAAGAAGCCGAGAACGCGTTGTTGAAAGAATTAGAATCTAAACTTTCCGAAGACGAAAAGAAGAAAATTGTCGAGGACGGCGTTAAATTGAAAGCCGCGCAAGACGGCGAACAAAACGCCGAGCTGTTGCCGACGTTAAAAGTCGCTGAAGCGGTGGACCGATCGATCAAAAAGTGGGGATCGAAAGAGGAAAAGTTACGATTGAACTCGAACAACATCGACTTGAAGTTACAAGTGGACGAGCAACCGACGAATGGGGTGGTCTACGTCGGCGCCATGTTTGACTGCTCTCAATTACCGGACAGATTGACGCCGTACTTGGACTACTTCGCGGATTACGTGGACCAAATCGGCACATCGAAAGTTGGGTACAAAGACTTCGCGGAGAAAATCAAAGGCGTCAGCGGTGGCGTATCCATCGATGTTCTCAGCAACAATGACACGAACATGCCGTTGAAATGGACCGAGAACGGTGAAGTTGCCATGAACATCGGATCTCACTGTTTAGCGCGTAACGCCGACGCTATGGGCGACATCTTGTTGGACGTCTGCACGGATGCGAAATGGTTCGGCGACGACGAACGATTGAAGTTCTTGATCAAACGTCGATCCGCGCAGTTAGGCGCGTCCGTCGCGCAAAACGGCATGGGGTACGGTAAAGCCGTGTGCGCGTCCAAAATGTCCGCCGCGGGAGAACTCGAAAACCGCACCGGTGGTCTTCCACAGGTCGCATTGGCGCAACGCTTAGCGAAAGCCGAACAAGCAGGCGTGGAAGAAGTCAAAGCCGCGTGCTCTGAAATTCAAAGTTTACTCTTGACGCCAGAAAACGTGAAGAGATGCCGCGTCGCGTCTCAAGCGCAAGACGTGGAAGCTGGCAAAGCGCAGTTGGCGAAATGGTTGTCGGCGTTGCCGTCCACGGGAAGTAAACCTTCTTCCTCGGATGGATCGTCGTTGAACGCGAAATTGGCCGCGTTTACCCCGCAATCCGCGTCGAAAACCTACGTCGCCATCAAAGGTCAAACCAACTACTGCACCGGCGCGATCGAAACCGTCGGGTACGAACATCCGGACGCCCCGGCGCTCTTCCTCCTCTCGCAAGCCATGAGCACGGAATTCCTCCACCGAGAGATTCGCGAGAAAGGCGGCGCTTACGGCGGCGGTTCCTCGTTCGTCCCGTCTGCCGGCATCTTCTACTTTTCCTCCTACCGCGACCCGAACACGCTCGAAACTATCGAAACGTTCCAAAAAGCCTGCGAATGGGCCGCTCAACCAAGCTCAATCACGAAAACCATGGTCGAAGAGGCGCATTTGCGCGCGTTCAAATCCATCGACTCGCCGATCGCCCCAGCCTCTCGCGGCCAATCCTTATACGCGCAGAGAATGACCGACGCCCAACGTCAAAACTTCCGCACGCGTCTGCTCGATTGCACAGCGGAAGACATGACCAGAGTCGCGCAGGAGTACCTCCTGAACAAACCGATGACGGTGTGTATCGTCGGCAGCGAAGACAAAGTCCCCGTCGACGACAAGGCGTACGAGTGCGTCGACGCCGAAGGTTTGCCGTTTCAAAACGCACCCACCGCGTGAGCAGATAAAAATCTATATATATTTTTTAAAAGTTGTAATTACTACAGTAAGCCGTAAGCGTATATATACATCAAGGCAAATCGTTGTGTTGCATAAAACGACAGACACATCTCGTCCGCGCGCAAAAGCGTATACATCTCTCAATACCATACGTTTGAAAATTCTCACAAATTTCATGCAAATTGCCAGTTGAAAAAACGTCAAAAATTCTTTGAAAATTAATATTCTTCCTCGTGTTGATTAAAGAGGAGAAGGAGACGTTCTCTTTGTCTTCTTCGTCTTCTTTAAGAGCGAGCGAGGAAAGAAAAGGATACCTCGAGGAAGGATTTTCGGGAGAGAGAGAGAAACTTTGCTGCGTGTTTTTGTTTTCGAAGAACGACCGCCCGTTTGCGATTTGGGATCGTCTCGGGACGAGGTCAACAGAAATCGAACGCATTTCGGAGGAAAGATATACACACACACACACACACGCGTAAACGAAGCGCGCTTTGGTGTTAGAGTTTGATATCTACTACTAGCAGTACTGCTAATAATGAGCAGCGGTGATGTAGAGAAAGCGAGAGATAAAACGACGCAAACGACGGTGGATGTGGACCCCGAAAATACGTTGGAATCGAGACCGTCGGTCTCGTCGTCTTCGTCGTCTTCGAAGCAGCAAAAAAGGAACAAATCCCTGACGAAATCACCTTCGGTTCTCGAACGAGCGACGTCGATGTTTAAAAAAGAACAGGAAAAACCGATATCGCGGGTATTTTCAATCAGCTGCGACCGAGAGACGAACGCGCCGTTAAAGTTCAAGAGCAACTCGATATCGACGTCGAAGTATAACGTGGTGACGTTTCTTCCCAAAGGTTTATACGAACAGTTTCGGAGAGTCGCGAAC
>Ga0302114_10001140_pt1 | contig 17825 bp, 25 predicted proteins | sample AG5_Surface_MG_FD_203107 | JGI IMG/M metagenome (GOLD analysis project Ga0302114, IMG submission 203107) | Marine microbial communities from Western Arctic Ocean, Canada - AG5_Surface | ecosystem: Environmental > Aquatic > Marine > Oceanic | place: Canada: Western Arctic Ocean | collected...
AGCTGTGTCTCGTCGAGGAGCAGGCGCGTCGTCAAAAACGCCATCTTCGATTCCAAATTTTCGATGCTTAATGAACAAAGCAACTGCGGCCTTGCCAGCATCATCTTTCGAAGCTGTGTCTCGTCGAGGAGCAAGTGCGTCGTCAAAAACGCCATCTTCGATTCCACCGTGTCAATGCTATATGAAAGCAACTGCGGCATTGTCAGCACCATCTTTCGAAGCTGAGTCTCGTCGAGGAGCAGGCGCGTCGTCAAAAACGCCATCTTCGATTCCAACGTGTCGATGCTTGATGCAAGCAACTGCGGCATTGTCAGCACCATCTTTCGAAGCTCGCCCTCATTCAGCTGTAACCTCGTGACGAGAAACTCGACAACGCGCGCAACATTATGCGAGCTCAGCAATTGCGGCATGTTGACAGCCATTCTGCTCAACTCGTCTTCGTTAAGCCCAATTCGCTCGAGCTCCTTCATTCCAGCACCATTCATAACATCGGACTGACGATAAAACAGCATGTTGTTGGGTGCCCGGTGATGCATCTTGGCAACGTCTTCGTTTGAGAGATGTAATTTTGCCCGCCATTCAGGCGAAACGTCGTCGAGACGAACCGAAAAGTGAGTAGTGAATGAATTTGGAATGTACGATGATGTTGTGGTATGAATATAGCCCTTGCACACAATGCACAACCATGCCATACAGCACACCCACTTTAATTGGAGCATCTTTTATAAAAAGATTTCTTATTTCTTAAATCAGTTTTGTGACAGACGTTTCTGCAGACGTTCAGCGAGGCTCAGACTACCCTCTTGACAACATCAAATACGAAAGCATATATTGGACAAAATGGACCAATTGGCTTTCTCGGCCATAAAACCAATACTCACATTCTGCTTCCCGGATGCAAATCTACCTTACACCATCGTTTCCTCAACGGTTGCTCTCCTGTCATTTCCTTCCCCCTCCTCCCTCCTCTCAACTACAAAGAATGACCTTCACTCCACGTTTTACACAATAGATGAATCGCGAGGCTCCCCCCAACCTCTTGCTTCCTTCACTTCTGACCTTCACTCTCTCCAAAACTTTCTCAACCTTCCCCCCAATCTTGATCCCAGTTCCTTTCCCAATCCCAAGCTAGTATCTTACTCAATAGCGATATCACTCATCCTAACCTCCTTCTCTCAGTTGAAGTCAAGGTCAAATGTAGCAGCTGACACTAACATCCAAGACGAAGTCTTCGCCCTCCTTCTGGACATCAACCACCAATTTTGTAGACTGCTGATGTCACCCCCGCACCCCCCGAATCTCCCCAACCCCCTTGCCCCCCCCCTCTTTTTCCTCGCAATGCTCCAATCGTTAACCCTCCAATCCCAAAACCAATCCCAAAACCAATCCCAAAACCAATCCCAAAACGCAATCTCTTCCACGGCCCAACCGATGTCCCTCCTCCTGACCAGCTCCCCAAATGCCACCCTATCTGTAACGAAATTCTTTGTCAATAAGCCCGCAATATTGTACACGATAAAAACGATCATTGCCAGCCAGCTCGAAATAAATATTGAAAGTGCCACAATTCGTCACCTTAAATTGACGATAGATTCCCTCTCCCTTCAAAATCCCATCTCACGCCCCATTCCCATTCCCACAACCACAACCACAACCCCCCTCCCCCAACTTGAAAACGTGGACTGGCCCTCATTGACAATTTCTTCCCTCACCACCTCCCTCACCTCCCTCGCCACCCCAACCTTCACGCCCTCCCACAGCAATCTCCTCTCCTCCCTGGTCTCCTCCTCCCGCCTCTCCGAGCAGTGGCACTACTCCCCCGAGGCGCGCCATGCTTTGCTCGAAGCGATAATGAATTTGTGCGTGGCCGTCCAAACCATTCCAGCTAGTCCGATTTCAATGATTTCTGGGGACTCAACTTCGACTAAATACTACTTCGAGGGGCTTAGAGGCTTCGTCCTGAATATTGTTGCCCCGTACTGCTATTCTCATATCTTCAACAAAACCTGCGACCAATTTCTCAAATTGGTCCTACCGCTAGTTTGGGATTTGAAGCAGGACAGGTGAGCGAGCGAAGCAAGTTGAAGTTTTTTAGGTGTGGAATTACCTTGATTTGTGTCTGGGGATTCTCCGCTGCGCTCGGCTTTTCCGCTGCGCTCGGCTTGATGGACTGTGGTCGTCGCAACGGACGCAGCTCGCTCGCGGCACAGACGGCTACATCCACTACTGAACTAACCGCCTCGATTCATTTGGCTCGCTCGCCTCCCCCCTGCTCCATTAAAAATGCGCACAATCTCGCTTCGCTCGGCGCAGCCTTGTGGACGAGGAAACGTCGGAACAAAAGCACGGTGGGTGGAACGGCCTTAAAAATACGGCGATTCACCCCACCCCAGACGACTCGTTCCTTCACCAACTCCAGAGAAATTTCGTCAACCCTCCGTCCGGAGTGACGCACTCCTCCTCCTCGCCCTCGTCGTTCTTGCCCCTGACTCTCCTCGCCTGCCTGGAAGGTCTCCTTCGGAATTGGTTCAAGAACATGCGTGATGCGGCATTTGAAAACACCAACACCAACAAGGCAATGATTGTCAAGCAAATGAGGGATAGCGTGTTTCAGTTGGTCCAATTCGTCGATTCGATGGTGCTGCAGGGGATGTTGAGTAGCAGGTGAGTCTCACTCAGTCTCAGTCTCAGTCTCCGACCCGCAATAGTAGTATTACGATCGAAGCGAGCTGTATTTTGTATTGTCAGTTCAACTAACATCACTCTCCGCTCGGCGCGCCAGTGTATGCTCTTCTTCCCAAGCGAAAGACACCGATTCTATTGGGGGGGGAGGCGGCAACATTCTCCTTCTCAACGGCGTCCTCAACTTCTACTCAACATTGGTCGAGTGCTCCACCCAGTGGTACACTGAGACTTTATCCTCCACCACCCAGCCATTAAATGCCGGCTGGTTCCTCCTCCCAGTCCCCCCCCCGTCCCCTGGGGTGGTGTACTCCTGCCTCGTCGGCGCATCCTCAACCACCTTCTCGGTTGACGCAATCTGCCGCCTCCTCCTCACTTACCGACCGGTCTTCGCCCTGTCCCAAAAGTTCCAGCAGCACCTTGAGCAGCAAACCAGTCAATTGCAAATGCACGACGAGCAGATGCTGAAGGAGGTCGTGATGCAGCTGCAGGTGAGTGAGCGGTATACACTAGTTGTGATCGCTCGCCGCTCCTAACCCACTGCGCGCTCGACGCAGAACAATCTGACCATGTACAACGAGTTCGTCAAGGACTTCGTGACAATTCTTTGGGGGGGAGGAGATCCGCTGGGCATCCAGGGAGAGGCGAGCCCCTCGTTCTTGTACGCGACGTTGCCGCCGGCTGTTAGGAGTGAGTTGCTGCTGGTCAATGAAGGGAGGAAGGCTGGAAATGATGAAATTGGTAATGGAAACACTAACTGGGTGAGCTTGGGGAAACGGCTGAGTATCGTGTATGGGGCTCATTGGGTGGCGTTTGCGGTAGATTTTCTCAGGCTGAGGAAAGAGAAGAAAGAGGGGGAAGGGGGGGAGAACACAACACACACACTTGCGTATCTTGAGTCGAACGAGAAGCTCAAGTACCTGGACTACCTAGAATACGAACGGAATTTCGCCGGGTTGGGCGGGTTCCTTGAGTGCTTTTCGGGCCGAGTGAAACAGTGGCGAGAGAAAAAGAAGGGGAAGGGTGTGGATGGATAAGTAGAACCAGACAAAAAAAAAATTATTTTCCTCGTCGTTGCTCTGTAAATAAATCTATGTTTGACCCTCAATAAAATATTGTCTTAGCAGCACCCTCGCCTCCTCCAATATCCCCTTCAAGAGTCCTCCTCCCCCACCGATTCTAAATCCTCCACCACCGCCCCCACTTCGAACCAGGCCCCCTTAACGAAAAAACGCTTGGTCAAAATCGCTATTGTCGTTCTCCCTCGCCCTCCGTCTCATTTCCCTTTCCTCCATCATCTGCCTCCTCTGCTGCTGACTAATCAGCTCGTCCCTCTTCATCCTAGCAATTTCGTTCTTCTCCATCTGGTTCTTTACCATTGTACTCTGCAAAAAGTAAAACGAATCTGCGCCGAGCGAAGCGAAGTGCATTTTTAATGAAACACGAGCAAATCGAGCGAAACGAGCGAACCAAACGATTTGAGTGGATTAGTTTAGTAGTGGGTGTAGCCATTATGTCTGCAGCCATTTCGCGAGATCCATCGCGAGGTTGCTCGTCTTCCTTAGCTCACCTTTTCGATTCTGCATTTTGTAGGCTGTTTTCATCCTCCTATTTCGCTCGTTCTCGTCCCCGCCCACGTATTCAAGAACCTTGGAGTTCTGCATCGCGATGTGCTCTTGGATTTTTGTGGGGTCTGTTCCGACGATTCCTGCGCCGAGCCAAGCGAAAATGAGAATGCGAATGCGAATGCGAATGCGAATACAAATACATGGAGCTCAGTAGTGTGAAGCCTAGAAGTGTGTTGCGTTGTGGTTCGCTTCGCTTACGCTTACGGCTCGCTTCGCTTACGGGTGTGGCTCGCGGCTCACCTTGAATTACGCGAACGTACTCGGAATTTGGAATCCCACCAAAGGAACTCGAGTTGTCCTCGATCGCAATCATCACGACGATTGAGAAAACAATCAATACGATTATCATCCACAGCACATGTATTTTCCAGCTGATGTCGACTTCTTTCCACCTCACCATGCAAGCCTGGGAAACTAGCAAACCAATTGATCCGGTGATGAAGGAGCCTACAATCTGGTAAATGAATCGGGAGCAGGAGTAAACTCGGGTGAGCCCGATAATGAACGTTAGAATGAATAGCAGGAATGATACCATCTTATCAATCCCTGAACAATTCAACGCAATGCACCCATTCAGCACAATGCTCATATGCGTCTCCGTACTCGGAAACCCGTAGCTCTGCAAATTGAGTGGGATAGGTAAGTTTTTGTGAATCCGTCTGCAGCCATTTTGCGCGCTCGCTCACCTGCCTTCCCCGATTCGCCAGTGCCCTGAGCCTAGTATCAACCTCGAAGGGCCTCTTCGCCCCAATTATAAACCTAAACACGCTCACGACAAGTAGGTTCAGCGAACAGCTCCACAACAACGTGACCCAAGATTCGATGCTGAAGAGCGCGAACCCAAAGATGACCCACTGGACGAGATTGATGTCCTGGAAGGGGTTTGAAGACGTGATGTTGTCCAGGAAGTTCTTGTAAGGGGCGTTGGTGGGGTGAGCAAGAAACCGGAGGAGTAGGTGTATGTGGTTCAAATCTTTGTTTATGATGTTTTGCCAAAAAGAGTTGTCATCGAGTTGTTGTGTTTTAGGTTGTTTGGGTTGGGATTGGGGTTGGGATTGGGATTGGGATTGGGATTGGGATTGGGATTGGGATTGGGATTGGGATTGGGATTGGGATTGGGATTGGGGTGGAATGCTGGGAAATCTATTGCTCGTATTCATGTTTATGCACTGGTGCCCAAAATTGCGCAGAGTTCTTGAGTACTTGAATGAGTACTTGAATGTGATGTTATGTTATGTTAATTCGAAAAGGATTTTTAAATTTTGAAAATTTCTTGAAATTTCCATTTGCAATGATCCGTGTTTCACGATGATCATCAAGCTTCTGGTTATCATTGTATCCCTCAATCTTGCAAACTCATGATCCGTGGTTTCACGATGATCATCAAGCTTCTGGTTATCATCATTGTATCCCTCAATCTTGCAAACTCAAGTGAGGAAAAACAATTTTCCATCTCAACTCTGGATGAGCTTAAATCTTTAGTTGCTGCTGGGGAGGGCTCAAACCTTGATTCGTTTATAGATCGAAATGCGACTGTTTGGGTGCAGCCATCGAAATACAGCTACAACTGCTCTAGACTTCCAAGTGATAGATGTGTTTCTGATTACTTGATGCTGTACTTCTTTGACTTTATCGGCCACATTAGGGGAAACGAATCCAATGCGGAAGTTGTTGTAATCGACGGTCTACACACCCGAAAAGCCATATATTTTGCCGGCACAGGGGAAGCGGAAGGAATGTTCAGCAATTTAGTTTTGGCAAATGGATTGGCTGTTGCTGGATCACTTTTGTCTGTTCAGAACGCAAATTCGGTGACGCTAGTTCTGTGTATTTTCTTGTCGAGCATAGCGGTTGGATCGAATGGAGGGATCGGTGGCGGAGCGGTGTGGGTGAGCAGCAAAGGAGCTAACAGTGTTATTATGTGGGGCTGTGCGTTCAGCAATTTGGAGCACGAAGTCCTCGATATCCACTCCCAACAAAGCCAACTGCCAGTCATGGTAAACGCGTGCGGCGCGAACATGACGAGCATTAGCGGTGATCTGCTAAGAACGAGGGGTTTTATTGAAACGGGCGAAGCAGAAGAAGCTCGGTCGTATTGTTGTCAGAAGGATGGTGAGGGGGCGAGTGGTGCATTCTTAGACTTTTGTTTGGACGTCATTAATAAAAACACGAGCAAAGTGGATGTGTGGCTTGATTCAGGAGGTGGGAGGGTCCAACCTGGAATGAGGTTTGTTCTTTTCGTGTTGATGATTTGGGGTGTACTATAAAAAATAGATTGTCATTTTGAAAACTCTATACTACCCGCCAATGTTACTGCCACAACACTCTCGCATCACACTCTACTCACTCTGCACTCGCTTTCGCTCTCGCTCTCGCTCTCTTCCAAAAAATTGTCTTGCGAGCCCACCAACTGCGGGCCCACCCGCAGCATACACAGGCGCAATCCAGGCCGGAAATAGTCCGAACGTATCTACATCGAGGTACGCGTATGACGATCCATCAGGCAAATAAGTCATTAAAATGCACTCCACACCTGGACCAAACACTGCCAGCATGGATGCGACAATCAAACCAGTTAACGACGCATCAAAGACGGTAACTTGGGCCACGGCGAGTGCAGATAGCACTTCAAAAATGGTCGAGTGGGCGAGGTGCATTGCAGACAGCAAGCCGCTGATGTAGTAAAGGCTCACGAAGGTCGAGATCGACAGCACAGTTCTTGGCCAAGTGCGGAAACTGCTTTCATCCTTCGAACCCAACCCAATCGAATCAAATCCCCAATAAAGCACACCTATTCCCACTCCTGCTACCGCAAACAAAGGAGGTACCCACCCCGTTGTGACCACCTCTCCTCCAAATAATGTGATTGGGTTGTCATACAGGAGGACTCCAAAGCGAGAGTGGTATGAGTCAAGGCACGGACCAAGCAGTGCAGAAGAGGTAGCAATTGAAAAGAAAGGTCGGAGGGGTGGTAGTTTCATTCAGTCAGTGGTGTTTCAGAAGCGAATGACCCGGCACTTCAGCCGAACCTTCTAGATAAGGTGGTATTGTCGATAAATAAATTCTTCAAAACCTCAAACTTTATTAAAATAGAACCCTCACACACTCTATTTGTTTCCGGTTCCCTTATGCCACTTGTCACGATCACCGGTCCCGGTTCTTGTGGAAAATCCACCCTCGCCTCCCTCATCCATTCACATGCTCTCACTCTACTCCCATCAACATTTCTCAAAGTCATTACAATAACAGATTTCAGCACCACGATCAACACCTCCCCCGCTTCCCAAGACTCTTCCACTCACACCTCAATCGCCAGTCTCTACAGCTCTCCGTTGAGCGAAAAGCAGACTCGTGGCCGGCTGAAGGACTTGGTGGAAAGGTATTTGTCCAAAACCTCCCTGGTGATTGTTGACTCCTGCAATTACATCAAGGGGTTTCGGTACGAGCTGTACTGCGTTGCGAGGGCTCTAGAAACCCGTTCTTGTGTTGTTTGGGTAGATGGGGATGAGAAGATTTGCGAATCTTGGGACAGCGAGAGGTCGTATTCAGATGGTTTGCTGAATGAAATTAGATTTCGCTTTGAGGAGCCCAGGGGCAAGGATCGTTGGGACAGGCCTTTGTTTTACGTAGACATGACTGAGGGTGTGGAAGCCGCCGCTGCTATCACCGCCACAACCACAACCACCGCCACAACCACCGCCACTACCACCTCCACTACCACCGCTACCAAAACTTGCACTTCGTTCACCCCGACCCAATCCTCCAACACCCTAATATTAACCGACTCTAGAAATTCAACTGATCGACACAAGAATATCCCCCAGAGCTTATGGGACGAAGACACGAAAACGATTGCTCCGAGTGTGCTTCGCGAAGAGAGTGAGGAGGTTGACGACGACGATCAAACAGTTCAAACAGTATCGACCACACTGAGTGCTGCGTGTGGTTTGAGGAGGACTGGGAAGACTAATGTGGTGAGGAACACAACCTCATTTCGCGCGGTGAACACTGTGAAGGAGGACGAGGATGGTTCTGTCATGATGGAAAAAATAGATCTCAATACGATGCACCCTCCTGCTCCTCCTCCTCCTCCTCCACAACAACAACAACAACAACAACAACAACAACACGGCGCTACAGAAAAAGAAAACGCCCAAAAAACAAACAATCTCTCGATCCTTTCATCCTCAAATCCCCCAGCCCAAGCAATAATCTCCCACTTGCTGGGCACTCGTTCCTTGAAAGAGTCGACCGCAACCAGGGTTGAAGAACCCGCCGAGAGCGACGTTTTACACAACGTTGACGCCATCGCGCTCGGAGTTTGCAACGAGCTGGTGAAACTGCAGAAGAACTGCTGGGGGGTTGGGGGAGGGTGCGTGAAGTTGCAGGTGGAAGGGGCCAGTGGGATGGTTGTGTTTGCGAGGGAGGTGCGGATACAAGAATTGAGACGCTTGCAGCGGCAATTTGTGAAGGGGGTGGCGAGGAATGGAATTGGGGGGGGGGGCAAGGGGGGGGGTAACAAGACAAGCATCATTGATATGTTTTTGCAGTACCTGGTTATTGCGATCTCGTGATTACTGATTTGATAGATTAGGATTAGATAAGGTGGTTAGGAAAGGAATTTTGATTCTCTACAGAAACAGATTTCTAATTTAAGTTTAGGCTGTAGCTGCAGCTGTAGCTGTAGCATCAACAGCACCCACATCAACAACCTCACCCCCACTCGGACCTGCCTTTGTGTGCCTCTCAAATCGAACTATTGCTTTTTTCCACCGAGACTCCTTGATGATCTTTCGGGTCGTGGGACCATTCGCCTCGACCCGTCGTTTTGCCATGAAGTTCATTGTGTTGACCTTCGTGACCGGGAGATCATAGATCTTCGTGAGGTACTCCTTCACCTCATGCTTGGTCATTTCGGGCCGTACTCTGAATATAGCTTTTGGGGGCATGTTCACCGAGCCAGAGTAGGACGACATTAGTGTTATAGGCATGTTGGGGAAGAGTTGTCGTTTTTGAAACGTTGTCTTTGCATGGGGGGCACTTCTGATAACCCTCTTCAAATGTGGAGCGAATTTTGGGACTGTACGCCGGAGCATGTGAAATTTTTGGCTGGAAGGAGTGGAGAATCTGAGCAAAACCCAGGTGCCACAAATTGAAAGCAAAACCATTTTTTCTTTTTTTAACCCAGGTACATCTAATTTATCACAGGAATGGCCCCAACCAAGAAGAGATCGCCCACCAAGGTCAAAAGTCAAAAGCAACCAACTAAAGGTAAGCACTACACCCCCAACTTCTCCCCGAGCCAACTCAAAAATCCCAACTCCTAACACAACTTTCAAAATTATTTCACTTATACCAGTTGTAGAAGATGACATTGACATGTTCACGGAGCCCACGAAGGTTGTAGTGCGTCCTGAGTCTCAGCTCCAGTTAACTGATGCTGAGCTCAAGGAGGAAATCACCCGTGTGCTTACAGGTGATGATCCCAACATCCCCAAGAATATTTCCAAGTACAATTTCAAGGACCGGTGCTACAAGCCTGATCCTCCCGGCCAGTCCGAGCACATGGCTGTCCAGTTTAGCATAAACGGTTGCTCTCTTCACGAGGAGTCTGGCGAGCACAAGGCTCAGGAGCAGTACCTTGCCAAGAAGGCTGAGGATGCTGCTGACGAGAGGATGGCCATGGAGCAGGATATGAAGGACAACGGCGAGGATCCGAATAGTGTCAAGGATGATGCTGCTGATGAGGGGGGTGGAAAGAACCAGTTCAACTACAGTGACCGTGCTGCCCAGGTGAGTTAACACCCTTTTTTCTGACTGCTCCCTCTTAACCAAACCAAAAACCAACACCCCCACCCACCCACGTACCACCCACAGACCTTTAACAACCCGCTTCGCGAACGCGGCGTCTCCACCGAGCCCCCCCCCGTGACCCAGTTCTCCCACACCCTCACCCAGTGGGAAATCTACGACCACTACATGGCGGACTGGGCCAACCAGCAGATGCAGAAGAAGATGGTTGAGCAGGCCGACAAGGGCAAGAAGACCGGTGGCTACGACTCGTACGAGGAGCCCGCCTCTGCCAAGGCTACGGCGCGAAACAAGGAGGAGGACACCGTCCACTCCCAGAAGATGGAGAACGCGCTGAAGATCCTCGAACGTTTGGTGAACCAGAATGCCGAGGACGAGATCTTCCAGGACTTCAAGTTCTGGGAGGACGCGTCCGATCAGTTCCGCGAGGGTGAGGGCTCCTTGCTGCCCCTGTGGAGGTTCTCTACGGATAGGACTAAGCGCAAGCAGGTGAGGCATAAAATATAATTAACATCGTATTTGTTTTTAACTAACTCGCTTCGCTCGTCGCTCGTCGCTCGTCGCTCGTCGCTTGCAGGTCACAGCACTCTGCTGGAACCCCCAGTACCCCGATCTCTTCGCGGTGGGCTACGGCTCCTACGACTTCATGCGCCAGGGCAGCGGGATGATTTGCTGCTACTCGCTGAAGAACACCTCGTACCCCGAGTTCATCTTCTCCACCGAGAGCGGCGTCATGTGCCTGGACTTCCACCCCCAGCACCCTTCGCTCCTGGCCGTTGGCTGCTACGACGGAACCGTCATGGTCTACGACGTCAGGAACAAGGGAATGAGGCCCATCTACTCCTCCTCTATCAAGACTGGAAAGCACACCGACCCCGTGTGGCAGGTTTTCTGGCAGGCCGAGGACTTGGCCAAGGAGCTCAACTTCTTCTCGATCTCGTCCGACGGCCGTGTTGCCAACTGGATCATGAGCAAGGTGAGCGCTACAACATAACAAAATGACAACATGACAAACATAATGGCTACACTACATCCACTACTAAACTAACATTTTTACATTATAAACATTTATAACTCAACATTCCAGAACGAACTCAAGATGGAGCCCATCATGCAGCTCAAGCTCGTCAGCTCTGTCAAGGACGACCCCGAGGAGACGTCCCTTTCCGGGCTCGCCGGGGGCTGCTGCTTCGACTTCAACACCTTCCAGGAGCACTTGTTCGTGGTCGGCACGGAGGAGGGAAACATCCACAAGTGCAGCAAGGCCTACTCTGGCCAGTACCTGGAGACTTACGAGGGGCACCACATGGCAGTCTACACCATCAAGTGGAACCCGTTCCACGAGCGAGTTTTCATTTCGTGCTCTGCCGACTGGACCGTCAAGGTGAGTCTCACTCAGTCTCCGCTAATTTTGAAGAAGACGAGCATACACGCGATGAATCCCGCGAAATGGCTATGGACAGCTACAAATCCACTACTGAACTAACATTATTCCACTCAATTCGTTTGGCTCGCTTCGCTCGGTGCAGCTCTGGGACCACAACCACAACTACCCAATCATGAGCTTCGACCTCGGAAACGCCGTGGGAGACGTCTGCTGGTCCCCCTACTCGTCCACAGTTTTTGCCGCTGTCACCAGCGACGGAAAGGTCCACGTCTTCGACTTGGCGGAGAACAAGCACGAGCCGCTGTGCGAGCAGAAGGTGGTCAAGAGGGCCAAGTTGACCCACGTCTGCTTCAACGAGAGGGACTACATGATCATCGTTGGGGACGACAGGGGCGGCGTCAACAGTCTCAAGCTGAGCCCCAACTTGAGGAAGCTCCACATGCCCTTAAACGAGGAGGGAGAGGTCGGGGAGGGTGTTGATGTTGCCGAGGTGCAGAAGGCCAAGATGGAGAAGCTGCTCAGCAGCAGTGACAGCAAACCGCCCGGCACGTAAAGTTTTGCATGGAGTTGGTGTGGATAAAGGAAGAGAAGGGGGGGTAAATAGAGGGGGGGGTAAATTACGATAGGAAGGATGCTGCAAAGTCGAGAGGTGTTAAGCCCGAGTGATTAAATTTGCTTGTGAGATAGACCAGTGTTTGAGAATTGAGTATTTGTGGGGAATATAAAAATGTAACGTTTGAAAACTACGTTCACAATCCTAGTCCAAACCTTAATAGCATCCGACCGCTTTCCGTGATGTCATCAATATCTTCTTCATTGTCAAAAACGAATTTGCTCTCGTTTTCCAAAACGCCACCTCGGCTAATTGTTGGGGACAGCTGCATGAATTCCACCCCCGAACCTCCATTCTTCTGAAATTCGCTAAACGGTATCCTCCTCTCGCTCTTTTTTAGTTCTTCCAATCTCTGTGCTTCCTCCTCCGCCACCAGCCTTTTCTTGTTGGCAAGCTTCTCGGCTAGGATTGCTCGATCCATGAAGCTTCCCTTGCGGAAAAGCACTTTGTTGTTGTTCGTTAGCGTTTGCAGTTTTTCAATCTTCTTAATTTGGGTGTCGTCCGTGATACATGGCCATGACTCGTCGGGAAATTCCTCCTCCTCCTGAAGTACAAATTCTGGGGGTGTCTCGTCGCTGTCGGATCCTTCTTCCTCTTCCCGGCTACTGTACAAATCCCTTACTTCACAAATTACAGCGCCCAGCGCGCCGAATCCGGCAAACTTTGCTCCTCCTCCCTCTTCAAAGAAATTGCACGAAATTTTTGTAGAGTAGAGCGCCCTCAAACCCAATATGGCAATTTTTTTGTTGGTCTTGTGTGTATGGAAAGGGCCAATCTTGACCATAGAAACTTCGCCACGATTAAATCTACCGCATTTCCCCTTGATCTTTCCCCCGTTAGCTCTGCTGCGAACAGGGCCGAGTTTGCGTAAATTCGTATTGAACCCAATGGAGCAAAACAAACTTCGTGGGAGATGATAAGCACCCTCAATACTTGTAAGGAACTCTGATTCGTTCAAGTCATAGGTCACAGTAATATTGCTCTCGCCTCCGGTAACGTAGCAAGTTGCGCCAAGAAAGTCAGGTATCGAGGGCGAGTAGGTGTAGGTGTTTTGAATTCCTGCTCTGGAAACGATGAGATATGTGAAAGATAGTTTCAGAACGTAAAGTTGGCCTACAGATACAGATATTTGAGAAATTCGGAAAGAGCTTACGTCTTCGTTCCCAAAAGGTGATGTTGGTGAAGCTTGACGCCCCTCTAGAAAATCAATGACTTGCGGGGGTAAGAGCCAACGAGGTTCCCAACAACTTTTGTTGAGATCTTTTGGGATTGTCATTCGTGGCTTGAGTTCAGCAACTTGGAAAGAGTTCTCGTCAAAAGACTTGGGTGTGAAGCGAACTCGGCTTGAGGTGCTTTTTTTCTTCAGCTTGGCAAATAGGGACGCCATAAGGATGTTTGTTAGAAGTGGGGTAGATGGCTAAAAGATACGCGGACTCGCGATAACCAGAGATAAAAAATGATCTGGTGTTTTGCTACAGGTTTCAACAAGGTGTTTAATGATTGTGTGATTACAAATTTTGAATACAAATTTTGAATATTTATGTATATTGAGCCGAATATGTTCAATCTCCTCTTCCTTGGCACCGTCTACTTGCAATTAGCCAACTCCAACGCCAACAAAATCCACTGCAAATCCATAGAAGTAAGCAACTCCCTTCACCTTGCTTGCTCATCAAATAGTTGCATTTCAGAGATACTCCACGCAACCTTTGGTTACCACACAGTAACAGTCACAATCGATCCGTCGAGTTGCACCAGCGAGCCCCAACCACCACCACCCGAACATTGTACTTCCCCAAACACATTGAATGTAGTCCAATCTCTCTGCTTCAACCGAACTTCCTGCGATATTTACGCTCACGACATTGTGTTCGGGGGTGGTATCGAGTCATTCAAATGCCATCATCAATCTTCTTCTTCAAAATCTCTACGTGTCACCTTCTCGTGCGCTCCCTGTCCCTCTTCATCCACATCCACATCCACATCCACGTCCACAATTGGACTCGGAACAGACTATACAACTGACACTTTCAATCTCTTCTGCGAAGACGAGTCAATCCACGTGACGAACTGGTCTCCTCCGGAGATCTTGACTTGCGAGCAGTTCCTCTCCAAAACCGACTTCACCTGCTTGGATTATTTTTGTCCAACATGTGTTGGAAAAAATCTTTGCGATCGAACCTGCGGTTACTGTGCATCTTCATGCAACAGCGTGATGCCTCCACCGCCGCCCGATCTCAGCCTAGATGAAACTGATTGCCGGGAGAAAGGTGGGATTCTTGACTGCGAGAACAAGTGCTTGTTAAAGGTTCACTGCGAATTCAAGCCTTTGCTTTATTCGGAGTGTCAAGATTGGATAGCGAACGGTTCGTGCGATGATGGAAAAGGTTACGTGACGGATGCCGGCATCAAGCCAAATTTTAATTGCGCCAAGTTCAATTTCGATGGCAATGATTGTGAAAGCTCTGGCTCAAGCTCAAGCTCAAGCTCCAGTACTAGCTCAAGCTCAAGCTATTGTCGAAACTTGCCTTTCTCGAAGGCTGGCGGCGATTTGCTGACATGCAGCGAGGTTCTGGGAAGTGGCAGAATGACCTGTACCGAAGACTTCTGCGACACCTGTGAGTTTGCAGGAGCTTGCGATTTGAGCTGCGAAATGGAATGCAATCGTTATTCAGATTTAGATTCAGATTCAGATTCCCACCCCATTGTCAATCTCAACGCCAATTCACACTGGTGCATTCTCCTGACGTCAGCCATAACACCGTCCCAATCAATGTCAAACACAAAACGGTGGTCCCCAAACTTGCGTCGTCGAGAATACGAGCGTTCGATAAATCTCTGGGTTCAGGAATTTGACGCTTACTCCACGAAATACCCGGCAGGCCCCCTCCCGTCGATTGTCATGGTGGAGAGTTCGGGGGCGAGCCTTTCGAGCTTTCGAAAGCTCGTTCCAAAGAGGTGGGAGAGCAAGTTCGAGTTCGTGTCCTTCCACAACAATCACTCGGCGCCGACCTTGGGGAAGGGATTTGCTGAGTTTGAGTCGATGAAGTACGCCGTTGAGAACAGCAAAATAATGAGTTCGGGTGACACGGGGGGGTGTTCGCACGTGGTGAAAATTACCGGGAGGTACTGCGTCAAGGACATGATCGGCATCCTGTCCACTTTCAAAGAGGATGTGGATTTGGTGCTGCAGAGCAGGTGAGTGAGCTGCTGTGATGATTTTGTCGTGTGTGTAAAAAATTTCCCCCTAACGCAACCTAACCCAACCCGCAGCCCCCCCAAGTGGCAGATAAGGGACGGTATCGTTCGCAGCGAAGTAGTTGGGTTCAAAAAGCCTCTGTTGGACTTCTTGTTCGATGAGCAGGACGAGAGTGTGGGTTTGCCTATGGAGTATGTGTTGCGGTTCAAGGGAACGGCGTTGTACAATAACAAAGACTCAGTATCGTTCTTTCCAATTTTGGAGTTAGCCGGTGGAAGTAGCAATGTTAGAGATGCGGGGGGGAGACAGGTAGATAATTTATGACTTATTTATGACCTTCCAAAATATATTTTTTTAACAAATATTTACAATAGTCTCTCTGCCTCGTCTCATTTATAGCTCACATTCTCATTCTCTACGCGGCTGGTTCTTCGCCCTCGCCTTCCTCCTCTGCCTTCTTCCTGGCTTCTTCCTCTTCGGCCAGCACCCTGAGCCGCTCCACCTCGGCAGCCTTTTCATCTTCAATCCGTTGAAGTTCTGCCTCTTGGGCGGCAATGGCACTGGCCCTGACCTTTTTGGCCTCTTCCAGACTCGCCGCGATGATATCATCGGCGGCTGCGTATGCCACAGCAACTGAGCTGAGGTTGTCTGAAACCGCAGTCATGAGCCATGGAAGGAATGTTTCCGAGACCTGTGTTGGATTTGTGTAGTTAGGTTTTGTTGGGTTTGGGTTTGGTTAGGGTTTGGATGATGGGTGTTGTTGTTGTTGAGAAAGTGTTAGTGGTTGTTGTTGTTGTTGTTGTTGTTGATGGTGTTGTACTGCTGCTTCCCATTCACTCACCTCCTTCCTCACAGGATCGTAAAAATGGCCAGTCCCTTCCAACTCCTCAAACACATTGGCGTGCAAATCGCTCAAAAAGCCTTTGGCAAAGCTCCTCGCCGCAACCTTCTCCCGCAACTCCTCCTGGGCCTCCTTGAACTCCCTCTCCTGCTTCTTCCTCCTCTGCTTCTCTGCGAACTTCCTCTTGGCCTCGAACTCGAGCCTCTGCACCTCGCTCAGCTCCGCATTCCTCATTTTTTCGAACTTCTCCTGCTGCTTCCTAATGGCAGCGAGCTCCTCCTCCTCCATCAGCTCCAACATAGCAACCTCCAGGGTCTTGCCGACCAGCACGTCTAATATGGGGGTGACCTCCAGGTCGAAGTCGAAGAGGTCCCCCGCCTCAATCTGGGTCTCGGCGTCGTTGCCGTTCTTGGCAGGGACGAACAGCGGGCTGGGAGGCCTGTCCAAAAAGGCCTCCGTCTGAGTCTCCACCGCGTGCTCGACGGGCCTGTCTGTCAGCTCCTCCAGGAAGGTCTCCGTCTGAATGTCCATGTGGGCCCTCCCAGCAACTGGGGGGGGGGTCCCGGGAGGGGTCTGGTTGTTCATCCTTTTGTTCTCGATCCGGGCCTGCCGGGCCTGATCGTTCCTCTGGAACACCTGCTGCTGCCTCTCCTGCTCCTGCGTCACCACCTGGGCAGCGTAGGTGTTTCCCCTCACCACTCGGCTGTCAAACATGATGTTGTTGCCGGCCATGGGGAAGTTCTCCTCGTCTTCCCTGTACTTGGCTGCTGCGGCGTTTCGTTTTAGGGGCACGGATTGGGGGGGTTGGGCGAAGTCATAAGACCCTGTTTGAGCCATTGTTTAAGTTTTGGGTTTGTGTTGGATTTGGTATGTATGGTATGTGACAACTATCTTTTTAATTAAAAGTGAAGATGGAGTTGGGGCGAACTGGTATTGGTGGGAGGTAAAAGGGGGGAGAGAGGGTGAATTGAGGGTATTTATTATTTGGGGTTCAGTGAAATGAGTGATAAGTTCTGTTGTTTGTGAACAGTGTACTACGTTGGTTGTAGAAAAAAGTGTGTTCGTTACTCGTTGGGCTGAAAAAAAATTCACAAAAAATTAAAGCTAAATTTCCAAATTCACGTTAAGGATTTATACCCACAATATCTTAATAGACCTTGTTGGACTCAATATAGATGGATGGTATGTGTATGAAAGTGTGAGGGGAGTTGTTGTAGTAGCGTGATCTCCGAAAGGAGTTGGAATGAGAAGAGAATGCAAGAGAGGTTGGGACTGAGGAGGAAGGTGCAGGAGTGGGGGAGGGGGTGAACAACGAATCGTCAGCTAGCGCATAGCACTGCAAACTTGCCGGGCAAAAATCCAACGATGAAGCACACAGACACGTCATTGTCACTCTTCTCCGAACCTCACTAACCCATGATCGATTCAATTCAATTCAATTCAATACCGCGCAGACGATAATGGAGGAGGCCGTGGTGGAGGCGGTAACGCTGGCGGCAGCAAAAAGCCAAGATCGGTAGCCGATCTGCGGGCCGCTCGTGAGTCCCGAGCCAATGAGGCTCTCAAAATGAAAGATGAGCAGCTTCGAATATTAACAGATCAGGTAGATAGGTGGTTGGTGGTATTGAGCAATCAAACATGTGTGTGTATGCTAACCCAATCAA
>Ga0302114_10001141_pt1 | contig 17821 bp, 17 predicted proteins | sample AG5_Surface_MG_FD_203107 | JGI IMG/M metagenome (GOLD analysis project Ga0302114, IMG submission 203107) | Marine microbial communities from Western Arctic Ocean, Canada - AG5_Surface | ecosystem: Environmental > Aquatic > Marine > Oceanic | place: Canada: Western Arctic Ocean | collected...
TTTTAAGTTAAAGCTTTTAAAGCAAGGATGCCATCCTATTGAAATTGATCCCCGCGGCAGTCGGCTGACTCAAGCTTGCAACGTGTTATATACATACTATGTTCGGCGGACCTTGGAGACTTCCACAGAATTTGTCAAGAAAATCTTGAAGCAAAGGGGTTTTTTATTACTCCCGCTAGGGCTGCTCTGTTCTGTTCATATTCTTTTTTTTCCTGGGAGTTGCGATTCTTAAGTTGGCCAATGAGCAGGTGAACTCAGGTGAACTGCACAGCGAAAGGATATGATGTTGGTTTCAATCAAACCGAGGTTCAGAACTATTATCAATTATACGCCACAAAGAAAGGAAATCGCGTTCAAGTTCGTGTGTATCTACTGGCTCATGAATTTCCTCCAGGTGTTCATCACGACTGATACGTGGATTTATCTCCTCTGGGCGCAAGCACTACTAGGAAGTTTATGCTTCGTAGGGCAATTTTCACAATCATCAACGAGGCTTATCCTATCAACAACTTGCGCTTTTGCATTTTGGGCGTTGCAAGCTTTCAAGTTGTTGCTTTGATTATCTTCACAACGCTGGACCTGGAGGCTGGCAAAGAAAGGGTGAACATTGCACGAGAGGTGGAGGTGGAGGGGGGAAGCTCTTTAACTGCAAAATTTTGCCTAATGTTGACTATTTGATTTTTTTCGCTCTGAGCTCCTTGCTGTCTCTCTCGTTTTGTTCTCTAGCTGCTCTGTTCTTCTTCACGTATTCTACCATTGGTTTACCCCCGTACGTCCAAATGAGCTCATTAGCCCTTTGCGCTGCTCGAAAGTTTGACAGCCAGCTGCAAAACTTGAAAAAGTACAGAAAGAAAAAGAAGACGAATGCAAATAGCCCAATTGCCTTCGCCAAGACTTTCCAAACTTCTCCCTTGCCGTTTTTTCGTCGTTTATTGGCTCCCCACGCATCAGCGTAGTTAATCAGAAGCCATATGAGGAGAAGCTTGTTCCAAAGCGGTGTGTTCATATTGCTGTTCGTGCTTGGGCTCGTGTTGATTGCTCGAATGTAAAATCAAAAAGCCTGATTTCAAAGTAGATGACTCTTATGATGATTGATTGTGGTGAACTGTTTAGCAGTAACCCAGATTGCTCGAATGTAAAGCAATCCTACTAAAAACACAAAAATTTTAGTGCTCAAATTGAAAAACTTTACATTTTGTAAACTTTCAAGGCAGCCCACGTAGCACTGCAGATGGCAACCCACTATGAGGTCGAGATGGTCTCAATTCTTCGCAAGTTATTTGTTGCCGACCATTTTGGCAACTCAGCGGTGCTTCATATCACTAAATTGTCAAGCTCCAAGATCTTCTCCACCTCTCATCCCTCCAAGCTCATAAAAGACCTCGAGGTAATGCTGATCTCGAACAATGTATCGCAATTCTCGGCTGATGATGTGTGCTATAGCGGGTCAATTGAACAGTTGGCCCTTGCTCTATACACCAATGGCTCTTGCACTTCTTCCATCCCTATCATCCTTGTTCCTCTCTACAAGCACTACTCGTCTCTCCAGCCCCCCAAAGTCGCCTCCCTAAAGCTAGCGCTTGAGCACATACAGACTTCAATTATCCGAAAGAATCAACGTCGGGACCAAGAGTACGAAACAATTCGACCCCAAATAAAAAAACACGCTGCTTCGTTGCTTATCGAATGTGAGAAAATAAGAAAGCGTCTCCACAACAATGATCTCTCATTGGAAGCGTCTTGGGCTCTATTGAAGCAGCTAGAGACTGTTGAACTTCACTACGACGAGGCACGGCTTCAGTCGATTCCCCCTTCGAGCAAGATCAAGCTAGTTGGGAACGGTTTTAAAATTGGCTTGAGCGCAATTTGGCTCGAGAAAATGGTTTGTCCTTTCTCGTGCACAACCGTGCGGCACGATTCCAGCATGTCCACTCCAGACAAAGGATCCCCGAAGGTCAAAGGTAAAAGCCCCTTGATCAATGTAAAAACCTCAGCGCCAAAAATTTACCTTCACATCGGGAGCAAATCCACGAATTACGGCGTGGTCAGCTATAGGAGCGAGAATATTTATCTCCGAGGTGAGCGAGGGAGCGAGCGGAGCTGGGGGGGAAAGGGGGGAACGGAACGGAACGGACGGAACGGAACGAGCTAAACTAACCCACTCATTTCAGCTGAGTCCATGCCGACGGTGCGTCTCAAGGCATTCTCGAGCCGTTGTGATTTTACGGCTGTGGTGCCGATAACGTTTTCGAGACGTCTCGGCTGGTCCGTAGTGCAGAGCGAGTTAAAAATCTCGCTGAAAAACTTGCAATCGCATATCACGACGTTTAGCTCCCACAACGTGAAACCACCCCAGTCTCTCATCAAGTTCATTGTCGAGCAGATTATAAAGGTGGTGATATCCAAGAACCTCAAAAAATTTGTTCCGAACGAATTGGGGGATTATTTGATTAACGTTCAAAAGGATAACGCCTCCAACGACGTCACCGGTGTCTTTCAAATAATCGGCCCACAAATCAACGATCTGGAGATCAACTTGACTGGCACGTCCGAAAGCGCCGAGCGAGCAAGAAAACTACTGAATTTAACCCAATTAGAAGCCGGCGTGCTCCAACGATTTGGCGAGGAAGTACTCAAGTTCAAGAGTGGTGTTAGCGAGGAACACAGTTGTGACTTATCCACCTTGGCAAGCTTCGTCAACTTCACGAACTTGGTCGCTCAGGACGACGTTTACGGTGATTGCTTTATGCGTCTGTTTGAGAGGGCTTTCAGGCTTTTTTCGGCCGACGATGGAATTGGTAGCGGAATCGTGACAAAGCAGTTGTTCGACCACGCTGTAGCGTTGGCTAAGAACCCGATCAATGTGAGTGTAGACGTCGACAGGTTCAAAATTAACTTAGATTTGCAAAATTTGTTCAAGGCGTTGTCCAACCTTGTAATACGATTGAGCTACGAGAATTTGGGAGGGGTGCGAGGTGATAATGGCAATGGCATTTCCAATGGCAACTTTGAAGAAAACAATTTATTTTCTCAGACGAGGAACGCAGTCAATAGCATATCGATTCCTCTGCGGCGCAGTTTGGGCCTGGCCGGATTGCATTTGAGAAAGTGTTCGCTCGACTTTTTTCTCAGCGTTGCAGGAATTAAAAAGGAAAAGGAAATTGGCGCAAACGTTTCGATAACGTTGCAAAACATTCAGATTCTCATGACTCCACAACTCCCTGCCACCTTCCTGCAATTCTGCACTCAAAATTATGTGACGAAGCTCCACCAGTTCGAAAAAGATCATTTTCAGTATGAGCTAATGCGAGTGCAAAAGGGCGGAGACTTTGACATTTTCAACAAGAACAGGGAAGAGAACAGGGATGATGGTGAAAGTTCTAGTGATGGCAAAGGCTTTCTAGTCACCGGTAGCATGAAGAAAATGCGGTCTAATATGGTGTTCGACACGGAAAAGTTGAGAACTATGACGGACGATTTTTCTTCGCTCGCGGTGGTGGACATTCACGCAATAAAAAAGCCGGGAAGTGACACTGAAACTGAAACTGAGACTGAGACTGAGACTGAGACTGAGACTGAGGAGGAGCTGGTGCAAGATCTCATCCAGCTCAGAGAAAAGAGCAAAAAAACGACAGTTATCCAAATTCTCTATCATCTTCAGCACTGCACCGCTTTATGCGCGCTGCCCTGCCTCATCCGGGAACTTTTGAACGGTGGTGAATCATTTATCAATTTCGGCTCAGTGAATAGGCGTTCGTTTGACTATGCTCACAATAGGGTTGAGAGGCGGAAGGAGGAGGAAGAGGAGGTGACCACCGTTCTTCAAGAGCTGAACCAGAGATTTGTGAACGCTATGGAGTTGATGATTCGAGTTACAGAGAAGCATACGGAGAGACCAGCATTCCGATGCAATTTGGCGAGTTCTGTGATTCTTGGGTGTGATCCGGGTGATCGTACACGGCTCATTGCACACATTTCGGGAGAGAAAAACAAAATTACCATTGAGGACGACGGCGATGACAAGCTTAATGCTCCGTTGGATTTGGCGTGGGACACGTCGATCGTGGAGGTTGTAGAAGACTTGAAGGCGGTAATAGAGATGTTCAAAGGAACATCGAAATCAACTCCAAGCTAGGACTATAGGTGGAGAGAAAATTTTAAAAAGCTTCTCTATTCAGATCTTCTTGACCTTCTTCAAAATCTCGCTGACGGCGAAGAACTTACTTTTTGACAAAGGCCTTGTTGGCGAAATTCTAACGGTGTCGCCAATCTCGCACTCGTCATGTTCGTCGTGAGCCTTGAACTTATTCGTGTAGTTCCTTCGCACATTGTATTTGTGTATCATCTTGTGCCGAGTGACTGCAACAACACAGGTCTTGTTCATTTTGTCACTCGTTACGATACCTGTTAACGAGTTTTTGGGGGGTTTGGGGACTTCTGCAAGCTCCTCAAGGGTTTTTGATTGCATTTCATTAAAGTTTTTCATTAGGTTGTAGCTGGGCTTTTGGAGTGGGACTTTCTCCCAGGATTTGTATGTTGTTGGTGTTGGTGTTGTAGTTGTCGATGTTGCTTCTGCTGCTGCGGAGAATGAAGCTGATTGGAAAGGTTTCGTAAAGGTGGACAGCGAGACCGTTGTGGTAGTGCAGCCCACCAGTCTAAGCCCGCCCCCTCTCAGCATTGTTGGATGTTACAATCACGTCGGTTATGTAAAGGGGTTAAACACGTCAATTTCCTTATCACCGCGAGACTTGTCACCTCTGGTGCTCTTGGGTTTACTTTTTCATAAACTAATATGCTATACACCTATAGCATAGCATATCATAAAATGAAAAAGCTGTTAATTCTATTTTGTGGGGTGTCTGCGTTCGTGGTGAGTTGTGAACTCCTCCCAGCTCAAATTAATTGCTAAACCGTATCGCACAGCCTACCGCTCGCCGATCTTTTCAACATTCAATTTCCTCATCCTCACTCAATGCGGTTACTCCTGCTTCACTTAGTTCCCCGCTGCGGATCGGAACCCGTGGATCTCCCCTAGCATTGGCTCAGGCTTACCTGACGAGAAAGCTCCTCCAGGAATCTTTTCCGGAGCTTCTCGATCAGGGTGCCTTGGAGATTTGTGTGATGAAGACTCAGGGCGACATGATATTGGATAAGAGTCTAATGGAGTTGGGTGGGAAGGGTCTTTTTACTAAGGAGCTGGATGTTGCGTTGCTTAACGACGAGGTGGATATTTGTGTTCATTCAATGAAGGACGTTCCGACTTGGCTGGTTGAGAAGACAATTCTTCCTTGCATGTTGGAACGCGAGCAGACGAACGATGCGTTTATCACGGCGGACAACAAGTACACGTCCATCAAGGACCTTCCGGACAACTCTGTCATTGGAACTGCGTCCCTGCGCCGACAGGCTCAGATCATGTCACAGGTGAGTGCAAAAAAAGTGCAAAAGTGTTTTAGAATTTGGGGCTAATTTTAATTCATATTCAGAACCCGACTCTCAAGTGCGTGAACTTCCGGGGCAACGTTCAGACTCGTCTCAGGAAGCTAGATGACGGCGTTGTTGACGCCACTTTGTTGGCAATTGCTGGTCTCAAGCGGATGGATATGCAGGATTGCGCCAGCGCAATTCTCGAATGGGACGAGATGCTCCCAGCCGTGGCTCAGGGTGCTATCGGTATACAGTGCAGGAGCGACGATTCTCGCGCTCAGCACTACTTGGAGAAGCTCAATCACGCAGACACGAAGATCTGCGTCGACTGCGAGAGGGCGTTTTTGGAGGCTCTGGACGGGAACTGCAAGACCCCCATCGCCGGCCAAGCCCGGATCGAGGGTGGGAAAATTAAATTCGACGGCTTGATTGCGATGCCTGACGGCAGCAAGAAGTACACGATCACTGCCACGGGGGAGATAGCTGATGCGCTGAAAATTGGAAAGGATGCGGGTGAATCTTTGAAGGAGCAGGCCGGGGAGCAATTTTTAAAAATGATGGTGGAAATGAGTCCGCAGGCAGTTCTGTAAAATAAAACCATACCTTATGTTAGCGCAGCTCTTTCAAACTCGCCAAAACCCACTTCATCCCCGAATAGATATCAAGCAAGACCAGCCCAAGCCAGGCAGCCACCTTTCCCTCTCCACCACCACCAACCAAAATATTCAAGTTCTCTCTGCATTTTGATATATTTTTGTCCAGACCCCCCAACCCAAAAAACAACAAATAAGCTTCATCAAAAATCGACTTCCCGTCGCCCATCAAAGAACCTACGCAGAGCGAGCGAGCGAGCGAGCGAAGCGAGGTGAGGAGTTAGAAAGTTGTTGTTAAGATGTTTCTCTTCGCTTTGTCTCACTCGCCTTCCGTGTAAAGTTTGCCCGCAAAGCTTTGCTCAATCTCGCAGCCCTCCTCGCTCCCCCAATAGCAATCGCCCAGCCAATTGATTGAGACAACGTTATCGTCGTTGGCCAGCTCTACATTAACCCCCCGCCTGTAGGCCAAATAATTCTGTTCGTCGATCTCCCCCTCCTCTCCGCTCCCTCTCGCAAACATCACGTCGTGCAAATACTGACTATTTTCGCCTGCGTGCTGCACACCTTGCCCAAATGCGACGTTGTACGACATAGCAGCTTCTCCAATTTCATTACTGCGCCGTGAAGTTGCATTAGTTTAGGTAACTCGTATTCTCGTCTTCATACACACACACACGTCTAGCTCGCTTCGCTCGCCGCTCGCTCACTCACTCAAGATAATTGTCTCTTGCCGTATTCAGTAACCTTCGTGCATAGCTTCCCTGAACTGCAATGCTCAGCATCAACTTCCTCCCCATGTAGCAATTATATTCAAGTGGTAGCTCGAACTCTGCACCGTAGCCCAAGTCAACTATCATCGTGTTGATGTCTCCAGCCTTGTCGCTGTCCGTCTTCTGCCTATCCAAGCTTCTTCCCAAGGCTGCCAGCCAGCTCTTGCTGTCGCTCAATGCAGAAGCGAGCTCGTACGTACTCCTCACCTCGCCAAGTCCTGCGGCCTCTGCAAATAGCAACGCAGCCTGCGTATAATTTTTCGGCACCCCTCTCCCGTTGAGATAAAAATTAGCAAGCTGAAACTTGGCTGTTGGATTTCCGTTCTCGCTACTTAGCTCGAACCACGCGATTGCTTTTGTCATGTTAGGTGAGGAGAACGTCTCTTTTCCGTCCTCTGACAAAATTTTATGCGACCGCGTCTCCCACGATCCCATGGCGTGCTGCGCTGGATGATAACCTAAGCTTGCACTTTCATTCCAATACTGGAGGGCCTTCCACTCATCCATAGCATTTCCAGCCTCTCCATTGTTCACCATAACGCCCATGTTGTACAAAGCTTCCGCCCGGTGCATCGCATCTGCGCCGTCGCCCATGTCAACAATCTGGTTAAAGTGCTCGTGCGCCGCGACTGGGTCGGGGTCCAGCCCCCCCCTGCCCCAGTACAATTGTTTGGCCATCCACAGACGGCTTCCGCTCGCCCCCCCGCCTCCTGTCTCCGCAACTTGCTCTTGAAACTGGTACTGGTCGTCGTCGACTCCCAGCTGCCCTCGCATTTTAGGGTTCTCATCCAGCAGAATCACCTCTAACGGCTGAACCCCGCCGCTGCCATACTTGCTCATGACGTAACCCGCGGCTCTCTTGTAGAACCCGTTTGTAACTTCACAACGCCCCTTGTGCTTCAAATCAAATTTGTCCTTCGCTTCTTCTCCCAAATCTTGCTGCGCCGAGCGAAACGAAATATTATTTGGATTGGGTTAGCTCGTTTCCACAACCCCCCCCTTACCTCGCTTTGCTCGCTCACCTGCACCTCGCTCTCGATAAACAAAGGAAGGCGGTGGTTGTCATTTGAACGACTCCACCCCAGCGCTTGCAACACACCGTAATAAGCCTCCCGCCCCAACTCCGGATTATTGTTACGTATTGTGTATGGCTGTTCCAAATATCCAACAGCAGAAATGCTTTTGTCAATATCCGCTTGCAGCAGCAAACTGAAATATAGAAAATTGTCGGCCAGCAAAGCCTGAGCCGTGTAATTGAACACGCCGTCGCTTTCCCAGTCTACCACCCCCAACGATAAAATCTGTTCGTCGTTGCTGTAGTACTGCCTCACCAGCGGTCCCGCTCGCAGATAACCAAGTCCGTTGCCTCTCAGCGAGTTCACCGTGTTTGATGCTTCGGTTAATGAAACGTTGAAATTCTTCACGGCCAACAAGTACTCTTCTTTCCTCTGAAGTGAACTTTTTCTCGACGTAACCAATTGCAAGCTGGGATTTGGCCTTTCCTTTTTTTTTTCTGACATCTTCCCGTTGCTTCCAATCTCGTACGCATCCTTCCATTTTTCTTCCTCCAATCCCTCAGCAGTTTCCAGTACCTTCACCTTCGAAACTTCTAATTCAACCAATGTCCGAACCCTGACAACTTCGCTTCCTGTCCGTGCCAACTCCGTGCTGTTTGCTTCAACTACGTTCACGAAATTACTGTCAAAAGTGGCTCCAAGCAACTTTTCGTCGTGGAGGAAGTTCTCCATAACGTCTTCCGGAGACAACGCCCTATTCCAGCACCTGCCTAGCTTCAAGAAGCCAGGGAAAGTGTCCGTTGTTGTGTTTACAGAAATTCCATTTTGAACATGATGATGAGACAATGCTTTACCCGACACCCCGCTACCAAACGAAATTGTTCCAAAATTTGCTTCTTCCTCGCCTCCAGATGGAGACTTGGGGTAAAAGTTGTTTTTGTTCGCGTCCTTGTTGTTCACGTTTCCATTAATGACCTTGTTGCTCTTGTTCAAGTTGCCTTCCCATAGGTGCTCGAACGTCACGTGCTCGACTCCGTTCACATATCCGGTCACGGTGGACACCCAAGGCGTCTCTAACTTTGTGGAAACTGTCATCGTTAGCTGGTGCCACTTTTTTCGATTTAATTTATGAGAATGGTTTGGGATTGGTTTGTTGTTGAAGAAATCGTTAAGGGGGTAGGATTTGCTCCCTATCGAGAAAATGGGGCGGAGGAGCTGCGGGCTTACGCTCGTTGACGCGAGGAGTGATATTTGTGGCCCTACAGCGTTGACGTCGAAGATTTTTTGCTTGCCGGTGAGGGTTTTTTGTTTTCGTTTTGTGCCGTTGTGTTGGAATAGGTTTTCGTTTGCTCCAGATGTTATCATTTCAGGCGTTATTTCAGTTTGAATGATTGGATAGTGGAGCTGAGATCGCGTATTGGAGGAAGAAACAAGATGGTTGGATGCCCAATACCAAAGGAAAACAGAAACGGAATAGGACTCGCCCAGCCCCACGTGAGTGATGTTTTCGGAAGTTTTTTGTGTTTTTGACAGAAGGGACAGGTGGGAAGGAGAAAGGGTAATGGTCCGGCTGGGACCTTGGCCAGTTGATGTTGGGACCATCTCAGGGCTGAAGACGATGGATTTTTTGTCGTTGAGGGAAGGAGGGGGGGGGGGTAAAGATGAAGGGGGCGATGGTTCAGTTCTTATCAATACTCCAGTTTGGCAACAATCGTCCTGCACGGTGGCAAGTAGCTCTTTTTCGCTGAGGGGAAATTTATTTTTTGGGTAGAGCTTGCACCAGAAATCGTTGTTGAGGTGGTTGCTCTCGTCAAAATATGAAGAGGAGACACTTTCTCCGAGGAAGGGTAGGTAGCCAGAAGCTTCATCGTAAACAGTGTGGTCATAGTAGGTGAAGGCGAAGCAGGACTCGTTTAGTCTGCACTGCGACTTACATTCTTCTAGGGAGGTGGGGCGGGAGTCCTGAGTTTCGGAGAAGAGGACGAGGAGAGGAAGTTGCTTTGTGGAGTCCAGGGCGCGAAAATGGTTGTAAGTAGCCACCGCAATTCCTTTGCGCATTTCAAATGATTGGTATGCATGTGATTGTTGCTGCTGAATGTTGGATATGGATTGTTCGAGGGAAAGGAGGGAAATGGGGGAGGGGTTACTGGGGTTGGGGGGGGATATTTGACTATTGACGAGAACATCCATAAACAACATTGTCAACAAAAAAGGGAGCATGTTTAGTTGCTCTCAGTTTTAACACTTTGAACTAAACCATACAAAGTTCATGTTCATGATTATTTTGTTTTAAAGATTTTGGACGAATGCTAACTCCTTCTGCTATAGTCCTAGAGCCTGAAACTGGAAACATTCTGATCCCGCCCCACCTTCAGGAAGACCCACAATTATTAAAAGATGAAGTGCTTTCCACCACCATGCTTTTGGAGAGAATTGCTTCAGTTAATTCAACTTTAGCAAGCGCTTTGATTGCAGATGACACAAGCTTGCTATCCCATCTTATTAACAAAGGTCAAGAACAGCAAGAGGCGATCTGCTCGTCCTCTCAAGCCCCACAAGAGGAGGAGGATGCCGATATTTCCAAAAATAGATCGATAGTTAATGTCTGCAACCAAATGATCCATGCCGTCCAAACATTCCCTGAATTGGCGAACAGAAGCTCTCAGAACGTACCCTTGCCCTACATAAAATGCTGGATCAATGGGAAGAGTTGTCTAGCTTCCCTCGACTCGGGCTGCACCCAGTCGCTCGTGACACCACGAGAAGCTGATCGGTTGGGGCTATCCAGTTTCGTCGACCCTAGATGCGTCGGAGCGCTACCAGGCATCGGTGGTGTTGGGCATTTTAAGGGGAAAGTACATCTGTGTGAATTGGCGCTAAGCGATGAGCTTGTTGTTCCCACTTCCTTCTTCGTTGTCGATAATTCATTGCACGACGTAATATTGGGCATGGATCTTCTCTTCCGTTTGAATGGATGCGTGGACATCAATAACCAACAGTTTACGATTATGTATGAGGGGGGGGATCATAGCATGCCGCTATTACTGATCAATTGCTTCGAAAGAGAGAGGACGGAGGCCGAATGTCGCGCTTTACCAGACAAAGAGACTATCCGAGTGAGCCTGAAGTAGGGAAATTCTAATAAACTAGATCTTTCATTTTTAGTTCATGATAAAAACCAGGGTTGTGTCAACCTTGTAAATATTGATGATCGGAGCTTCTTCCGCAGGCAGAGTTTCGTTGTCCTCACATTGCGGAGGAACAATCCGTCCGCATCGTATCGTCGGCAGCTAGGATCCCGAAACAGAACTTCGTATCCGCTCGCTTCGTAAAAACGCCGAGCAATCAAGTTCTCATCCTCTACCTGAAGCACAATTTCGCTGTAGGCTCTCCAAGCACTATTGTTGTTGACTAATGTCTCGCAAGAAACCATTAAGTTACGAGCAACTCCAAATCGCCGGAAAGATTTTTTGACAACCAGGTTGCTGACCACCGGCCTGTTTCTATTATTTATTCCAGCAAATGGTGAGGATGGGGAAGAGGATGAGGATGAATCCGAAGTGGGTTCAAGACCGTCTCCAAGTCCAAACTTTCGTGCTGTGATCTCCACAAAGCCGACAATCTCATTATCACCAGAAAGGGCTACATACATTTCGTTCAGTTCGTTGTAGAAACGGGACTGAAGATCCTTAAGCTGTTCAGCTCGCAGAAAGCTCGTTTGGGCTAATTTCCAAGGGGTGAGGTTTGGCGAAAAGAAATTATCGATGCTGTACCAAAAAATAGTTTTGAGTGGGTCAGTTTAGTAGTTCGTCAAGGCTAGCTCGCTTCGCTCGCCTCACCAGAGGTTCGAGACCGCTACTAGCTCAGAAAACTTGCAAACTTCGATAGTGAACGGAGGTGGGGGGGGGGGGGAAGGAGCCCCGAGAAAAACGGAGCTGGAAGATGCAAGGGGGTTGTGAGACCGAAGATGCCATCGAGCAGTCCAGAGAAACAAAAAAAGATTGAGCATGGAAAGGAGGTGGCGTAGCGTGGAGGGTGATAAGATTTAATGCTTGGATCTTCTATCCTCACCTTATTTATATTCTGATTGCGTCTCCTACAGCACTACAGGTAGACAACGCCCAAACGCCATTTTTAACCCATACTACCTTGCCCCAGCAACCCACCTCACCCTCTCCCCTTCTCGTTCACGAGCATATCCTTATGGCTTCCACTCAGCACCACAAGTGGCTCAAGAAGCGTGATTGGCCCGCTGTAGAAATAGCGATTTTTCACCCAGATCGGGACGTAGATTTGCTCAGGAGAAAGTACAAGGAGAGAGATGAGCATGGACGACTGCCACATCATTGGATGGCAGCGAAAGCTCAGACACAGACACATGTTCTTGTCTTTGTGGGCGTGGAGTCGATTAACTTGAATCCAGAGGCCCTCACCACACGAGACAATAAAGGCGATACTCCCCTCGACATTGCCAGTAGGAGTGGAGCCTGTGCTGAGATCATCAGCTTGCTCTCCCTCACTCCCGAGGAAGTTCGTTCGTTGAATTGGGAGGGGATGGTCCGCTTGTACGCACCAGTGGCTTATTGGGCGAATGAAATGGCTGGGTGGATCGTATCACGATCGTATGCAGACTGTCACAAGTTCATCAACGAGCACGATGACGAGTTGGTGCGTGAAGTGCTCAAATTCAGGAATTCTACTCTTCTTCTAGAGATTGCTGGAAATAGCCAGGAATACAGCGACTCCCTCGTGTTTCTAGCTCTTCGAATGATCCATCGGCACCCACTATCTCTCTTAGAAACAGCGACACATTACTCTCCTCTTCAGCATGCTGAGATGCCCAAAAACAATGCTTGCAAAGAGATCCGAAACGTCCTCCGCCTCACCCCCAAGTACATCTCTTCCACCCCCTTCCCAGCCCTCCTCCTCCAGTTCCTCCCCACCAAGCACCACGAGATCTACGGCCCCTATAACAACGCTTGCACGTTCATCAAGCACATGAAATACGACAAGGCTGAGCTGGTCGAGGTGGAGGCGGTCCTCAAGCCGGCTCGCAAGTGCGACGTCTGTAGCTCTCTCGGCGCCAAACCGTGCGCACGGTGCCAGCGCACGTTCTACTGCTCCCTCCCCTGCATGAAATCTGCGTGGAAGAAGCACAAGAAGACGTGCAAGGCGCCGACGAGTCCGCCGGCAACCGAAGCCGAGCTCCGTGAATTGCACAAGGGCATTGCCCTCCTGAACATGTGCATACAGCGGCCCGGGGCTGGGGATGGACCAACCAGCGTTGTGGTGGACTTCCTGTTGCCCGGTCCAACGTATTGAAAACATTAAACAAGCTGGTTTGAGAAATAATAGTTTTTTGGAAAACCCACCTATTCATTCATGAAACAAAACTTATTATACTCTTATCGCATAGGCCTCCTACTCCCATGACTCTCTCTAAAAAATATCTTTTCAATCTTCCGCCAAGATCTCAATGCTAACGTCAAAGTCCCAAATATCCTCCGGTGGCTTCGCGCCACCGTGTGTGAATCCGACAACCTTGTCGTCCCCACTCCTTCTTTTCGCTGTGCCTCCTCGTGAGCTCGTCGCTGTGGTAACCCTGCTGTCTGGTTTGAACCTGTTGTCGTCTGGTTTGTATCCGCTGCTCCCTGGCTTCCCAATTTTCTTGGCCGCTTTTTTTCCTCCTCCTGGCGATTTGTTTGGCGTTCGGTTGCTGTTGCTGCTGCTATTGGCATTCTTGCTGCCATGGTGGCTACTGCTGGAATTGTCTGGTATGTCTTCGTTGCCGCTTTGACCGAAGAGATCCAGTGCATCGCTGCCACCGGCGCCGTCGTCCATGTTGTAGCTGTGGTTGTGGTTGTGGTCGTTCTCCCTTGCCTCTCTATTGTGATTGTCGTAGCTTGGGCTAGCAATTTTGTGTTGCTTCTTGTGGTGGTGTCCCCCATCCTCCTTCTCCTTCTCCTTCTCCTTCTTGGGAGTTCGCTTCTTGCCGGCCTTCAAATCTGACAAGACGGAAACGAAATCGCTCGTTTTAGGAATTCCTGCGTTTCTCCCGGCTCTTTCCATCGTGATGTTTTCCTCTCTCAGTTCTTCCGCCATCATCATGGTGTGCTGCTCCTTGCTAATTTTCTTCTTTGTCACTTCCACGACGATTTCTTTCTTGGTTCTATCGGTGCGGTTTGCTCTCGACGTTTTCGTGATGGAAATGTGATTTTCGTCATTTCCATTATCGTCCCCAATTTCATTCTCGCCGTTTTCGTTGTCGTTGTCGTTGTCGTTGTCGTTGTCGTTGTTGTTGTCGCCGTCCAGCTCCCTCCCCTCGCCGCTCTCTCCTCTCCGCTTGCTCCTGTGGTGATTATTATTCGCTTTAAAATTATGCTTGAACTTCCAAGCCATTTTCGTCCACCTCTCCAAACCCCAGCCAGTTCCAGCCTGGGCCGGACCGCTCTTTTTCGTCGTGTGCCTGTCTTCCTCCTCCCGCAGCGCACTTTCCATTTGGCATATTAAGATCCAGTGCTCCTCGGTCACAACGCTGAGATCGTGCAGCAAGGTTGCCATCTCATTGTCAGGAACCAACGCCTCGACATCTCCTCGCGGCAAAATCATCTCCCTCTTGGAAGTAGACACTGTGTGCATGTCGTCCGGCTCGTTGTTGGGGTTCGTATTTCCGCTCTTGGCCCTCATTTTTTTGTCCTCTATCATTTTCTTGCGCTTCGTCTCCAGCCTCTTTCTCGCCGCTAGTCGGGGTCCGCAGGGGAAAATGAACGGATTACGAAGACCGAACTCGAAGCCGAAGAGATCTAGCGTTGGCATCACCCGAAACACTTCCGTATCATGAATCATTTTCAGAAGGTAGTTTTCGCCCGAAACAATAAAAGGTTCCGGGTGAATGAGACCATTTCTCCACTCAAGAATTTCTTGAACTACTGTGATTGAGGCGAACCGCAGAGCGTTCAGAGCTTGAAGAAACTTGTACGGGTTGAATGGTTTGTAGCCGGCAGAATCTTGGCACTGCTGCTTGCAGATTTGCACGAGGTTTTCCCTGGCTGAAACCCCCTCAAGAAGTTTGATCTCTTTACTTGGGTTGAAGAGTTGGGTTACAATTCCAATTCCTTTGGCGAACTTTACATCGCCAATTTTGAATTCTTCATCATTGTACATGAGGTGGTGGCTGGGAATTCAATAAATAAATGCAATTCTATTTGATTCTTGTTTGCATGCTCTACCTTCTTCCTCTTTAAAAACCTCATTTTCTCAAATTATTTAAGTGGCATTTTAAAATTGCTGAAGTTCACCACTTCACTATACTTGCATCCTATCATAAATATTCTAAAACCTCGACTAACATGGACCATTCGCAGCAATCCGCACTTATTGTATCTCGTATCTTTGGATCTGTGGGAATCATTAGACAAACATTTTCATGTGCAGTAGATCGAAAGATCAACCTCAGCGGACGGATGTACGTAACCGCTTCGAATATTTGCTTCTACGCGAACTTATTTGGTTTTGAAAAGAAGATTCGCATCCCCTTCTCGCAAATTAATTCAATTGAGAAGCACGATGTTGCTCTTGTTGGCGAGAACATTTGCGTGAAAACCGCGCAGAAGGAGTATAACTTTCGTTCCTTCTACGACCGTGACGAGGCTTACAAGGTCTTGACAAATCTGATGGATGAAAATACAAGCAACGACCCGGCGCCCGACACCGACTTGAACAACAATGACAACAATGACGACAATGACAACAATGAGTTTGTAAATGATTATTATGATGAGAGCATCAACAATAATCTGCTGAAAACTTCCAGCAGCAGTGAGCTGGACAACATTTTTGACAATAGCAGCGTGGACTCCAGTACACTTGAGAACATGCAAATGAACAACAAGAACCGCAGCCGGACATGGGATCACCCTGCGTTAAAGAAATCAATATCAAACTCAAGCACGAATTCTTCAAACTCCAAGAGAACACCGCCACCTGCAGCAAGCAGCAGTCGTAAGAACTCTTTTGACGATGAGATTGCCGCGGCCTTGGTGGAGTCGAAAACGAGAAGGAGCATTGCCAACAATAACGACAAAAACAACAATGTCAAATTTGCCGAATCCACTCCGCCCACAAACGTGGTTATGAACAGGAGCAGCGAGGTGGAAGAGAGCGATTTTCAATCCATGGACACTTCCGTGGTGAACACCAGCTCGCTGAATCCGCCACCGAGCGATATGAAGAGCGCCTGGGAGAATTTTAAGGATAACACATTGCAACACTACAAGTTGCTTGCGGTCGAGAATTACTTTCTCCCGGTCTCCGTTGATGAATTCTTCGACTTTTTCGTGAAGGACGATTGTGTTTTTAGCACAGGAAGGTTTCATAAGGAAGTAAGAAAAGACTCGGACGTGAGCACTGAACCCTGGCGCAGCGCTAATGAATGGGGGATGCTGAGAAATCTTACTTTTCGGTGCCCTGTTAACGCGCCAATCGGACCAAGCAGCACTCGAGCTACGAAGAGGCAACGGCTACACAAATTCGGCATCTTCGGCCTGATCATTGAAACGTCAACGGAGTTGGAAGACGTACCGAGCGCGGATTGCTTCACGGTTGAAGATTTCTATTTGATAGAGCCGAGTGAAGATAAAAAGGGAATCACAATCAGAGCCGAATTTGAAGTCAAATTCGTAAAGAGCTGCATGTGGAGGAGGATCATAGAGAGCAAAACAAAGGTGGAAACCTCAAATTGGTGCTTACAATTTTGCGAACACATGAAAAAGGTAATTGCCGAGATACGGACAGGCGAGAAAGTTATTGGTGTTTCGGAGACGAATAAATTGGAGGGGGGTGAGTTTGGAAGTGGAGATGCGAGAGCGGGAGCGGGAGTGGGAGGGAGAGGGGTCAATAGTCAATTGCTTACGTTGTTGCTCATCCTGGTCGGATTTCTCTGTCTAATTTGCGGAGTGTTGGTTTATCTCTTGATGAGTCTCAACAGTAGTGTCCAGCAATTGACTACGTTGACAGACGTTCTTGTTGATTCGAAGAATTCGCAATGTACTTGTTCCCAAACTCCCCCGAATTTGTCGATTTTTTGTTGATTTTTTCGGCTCGCATTTCATATGTGGGGCCGCTTTTTTGAGATTTTTAAAAACGCGTTTTTCCCCTTAAAACGCTACCGCGATATCACCCCGCTACTAACGAAAATACCCCCCCTATACAAAGTCTTAAACGAGGTCAAATTCGTAAAAGAAATCCAAAATTTCAGCTAAAAATCTCATTTTTTTTTTTGCTTTTTAGCCTTCGCTGCAGCATTTTTTTTATCCTTCATCGCTTTTTCGATTTCAACGTTATCTTCTTTCTTGTAATGAGGGCATTTCTTCCTGTCTCGTTTCCCTTTCTCGCACTCAGGCGTTATCTTCTTAAATTCACACACTACACACGTTTTCAGCCGCGGCGAAGGCGAAGCGTCTTTCGAACGCACCCTTTTCGTCGTGTTCGTTACCACACCAGGGCTTCCGATCGCAGTATTCCCAACAACAATCAGTCCAGCTGAACTGATGTCCTCACCGGTCGGCACGGCATTCATCGTTCCTGGTATTTGTGCAACTTGCGGGAATGGAGCCGGCACCGAAGAAGTGTTTGTGTTTCCAGTGTCAGAAACATCTATAGTTATTTGGTCGGGCAAAGCTTCTTTTTGGGTATCCTCCAAAACCTTTCTAAGACTATTGGTAGATTTTTCGTAACTCTTCGCCGTCGCCTTGACTGATAGTCCCTTCTCGTAAACTTTCCAATAGCTCCGGAGGTAAACGGGAAGCTTCGGGTAGATCTGCTTATCTTTGTCGACGTATTTAATCCAATCCAGGGCCATCTGCTCTGAATCAAAGTTTTTCGAACTCGCCATCAGATTGGTGAACAACTTTTTCTCCTCTGGATGGTTCACGGAAAGAAACGGAACGGGAACGTTAGTCATCCTCGCAAAGTACATCATGTCGCGAGACAGTTCGAAGGGAGTTTTGTCCTTCAT
>Ga0302114_10001145_pt1 | contig 17786 bp, 18 predicted proteins | sample AG5_Surface_MG_FD_203107 | JGI IMG/M metagenome (GOLD analysis project Ga0302114, IMG submission 203107) | Marine microbial communities from Western Arctic Ocean, Canada - AG5_Surface | ecosystem: Environmental > Aquatic > Marine > Oceanic | place: Canada: Western Arctic Ocean | collected...
TACTTGCTCACCCGGTGCGAGCGGCGCATCCGATACAGCTTTTGTTAACGTGTATTCGTCGGCGGTATTATCGATGGCGAGATATCCCTTTACCGCGAGATTAATGATCGCGGCACTGAAAGCGGCTTTATCGTATGCCATTTTCATTATGTAGCGAGTAGACGCTGGAGAGTAACCTCGCGGAGGTTCGTATTGCGGAATTATGATTCCGGCATCCGGGTCTCTGCCGACTAGGGACCAGCTCTTGTAAAAATAGGTGCTGGACAATAGCAAGGCAAGAAGCACTAGCAACAAGCCACGATTGTCGAATAGTAGGTATCCAGCCTTCTGACCGGCGGTTGGTTCCGGAATTAGTCCCTTGGGCCAGGTCACTACTATAGTAAGGCCTTCACGTGGGGCTAGAGTTTGTGTAGTTGAAAATGTCGCGGAGCCGTCCTGCAAAGATCCCGTGTAGTTCTGTCCACTGATGCCTTCATATCCGGTGAAAGCAGCTATGGACATTTCTGCCGCCGCGACACTTAACGGCAGATTTACATTCGCACTTGCATTCAAAATAGAAAAACCCCAACCGTTGCCGGTCACATTTCAATAAAGCTCGTCATGATCGTCGAAAAAGCCTATCTGGCGATCTGTGCGATAGCGTATCAGGTAGCTGTAGTCCCCAGGTGGCAGGAGTACATTCTCATCACCAATAGTGATTCTAACTCCATTGCTGAGTCTCTCACTACTCCAGCGCTCTGAAACGCCGTCACGAGTTATGCCGAGTACATCGAACGAAACCACGTAGTGATTGCCGAGACGATCTCGATAGTCAGTTGGGAAGTCTCTGAATATCCCACGTTGGATATTGACTCCTTCTGAGTGAACTCGCAGTCTTACAGTGACTATCATGGAGCCATTAACGTCGATATCGCTGTGATAGGAGATGATGTGTTCTTGCGCGATCGCTAGGCTTAGGCATAAATAAGAAGTCGCTGCGATTAGAAATCGTAGGACGTTCATTTGTAATGAGAACATTTAATCCAACTCCACGGTGGGTGAGTTGCGCTGAGCTTGATCTTCAACTTCGAAATACTCGGCTGGCTGAAAATTAAAAGACTTTGCAATAATAATTTGTGGAAAAGATTGAATGCGGGTGTTGAAAATTCGTACTGAACCATTGTAGTAGCGGCGGGCATATTGAATATGCTCTTCAACCTCGCCGAGGTTTTCACTCAGCTGCCTGAAATTCTCATCAGCTTTCAGGTCGGGGTAGGCTTCGGCCACTATTGCTAGTCGTGATACAGCAGCTACTATTTCGTTTTCTATCCGAGCCTTCTCGGGCAGGTGCTTGGCGATCTCGCTCTTGCTGCGCAGTTCAGTGACTGCCAACATTGTTGCCTTTTCGTGTTCGGAATAGGCTTTGACGGCGATAACTAGTTGCGGAATTAAATCGTGTCGGCGTTTCAGTTGGACATCGATGTCACTCCACGCAGCTAGCACCTGGTTTCTATTTTTGATTAGAAGGTTGTAGTTCCAAACAACAGCACTTAGCAACACAACCAGCAGGGCAAGGACTTCAATCATTTAGTCAGTATAGGTGTTTGGGTATTGAAAATGAATTCATGGAGTTAGGATTAGAAATTCAGGGCGGCTGGCGCGGCAGAGTGACGCTGTTTCTATCGGCATCGCGAGGCTTTCATGCCTCAGCTTTCTGGAAAAAGGGGAGCTAAGCCCGCAGAGCGTGATTTAGCTGCTGTGCTGTGGAGAACAAAACGGCGAGAAAATACGCTTAGTGTTGCTACAGTCTACGAAGCCAGATATTGCGGTAGGCGACTGGAGAGCCGTGATCTTGGAGCGTTAATGGCAACTCTCCATGTGTCTTATAGTTAGGGTTGCCAATGTATTCGGTTGGCCCCTGCACGACAACATTGTTTTGCACCAAGATGCCATTGTGAAACACGGTGAAGGTGGCGGGTCTAGCAAGTCGGCCGTCGGTGCCGAAAAGTGGAGCCATGAAAACAATGTCATAAGTTTGCCACTCGCCTGGCCCGAGTGATGCATTCACCAGAGGGATATGCTGCTTATAGATACTGCTTGCCTGACCATTCACGTAAGTCGGATTGTTGGTTGAATCTAGTACTTGCACTTCATAGGCGCCCATCAAGAAGATTCCGCTATTGCCACGGTCTTGACTGTCGCCAACTACCTCGGCAGGTGTTCGCCATTCCGCATGGAGCTGAACGCTACCGAAGCTTGCTGTGGTAGTAATGTCACCTGTGCCCGGCTTGACGATTAAACTGTCGTCTTCGATATCCCACTGCGCAGCACCGCCACGGGTAGATGCCCAAGCCGCCAAGCTCGATCCACCGAATAGGACGATGGCGTCGGAAGGTGGCTGCTGTGCCGTTCCAGGTTGAACCTGCTTTGGTAGTGGTTCCCATAACTCAGTTATGGCTGCTCTTTGGTAGCTTGGTGCCTCGGATAATTGTGCCTGAGCGCTCGCCGAATTAATTATAGGAGCTATCACTACACTGAGGAGCAGAATTGCGAATGCAGAAGAGGATTTGAACATGTTGATTCGGCTCCGGGTTGCTTAGGAAACGAAGAATGCTGGGGCTTAGCATTTACAGAACCCCAGCATTGATCCAGTGCCTGTACTAAGAAATCTCTAGCAGTTCCACCCAATTGCCGTCGGGGTCGGCAATGATAGCTATCGTGATGCCTTCGCGAACGACCTTGGCCGGTACTACTATTTTCGCTCCAGCAGCAGCAGCCTTTTCGACACTTGCTTCGAGGTTGCCTACGGTAATAGTCCAGTAGCGATAACCTGCTGCTCCACGAATGCCACCTGGGGCGGCATCAGCCGGCGCGGCGTAATCAAGCTCGATAACCTTGATTACGCTGTCGCCAACCTTGAAGCGATTCATGGTGCCACCACCGGGCATTGGAATAGAACCTTCAAGCTCCAGACCGAGCGTCTCACCATAGAACGTCATCATCGCATCGATATCTTTAGTAACGATGCCTATATCGATAGCTGCTTTTTTTATATCAAGTGACATTACAAATTCCTTTTAGGCTGCGCCGAGCATGGCTTTGGTTTCTAAAAATTCTTCGAAGCCTTCCAGCCCCCACTCACGTCCGTTGCCAGATTTCTTGTAGCCTCCGAAAGGAGAAGAAAAGTCTGGGCCAGCGCCGTTAATATGAACCATGCCGGTTCTAATTTGCCTCGCTATATTCTCTGCGTGGGCAGGCTCTCCAGATACATAGCCAGAGAGGCCATAGTCTGTATCGTTCGCTATGCGGACGGCATCTTCGTCATCTTCATAGCCGAGGATGGTCAATACTGGCCCAAAGATTTCTTCTCTAGCGATCGTCATATCATTCGTGACATTGGCAAACACGGTAGGCTGGATGAAATAGCCCTTGTCGATGCCTGCTGGGCGACCTGAACCGCCAACGATCAACTCGGCTCCTTCTGCGATGCCTTTCTCTATCAAGGCGGTGATCTTATTGAATTGCAGTTCGCTAACGACAGGACCAAGTCTTGTTTTCTCGTCAGATGGATCGCCAACACTTGCCTTTGCTGCCGCTACCTTGGCAATTTCAATAGCTTCTGCCATTTTAGCTTTAGGCACCAACATACGAGTCGGTGCATTACAGGACTGGCCGCTGTTCCCGAAACAACCGATTACACCGCCGCTGACCGATTTCGCCAGATCGGCATCGTCGAGAATGATATTCGCAGACTTGCCACCCAGTTCTTGCATCACGCGCTTGATGCCGTCCGCCGCAGCCTTAGCGACCTCTTGGCCTGCACGGGTTGAACCGGTGAATGAGACGACATCTATCTCCGGATGGGAAGAGATTGCCGCGCCTACGGTCGGTCCATCACCATTTACTAGATTAAATACGCCAGCGGGCAAACCGGATTCCGCAATAATCTCAGCCAGGAGGTAGGCGCTTAGTGGCGCTATCTCGCTGGGCTTCAATACGATCGTGCAACCTGCCGCAAGTGCCGGTGCTACCTTGCAGGCGATTTGGTTTAGCGGCCAGTTCCAAGGAGTAATGAAGCCGCAGACGCCGGCCGCTTCTTTAACGATCTTGGTGCTTCCGCGTACTTCTTCAAATTCGTAGCTGTCGAGGATGCCTAGAATATTTGCAAAGTGTCCCATGCCACTGCCTAGCTGAGCAGTTTTGGCAAGGCCCATTGGCGCGCCCATTTCATTTGAAATAGCCGTAGCAATCTCGTCGCCCCGTGCTTTCATGCCCGCGATGATGTTGCCAATAACGGCTTTACGTTCTTCGATGGTAGATTGCGACCAAGCTGGAAACGCAGCTCTGGCAGCCTTTGCTGCAGCGTCAACGTCATCTGCAGTTCCCATGCTGATGGTTGCAAATGCTTCTTCTGTGGCTGGATTGATTACGTCCAGAGTTGAGCGGCCTGAGGGCTCTACCCATTCGCCGTTGATGAAGAATTTGTTATATGTCTTGGTCATTTTCTTACTCCTGTCGATTCGATTACACTTACGTCAATTCAGTTGTTTAATTCGGCCCTAGTATCGACAATAGTATTCGGTGCCTTGCAAATACGGGCTGGCTAGTATACCTGATTTTCTGGGCTCCAAAAGAGCCAATCAAGCTACAACATTGTGCATAAGAAGGTATGAATGTTTAACTCTCTAAAGCGTGCCATTGGTGGGCGCCTCGCTGCCTTTCTCAGTAAAGATCTGCCGGGTTACCAGAGGCTGGATACGGTCGCGATAGCCGATATCACGATGACTCTAGAGAAGGGCGACATCGTATTAGTGGATGGGAATACTCGCATCAGCACGGCAATCAAATACCTTACTCAATCCACTTGGTCTCATGCCTGCCTCTATGTGGGTGGGAAGGGGGCAGATAGCTCCCGGCTCAATCTTCTGGAAGCCAATCTGAGGAATGGAGTCCATCTAACCAGCTTGGATCACTATGCTAATTTTAATTTGCGTATCTGCCGTCCTGTAAATTTGAGCGATGAAGAAACAGAGCAGCTGGTAACATTCGCTAGGCAGCGAATTGGTCATCAGTACGATCTAAAAAATGTGACAGACCTGATTCGCTACGTTATACAGAAACCGGGAGTACCGAACCGCTACCGGCGCTCATTATTAGGTCTAGGCAGTGGTGAGCCAACGAAGGCAATTTGTTCGACGCTGATTGCGGAGTCTTTTCAATCGATAGATTATCCAATTCTGCCGCGACGTAAAGGTGATGCTGGGTCCAGTGGTGAGGTGCCGCTCCTGTACAAGCAACATTTCACTCACTTCACACCCAGAGATTTCGACCTTTCCCCGTACTTTAGGATCGTCAAGCCAACGATCGAGAGTGGTTTCGATCACCACGACTTGGCTTGGGAAGCTAGCGGTGATGGATCAGGATCGCTGGATTAGACTTGATGGGATTAGATTACTCCTAACAGAACATCTACGGCAGTCTCGAACTGCGGGTCGCTGCGGCTACTTTGGCTTAAGGGGAAAGCTATGGAGTCGGTCGGAGCAACTCCTACCGATTCGAAGCGTCGGCCATCGATTAAGATCTGATCTGCGGCCGAATAGCGAATAGTGTTTCTGTCGAATGAGTAACTTCCAATCCTTCCGGCGGTGTTCTCGCCAAGCGTTGTTGTTCTTTCTGGTTTTGCCAGTCCATGGGCAAACAATTCTGATCCGCCGCGAGTCTGCGAATTCACTAACACGACGATCGGTCGCGTATATGTTCGTGTTGCCCTTGCAGGGAAGATTTGTTCAATTGCCGCATGCCGATTCGAGGCATCCGATACCTCAAATTTTCCACGACCATTTCGAACGAACAAATCCAGGTGTTTAGAACTTAGAAAGCCGTAAGAGTTTCGCAGATCGATTATCATGCCGTCGCTGTCCCTGAACATTCGCAGGGTGCGTTCTAGGGTGAACAGATCCGATGTGCTGCGCGAAAGCCCCCAGATTCGTATGTAGCCAATTGTCTTGTTTCCCACAGAAAATTCTTGAACACTATTCAAAATAGCAGAACGATAACTGTCGTAAAGATTTTCAAAAACAGGTTTGATCTCGACTGATTCAACTTCGCCTCGCCTTTCAAATTCCAGCAGGAAGACGGCGGTAGCAGGACTGAACTCACCGGGTTCTCTACCTTTGGCGTTGAAGGAAAAGACGGGGTGAAAGGGATTTTCATCGACACGTAGAATTCTGTCTCCGCGTTCTATGCCAGCTTGATGTGCTGGATAGCCCTCTAGTGACGCGGTTACCAAGAATCCTTCAACTGCTGCCTGAACCTCAATGCCGATGTGATTTAGCGCCATGCGGTCTTTGGCCGTCGGCGCTTGAAATGCCTGCACTAAGTAGTACTCAAGTGTGTCGGCAGTGATAGCAGTGTTCTCGCTATTCTGCGCCGCGGCAAGTTGGGTCAGCAACATCGCTGTGTAGCACAGGATTACACGGCAAGTTCTAACTAGGTTCGAGTGGAGAGTTGAAGGCATCTCTATTCGACGACTGCCATCGCTCGTTGGGCGGCCGGCCTTTGATAGTGCCGATCACGCAGTTCAATATATTTATCAGGCACATCGAACTCGAAGCGGAGCGCCCAGTTAAACGTATGCGCGAGTAGAAGGTCTGCGATACAAAAACTATTGCCGATTGCGTACCCGCTGTCTGTGGGAGGCAGCAAATGGTCTAGCGCTCTCACCGCCTTGTCGAATTCGAATTTGGCAGTATCCAACATCGCAGGGATTCTAACTTCCTCCGGCAGCGCAAACATGTGCTTGCCCTTGGACCAGAGTGGCTGTTCCAGTTCGGCCAGTATGAAATAGGACAGTTCGTCGAGTCTTGCATAGGCGGGCGTGCTTACCTTGGGCAACAAACCAGAATCAGGCGCATTTCGCGCGATGTAATTCACTATGGCGAAGCTTTCAGTCAATATCAGATCGCCGTCTACCAGGGTGGGTACTTTACCCTGTACGTTCAGCTCTAGATAGCTGGGATGTTTCGCGCTATCGCTCTGGCTGCTATCAGTGCGCAGGGTAGTGTTTATATATTCGTAATCGAGCCCACTTTCTTCGAGTGCCCACAGAGCGCGAAAAGATCGTGATTGGCCCATGCCATAAAGTTTCATTAGGTGTTTTTCCTTTCTTTAAAAAACAAATGGTGTTGTCTTTACGACAACACCATTTGGAGGTATTACTAATTGCTGAAGACTAGTCGTTAGCGAAGCAATAGAAGTAGCCAGCGCCACCAGTTGCTACTAGATCGGCTTGACCACAACCTCTGGAGCCGTGTGCACTATTCCAGGAGTTTGGGTTCGCTCCGCCACCAGTTCTGTCAAAGTGACCAACCTGTGCTGAGCCTTCACCGCTGCTCGTCCAGTTGTTGCAGGTATGGTTAGAGCCATCGTCGATGAGGCGACCGCTTAGCGATGAGCCGGTAAGGACGTCATGCTCATTGGGAGTGTCACCGCGGCCATTTACAGTGTCGCCATTCTCGGTGAGAGAGTTCGCTTTGCCGAGCTGCATGTAATCGCTATGCAGGTTATTTAGAGTACTAGCCACTTGAACGTTTGCTGCGTTGTACCAAGGACCGAAGCCAATTCGCTCTCGAGCATTCACGCGTGGAGAGTTTGCAGTCTCATGGGCGCTTAAATAGGCGACCCATGTCTTGCCGCGCGATCCTGCCGCTCTGGCCAGGCTTGCACAATGCCTATCTGCTCCGCGCAGGCCACCTAGATCTGCACCATCGCCGGACCCAACACTGGTAATGAAGAAGCTCATTGCATCTTCTTCTGGAACGAACGTTGTGCAAGCCGTGGCAGCTGCTGAAATTGCGATAGCGGTAGCTAAGATTAGTTTCTTATTCATGGTTCTACTCCTCGATTGTAAATATTCTTATTCTACGGATTTAGCTAAAATTTGATTAATGTGCGCCTGAACTGTCCACTGCTGCGCCGGGCATTGCCATGGCGGTTAGTGTACTTCCAGTCTGTAGGATAACGTATTGATGGCCGTCGTGTGTCCAAGAACTCATGCCGTAACGGCTTGCTGCGGGCACTTCTACGCGGCCTACCTCTTCACCTGTTGCCTTGTCGATGGCAAACAGCTGCGGTGTTCCAGCTCCATCCACATCGGAATATAGTAGTAGATTAGCTGTGGCTACCATAGGCACGGCATTTCCCGTTCCCGTGTTGCCGATATCTATACCTTGCAGTTCGGGAAGGTTAGCGATACGCGCAGGCGTCTCACCGGTTGGAATCATCCAAAGGTGCTCTCCCGTGTTCATATCTATCGCCGTGATGCGGCTATAGGGCGGCTTCCAAAGCGGAATGCCTAACGGGTGTCTCGGGGTTGGGCCTCCGCGACCCGCCGCATATTGCGACAGCGTCGTACCCGTTGGTGCATCATAGTAGGTGTCGGCTTCTTCGCCAGATACCAGCGGTCGAGCAGCGCAACTCGAGCGTGACGTAACATACAAGATGCCCGTTGTTGGATCGGCCACAGAGGGATGTGTAATATTCACCGCACCGGAAGGACAGATCATCGAAGAAATCTTACCCAGTGGGTTGTCTCTATGTATAGGCGGGTTAAACAACGGCCCTAACTGATAGTCGGCCACCGCTGCTATCGCCTGTGCGCGAATCTCTGGGGTAAAGTCCACCAGAGTATCGAGGCTAAGCCCCTGCATATCGAATGGTGCAGGCTTCGTTGGAATCGGTTGTGTCGCGGCGAGCTGCTCTCCCGGTACGATCGAAGCAGGAAATGGCACTTCTTCAATAGGCCAGATCGGTTCGCCAGTTTCTCTGTTGAAGGTGTACACCAAACCCTGTTTCGTAGGCTGGGCAACGATCTTAGTGGACCCTTGCTCAGTGTTCACATCCAGCAAAATAGGTGCGGTCGGTAGATCGAAGTTCCAGATATCGTGATGGACTATCTGGAAGTGCCAGGCTCTCTCGCCGGTCCTCGTATCCAAGGCAATCAAGCTTGTGCCGTAGAGATTGTCTCCAGGGTGGTGCCCGCCGTAGTAATCGATGGTCACGCCATTCGTTGGGATATAGATCAGCCCTAATTCTGGGTCTGCGGACATCGGCGCCCAGGAGGAGATGTCACCGGTGTATTGCCAGGCATCGTTCTCCCAGGTCTCGTGTCCATATTCACCCGGTTGAGGAATCACGTTGAACTTCCAAAGGAACTCGCCGGTGCGTGCATCGTAGCCCAACATATCACCAGGCACGTTCTCGATTCTGGATTGGTTGTAGCCCTGTTCGGCCGAATTGCCCACGATCACAACGTCATTCACGACTAATGGTGGCGAAGAGGAGGTGATGTAGCCTCGCTCCAAAGGAATGCCTTTATAGGGATCGTAAGGATGGCCTAGATCTGCAAGCAGATCGACTACACCCGTATCAGGAAAGCCATCTATAGGTACTGGATTCCCGAAGCCTTCCAGTGGAGCACCGGTCTCGGCATCGAGTGCTGTGAGGAAGAATCCTGGAGAGATGATGTAGATGACGTCCTTGCCATCGACCTGACCGAAGCCCACGCCCTTGCCGTAGTCGGCACGCATCGAATACTGATAACGCTCAGTATCCGGTTCTCTGTAGGACCAGATTGTTTCGCCGGTCTTAGGATCGATAGCAACGACGTGGCGACGCGCGCCCGCTACCGTGTACATTCGACCGTTGATATAACTTGGTGTGGAGCGACCGCTCTGAGCCTGAAAGCTGGAACCGTCCCATTGCCACGCGACTTCTAAATCACCGAAATTTTCGGCGGTGATTTCTTGAGAGGGTGAGAAACGTGTATGAGCAAAGTCATTGCCCAGAGTAGTCCATTCGACGCTATCTTGCTGGGCGCTGGCTACTGTGGCTAGAGATGCCAGCAGTAAGCTCGCTGAAGTATTCAATAATTGGCGCATTCTTATCATTATTTGATCCTCTTATTGGGGAAGCGATGCTTGCTAGTCTTTTACGCTAAGCTGTTTCTGCAGGGCGGTTTGCGTGATAAAAGGCCAGCAAATACTGTTCATGAGAGTAACGCAGCTTCTGCATTTTGTCATGTAAGATTGCCCCATTGGCGGGCAGTTGAGGAGATATGGGGTTGTCTGGGATGAAAGTGCAGGAATGCGCTGAGGGAGAGCTGAATTGTGACGCTGCAACTGCAACAATTAACGGTTCTGTGTGCTGTTCCTAAGCTGAGTAATTCGCCTCAAGGGTGGGTGCATATATAGCCGTTTGGCTAATCGCTGTTCCCGCAGAGGGTCTAAGGCGAGCAGTTTTTGATCTTTTCTGTATTGATCGAACGCCGCGTGATCCGGAAATTTTAAGAGATGGATCTCATCGACACGCTGCAAACGCCGGAGAGGCTCGTGCCATCGTCTACGCTAGATACGGCTGCTTCAGTATCGCCGCTAAATTCCCAGCCATTGTCTGAATTGTAGTCGGGACGCTTCCAGTAGGCAGTCGCTGCTCCGCCTATGCCGCCGCCGTGAATGAGCATGCCGTCTACGCGAACATTCATGCGTGGACCGAACATGCCGCGATACTTTATCTGTTCTGTTAGTGGTCCGTTGTTGTTAGCCGTGCCACCGTCAACTTGATTCATCAACTTGGCGGCATCGACATTGGAGCCAGTGCGCTGGGTAGTGAATTCGGTTTCAAGAAACTCCTGACGGCCAACCACTACAATTTCCTCGACACGATTCTGGGCATGGGCTGCTGTGTTGATGGGAATAAATAGTAGACTTAGAGCGATTGGCTGCTTTAATTGGTTCAGTGGGTTCTGTCGCTTCACTGCATACTCCCTCGTTTCGGCTTAGAATTGATTTTTTTCGCCAGTTAAACAAAGATCGAGATTATAGGGATTGAGCCGCTCTAGCAGCATGCGTCAAATAGCCATACTAAGTGTCGCGTCATGCGCTAGATGAGAAGAAATGATGCATAAAAACAATGGCTAGGATAGAAAGTGTACGTATAGTGTTGGTTGGTTCTCGGCACGCTAACTGATTCAGTATTGATTCAGGTTAAGCGAGTTATTAATGCTGAGAGTTAGTAAGATAGAAAATATTATGAAAATAACAAGCAACAGCTGGGCAAAATTCTCCACCAACAAGTCTTGGGGAATCTTGCAGTGTGTGTCGTTCGTGTTTTTTCTGGCTCTCGCGTTCAGTGTCTCCGCGAAGGCTCAGGAGCAGATTGGTGATGCAGAAGTTGAACCCTTCGATACCCAAGAAGCGCTAGATTCAGCTGAAGAAGACCAGCGCAATGAACAAGAAAGAGCTCGCGATGCAGAGCTCGCGAGAGAGTTAGATCTGCGCCGGCAGGCCATCGATGAAATGCAGGGCAGTCAGGGAATCTACTCGCCGCAGCTCCAAGAGGCTTATGGCGATCTGGCGGCACTGTATGCCGAAGTCGAAGACTTCGAATCGGCGATCAGGGTCTATACCGATGCACTGCAGATTAGTCGCATCAATAGCGGGCTTTATAGCGACGAACAATTACCTATCATTGCCTCTCTGATCGAGAACAACAGCCAGCTGAGTAATTGGGAAGAAACCGACGACCTGCACGAGCTTCGTTACCATATTAGCAGTCGTTTCTATGAGATAGGTGATCTTGCCTATATCGAGGCGGCGGAGAATTATGGAGAATGGAAATTACGTCTATTGCGACAAAACCTGCTCGATCTTGGCTATCGCTCCTACTCACGCAATGCCGAAGACCTCAGTGATTTTTATGATCGACTCTTGGACAATCTTGAGATTCAAACAGATACTAGGTCCGAGAATTTGATTGGAATAATCACGGGTAAATCAGAGACTGACTTAGTATTGGCAAGAGCGATTGCCAGCACTCCTTATGCTGCTTTTGAGGGAACAGTTAGCCGCTACCTCAATCAGCAGCGCTGTCGCAGTGTGACAAACACCGCTGGGCAGGTCGTTAGGGAATGCGTCAACGTTCAAGTGGAGAACCCACGCTACCGTCAATCTCAGGTGGATGCGAAACAGTTCGCCCTAAATCGACGCACCAGAGCGGTGCAGGAATCCATCGATAGACTAAGGCAAGTTCACTCTCTCAGCTCTGATCTTGGTGCAGTGGAGCGTGCCGAGCTAGAGGCTCAGATCGCTGAGTTGGAGACCGAGGCCTTCCAATTACTCAGGCAGTCTAGGTCGCGTCGGCTATTCTAGATCTCCCCAATGTAGGGCAAATATGCCTTTCCCATAACTCATTTGGGACCAGACGCCTCCAGCTGTTGTATTTATAGGGCAGTTTTACTGGAAAACAGTCGGTACAACGTGTTCAATAGGGTTGTCTCGTGGTGCTTTCGTGCCCGGACTGTATTAAACAACCGGAGGAGATTATGTCTCAATTTGTTAATAGACTAACTCGGCTCACGTTGGCTGCGCTTTTAGCAGCTGTCGCGCTGGGAAGTCAATTTGCTGCCGCATTGGAAGTGGGTGATAAAGCACCTGATTTCACGCTGCAGGCATCGGATGGCCAGACTTACAGCATGTCCCAATTTCTGGGCGAGAAGCCTGTAGTGATTGCCTTCTTTCCTAAAGCCTTTACCGGCGGATGAACTATGCAATGCAAAGCGCTGCGTGACAGTGCTAGAGAAATTAAAAGTTTTGACGTTGCTTACTTTATGGCCAGTGTAGATACACTGGAAGACAATACAGCTTTTGCTGAAGAGCATGCGGCTGGTTTTCCAATTCTTGCAGATCCTGAAAAGGCGATGACAAGTGAATACGGTGTATTGATGGCGGCTGGTTTCGCTAACCGTTGGACCTACTATATTGGTGCCGATGGAACTATCCTAAAGATAGATAAAGACACTAAACCAGCCACGGCAGGCAAGGATTTAACCCGCACAATGGAAGAGTTGGATTTTCCTAAAGTATAAGTTCACGATCAAAAATTCGTGAATGAAAAAACGAAACTCGAATACTGTAAGGCATTCGGGTTTTTTTTGATCAATTGCTGAGCGAATAGGCATTCGCCCTTGCAGCAACTGTGTTTGAATTAGGGCAATTTGTGGCTATGGGCTGACGTGGTTATTCACTGTGTTGTAGCTGGTCGGGCGCTGTGACAAAATGTGGACTAGTGTATCCCTCGCTTACAGCCATTTGCAGTACCACACATACATACGGAGTGTTTCCATGTCAAAACTTGGCCTTTGGGTAGTCGCGGCTATTGCTGTGTTTACACTATTGTATTTGGTGTACTTGGCAGCCACTTTTGAGGCGCCTACGGGTACCACAACCGTAATAGTGCCAGCGACTACTTTGCAGCCTCTAGCCGAGCCCGCCCCGGTGATCACTCCGACTTTGCCGCAGACACGTTTGCAGCCTCTCGAAGAGCCGCCAGCTGTCGCTGCTGCACCGGTAATCGAAGCGGCACCGGTAGAAGTTGCAGCGCCGGTTGCAGAAGAGCTGCCCTCTGAGCTTGTCGAATTGCCGAGCCTGAACGACAGCGATGGTTTCGTTCTAGAAGGATTGCGAGCTCTGCAAAATGGTGCTGCGCTGATTAGCGTTCTGGCTGATGAGCAACTCATTCGGGGTATCGTTGTGTTCGTCGATAATATTAGCCGCGGTGATTTTCCTCAGACTAGTTTGCCGTACAAGCGAATAGGGCAGGAAATGTCGGTTCGCAATATCGACGCCAATCTCTTCGTGATGGAAGCGAATGCACACGAACGCTTTAATCAACTCATAGATACCTTTGTGGCAGTCGATACTGTTCAGGCGATGATTCTCTACCGAACTCTTCAGCCCTTATTTCAGCAAGCCTATGCGGAGATTGGGTCTAGAAATGTAAACTTCGATGACACCCTGCGCTCGGCGATTAACGCTGTGTTGCGTTCGCCAAATGTTGAGGGTCCTTATCAGTTGGTTAAGCCTTCAGTTATGTTTCTTTACGCAGACGCCAGCATAGAAAATATGGAAGAAATGCAGAAGCAGTTGATTCGTATTGGCCCGCAAAATACAGAGAAACTAAAAGCTAAGTTGCGACAGTTTGCAGAGCAATTGTAGAAACGAGATTCGTGCTAACAGATTTTATAGGTTAACTAATGCTACAGCTTCCATCCCCGCTCGTTGATGTCAATTGGCTGCACAACAACCTTCACGCTTCACAATTAATTGTTCTCGATGCGTCGGTTCCTCCAGTAGTGCCCGGTTATGAGTCTCTTAACAGCGAAGAGTGCTTCCTAGCCATTTCTGGCGCGCGGCGCTTCGACTACGATAAGAAGATATGTAAACAGGATTCTTCTCTGCCTCATATGATGCCAGGCGCAGATCTGTTTACCGAAGAGGTGCGCAAACTCGGTATAAATAGTGACAGTGTAATCGTGATCTATGACGACGTGGGGCTGTATTCGAGCCCGCGCGCCTGGTGGATGCTTCGCGCCATGGGACATCAGCAAGTTGCCGTTCTGGATGGTGGCTTACGCGCATGGATTGCTGCCGGCTTTGCCACCGTCGATAGCTTGCAGCTTGACCCTGGCGCTGGGAATTTTGAGGCGAACTACGAAGAAGATTCATTCTGCGACTTCAGCGTCGTACTCTCCTCGATAGATGATTCGAGCTGCGCGATTCTCGATGCGCGTTCCAGCGGCAGATTTCATGGCACAGCTCCGGAGCCAAGAGCAGGCATTCGCGGTGGCCATATGCCCAATGCGCGAAACTTACCCTTTCCCAAATTATTGAACGAGGGATCGATGAAACCCGTTGCCGAGCTCCAAGAAATATTCAATGAATTCATCACCAACGACGAGCGGATAATCACTAGCTGTGGCTCGGGTCTCACCGCCTGCATCCTCACCTTTGCGGCCTACCTCGCAGGTCACCGCAATTTATCTGTCTACGATGGCTCGTGGATCGAGTGGGGAGCGCCTTCGAAACTCCCCGTTGTGACCGATTGACAGCTTTTAACACTGCTCGCCTTGCGCAAGCTATTTTGTACAAGGGGCCACGTTTTCAATATAATCCCTATCACTCTAATGCGCTGGATTTACGTTCCAGTCAGCTATAAGGATGATCATGAATAATACCGCCGATGGCGTAGTTGTCGCCGCTCTCTATCGCTTTGCGAAATTCCCAGACTACGAGTCCTTCCGCGAACCCCTGCATGAAATTATGCTTGCTGCAGAAGTGCGCGGAACTTTGTTGCTCGCTGCCGAAGGAATAAATGGCACTATCGCTGGAAGTAGGATTGGCATCGATGCCGTACTTGCCTGGTTGGCGAAGGATCCTAGGTTTGCAGGCATACAGGCCAAAGAATCCTATGTTGACGAGAATCCTTTCTATCGGACCAAGGTGAAATTGAAGAAAGAGATAGTAACCATGGGTGTTGAGGACATAGACCCGACCCATATAGTGGGCACTTATGTAGATGCTAAGGACTGGAATGCTTTGATAGCAGATCCCGAAGTTCTTCTGCTCGATACCCGGAATCAATACGAGGTTGAGATCGGTACCTTCGAGAACGCCGTAAATCCGCAGACGGATTCCTTTAGAGAATTCCCCGAATACGTGAAGAACAATCTCGACCCAAAAGTACACAAGAAAGTCGCGATGTTTTGTACCGGTGGAATACGCTGCGAGAAATCTACGGCCTACCTCAAACAACATGGCTTCGAGGATGTGTTTCACCTAAAGGGCGGGATATTGAAATATCTGGAGGAGCAGCCTGAGACCGATACCAAGTGGCAAGGTGAGTGTTTCGTTTTCGATAATCGCGTGACGGTAAACCACAACTTGGAGAAGGGAAACTATGATCAATGCCATGCCTGCCGCCGACCGATCCTTGAGAAAGATAAGGACAGCGAGTTCTATCTCAAGGGTGTGAGTTGCCACCACTGTTACGACAAGCACAGCAAGGAACAGGTAAAGCGCTACGCGGAACGCGAACGCCAGATGCAGCTCGCCGCTCACCGCGGAGAAGCCCATATAGGAGCCCCCATGGAATCGACGATAGAGCGGGGCAGGCAGGAAAAGCTGCGTTTTAAACAGGAGCAGAGGATGCAGGAGAAGGAGAAGTGATAGTTGCCTTAAGGAATCAATAAGCCGCGCGATTCGTCCAACATCGCTGCGTTCCAGCTTTTTGGGGTATAGTCTTTAGTTAATATTGTGTGGCTCTATGCTGGTGAGAGTCAGCTAGCTGAAAAATAACAAAAGGCGACTACTATGAGTGTCAATTCAGTCCATAAAGCTCCCCGTATTTTTCCTATCATCCTTTTGCTCTTTGCCGTTCCCATGATATTAGGTGGCGTGCAGCTGATTATTCTGGGTGGCTCATTCTACTATCTGTTATCTGGATTCTTGCTTGCGTCCTGTGCTGGACGGTTATGGAAGCAAGATCCGGTAGCGTCCATGATTTATGGCGCGCTCATGATTTTCACTGTGTTGTGGTCACTAAATGAATCCGGCACAAATCACTGGGCGTTGCTGCCCAGAATACTGCCCTTCGCCGTACTTGGATTATGGTTTCTAACTCCCTGGCTGCGTCGCTCCCTACATCAAGGTAATCCGCCACCGCTGCTCGCTGCCAAATACCCGCTCTATGTAACCGCGATTGCATTAGCGCTAACCGCCTATGTGGCCATAGACGGTGCAGGCTATGAAGTTAATCCACTGACCGAGCGCTCAGGTGTTAATACCGTAAACACGGCAACCGATTGGCCGAGCTATGGCAACACCCTCAGTGGCAGTCGGTACTCGCCTATCGATCAGATAAATAGAGAAAACGTAGGTAGCTTAGAGGTAGCTTGGACCTATCGAACCAATGCAGGTGGTTCCTTTAAGGCAACACCTTTACAGATCGGTGAATTACTTTATGTCTGTGCTGCAGGCAATAGAGTAATCGCATTGGATGCCGATAGCGGCGAGCTGCGCTGGCAGTTCGATCCGCTTATTGACCCAGAGCATCTAGAATTTCTGCGCTATTTCACAACAGGTTGCCGTGGGGTTTCCTATTTCGAAGCACCTGAGGACTACCAGGGTGAATGCCAGCAGCGAATACTGACGGCAACTACTGATGCACGACTGATTGCAATCGATGCGCTAAGCGGAGCTCGATGTTCTCAGTTCGGCGAACAGGGTGAGGTGGACCTAACAACTAGTATGGGTAACGACCCGCGCATATTCAACTTTCAAACTTCACCTCCTGGTATCGTGCGCGGCAATGCTGTAGTTGGGGGGTGGGTTTTCGACAACCAAAGTGTGGGCGAGCCATCGGGTGTCGTTCGTGCATTTGATGCGCTCTCTGGAGAATTTTCCTGGGCCTGGGACATGGGTAGGCCGGGTGTGAATACTCAGCCGTTAAGGGGGGAGGTTTACACCCGAGGCACGCCGAATGTTTGGAGTCTGTTTAGCGTCGATGAAGAGCTAGGTTTGATCTATGCGCCAACGGGCAATGAGACACCAGATTATTTCGGCGGACAGCGCATGGAATCCAGTGAGCAGTATGCGAGCTCCATAGTGGCTATCGATGGCGAGACGGGATCGGTGCGCTGGTCATACCAGACAACCCACCATGACTTATGGGACTACGATGTACCGTCGCAACCCGTATTGATAGATCTGCCCGGTAAGGATGGTGAGAAGATCCCGGCGGTTCTGGTGCCAACTAAACGTGCGGAAGTGTTCGTGCTGAATAGAGTGACAGGCGAACCCATTTTCGATATTCAAGAGTTGCCAGTGCCACAGGAAGGGGGAGTGCCTGAAGACTATGTTGCGGCAACCCAACCTTTCGCGGTCGATCTGCCGAATTTCCGGCCAGAGCTATCA
>Ga0302114_10001146_pt1 | contig 17782 bp, 14 predicted proteins | sample AG5_Surface_MG_FD_203107 | JGI IMG/M metagenome (GOLD analysis project Ga0302114, IMG submission 203107) | Marine microbial communities from Western Arctic Ocean, Canada - AG5_Surface | ecosystem: Environmental > Aquatic > Marine > Oceanic | place: Canada: Western Arctic Ocean | collected...
GTCCCTCCTGCTCGGCTTCATCTTGCACATCGTCATGACGGTCAAGTGCGCACAGCTGGACGACAAAGGATGGTCCCCGCTCCCGAGCCACTACGAGGGCGGGCCTTGCTTCGGCGCGGGTGGGAATAACTCGTACAGCAACCACGGGTTCTTCGGCGCGGTGTTCATGGGAATCGGGTTCCCGTTCACCCTTTGCGCATGCTACGCGAGGGCGACGAGGAAAAGGCACGAGGCACAACGGCGGTCGCTGGGGCTCGCGGAGCCGGTGACGTACTGGTGGGGGTTCACGCACAGCTTCAGACGGGTGTACTACAACATGCCGATGGCGCCGGTGGTCCCCGGGGGGTTGGGGCCGGGGGGAATGCCGCCGGCGAGCGCGCATTACCCCCAGGCGCCGTTCGGGCATGTTATTAGTCAACAACGGATCGATGAGTCGGGAGGGGATGGCGAAGGGGGGATCCCGTTGGCGGCGGTGGTCGTCGACACGGAGCCGGAAGTGAACGACGACGACCGGGCGACCGCGCCGCCGGTGGAAACGATGGAAGCCGATGAGTCATCCCTGCTGCCGAGGGAAGCGGGCGTTGAGAAGTAGTTTCAGCGTCTAAGTGTAATACTCGTCTAACTTAGCGTTACAGTTTGCTCCTAGCCTTGTCCTTGTTCAGCGTCTTGACGTCGCCCCGTCGCACGTCCCAGTCCCCTTCACCCCCCGCACCTCCACCCTCGCCATCGTCCGCCAGTAGCCTCGGCGGCTCGAAGCCCGGGTCGCACCTGTACTTGACGAGGTCGGCGTCGACGGCGCCGACGCTTCGAAGAAATTCATCGTCGATGAGCGCCCGACCAGTCACCGCGCATCCCGGCGCGCACAGCTGTGTCACGCAATCCGCTAAAATGCTCGCCTTCCTCCAGTACTTCCGGTCCCCGAGCTGGAAGTTTTCCGACGCGAGGGACTCCACGATCGTCGCCGGCCACAGCGAGTTACCGGTTACGTTCGTCCCGGCGCCCATCTTCTCACCCTCCGCGGCGGCTCCCAGCGCCACCATCGTCATGCCGCACTTGGACATGTAATACGCCGTCTTACCGGCGTACGATTTGTACGTTTTGGGTAACGGCGGGCCCATGCATATCACGCGGCCGTATCGGCCTTTGGACATGTGCGGAAGGCACTCTCTGGTCATGATGAACGCGCCTCGCGCGTTGATGGATTGGATGAGGTCGAATTTCTTCGTGGGTGTCTCCGCGATGGTGTGCCACCAGAGCGCGCTCGCGTTGTTGACCAGGATGTCGACCCGGCCGAACTTGGCGACGACGGCTTTGACGCACGCGACACAGTTGTTTTCGTCGCGCAGATCCAGCTGGAACGCCAGGGCGTTCGCGCCGAGTGCCTCGACCTCGGCGGCGACGGTGTGGATCGTGCCCGGAAGGGTGGGCTGGGGTGTGGCGGACTTGGCGGCGACCACGACGGCGCATCCGCACCGAGCCAGCGCGAGGCAGGTCTCGCGACCGACGCCGCGCGAGCCACCGGTGACGATGGCCACCTTGCCCCGGAGATCCGGCGTCGACGGGACCGGCATGCTGTCGATAAGTCGCGCGGAACAGGAATGAGGCGCGACGTGGACGAAGCTGCGAAGAAGGTCGGCACCCGGCTCCAAAATGTAAGATTTCGAATCATTGCCAGCCGCGGGGCGCCGAGGGGCGGCTGCGATGAACGCCGCCTACCTGAAGCGATGCGTCGACGAGGAACGGCGCGCCAAGATCGCCGCCGGATTCACCATGTACGCCACCACCCGCTCCCCAACCACCGCCCATCACCCACCCATCGCGTCGCCTCCGTTCCCCATTCCACGCTTCGCTTCAAAAAACTCACTCACGTCCCCCAACGACCCGCGTCCTCATCACAGCGACGGCATGAACATGAAAGACGCGAGCACCGGGGAGGTCCTCTGGGAAATCAACTCCTGGCCCGTCGACTGGCACGTCGCCGAAGTCGAAGCCCGCGTGCCCGCCAGGATCCTCGCTTGCCCCGCGGTCAGCCGCGAGCTCACGTTCTCGTCCAAGGAGAAAGTCGCCAACCTGAGATGCACGCACGGGATGTACCTCGACGGGGTGGACACACCGATCGAGGTTTGGGATTTTAGCTTTGGGTTCGTCATGCCGGGCAGCCGGAACACGTGGCAGACCACCGTAGAGGCCGCGGGCGGCGAACGCATGCTCAAACCGTCGGAGGTCTCCGGGAAGTTGACGGTGCGCACAAAGTTCACCGACGGCGACGTCGTCGTTCACGAAAGCGTGGTTCGCGTCTTCTACGAGTAAACAGGCGCGACGGGGACATAGAACGGTTTGAATTAATCAATTAGTACGTAGTTACATCGAGCACACAGTCAGGACGCGCGGGCTAGAGGAAGGAATCAGATGTCCACGCCAGCCTTGAACACCCTTCGGAGCGCCGCATCGATGCCCGACGACGTTCGCGACATTTCAGTTTTGGTTTTGGCAATCTCCGTTCGAAGTTCCAGCGCGCGTTTGCTCGGTAACGACCGGAGTTCAGTGAGCGTGGAGGACACCGCGCGTTCATCCTTCGACGCCGTGCTCGCCTGTGTGTGGGTGGTGGTGACGAGATTGGGGCGGTTAGATGCTTGCGAGGTTAGACGTTGTTTGCGGGAAGGTTTGATGGGAAGAAGATTTGAAAAGATTTGGGGTTGATCACGCACCAGCCGCTTGAGGTCCGCCGCCGCCTGTCGCAGCTTACTCCTCCCGCGCGACATCTCCTCCTCCGCGGCGACCGCGGCTTCTCGCAGCCGCACGAGCTCCACCGCGCTCCCTTCCGACGCCGTCTTCAGCGTCTCCGCCGACCGTGTCGCCGCTCGCACGAGCGCCTCTTCGCTTTGCATCCGCCCGAAGGACATATGCCACAGGATGCGCCTGGTGCCCGGCACGGCGAGGAGCGCGCACGTCGTTCCCGCGACCGCGGTGGCGTAAGGCGCGTCCTTGATCGCGGACGCGAGCGCGGTCGTCGGCGCCTCGAAGACCTTGTCCTCCAGCGCCTGAACTTCCCACCAAGCGGCGGTGGCGTGCGCAACGCCGATCTCATACCGATGGTTCAGGCTCTCCATGGCCACGGCGGTGAGCTTGGACGCTGAGGCGACGGCGGAGGATACAGCTGTGTCGACCGCGGATATGGCGGCGTCGGCGCCGCCGCCGGCGGTGCCGAGCGCCGCTTTGAGACTCTCCGGGAGCTCCATGGGTGGTACTACCCGGGCGCGGCTGGAAGTGATCGACGGGGTCGAGCCAGGCTGGCGATGAGACTGATGTTTTCTCGGACGGGCTCGTGAGTGAATTTGGGATGGAGGCGGCGGTGCCAGCCATTGCGGGTGGCGCCGTCGAACTCGAATAAACGCGCGTCGGAGAAGAGCGCCGTGGCATCACAAACTCACGCGTCATGGGTGCGAAGGGTCGCGCCAAGGGCTTCATGAAGGAGGACCCATCGCTCGCCAGAGCCATGGGCGTCGACGGCGGCGGTGGCGCAAATGATGGTGGGGGCGGGCGATGGAAGGGAGGCGGCGGCGGGCGCGGGCGGGGGCGGGGTGACGGCTCAGGGGGCGCCAGACGCGCGCGCCCGATGACCGCCATCTCCCTCGACAAGTTCGCGCGCGCCAAGACGAGCACGTACGACAAGCGCGCCGTCCTCGAGAAGCGACGGAACCTCGAGGCGGGCAAGGTGAACAAATACCGAAAGGTGCGCGAGCGACTCGGGGATACCATCGAGCGGCCCGACGGCTTCGACCCGGACGAGTACGCGCGACGCCTCGAGGCGCAGCGCGCGACGCTGCCGGCGGAGACGAACGCGGACATCCTCGCGATGGCCAAGCGGCGCAAAGGGAAGGGCGGGCTCGTTTTACCCGAGTCGAGGCGCGAGCCAACCCCGGATGCGGACGATGCGGGTGCCGAAGAAGATGAGCCGATGGACGAGGACATGAAACGAACGCTTCGGCGCATGGAGGCTAACGACGACGATTCAGACGATGCAGACGATACAGGTAACATCGTGGACGGCGAACGCAGGAGCGGTAAGCTCGGCGAGGGCATGAAGGGTCTGAAGGGCGGCAAAGGATGGAACAAGACAGTCGCCGCGAAGATCAAGGCGGATAAAGAACGCGAAGAAAACAGAGCCGAGCTCAAAGTGCTCAAGGTGAAGTGGGCGGAGGAGGACGCGGGGCGTAAGAAGTTCTTCGAGAAGCGAAACGAAGGCCGGGATAAGTTCCGGAAGAAGACACGAAAGGGACAGCCCGTGATGAAGCACCGCATGGACGCGATACTCGAGAAACTCCAAGCCGGCCAGTGAGGCATCTACTTTTAACAACGACTAAGACTCTTACATGAACTTCGGGCGCTTCTTCGAAGCCTTCAGCCTGTCCCGAATCCCGCCCAAGTCCACCTTGACCGGCTTCTCCCCCTTGACAATCTCACTCGGCGCCGGCGCGGGGCCTAGATCTTTAATGCCGTGCGTCCCGTCGACGGAGGCGCCGCCCGCAGCCATCGCCGCGGTCGAAGGTTTCAATCCCAATCCGCTGCCAGCCGCTGCCGGGTTCATCGCGGGACCGTGCGCATCCTCATCCTCACCCTTGTAGTTGGCCACCGCGGACGCCGCCGCACCCGCGGCATAGTGCACGCCAGTCATGGACACGTACCCGCCCTCCACGTCACCCTCGCCTTTACGCCGCATGTCCTCGATGCGGCGTTGCACCGCCAACGTTAGGATTCGTTTCCGCTGTTCCTTGTTCAGTAACGTCCTCGCCGCTTCGAGGACGCACTCGTACGCCTCCGCCGCCAGCGGGTGTTTGCACCGCGAGGGTTCCAGCCGGAGCGACAGGACTTTGGCCTTGAGGGAGACGGTCCCGGACGACATCACCGGATGCTTTTCCCACGTCACCGCGCCGAACTGATCGGCTTGTACGCCCGGGAGCCCGAGGAGTTTGAGGTAGTTTTGTGATTTGTAGTCCGTGAGTGCGGTGAGGACGTCGTCGTCGGACGCCGCCTCGATGTCGTTCGTCGCCGCGGCTAGGGAATCCTCCACGGTGCGGACGGAGGATGGGGTGTCGCCGACGGGAAGCGCGTGCATCCCGGTGGCTGTGATGGCCCCCTGTTGGGTCTTCGCGCTGCCTCCTAAGATGCCGCCGCCTCTCGCCTTGGCCTCGGCCATCGCCGCGCGGATGGCGGCCGCGGGATCGTGCGCGCCCCCGGGTTGCACGCCGGCGTCGTCATCTTCGTCTCGTTGTCGCTTGGTGTGCGTCGACGCGCCGCCACCCGAGCGCTGTGCATCCTTCAGCGCAGCCTTGAACTTCTTCACGTGGCCGGGGTTGCCGGTGATCCCCGTGATGTCCAGGAGGTTCTCCAGCTTCGAGGGCTTGGACGGTAGGTCATCGATCGCGTGCACGTCGTTCTCGGCGAACCGGGGGACGTACCTCTCCAGGCCGATGCCCTCGAGCAACTCCTCCATGCCGCTGACGCACTATCTAGCTAGCGTGCCTCCCACTGTGAATGACGAGAAGTTTTGGCGGGATCGGTGTTGAATCTGTGAGAGCATTCGTGTGGGCGCGCCATGGGAGACCCGGTGGTCGCCGCGGTGCGCGGCGCGTTCAGCGCGCTGGAGCTGGTGATCAGCATCGTCCTCGGCGTCCTCTCGCCGCTCGTCGACGCGTGCGGGCGTCGCGCGAAGGTCGTCTACCGCTGGGCGCACTTCGTGGTGGGCGCCCTCATCGCCCTCCTCGGCTCCGTCGCCCTCGCGTCGGCGTGTTCGTTGCCCGCGTGGATCACGCTGCTCGTCGTCGTGACCTTCGGTTGGAGCCTAGTACTGCCCACGGACGACCTCGTCGCGATGCACCGCAAAGGGTACGTCTCACCCGCGTACGTTCGCGTAGCGCTGCTCTTCATCGCCGATCTACTCGGAGCAAGGGACGTCGAGAAGTACTACGTCGACGAGTCGGACTCGGAGGACGAGGGGCTAAGCGACGACGAAGGGAACCCGCACGTCCCGGGTTCGAGCCCCACGAAAGCCGCCGCCGCCGGTGCCCCGCGCAGAGGCCACTCGCGTAAGGGCTCCGTAGTACTCGACGGGACGCAAGGGGACCCGGACTCGCCGAGCAAGTGGAGGGAGGCAGAGCGATTGCGTGACAAAAAACTTCGCGCCGACGAGCGGAAGCGAGCGGTGCTCTACAGACAGGTCAACAGGCACGTCATGGTGCCCCTGCGCATGGCGATGCGCCTCGTGCTTCGCTGGCAAGGGCTCATCGCACGGGAGGAAGAGGAACGCGCGGAGCTCGAGCGACTGCGACGAGAGGCGCGAGCCGCGGGCAAAGACGAGAGTACTTCCAAAAGTTCCACCCAAAAGCGCAGGGTGTTGCCGCACCCGTCCACGTGGCCCCACCGCCCGGTGTTCGTGCGGTTCAACCCACGCGGGGATAAGCAACGGGCGCTGCGCGGGTGGGCGACGCGATGGGGACCGGATACCACGAACTCGGTCAAGACGTTGCGGGAGTTGGAGGAGGACGAGAGGGTGCGGGAGGTGAGTTTATTTTTATTTCCACATGGGCAATTCGACTGACGTCGCGTTTTGTTTACAGGAGTTGGCGTCCGCGTCCAACGGCGCCGCCACCGTGTTCGAACCGGCGATTTTTTCAGAAACTGACACAGCTGGCAACAAAGAAAGCAACGCTGGCATTAATAACGTTAAGAAGGACGCCAGGGTGCCGTCGCCGGTGGACATGAACTGCCCGGTGAACACGGAGACGTGCATGGATTTCGAATCCGAGCTCTTCGTCGGTACGGTTTTGATTCGGTTCAAGGGTATCGGTTGCCCCGGGAACCCGGCGGCGGTGAAAACCAAGGACGACTTCTTCAAGACGCAGAAGCGGTGCACGTTCCAGGTGTTGGTCCAGGGCAGATTTAAGGAACGGACGCGTACGAGCGACGTCCAGACCGGTGGCGAGTTTAGTAAACCTTTCCAGGATGTCCCGCCGCGGTATCTGATCCACGCGGGGTGTAAGTTTTTCCAGGCGCTGACCCCTGGGCTTGATATCGACTTGCTGTGCGACGAGCCGTACTACATGGCGCTGTTGGGCGGCACTGTGACCACGCTGGCGATCGACGAGAACGAGGCGAAGTGCGTGGATCCGAAGTCCGACGTCCCGGAGGATAACAAGCGGATGTTCGGCGGCGACGCGAGCTATTCAATCTCGAGACGGAGCAGGTGAGTGTTGGACAGTCTCCCTGAGTGTTGGACAGTCTCCCTTCCATACCCAAACACCCAATTACTGACCGATCACTGACCAATTACTACCTCCAGGACGCTCGGTAACCCGGAGACGGCGAAGGAGTACTGGTACAACACCACCGACGTGTACACGTTCGACTACTTCCAGAGCGTGTTGCTGTTCGACGAGTACTGTTTGGACATCGGGATCGTGAAGCTCAGGCTGGACAGGCACCTCAACGGCAACCCGATCTGCATCATGGCGAAACACACGGACGGCCGCTACGTGTACAACTTTGAGATTTTCCACGAGTGCTTGTTACCAAAGTCGGACCAGGCGCCACCCGGGTACGGCGCTTAGGCGGTACCATTTATGTTAAGAGTCGGTGTAATTGAATAACAATAGGCGTACGCGTATCACGCGCCGGTGACGAGGTTGGGCCCAGAGTACGCGTACATGCCGCCCTGGACGTTGTACACCCCTCCGTCGAAACCCAGGTCCAACAGGACGCTCGCCGCCCTCATCGATCGCACCCCCGCGGCGCAGATGACGTACGTGGGTTTAGACACGTCGAAGTCATCCATCGCGGTAGGTGTCCACTGCTGCATGGTGGACAGCGGTCTCAGCGTGAACGCCTCGATCCGCGCGCCGTCCCATTCGTTTGGTTCTCGCACGTCGATGAGGTTAACGGCGTCGAGGTCGCCCTCGAGAACTTCTTGGAGGTCCTGGATGGTGACGTCGACGACGGTCGGGGCGTCAGCGCGTGCGTCGAGGACCGAGATGAGGTGCACGCCGAATGTCGTCGTCGCCTTGGCGGTGGCGCCCACCTCCGTGGTGAACGCGGCTTGCTCGAACTCCCCCACGGTCTGTCCTCGCGAGATCCAGCCGAGGACGCCGCCTTGCTTCCCGCTGGGGCACTTGGAGTGCTCCGACGCGACGTCCGCGAACGTGGCGGCGCCGCCCGCGATCTGCTCGCCGAGCTCATCGAGGAGCCCCGCATCCTTGGCTTCGACGAGGATGTGCGCCACCTTGACCTGCCCCGGGTGGTTCACCGCCGCGGACGTCATCATGGACGCCCGATCCCTCCGAGACGACGCCCCGATGAAGGACGCGACGCGCGAGGATGTGCGAGCCGAGCGACGCCACGCCACCGAGGACGACGACGCGATCGCGGAGGATACCGCGCGTAGCAGCATCTTCGAATCGGGTCGACGGACACTTTCCGAGCGACGAGTTGTGGAAGACGGGTGAAGAAGGAACGCTGATTGAATAAATTAGTTTTCGTTTTTACATCGCCGTCACGATCGGCTACGCGTTGATCAGCGCGACCCAGTTCCGAATGATCGTGAGCCCGTTCTCCGTGATGATACTCTCCGGGTGGAACTGCACGCCCTGGATCTTCGGGTACCGCCGGTGCTTCACCGCCATGATCGTCTCGTCCTCGGTCCACGCCGTGACCTCGAGCTCATCGTCCGGGAACCCGTCGCGATCGATGACTAACGAATGGTACCGAGCCGCCTGGAACGGCGAGGTGAGCCCGTGAAGCATGGTGGAGTCGTCCTCGGTGTGCCACACCGGGGATGACTTGCCGTGCATGAGCCCGCACGGCGCGCGCACGATGTTCCCGCCGAACACCTGCCCGATGCACTGATGCCCCATGCACACGCCGAAAACTCCGAATTCCGGTCCCAGCTTCTCCACAGCCTCGAGGGAGATGCCGCTGTCCTCTGGTCGCCCCGGGCCGGGCGAGACCATGACGCCCTTGGGGTTCATGGACGCGATCTCATCCACGGTCTTCTCGTCGTTCTTGAACACCACGTGGTCCTGACCGAGGTCGCCGAGGTACTGTACACATCGAGGAAAGGGATGGAGCGATCGGACGGTCAGGAAGTGGATAGAGCGAGGTAGGGTTCGAATATGATGGGGTGGACGGGACGTGCGCCGGACGATGCGATCGTCGTGGTGGAGTTCGAGACGCGTGGATGATGCACACCTGGGAGAGGTTATAGGTGAAGCTGTCGTAATTGTCGATGATGATCACCGGCCGCCCGTCGTCCTTCACCAGCGACGCGCGGGTGACGAGCGCCAGACCGCGTCCCTTGCCCTTGGAATTCTTCGCGGCACCTCCGTTGATGGCCGCGACGACGCCGCGACCGCCGAGCGCTTCGCGACGCGCGGCGCGGACCGAGGATGCCGCGGATACACCGGCTACGATCGTGAAGGCCGACATGGTCGACGGACCGACGAGGGCACACGCCGCCAGAAAGGCTCGCGCGTTCTGTGAGGGCGATGAGGCAACTCCGGCACCTTGCCGAGATCTTCCCTCAGCAAATCCCACACCCGCGTGTGCGGTGTGACGACCACCGATTGGATTCAAAACATCGGGTGTGCCCAGCGTCGACAGCCAGAGAAGATGGGACGCGGGCGCCGGGCCCTCCTGGGCTCCGACCTCGACTCGTCGGAATCCGACGGGTCCGAGGACGACGCATCCGACGCCGAGGATGCCGAGCTCCGCGCCGCCGTCCTCGCCAACGCGCGAGCCTCGGCGGCGGCTCCGTCTTCGAACGCCCCTGGCGGAGATCTATCGGACGGCGATGCGACCAGGGGGGTGCCCAGGTCAGCGACGGCGGAGGTGGACGAGGAGGAGCGCGCGATCCTCTGCGGCGACGTCGACGACGTCCTCAACGGGGCATCCATGACGGCGGCGCGGGGCGATACGACCGACGCCGCCGCATCCACCGCCGCGGGCGCCGCATCCAACGCTCATGCGCACACAGCTGGCGGCATCCATCGCAGAGCCCCGCGAGTGGTCACCGGCATCAACGCCGGACGGATCGGCCCCGAGCTCGAGCGCCTCCGCGAGGCGCAGGAGCGCGAGCACGGCGCGCGGGAGTACTACACCGAGGAGCACTACGACCGCCTCTACGGCCGCCGCAGACCGTGGGGCCGCGACGGCCGAGGCGGCAAGGTCTGGTGCAAAGACGTCCACGGGCAGGGGTGCACCGAGTGCACCTCCTGCCACTTTTGCCGGCAGAAAACCGCAGACGTCAAGACCACGTGCCAGTGCGCGCGGTGGAAGAAGACCCCGCCGGGGGGACGCGGACGCGGCGCGTGGTGCGGATGGTGCCTGGAGATGCGCATGGGCGAGAACATCGAAGAGGCGCTCGCGGACGACGAGTGGCGGTGCCCCGTGTGCCGCGACATCTGCAACTGCTCGGGCGCGAATTGCCTGCGAGCCAAGCGCGGTCTCTTTCCCACGCAGCAGCTCACGCACGAGGCGCACGAACACGGGTGGCAGAGCGTGGCGCACTACCTGATCACAACGCGCATCGTCACCGGGAAAGAGGACGCGCCGCCGATACTGGACCTACCGCTGGCGCAGAGGCAGCAATTCAGGCGGCGGCGGCGAGCGCTCGGCCTGGAAGGAGCCGGCGACGACGACGACGAAGCTAACACAGCTGTGCAGATGGGCGCCCGGGTCGGGTCGCGGGAGCATGAACGGCACGAACGGGAGGGGCGCAAGTCACGCGCGTCCGCGTTGCGCGCGCGGGTCGCATCGAGGCTATCGCGCGTGCTCGCGCTCGGACTCACCGGCGAAATTAGGAGCGACCCCGTCGGCCCCGAGAACGACAGAGACGCCTCCGGAGACCCGCCGGAAGGTTCGGCCGCGGCGCCGCCCGCCGCCGCTGGACCCACCACACGGGCGACGCCTGTCTTGCTCGACGATGACGACTCGTCGGGGTCGGATCTGGACTCGAGCGACGGCGAGGAGGACTACGAGACCGAGGTGGAGGTGGAAGAGGACCTCGCACCGGGTGTGGGCGCCGAGGAGGGTATAAACCCCTCGAGAGCGCCGACCGCGATCGATCTCACCGACACCCCGCCCGGGTCCCCTACCCGACGCCGCCCGCGTGTCCACGACAGTAGTCACGCGACACGTGCGGCGCTGACCGAGATCGACCCGATGCAGACTGCCGACGTGGATGACACGTGGCACGATGACGAGACGAACGAACGCGGACCTCGAAACGTCGGAGGCGGCGGCGGAGGCGGCGGAGGTGGAGGAGGCGGCGGAGGTGGCTCGTACCGCCACCGCCCGCCCGCCGCCAAGCGCCCGCGCATCGCATCCTTCGCCGCACCACGTGGCGACACCGGATTGGACGAAACAGACGACGCATCTGTCGGACGGCGGGTGACACGGATGACAAAAACGGTATCGGTCCGGCGCAGGCGCAAAAAGCGACGGACGTCGCGGAACGGATCCGGCGCGCCGGCGTTGACCGCGTCAGAGCGAGCCGCGCGACGCGACGCCGCCGAGACCGCCGCGCTCGAGTACGCCGCCGCGGGCCACACGAACGGTGACGCGTCAGCAGTCGCGTCGACGATACTCCGCGAGGTTATTACAGCCTACAGAGACGCCGAGCTTGCGGGGAGCTCCGAATTGCCAAATTTCTCCACGCTCTCCGATTGGGTGAGACGCGCGGGTGACGCGGTGGACACCGCCGAAGCCAGCCACGTGGGCGACGAGCGCGCGGCGGACGCGGAGCTCGGCGCGTTCGCGGCGTTGACGGTGTTCATCGCCAGACGATGGCGAGACACAGAAGCGTCAATGTCGGCGGCGGAGGACTCGTCGTCGTCGGATGATTTCACGGTTTCGTCGAATACGCTGAGTAAGGCGACGACCGAAGCGTTGTCCAGGCTGGTGGGCGGCGCGGACGTGAGCGCGTTCCGGCGCAGGTCGGGTGCGAGGCGAGCGGCGACGCTGCACGCGGCGCTGCGTGTGGTGGAACACGCCTCGGCCGCCGTGAGACACGGACGGGCGCGGCGCGGGGGTGAAGAAGACGCGGCGGGTGAATCACGGGAGATTTACGGTGATACTCCCGCGATTAACGACGTCACCACCCACGTCCTGACCTTGCTCGCCGTGCTGGGTCAAGAGTTTTGCCTCGTGCGCGAGCACGCGAGGTGGCGCGCGGCGAATGGCTTGGACGACGACGATGTGCCGCCGCCGCCGCCGTTGACTCCCGAGCTCGAAGCGGCGTTGGCGGCGGCGGCGGCGGCCAACGCGAACGAGGGCTCGACGACGGACCAATCAACGGACGGATCCGACGCGGATATCCTTCTGGAGCGAATGGAGGAGTGCCACGTGTTGCTTCTACACGCGCTCAACGCGCTCAGGCGTCACGTGAGCGGTCGTGAAGCCGAGGAATCCGCGTTGAATCCGGGGACGGCGGCTTTGCTGTCGCCGACGACGGCTGCTTTTCTTCACCCGCGCTTCCCTTTTCGGACCAAGCTTCGGCGCAGGGCTTTGCGGCTGGTCGCCGCGGCCGCGACGGTCGCGAGGCACGCCGCCGCCACCGCCGCCGCGCCGGGTTCTTCTAACGGCAATTGCGAGGCCAAGGCTGTCTCCGACGCCATACGCGAAAACGCGTGGCCCGCGTTGAAGGTTTTATTGGAAGCGGACCACCCTGCTAGACGGTCCCCGGCGAACGGCGTTGACCCTGTGTTGTTGCAGCTCGACGCGCGAGGTACCGGGAGCGGGTGTGCGCGGGGGGTCATCGAAACCGCCGCGCGGTGCATGGGCACGATGCTGTGCCTCAAGTCGTGGAGTTGGGGTATCGCAGAGCGGGAACTGGTCACGCCGTTTGCGCCCTCTGACTTTTGGACCAAGGCCCGGGCGCCGCACCGGGCGCTGGCGTTGCGGCTGTACAGTCGTCTGCGTGACGCGTCGCCGGTGCTCGGCGCGGGGGTCGGCGCGCCTTTGCTCAAGCTGTGGACGCACGCGACGCTCGACCCGGCGGCGGGGAGCGGGAAGCGCGGGAAAGGAGGTGACGACGAGGACGACGACGAGGACGATGAAAATTCCCTGGGAGCCGAAGCTAAGGGCCTGGGCCGCGCGCGAGCGAGGCTCACGCGCGCCATCAGGGCGCACCCAAAGCTCGCGAACGCCCTCCCGGAGAACACGCGAGCGGCGACACCTCGCGGCGCCCCGCTCGCGCGACGCGCCGCGTGGGTCCGAGAGGCTTTCGCGGGAGTCGCGAACGCGTGCCCTAAAGAAGCGAGCGCCGCCGTCGTCGCGGCGTCGAGCGGCGTCTGGGACATCGCGCGTTCACGAGCGCGCGAGGTCGCCGGGACACCCGGCGCGGCGGCGTGGGCGGATGCGGTCGTGGGCGTGTGCGTCGGCGCCGCGCGCGTCGCGCCGGAGTCCTTACACCGCCTCCCGAGCGCTTCCGCTTCCAACGACGACGGCGGCCAGACTGTGTCGGACGACTTATTTCCGACTCGGCTCGTCGCGACGCTGCGGCGGGTCGCCGAGCGACACTGCCACGCGTCGTCCGCCCATTCATCCGCGGTGAACACGCACGAATCAGCGGTCGCCACGTCGGCGTTCGCCGGGCCGTTCCGCGCCGACGCCGCGCGCGTGAGCCTTAAACGCGCGGAGGAACGTTTACGCCGAGCCGACGAGTGGCTCCACGACGGCTTCGCCGCTCTGGCGAAAAAGTCAAATCTCGGAGGCGCCTCTCCGTACGTTTTTGACTTTGCCGACCGCGGGATGGTTCGCGCGCTCGCGTCGTTGGTACACGCCGCGTGGGAACGTGGCCCGCCGCGGGAACCCAGCCGCGCCGCCGCGACCGCCGCCGCGACCGCCGCGTGGCGCGCGATGACCGAATCAATCGGCGGGGGCGAAGAACGTGAACATTCGCGGGCGGCTCAGACGAGGCTTCGGAGGTTCGTCCTCGCCGCGTTCGTTCGCCGAGCGCTGACGCGCGTGAAGCACAGGAGCACCACACGACCGGCGTTCGGGTCCGTCGCGTCCGCGTGCGGGTCACTCGACGCGGTGGGACACCTGTTGACGGCCGCGGACACGCGCGGCGAGTGCGACGACGCGTTAAGAGAAACGCTTCCGATGCTGGGCCAAACGCTGTTGGAGGCATTAACGCCGCCGCCGCCGCCGCCGGATTTGACAAAGTCCGCGCCACGCGAGCACGAGTGCGTCCCGCCCGTCGTCAGGGTCAAGCTCTACGAGCTGCTGACGAAGATCGTGCGCGCGGCGCCGTCGCTGGCGGTGACGGTAGCGCACGAGACGCGAATGGACTCGCCCGTCGGCGAGCACCTTCGCTCGATGCTCGAAAAACCCGATTTTCACGTATCGGACGCCACGCTCAATGAGTGCGCCAGGGCTCTGCTCGACGCGTGTTCCAGGGCGGCGGTCGCGGAGGTGGTCGCGTCATCCGGGCACCGCGGCGCGACCGCCGCGCGGCGCGCGTTGGACGCGGACCTCGCCGCGAAAGGAACGGAAAACTCAAAGGCGGCGATGGCGCATAAACGGTGGTACTCCGCCGAGGATGTGGCCTCGACGGCGCAGACGATGCGGGCGACGCTCGGGCAACACCCTCACTTGGGCGGCGGCTTCGACGACGCGATGCGTGGGTTCACCCCGCCAAGCCAGACTTCAACCGACGCGGACGATGGCAAGCTCGCGAGCGTTTTCGCCGGACGAAACGGCTCAGCGGCGTACGGCCGGATACGAACCACCCCTGGATCGGAAGCGAAGGACTCGGCTGTCGGCAAAGACGTCGACGCCGCCGCCGCGGCGATTCGATTCCTCGCGGCGCTCGCGCGCGTGAGCGTTACTAACGCCGAGCGCATACGAAGCGTCGCGGTGCCCGCGTTCCGCGGCGCGTTGGGCGACGACGGCGCCAACAGGTCCGTGCGTACACTGCTGGCGTCCGCGGCGACGGAGCTGTGGACCGCGTGCGACGAGCCCATGGACACCTTCCCGCCACCCCCAGGGGAATTAAATAATTACCCGGCGGGTATGGCGTCGTCTACGGGCAACCAGTCACGCGCGTCTCCTAACTTGGGTATGATGAATAGTAACGGCCCCGGGCACTCGCCCCTAGTTACGGGCGAGGTGTACCGCGAGAAACCAAAGACGCGTTGGCCCGAGGACGGCGGATCGCCCGTCGGTTTCGGCACTCTTCCCGAATCCGCGAGAATTAAACCGGCGCCGAAGGTTTCAATCATCGGCGCCGTCGTGTCTCGCGAGCCCCCGCGTGGCACTCGCCGACTACAAAACCCTAAAACCGGGCGGTCGTACGACATGGTGTTCGTCACGTTGGGTGACCACCGAGGGACGCGCGTCAAGTGTCAGCTCATCGGTAAAAAGGCCAAGGCGGTTGCGGATGTTTTAGATCGGGAAGGCGCGGATGGCTCCCGGACGGTCATCGGCTTGATCGGCATGACGCCGCAGGACAGGCCGGGTAAGGGCGGGGTGATCGCGACGGTGTGGGATCCGAAGGAGGACAGTCGCTTAGTGCTACGGCCCGACCACCCGGTCGCGCGCAAACTCTAGTCGAGTGGTAAAAGACATCGCGGAAGGTTGAGGTCAGTCGCGTTGAATAATCAAAAATATATCTAGACGTTTGTCGTTACACACACTCTCTCACGCGCTGATACCCTCCGCCCCACTGAGCACCTCCTTGGCGTCAATCTCCGTCTTGCATATCGGGCAGCACTTGTTCTCGCTGAGCCACGGCGTGAGGCACTCGGGGTGGTACTCGTGCCCGCATTTAGGCACGCGTCTCACGTCGTCCCCCTCCTCGAAGTGCATGATGCAAATCATGCACTTCTCCTCCTCCTCCCCGTCGCCGCCGCCGCACGTGCTGACGTACCGACGCACGGGCAACGCGTCGATGACCTCGACGCACAAACCCTTACTCTGCGTCCCGATCTGTTCACCGAGCGCGGTGAGCTCCTCGTACGTCATCGCCTCCACGTCCACCCCGTCGTCTTCATCGTCGATCGCTCCCTGAGTATTGTGAAAAAACACGACGTCAAACTGACTGCCCATACGGAAATAAAAATAAACGCACCGTCTCTGGGTCCATCTGTACGCCGGCCCACTCGAGCATGCGCGCCTGGAACACGCGCTGCTCCTCAGCCATGAGCTCCCGTGCGAGCCGGATGGATTCGTCCTCCTCTTCACCTCCCGACGGCGCCGGGAGCGTCTCCGGTGGGGTCGTCTGCGCGGCATCGGCGGCGTCCGTCTCCGCGTCACCCTCGGGTGGTGCGAATGTCGAATCATCTTCAGCGACGTCGAACCTGTATTGCATGTCTTCATGCTGTTGGGACACATCCTCCGGGTGCGTCCCAGGGGTGTTCTGATTGGAGTGGTGGAGCATGTAGTAAGCGCGTTCCTGCTCCTGGAGCATGCGAGCGAGCTTGATGCTCTCGTCCTGCGGCGCGGGGGTGGAGTGGGTGGTGGGAGGCGGTGGGTGAGGTCGGCGTCGCGCGGTCAAACGGGGGTCGAGATCTCAATCTCTCGTGACCGGAACAAAGGGGGAAAAAGCGAAGGTCAATGCGACGGGGCGTACCTCTGTCTCCTCGGCGACTTGCGTGTGATTCGCTTCCTCCGCGACGGCCGCCACATCCAGCGGCTCGTCGCCGCCGGATGACTCGGACACCCGCGCGTTATCATCGCTGGACCCGTCGGAGATCCGCAGCTCCTTCTCGGGGTCGTCGACGAGGTCGGCGCCTCCCGGGGAATTTTCACCCGGGGCTGCGTTCGCGGGAGACTCATTCTCCCTCGAGGACTTGGTCAGCGACGGCGGTGTGGTGGGCACGCACGCGGAGTCGACCCTGCACTTCTTCGTCGGCGACGAGTGCGCGCTCATCGGCGTCGGTTCCGCGCTCATCGTGCACCGATACTTCTGGGTGCGCGCGGGTGTGCGCCTGGATGGGCCCCTTCGGCTCCGGAACCCAATTTCGACCGAAACGCATTTTGGCAACCAATTTTGAGCCGTTTGACCGTTCCGAGAACTCAGAGAGATCCTCCATTGGTTGGGGCACGGAGAGGCCGCCATGGCGAGCCTTAGAGCCAAGGAGGCCTTCGACAAGGCTGCTCAGGAGCGGCGGGTCGCGGAGCAGCGGGAGGTGCTGCGCCAGCGCGCGGCTCAACGGGCCAAGGACCGCGCCGACGAGCGCAGGCACGGGGGCGCCTTTCAGCCGAAACAAAACATCAACTCATCCGGGGGGAGCAGGGGCGATGGCGTCCGGGGCAAGCCCAAGTCGGGGGATCCGCAGGGTCCGCAGCGGACCGGCGCGTCCTGGGGCCTCGCGCCGACGCAGTGGACCGGGGACGTCGGCGGCGAGCTCGTCAACCTCAAGTCCGAGGTGGCGACGCTCCGGGCGCAGCGCGCCAAGTGGGAAGCGGAGCGGAACGCGATGGAGAGTCAACTCGCCAAACGACGAGCGGAACTGAGCGAGGGCGCGCCGAGCCCGCCGCCGGGATCCGTCGCGTCACCCATCAGCGTCCGCCACGGCGAGGACATCGACCCCGACGCCGGACCCGCGATCGAAGAGAACGGACGCAGCGTCGCGTTCAAAGCCACCTCCGGCTACAACACCGCCGACTACGACGCCGACTACTCAGCCATGCTCACCGCCGAGGAAGAAGCGCTCCGGGCGAGGACCGCGTTGATGCAGCGCGAAGCTGAGCTCACGGCGGCGCGCGCGAAGGAACGCGAGCTCAT
>Ga0302114_10001149_pt1 | contig 17757 bp, 13 predicted proteins | sample AG5_Surface_MG_FD_203107 | JGI IMG/M metagenome (GOLD analysis project Ga0302114, IMG submission 203107) | Marine microbial communities from Western Arctic Ocean, Canada - AG5_Surface | ecosystem: Environmental > Aquatic > Marine > Oceanic | place: Canada: Western Arctic Ocean | collected...
ACTCGCTTCCCTCGTCGAATGTGACGTCCACTTTGGTCAGGGTGTACGCCTCGTCCTCGAACCAATCGAGCACCGCGAGCTCGCGTCTGGACATCCCGCTGAGCACCTCGCCGTCGACCTGCGAGTCCGGGTCTGGGTAGAGCGCGGGATATACCCTCTCCTTGATGCGCCTCCTGACGTATCCGGGCAGCGTCGCGGGTGTTCTGGCGGGGACACGGCCGAGGAGCGCCTTGAGCACCTCCGGCGCGAGTAGACTGCCGTACACGAACCTGCTCATGGGAACGTCCAACCAGGGGCTGTCGGTCCGGTCCAACAGTGGCGCCATTTTGTTTCTTCTCGCGGTGAAACAAAGTTCGCGAATCGTCGGTCTCATTCGGCATAGGATCTGGCGCTGGGGGTCATCGAAGGTTGCGCGATGGCGGGTCCCGGCGACGGAGGCGCGGGTCCCGGCGCGGATGAGGACGAGGCGTTGCGGCTAGCGCGCGCGATCGCCGAGTCCAAGGCGCAAGCGTCCAAGCGAGTCGCCACCATCTTCGCCAAGAGCGACCTCCCAGACTTCCAGGAGCGGCCCGAGGTCAACTGGGGCGAACGATGGGAGCTGGAGGAGGCGCTCGCGACGGTGCCCGCGAAGGACGGCGGCGCCGCGGCCGCCGCGGCGATGGGCATGGCGCACCCCGAGATCGAGGGGTCCACGCTCGCGGGTACCGGCATCGCGCAGACCGCCATCCCCGAGGCCCTTCCCGCCGCCGAGATCGACGCGTCCGAGCGGGGCTTCCACGTCGACGACGGAGCGACGCGAGACGAAGAGACGGATGAAGACGTGTGGGTCAAGACGTACGACCCGAACGAGGACGACTTCTACTTCTACAACCCAAAGTCGCGGGAGACGACGTGGGACGAGCCGGATCAATCCACCGGCGCGACGATCATGCTCCATCACTCCATCGAGAACAACCCGAGGGCCCGGCGCAAGCTCGGCCTCGATCCCCCGACGGACGGCGACGGCGACGGCGATGAAGACGAAGAAGAAGAAGAAGAACACACAGCTGTGCAGCACGCGGGGGATCCGCGAGAGGAGGAGTACCGCGAGCCGAAGGTGTACGAGTACGAGCACGTGAGCGACGTCTGGGACTCCAAGCCGATCCTCTCCGAGGAGGAGAAGCGGATGGAGGCGGAGTTGGCCGCGGCAAACGCCCCGAAGCCGATGACCAAGAAGGAGAAACGCAAGGCTGCGGACGAGATCCAGACGCGGCTGTGGCGCCTGCAGGACGAGCGTCAGCGCCGGGAGGACGAAGCCGCGGGGGTGGTGACAACCGCGGGCACCGCCGGACTCTGGGCGGCCAAAGCGGCGGAGGCGCGAGCCGTCGCCAACGCAGCCGCGGCGAACGACGACACTACACACACTCCCGCGTACACGCACGCGCCGGTATCCGAGTGGGCGTTAGCCGCGATGGAGGGGCTCGCGGCGGCGGAAGCCGGGAACGGTCATGCGAATGCGTACCAAAGCGGTAACACCAAAGAGTGGTACTACCGAGACGACGGGGGCAACTGGCAGGGTCCGTGGAGCGTGGACGAGCTCCGCGGGTGGCGGTCCATGTTACCCATGGAGCTCGTCATCGTCCGCGGGACGGTACCCACCGAGGGTACCAACGCGGCCCCTACAGAAGGTAAGGAGACGAGCCTCGCGGCGGTGCTCGGAGACGACGAGCTACTCGCGAGAGCCGCCGCCATGGACGTGCGTTTACCCCCGAGGGCGACCGCGACGCAGGCGGAGATCGCCATCAACACCGTCATCTCCATGCGCGCGGGAGGAGGGGCGCAGGGAGGCGGGGGTGTCGAGGGAGGCGGAGCCGGCGCGCATGGCACGGAGCGAGCGGCGGGGGGTGGGGTCGCGCCGGCGGGAATGTCGGCGCCTCCCCCGCCCCGCGACGTGAACGCCGGCATCGGTCCATCGGCTCGGGCCACCTCCGGCGGTACCGGCGTCGCGTCGTCCATGGTCGACGCGGTGCTCGCCGGTTTACCCCCCGAGCAGTATCAGGCTGTGGTGACCGGCGGCGTGGACCCGGCTGATATGGCCAGGGCTTTGGTGGCGAAGGTTGAACGCGATTCTATCGCGGCGAGAGAGGCGATGGCGGCTTCGAACGACCCTTGGGCGAGCTCTGGGTACGAGATGGAGGCGAGGTACAACAAGTTGACGGGGCGTGTCACCGCGGGCCCCGCGGGTTCGTTCGCGGGCGGCGCGGGCAGCATATACGCGGGCGGCGCCATCGACCATCACATCGACGTGAACCGGTTGGAGGAGGGTCTGTGGGAGATGAAGCGGGCCAAGGAGCGGCGCAAGGCGCAAGCGCTGAGCAGGGCTGAGGTCGATCGGCTGAAGAAGCGAAAGGCGGAGATTAAGAAGAAGCACTACGTCGCGCCGTGGGACGTCGGTTTCGAGAAGCCGCGGGACCAAGAGTGACGAGTCCGGTGTTAGGAAATCGAGTCTAATACTGTAAACGCTATCTCTATGTTGACTAATCTACCACGCGGACGCTGACGTTGACGCGTCCGTTCGCGATGTACCTCGCCACGTCCGGCTCCTCGCACCACGCCGTCGGGTCCCCGAGGTATTCAGGGCACCCGAGCGCATCCCCCGCGCCGTCGAGACACCCTTCCTCCGCCGTGAATATCCTGGGTAAACCGTGGTAACACGACCGGCTCGCCCCCGATAACACGACCGCGTCCCCCGACCGCATCAACACCGCCGTCGGCGTCACGTCCCGGTCCGTCCCGCCCAGCAGAAAGACGCACGGGCACCCGAGGCTCACGCTCACGATCGGCGCTGACATGTCACGCTCCGCGTCGTCCACGTGTCCCGCCAGAGCGTCCCCCGCTCGGTAGTAGTTTATTAGACCCGCGAGGGCGCCGCGTTCAAAGTCGCGATGACCCGCGGCGGCCGCCAGCTGTGCGCACGTGTCCACGACGCGCGGTGGGACCGGTACGCACGCCGCGTCCATGTCGTACTGCCTGGAGGTCCAGTCGTAGGGCGGGCCGATCGTCGCCCATCGAAGCTTGAGGAGGAGGCGGGTCGCAGCGAGGGTACAGAGGGGGTCGCCGCCCGTCGGTTCGGGCGAGAGGTGCGCCCACCCCGCGTTCTTTCCGACGTTTGAATCGTCCGCGGCGTCTTCGTCGACGTCTGGGATGTTGAGGTATCGAGCGGGTCGCGAGTGGGCCTCGCGCCAGAGGCTGCTCACAGCGCCGTACGCTGCGTCGTGGTTGGTTCGCGCGGGTGGCTCGCATGATTCGGTCACCGCCGTCGCGACCCACGCCCTTTGCTCCTCGGGTGACAGCGCCCTCGGGACGAAGACCGCGCCCGGATGCCCATCGATGGCGTACATCGCCGCGCCCGCGTGAGAGGATGTCGACGCGAGCGTGGACACGCGGGACGCGGGGCCCAGGGTCGCGAGTCGCGCGAATTCGACGGTGTCGAGAACATCGGCGAGGTCGACGGGGCGGGTCACCAGCTTGCCCCCCTTGCGCCGGCCGTTCGCCTGCGTCCGGACGATCTGCTCGCGGTGGAGCTTGTACCGCTTCTCCGCGCGGCGGAACGCGGTCAGACCGTCGCCGTCCGCGCCGTCCGCGTACATGCCTATGGCGGCTGTTCCCAGGGATCGATCATCCGAGCCGTCAACTGACTTGAAAGAGTCGGCACCGAGAAACCGAGAAACCACCACTCGGTCTCGCCCCCTCCACCCCAACACGCGCATCCGCCCACACGGGCTTTCCTGTGGGTTCGGCGCCACCATGGCCGGCGAGACTACCCGCACGGCGACCGCGACCGTCCCGACACTCACCCTGGTCTCGGGCGCCGAGATGCCCGCGATAGGCCTGGGCACGTGGAAGATCGCCCCCGATGAGACACAAGCCGCGGTCCTGAGCGCTTTGGAGTGCGGATACAGGCACATCGACTGCGCGCCGGTGTACGGGAACCAGTCCCAGGTTGGCACCGCGATCAAACAGGCGCTCGACGATGAAACCCTGGGTTCCCGGACGGAACTGTTCGTCACCTCGAAGCTGATGACCCAGATGCTCGATCCCGAAGATTTCAAAGCCTCCGTCGAGACCTCCCTCGCGGAGCTTGGGCTGGATTACCTAAACCTGCTGATGCTGCAGTGGCCCGCGCCGCAACAGTCACCAATCGCCGAGCAGTGGTGCGCGATGGAAGCGCTCGTCGATACGGGGCTAGTACGAGACATCGGCGTATGCAACTTCAGCGCCGTGAAACTCGGCGCGTTGATGGACGGCGACGATATGACAACGTTCGGAGAGTGCAGGATCAAACCGTCGGTGAACCAGGTGGAGTGCGGCGCGCACTTCAGGCAGGATGCATTACTCAAGTACTGCGAATCACGCGGTGTGGTGGTCCAGGCGTACGGCCCGTTGGGCAGCGGCGATCAGTTCTCCGTTAACGGTTTAAACCGAAAGCGAAGTGGACCCGCTCCTATTGCCCATACGTCGGTGGTGAACGCTGCGACTGCTACGGGAATGACCCCGTCCCAGGTGCTGCTGGCGTGGAACGTGGCGCGCGGTAACGTCTGCGTGATTCCAAAGTCGGTCACTCCCGCGCGGCAGCGGGAGAACCTGGACGCCGTCGCGAATGGAAGGCGGCTGCCAAAGGAGCACCACGACTCCGTGGGCAGTTTTGAAGAGCAGTACCGGTTACAGCACGGCGCGTTTCACACCGGCCCGCACAAGCCGTACAAGACGCTGGCGGACCTGTGGGACGAGGACGTGGGGTACATGGAAGGGCGGGACTTCGAACAGCCGGAGGGTTTCGCCTTGCGTTAGACGTATTAGCTCGCTTCGATGTGAGAACAGAGTCCGTCCTGAAACGTGACTGTCTGGCATTTTCGCCTTCGACAGCCTTCGAAACCGCGGGAATATCTAACAACGAAGGGGCTCCATCTGTCCATCTCGGGAGGCGCGCGCGCGTGGTGTGTGACGGCGGAGGTGATGCATCTCGACCATCTCGACCACGAGATACGTGCGGCGCGAGCCACACAGCGCGACAGATGGAGGAGGGAGCAGGGCCTTCCACCCGAGACGCCCGAACCCGCCAGATCGGAGGAGGCGCCCCCGCCGCTGACATCTTGGGAGGATCTCGGTTCCGAGGCGACGCGGGCGGCGGATGAGAGGGACGTCGCCGAGGCGGTGGAGCGCGCCATCGAGGAGCGAGACAGGCGCAGACGTGGTATGCTGTTCACCACCGCGCTCGGCGCGGGCATCCTCGGGCACACCCTCGTGGGCGCGACGCGCTCCATCGGCAGGGCGCTCCAGAGGTGGGGCAGCGGCGAGCATTCACTCGAGGAGCTCATGGGAGTGCCGCCCGAGACGCGCGCCCGTCGCGCGCAGATGCGCGGGGACGAGAGGCTCGCGCGTCGGATCCAGCGCGAGGAACGAATCGCGGCGATGTCCGCCGGCCAACCAAACTACGCGCCACCGATGGGAACCCGGGACAACCCCGTCCGATTCGACGAGAGCGACGACGACGACGACAACAACGCCGGCGGCAACCCCAACTTTACGGTTCGAGAGTGGCGAACGCCGTTTGGGAACTTCAGGTTCGCCGTCAACCGCGGCGGCGGCGACGGGAACGGCGCGCCGCCGCGGCTGAGGACCACGCAGGGGGACGACGTCGAGGCGCTGCTGCATCGGATGATGGCCGGCGGAGCGTGGGGCGGCGCCGACAACGGCCACGACGTCTTTGCCTTTCACGAATGGATGCGGACCCGGGGTGGAAACTCCAACTCTTCTGCATCCGACGGGAACAACGTGATGGGCATGACGTACGAGCAGATGATGGAGCTTGCGGAGCAGCTGGGCGCGGTGAGCCAGGGGGTGTCGGCCGAGGTCATAGACACCTTTCCCACGTGGACCTATCGGGCGAGGGACACGAATGATGACGAGGCTCCGTGCTGCAGCGTGTGCCTGTGCGACGCGGAGGACGGGGACACGCTACGGACGTTGCCGTGCATGCATACGTATCACAAGGATTGTATCGATAAGTGGCTCGGGGAGCACAGGACGTGCCCGGTGTGCAAGCACGACGTGAGGGTAGACGCCGGCGACGGTCAGACGGCGCAAGAGGTGGATTGATGATGAGCTTGTCAACTTTAGTCTCCTTGAGAAGCTTTTAATTTTTTGGCAAGTACTGTCGTGGTGCGAGCTACTTCTCGCACTCGTTGCATCTATCGCGCCGACGACCGTGCTCGCAGATTCCCTTCCCACCGCACTCCTTGCACTCATAGCGCTGACGACCGTGCTCGCAGATTGCACCCCCACCGCACTCCTTGCATTTAGAGCGCACACGACCGTGCTCGCAGATTCCCTTCCCACCGCACTCCTTGCATTGATAGCGCTCACGACCGTGCTCGCAGATTGATCCCCCACCGCACTCCTTGCACTGAGTGCGCACACGACCGTGCTCGCAGATTCCTGAACCACCGCACTCCTTGCATTGACGGCGCCAACGACCGTGCGGACAAGCGCTGCACACCTTGCACGCCGAGCGCTTCTTCACCCCGTGCTCGCATGGCCCCTTCGTGGGAGGGGCTCTCTTCCGCTTCGTGCCCGTCCCCTCGAGATGCGTCTTTTCGTCTTCCCCATTTATCCCATCGTCGTCAGCGGGAGGCTCCACCTTGACATCGGGGACATCGTCGTCTGGCACTTCCTCCTTGACGGGGATGATATGTTTGTTCAACAACCAGTGTGGGCGCCAGATGGTGGTCATCGTGTGCGACAATATATGCCCGGGGCGTCGGGTTGTGCCGCTCGAGGTGGGGGGCCGGCCCGAAACGATCTTTTCCAGTGTGTTTGCCTCCTCCGATCTATCGATCCGAGCCGTTCCCCGCGGCGCTGACGAAGCAGTTGTGTTAGGGTCGACGCGCGCCTTCACACTGTACACTCGCACGGGCATCGAGGAAAGCGATGAGCACAGCATCTCACGCGTGGTCCTTACCCGCGTCGTGCGCGCGCGTGAGCGCCGCGCGTCGTCGTTCCGCGCGCGCGTCCGCCGAGCGTTCCACCCCTGGGTCGGGTCATTTCGACGCAGAGCGTTCGGTCCCCTCATCCGCGAGAGCCTTCTCCCGCCGCGCGATGGCCTCCGTCGCGCTCTCGCTCGTCCTCCTCGGCACGTGCGCCGTCCCGCTCGTCGCCGCGTCATCCGAGGGTGAGTCCAAGGTTCTCATGGACGCCATCCGCGCGCACCGCGTCGTCATCGTCAGCAAGTCCTACTGCCCCTACAGCCGCGCGGTGAAGAAGCTCTTCAACGAGCAGTACCCGGAGGTGTACCCGCACGTCATCGAGATCGACCAGGCGCGCGGTCTGAACATGGCGTCGTTCCAGAGCATGCTGATGGAGACGTACGGCCACAGGACCGTGCCGCAGGTGTTCGTCGGCGCCAAACGCGTCGGGGGATCGGACGAGACGTTCCGGGCGCACGTCGACGGAACCCTCGCGCGGCTGCTCGACGACGCGAGCGGCTTCGACAACTCCCCTTCGAGTTACGACGCGGGCGCATCGGAGGAGGCGCCCGAGCGGAGGCAGGCGGCGCAGGTCACCGCGGAGACGGCGAGCGTCACCGACCCAACGAGCGACGACGACGACGAGCTCGCGAAGATACAGGCGGAGATCGCCGCGTGGGAAGCCGAGGGCAAAACGGAACGGGAGGAAGGCGCGGACGGATGGGGAGGACAGATGGAAGCCATCCAGATGGACCCCGAAGAAGAGACCCAGCTCTGATTTCCAACTCTTACTTGTACTTGTAATGTTAAGCGTATTGAACTGCGTCGTTTTGTGACATCCGTGTTGTGAAGCATCCGTCGTGTATAGTGCACTCACCCTCACCACCTGGTCCGCGTCACGCCGCCAGTTGCGTGCGACGGAAGAAAGCCCGGGGGTAGCCGCCGACGCTTCCTACCCTTCTCCCCGCCTCCTTCCACATCCCCATCCTTCCCCTTCTTGAACACGGACACCCCGCCGCCTTTGAGCAAGGCGCGGGCGAATGCGAGCGCGTTTCGACGCTCGAGCATCTCACCCCGGTTTGGGGGTTCGGTTCGAGCCGAGTCCACGCCTTCGTCCTCGCGGATGCGCCTCGACTCGGCGCCCGTCAGCGTCGCGTCCAGCGAACACGCCTCTGTCTGCGTGTCGTCCTCCTCCTCCTCGTCGTCGTCCTGGGTGGGTAAGATGTCCGTGTCGTCGTCCTCGTCCTCGTCGACGACGACCGCGGGGCTCGGGCTCGGGCTCTTGTATCCCGGCGCCGACCTCGCGAGCGATATGCCCTTCGTCGCGAGCTTCATCGCGGCGGGTGGATTCTTCGGCGGGCTCTTCGGCAAAGAGGTCGACGCGGGTTTCTTGCCCACCCGCGTGTCCTTCGCGGCGTCGTACACGTCCACGATCCTGTGACCCACTTCGTTGTTTTCTTTCCCTTCCACGAACCCGGCGACGTCGTCGTCCTCTTTCATGTCGTACCCGTCGGCGTCGAGGGACTCTTCGTCGTCTTCCTCGTCGGGCGGGTCGGAGAGGAGCCGACCGAAGAAGTTCTCCGGGTCGATCGCGGGTGCGTCCGGTGACTTGGGCGGCCGGGTGTTACCCACGACGGAAACGGGCGCCAACGAACGAACGATGGACTCGAGCTCCTCGTACGGCGCGTGGAGGGAGTAGGGCACCGCGCGGATGACAGCCGGCTCGTCGCCGTCGCGGAAGAAAAACTCATCCTCGACGGAATCTCCGCGCTCGCGCCCCTCATCCCCCGCGCCGGCTCCGCCTTCGCCGACCAAGACAGAGGGCATGCCCTTCGCGCCCGTCGCGGCCCACCCCGTGGGAAGTATCCCGCACACCTTACGCCCGCTGTTCGCGGCTCGCGCGGTGAGCATGTCGCGGGTCACGCGCTGCTTCGGAAACGCCCACACCCGGCCCTTGGCCCTGGAGTCAAACGCCATGGACCCGGCGGGCGGCGCGCTCGAATACTCCGTCGTACTCGGGTTCCGTTCGATGTCCTCCCAGGAGGTGCCGTGCGTGGTGATGACGTCCACAGCTGTGTCGGCACCCCCGTCGGCACCCTCCGCATCCCTCGCCACGTCAGCGGCGTCGAATCGTTCCTTGGTGACCCGCACCGGGTGCCCCGTCGCCGTCGCGATGGCGGCCAACAGCGGTTCTTTGCCCAGTGAGTCGATGCCCACGACGATCTCCCGTTCCGGGTACTGGTGCACGATCAAATCGATGATCGTGCTTTGCGCGTGTGCCCTCGTCGGGAACGCGTACGCCGGGTTGCAGTACGTGTTGTCCAGGAGTAGTAGGTCCAGCGGCGCTTTGCACAGCTGTGTTGGGATTGTGCTGGGGTCTTCCGCCCAGTCCTCGCGCCTGAAGTCGCCGGTGTGGTAGATTCGGCCGCACGCGCCTTCGAAGAGGAAGCCGACACTGCCAGGACAGTGACCGGCGTCGATCGCGGTCACCGTGAGGAGCTCGCCGGTGCCGCCGAGGTCGACGACGGTGGGTTGGTCCGGCGCGAGGGTCACGATCGAGGTGCCCGGGAGTTTGGGGTACTTGCGAAGGATGAGCGCCTCGGTGATGGCGGTGCAGTAGATCTTCGCGCCGGTCGGGGAACGCCATCCGTTCTTCAGGCCGACGAGATGGTCGCTGTGCGCGTGGGTCAGGAAATGCGCGCCTGAACGGTCGAACGAGGGACGCGAACGGGAAGGGTGAGCGTGGGGTGCCAAGTAATGTCTCGGAGGGGCTCGCGTTGCTTTGAAGATGGGCGAGAGGGACCGGGCGCGCGGGGAGGTGATGGACGGGTTTGGGGCGCGCACCGACGAAGTCCCTGTGGCCCCAGTAGTCTACCGCGAACCCCGAGCCGCCGCAGCGCACGAGGCAGTTCCTCAACTGCGTCGACATGCGCGTTCGAGTGCCCGACACACTGACCTTCTTGGCACCCCACTCGCGAACTGAGGAGCGACGATTTCGCGCCCCGCTCCAAAAACTCCCGTTTGAACGGGTGATCTTGCAGAGACGAGGGGCGCAGGCCGTGCTCGACCGAACGGAGGTACGCGATCATGGATTTGGACGGCGTGCTCGATGAGGGCGAGGCCGACATGATGAGGGAGCTCGAGAACTCCAGCCTGGAGGACGTCCAGATGCGCCAGCGGCTGCTGGAGAACGAGATCCGGGTGCTGAGGGACGAGAGCAACAGGCTGGCGCTGGATCTGCAGGGCGACAAGGAGAAGGTGAAGGAGAACTTCGAGAAGATCAAGATGAACAAGCAGCTTCCGTACCTGGTGGGGAACGTGGTGGAGATCCTGGACCTCAAGCCCGAGGTGCGTCCCGTCCCTCATTCGCATCGACCCGACCGCGACCGTGAACCAGGTTTTCCTTTCATCTCTCCGAAGACCCAGATCTGACCTCGACGCGACGCACACCCCATCTCACGACTTGACAGGACGAGGAGGAGGACGACGGCGCGAACGTGGATTTGGACAGCAAGCGTCAGGGCAAGGCTGTGGTGCTCAAGACCACGACGAGGCAGACCATCTTCCTGCCCGTCATCGGTCTCGTCGACGGAGGTGAGCGCACCCGACGACCGGAAAAGATCGCAACCCCCCCTCCCGTTGTCGTCACTCACCGCACAGACGGGTCATCGGGCGCTTTTTTCTACCCATCCTCCGCTCACCTCGCTTCACCCACGCCCACGCCAACACACACGCAGACAAGCTCAAGCCCGCGGATCTGGTCGGCGTCAATAAGGACTCCTACCTCATCCTCGACATGCTGCCCGCCGAGTACGACAGCCGCGTCAAGGCGATGGAAGTTGACGAGAAGCCCACCGAGGATTACACCGACATCGGCGGCCTCGACAAGCAGATCCAGGAGCTCACCGAGGCGGTGGTCCTCCCGATGACCCACGCGGATAAGTTCGTGACGCTGGGTATCCGCGCCCCCAAGGGTGTGCTGCTCTACGGCCCGCCGGGAACCGGCAAGACCCTCATCGCCCGGGCGTGCGCCGCTCAGACCAACGCCGCGTACTTGAAGCTCGCGGGTCCGTTGCTGGTGCAGATGTTCATCGGCGACGGCGCCAAGCTCGTGAGGGACGCGTTCGCCTTGGCCAAGGAGAAGGCGCCCGCGATCATCTTCATCGATGAGATCGACGCCATCGGAACCAAGCGATTCGACTCGGACACCAACGGCGACCGCGAGGTGCAGCGCACCATGCTCGAGCTGCTCAACCAGCTCGACGGGTTCTCCAGCGACGACCGGGTTAAGATCATCGCGGCGACGAACAGGGCGGACATCCTCGATCCCGCGCTGCTTCGCTCCGGCCGACTCGATCGCAAGATTGAGTTCCCGCACCCCAACGAGGACGCCAGGGCGCAGATCATGGAGATTCACTCGCGGAAGATGAACCTCGCGGGTGAGATCAACTTTGACGAGCTGGCGCGATCTACGGATGACTTCAACGCGGCGCAGCTCAAGGCGGTGTGCGTCGAGGCGGGGATGCTGGCGCTGCGCAGGGACGGGACGACGGTGTCGCACGAGGATTTCAACGAGGGGATCATCGCCGTGCAGGCGAAGAAGAAGGCGGATCTTTACTATTACAGTTGAGAGTGGCGAAGAGACGCGTTGTTATGCACAGAGCTCAGATTGAAAATCAAATGTAAATCAGCTCCCCGTCATGCTTCGCTCCATGTGTTCGGACATGAGCCTCTTGTACGTCTCGTCCATGTCGTCGAACGCCGTCTGTTTGTACTCGCTCCAGTCGAACTCTTTCGACAGGTACACGTCCCTCACCTCTATGATCCGCACCGCCGCCAGCCTGCAGTTGAGCTTCTCGTGGCGGATGAGCAGCTCCAGCCACTCCCCGTCCCACAACTTTCCGAGCGGGTGTTTGCTGAGGAACGTCGTGAGATCGTCGTGCAACTCCGTGTAGCTCGGGTCGTCGTGACATTCGTTACCGAACCCTTCCTCCTGAGCCAGCACCACCCTCACCGCCACCATCGTGCATAGGAGCTTGAGCTGCGTCGCAGCCTTGAGCTCGGGTGGGTACGTCCTGTCGGTGAAGCAGTCCTTGGGCACCACGAACGGGGGCGCGTTTGGGTCCCCGCCGTCGTTCGACGATGCCCGAACCGTGCGGTTGGCGCGTCGCCTGCGGTTCATAGGTCGGTCTCGAACCAACGCCGGGACCCTCGCCGCCATCGAAGAAGCCGCCGCCATCGCAGAAGCCATGGCGGTTGTGAGCGGTTGTGATGGAGATGTGAGTCACCTTTTTGTCGAGGAGATTGAGCTGTGAGTTTTTTAAGTGGAGGAATTAACTCAAGGAATTAGACCCTCACTTTGGCCAAAAAACTGCGCCGTCAAATACTCGACGAAGCGCCACAGCCGGCTCTCTTTCATCCGCCCCGAGACGACGCCCTCGACGGCTCGCAGGTGGCGAAGATGGTCGGCAAGATGCGCTGGGGAGACTCCGCGGAGCTCGACGACGATGGGGACTTCGACATGTCCGCCGCGCTGCCCGCCAGCGAGGTGAGCCCCTTCGCGATCACCCGCCTTTTCCCACGCGCACCCGTGTGGCCACCTCTGGACGCAAACCCTGACGCGCACCCCGCCCCTTCACCAACCCCGACAGGTCATCGGCCCCGACGCGAACGGTGTCAAGACGTACATCGACTACAAGGTCAAGGACGACGGCCTCAAGGTGCGCGATCGCACCCCTCGCGCGCGTCCCAACCCTAGCCTTTGGCGCCGTCCCACATTTTCAATCTTTCGCTCGCCCACCAATACTCTCAAGAAATCGTCACTCACCATCCGACACTCACCGCCCTCCCATGTCCAGGTGCGAACGGTGAAGAAGGTGCGCGTGCACACCGAGACGAAGAAGGTGACCCCCGCGATGGCGGAACGGAAACACTGGGCCAAGTTCGGCGACGCGCAGAGGTACAAGCCCGGCGACGAGTCCATGACGGCGGTTTCCATCGAAGAGATCTTCCTGGAGCGCTACCGCGCCACGCCCAAGTCGGAGAGCGAGAAGCAGGGCGACGAGCTCGCCAAGATGGCCAGCAGCAACACCTCGCTGCTCGTCTGCCGCATCTGCGGCAAGAAGGGGGACCACTGGACCACCAAGTGCCCTTACAAGGATCTCGCGTCGATGAACACCCTCGGGCTTGGCGACTCCAAGCCCCCCGGCGAGGGCGGCGCAGATGGCCCGGGCGGCAAGGGCGGCTACGTCCCGCCGTCCATGCGCGCGGGCGCCAGCGGCGGCCAGTCCATGGGAGAATCCATGAACCGCAGACGGGAGGAGAACTCCGTTCGCGTCAGCAACCTTTCGGAGGATACCCGCGAGCAGGATCTTCAAGAGCTGTTCCGCCCCTTTGGCCCCGTGACGAGGATCTACGTCGCGTTCAACAGGGAGACGGGCGAGTCCAGGGGGTTCGCCTTTGTCAACTTTGTCAACAAGGACGATGCGAACCGGGCGATCAGCAAGCTGGACGGGTACGGTTACGATAACCTCATCCTCCGCGTCGAGTGGGCCGCGCCCAGGGAGGAAAGGAAGTGAGAGGGTTGGTTGGACAGCTTCTTACAAGTACGTAGATCTGTTTGTTCATAAGAGGGCGACCAGTGCCATCATCGTATTATCGACAGGCGTCCTTCGCGGACGCGTTTATTACTTATGTGTCATCGCTACTTATGTGTCCCATGGAACTACTCGTCCCCCCGCCTGGCATCGCGCTTCTCCTTGGGCGACATCGACCTTCGAAGCCCCATCGCCTGGTCGCTCGTCGCGGCGGCGGCTGCTTCCAGCGCCTTTCGCGTCTTCCCATCCCCGCCGCCCATCTTGCGCAGCGCCGACAGCGTCGACTGCGCATCCACCGGGTGCATCGACGCCGCGGTATCCATCGCCGCCTGTACCAGCGGCTTGAGCGACCCGTGCCCCGGCGCGCCTTCGCCGCAGTCCGCGTACGCTCGCGTCACCGCCGCGACGTCCCTCGCGTACATCCTCGGCGCCTCTCTCGCGACGGCGTCGTCGAGGCCCGACTTGGCGACGGCGCTGAGTTTACCGCACACGCGCGCCCTGGCGAACGCGCCGACGACGTCCGCGATCTCGTCCGCGTCCATGTTGACCGCCTCGCGCGCGACGGCGTCGACGGCGGCGGATACGACGGACCACGGCGGTGATTCGCCCGCGGCGGCGTACCCTTCCATGACCCCCGCGATGTTCTTCGGGGTCATCCGGGGCGCTTCAAACACCGCGGCTCGCGCGAGGGCATCCTTGACGGCGTTGGCGGGCGCGACGCCCGCGCGGCGGAACGCGCGGAGCACGTCGCCGATAGCCTCCGGGCCGAACGATCCCTTTGAAGAGTCCGTCTCGCGGACGACGGCGCGGCCGAGGGCGTCGCCCGCCAGCGATGGCATGGGGACGCACCCGGCTTCGGCGAAAGCCTCCAGCGTCCTCACGACATCTTCGGCGCGCATCTGCGGCGCGGACTGTGCGACAGCCTTCGCGAGTGCCTCGCGGGTGGTCGCCGCGGGCTTGACGCGCGTGGACGCAAAGACGGCGAGGGCGTCGACCGCGTCGGAGGCGTCGGCGAATTTGGCAATCTTCTTGAGCAAGCCCGAGCTCTCCGGCGCCGCCTTGGCGCGGTGGTAGCCCACGAGCACGGACGCGGTTTCAGCCGGGGACATGCGCGAAGCCTCACGGGTGACCGCCGCGTCGAGAGCGGCGCGCGCGTCGTCGGGGAGGCCCTTCCTCGGCGCGGCGAAGCCGAACGAGGAGAGCACGTCGGCAATCTCCCTCGCGTCCATCTTTGGCGCCTCCCGCACGCACGCCGCCGCCAGCTTGTTCACAACCTTGGACGTCAGCGAGTCGACACCCTGCAGCCCCGCGCCCACACCGCGCGCGCTGCCCAGCCCGTGGAGCACCTCCGCGATCGCCTTGGGGGTCGCGCGCGTCGCCTCGCGGACGATCGCGCCGAACATAGCCTCCCTCGCCTTGTCGCTCGGAACAACCTTGGCCTTTGCAAACGCGGACAGCATGTCGCCGACGTTTCGCATCGACGCCCGTTTCGCGGCGTTCTTAGCGACCGCGGCGTCGAGGTGCTTGGACGTCCGGGGCGGGACCGCGGTCTTGGCGGCGGCGAACCTTCGCAGCGCGTCGACGATTTCGTTCGCGGTGACCTTCTCCGCGGGTGTTCGCTCGATTTGCTCCGCTATTTGCGCCGCGGACTCGGGGGAACCGGACGCCGTCGGCGCGGCGCCGGCGGCCAGGGAGGCGCGACGCTCCTCGTCCTGTAAAAGCGCGAGTTCCCGAGCAGCCTCGTCGTTGCCACCGGCGGCGGCGGTCGTGGCGATGAGTCGGTCGAGCGTGCGCGTCTTCCCCCGGGCGATTTCCTCGGCGTCGAGTAAATCTTTGTACTTGGCCTCGACGTCGGCTCGAAGCGACTTGGCCTCCTCGAGCTTACGCGCGTATGTATCCTTGGACTCGGTGATCGAGGCGCACATGCGCTTGGCGTCAGCCTTGAGCGACGCCACCTCACCCGGCGTGTACTCCATGCACACGTGCTCCTTGACCGTCTGGGGCTTGAGCATGGCCACCATGGCGTCGATGGAACCGGCGAGCGCGTCGCACTGAGTGAAGTACTCATCCGGCATGACGTACCCGTTGGGCAGGATGAAGGTGGTGGACCGCTCGTCGCGGCCGAACTTGACGTGGCGCCCGCCCTCGAGTTCACGCTCCACGCCAACCACCTTGCCCATCTTCTTGCCGTTGCGGTGCGACGTCCCAGCCTTGTTCTCCGCCCGGACCTCGGCGTCGAGCTGAGCCTTCGTGGCTTCGTACATGGCGCGTCGGCTGCACTTGCCGCCGCCGTTGGCGCCGTCAATCTCGAGGAGCTTTGCCTTGATGGCGCCGAGGGAACGTACGAGCTCGTCGCCCGTGGCGTCGCGATCACGCGTACGGCACACCTTCTTCCCCGATCGCATCGCCGCGCCCATCTCCTCCGCCTTTTGCGAAAATTCATCGCAAACTTCCCGAGCCTTTTCGAACGCGTCGAAGGCGTCCTCGGCGGATTTACCCGCGTCGGTCATCGCGGTGTACGATGCGTTGTAATACGCTTGCAGCCCGTACACCCCGCCGCATGTCCGCTCGTCCCGTAGGTGGCACAGCGACGCCAGCGAGTGGTCGTACTCGTAATCCGTCGAGTCCTTGAACGTCGCGCCCCCCGCGGCTCGGGCGCCCGCCGCATCCACCGACCGACCGAACACCACCCGCCCGTCGCGCCTGCGATCGCCGCCGGACGCGTAGTTGAGTGCCCTGGCGACGGTATCGGCGGCGCCCATGACGCCGCACACGCCGCGGGACACGACGGAGCCCACCTTGGAGTACACCGGCGCCCCGCCGGTCGGATCGGTCCCGGCGCATCGGCTGGATGATGAAGATGAAGTCTCACCGTCAAGTCCACCAGGGATGTCCTTCTCGCCGACGTGCGCGGAGTACGGGATGGTGAGGCATATCGCGTTGGGCGGTGGGGGGCACGGGGATGATGAGCCTATGTCGGCGCCTGCGTGGATGGAGATGGAGGAGCACGGGTGGGAGGATCGTCAGTGAGGATGCGGCATTTGGATCTTTGTCCCCGGTTGGTGGTTTCACGCATTTTGGCGGGGTTGTGGGTGTGATCGTGGTGAGGGCGGGTGGGATTTCATGGACGTGGACGCACCCTCGGGGTAGGCGGCGTCGATGGCCGCGTGTATCTCGTAGCTTCCGTTGGGTAGCGCCGCGTGAACCCGCGCGACGCCGGAGCAGGCGAGCGCGCCCGCGAGCGCCACGGACACGGACACCGACGGGAGGATCGCGAACTTGGGAGTGCGCTCGGTTCGTCGACGGCGCCGGCGCGCGGGGAACGCGCGGGAGGCGTCGCCGCCCGCGGGGGTGCGCGTGTCGGGGGAAGATCCGAGCATCCGACACGAGGAGGGACGCGTAGGACCTCCGTATCGGCGCGCGTCCTGATGTGCCTCTGCGCACCGGCTTTGGGTGTTGGAAGCCAAGAAAAAACCACTTCAACACCCGCGTGTGCGACGAGTGGATGACCCATAACCTGGTCAGAAAATAGCGTGACTGGTGAGGCGCATAGCGTGACAAAACTCCCGCGAAGCGTGATGAGAACGCGTCACCGAGCTTCCACGCTTTTCGGCCGTGGATTGCGTCACACGTGACACGCGCGTGAGCGACACGGTCCGGGTGATATCCACGTCCAACCCGCCCCACGCCTCCCATCCGTGATGGCGACGACAGCGACGATGCGCTCGCAACCCATGACACAGGCGCGCCTCAGCTCCCGCGGCGCCCTCGCCTCGTCCAGGCAACTGTCGAAAACTCTGCGGGCCGCCACACGAGACGCGCGTCGCGTCGTGACTCGCGCCACCGGCGCGCCCGCCACGAGCGCCGAGAAGCGTACCGCGACGAACGCCCTGACCAAGCAGGACCTCGTCGACTACATCGCATCCGGTTGCAAGCCCAAGTCCGAGTGGAGGTGCGCCATAACCCGCTCCGTCATCCCCCCGTCGCTCTCGCTTTCCGAGCCTTTCTTATCTCCTCGCGGCCGCAAAAAGCGATGGGTCCCCACGCCCCCTTCCCCAGCGTACCGTATGCGACCCCGACGCTGACCACGACCACCCGATGCACCCACGCAGGATCGGTACCGAGCACGAGAAGTTCGGGTACCAGCTCGAGAACCT
>Ga0302114_10001151_pt1 | contig 17750 bp, 23 predicted proteins | sample AG5_Surface_MG_FD_203107 | JGI IMG/M metagenome (GOLD analysis project Ga0302114, IMG submission 203107) | Marine microbial communities from Western Arctic Ocean, Canada - AG5_Surface | ecosystem: Environmental > Aquatic > Marine > Oceanic | place: Canada: Western Arctic Ocean | collected...
CCTCAAGCACTTGCACACTCGCCCACTTGCCACCCTCCCCCGACTCCGACCAAATTATTACCTTGCAATCTACCCCACCGGAAACAATGCTGCAGCCTGTCAGAGAGACGGCAACGCAACCAACATGATTAGTGTGTCCTGCCAAAGTCTGGACCAACTCGAAGGAGGGGTTCCAAACCTTGAGATTATCAATTGAACCGTTACTGCAGCTCACAAACCCAGAGCCAGGAATTTGTTTGAGATCTCGAACATTCTCAGGATGAGCATCGTCGACTCTGTTCTCTTCCCTGCCGGTTTTGGTTGAATGGACCAGGATATTTGCATTTCCACCAGAGATTATGTACCCTTTGTACGAGCAAACAGTCATTACATTACCACCACCTTGAAGGATTATTTCACTTAACATGGAGGAGATGAGGCTGTTGAAGAGATAGAGAGATGATTGCAATGTGACGAACTAAAAAATCAAATGAAGTTTACTTTTAAATTTCTGTGTATTCTGTCGTGCAATGATGACCAGACGTGAATAACACATTTAAACCTTACGCGCCACACCCAATAAAAATTGACACATTGCCCCTTCCTGGCGGCCAACCCTTCCAAACATTAAAACGTCGACTCCTGAAAAGTGATGGCTTCGTCCCTCTCCCGGCTGGTCCTCCTAGTCAGAGGAGGCACGACATCTTTATCCCAATCAATCAAATTCTTCAACACCGCCCTGTCCCTCCCTCTAACCCGCCAAACAGACGACTGGGCCGAGCTAACTTGCCCCAAATCGAACATCTCAATAACCCTCCAAGCAACTTCGAATGAAGCTCTCCTCTCGTCCTCGTATTCACCGATCCTCCAGTTTGAGGTTGCGGAACTTTCAGAGACGGTAACAAAGTGTCTCGCTGCTGGAGCGAACCTCGATGGACCGATTCAGTACAAGGCGCATGGTGCGGTTGCGCAGCTTAGAAGTCCCTCTGGCGTGATGGTTGGGTTATATGAGCCCGTTGCGTGAATCCAAAATAGTTATAAATTCATAGACTGCGTTATCTTTTAGAAATTATTTAAAATTAGGCAGCTCATCATCCTTGTCGAAGCAAGGAAGCAAACTCCATAGATAAAACGTGCCGACACCGAAAATCACATGAATGGAGGCCAGCAAGACCTTGTGGTTGAGGTGAAGCGAAGCAGCGACATTGTGTGGGTTAGATGCGTGTGGTCAGCTGTGCTCGCGCCTCGCCGCTCACCTCCGCCCAGAAATTCACACCTCTCTTTGTGTCAAACCGTGAGCAGAACATGAAGATCAACACCCCCGCAACCAACAACCCGAGCGCCGGCTTAACCGCATCCTTCTTGAACGGCAGTCGCCGAAGCTGAAACGTCCCGCCCCTCGAGTTTATCATACTCCCAATCTTGTTCCCGGACATTGCGTCCAATATGTGCAAAATTGGTAAGAACGAGAACCCAACCAGCACCACCGTTTGCAAGAACATACTATCCCAACCATCGCCCAGTTTCGCTACTATCAGGCTCCCGAAAGCCAGGTAACGGAGGAAGTGCATTCTATCTTCGTTCTTGAAAGCCATCAGATGAATGCAAATAAGGGCTAGATATGTTTCTGTGAGTATGTCTGATAGCAAATGCCACTGGATCGACTGCAAAATGATGGCTCTTTTTAATGTCTTTGACAAACTGAACATAACCGAAGCGAACAGTTGAAAAACCGCAATGAAGACTTCAAAGTGTCGTCGACGATCCCTGACGAGCTGAAGACTTGGAATGAACGATAGCTCGGTGCCCACAGTTATAATGCAGTCCAGGTAAGGATTCATATTGTTGTAGGGATGAATTCGTGGCATGATTCTTTTCTCCAACCACAAGTCCTTTTCCTAGTTCTGTAGGTGGTGAGAGTGTTGAACGTTAGATGAACCTGGTAAGACTGTATCTTATATATTTTAATATTGATGAAAAATTGCCCAGTATATAACACGTGAAGAAAACTTCATGACGCCCCCGCAACCCCCCCCCCTCCCCCTCGAACAATCCATTATTGCCTACAACCAACTCTCCCGGCACTTCAAGATCGCTCGAATCTATAGATTCTCGCAGTTTTGCTTCATCTTGCTCACCACATTCATGGCCATCGGCTGGGTTTTTGGGCTCTCGTCGGCCCAGTACGCCGTGCTAATTCTCGCCCCGAACTCCTTCCTCTCCTTCATAATCCTTTTCCTCTCGGACCTCTCCTCCCCAACCGTATCGACTCTCGAATACTTCACCATGTTCGTAGCTTATTTCGGCTGCGTAACTTCTTGGCTCGGCACGGTGCTCGACGGCGCTCCGGTTCTGTCTTCCCTTGCCGGTGCTTTTGCTCTGTGCTGCCTCCCCTCCAGCTTCAGGTCCATCATAAGATTTCGCGCAGAGCTACTCGATACAGTCCCTTTCGTGGACTTGCATTTGAAAAAGGTTATTTTTCTGGGCGCAGTTGGTGTCCTAATTCCGACAACCTACTTGTTGTTTGACAGCATAGGCTGCGTTGTATCGGTCCCAGATTTCACCTCCCTCAACCGCTCCTCTCGAGCCCACCGCCTGGACGACGCTATCTACGAAACTTGTTCGGCTGTTTTTGTGCCAAACTATTCGCTGGCCCTACACCTCGTGGCACTTCAGTGCTGCGCGTCCTGTTTTGCTCCAAAAATATCCTATACCCTGTCGGAAGTGATGCGGTTTAGGCTGAGCTTGAGGAACCGGCTGCAGTGCTTCTGCGTCACCACAGCAACATTTTTGGCTTTGTTCATCTTCGCTGCGAAGGAGGACGACAGCGGTGCGGTTCACGAGAACATCTTGAAGCTCACCTCCCTCCTCTTCTTGCTCTGGGGCACCTGTGTTTTCCTCCAAGCCCTCTCGAACGATATTTTCGAGGCTGTAGTGCTCAAGTGCTTGAGCTGGGCGGTCGACAACCCGAGCGACATGGTCGACAACCCGAGCGACATGGATGATGGCATGTTGGGGGGAATAGAGGGGGGCAAAAACAACAAACCCACGGCGCCACCAGACGACGTCAACTTGGACGATTTGAGGGCGAAATCAGAATGTGAATTGGTTCCAATCTCCCCCCCTCCCCCTCCCCCTCCCCCTCACCCTCTTCCTCCCCAATCCCCCAAAAGCTTTTTCCGCTTCTCGACCCAGTCAAACGTCGAGATTGCCCCAGTATACAAGCTACTCGCGGTAACAAACATTCTCACACAGCTCCTCTTATCATCCGTGTTCTTCCTGTTCAAGAACACCCGGTCAATGTGGCTCTTTTACTTGAACTTGCCGCTCGGGACCTTGAGCCTGTGCATTTTTTGGTTCGCGAACCCAAGAAAGCAAATTACAAAGATCGATGTGGCGGTTGTGTTGGCATATCCGCTGAGCTTCCTCCTCTCCGCCCTCGGCAACTACAACGCACAGTACTGGGTCGACAAAGCTCCCTTCAAGCTCATCTTCGTGCTCATCTTTTTCCTGATAGTATACCCAATATTCCGTCGGCTTCGTACAGTAATAAGTAATTTGTCTGACGAGGGGTTAGCCCACCACATGGAGGTGTTCGTATTCACTTCTTTTGGTGGATACGTTAGTATGCTGTTCTTCCTGGCAGAGGGCTTCGGCTGTGTTGCCAAGGGGTTTGACATCGAAGGTGAGTGAGCGAGAGAGCGAGAGAGCGAAGCGGAGCGAAGCGGAGCGAAGCGAAACAAAGCGAAGCGAAGCGGAGTGGAGTGGAGCGGAGCGAAATGAAATGAAATGAAATGGCTACAGTCACCCTGGAGTTACGGCCGATTCAGCGATTCGCCCTTTTGTGAGTTTATTTTTATTTTTCACATTGACGTGCAGATGGCATGATTTGGACAGTCCCTGAACAATCTGTTATAACAAAAGATGCGCTTGGCCAAACTCGCCACCGTGTCCAATTCTGAGCGGTTAAAAACGTTATGCGTTGGAGTTACGGCCGATTTAGTGCTTCACTTTTTTTTGCATTTTTGCTGACATTTATTCCCACTCATATTCGCTTCGCTTCCACCCACACTCAGAAATTGAACACACCTGCGGGGGAATTGTGTACCCGGGATTCGGGTGTGCTTTAAATGTTTGCTTCACGTATATATCAACGATGAGTTTTGATCAAAAAACCAAAAAAAGTTTGAATAATTTTACCCAGGGTGAATTGATAAAGGTGATGATCTAGCGAAGCGAGCGAGCCTTGATGAAGACGAGAAATATATGCGAGCCAACGAGCGAAGCGAGCCAACGAGCGAAGCGAGCCAACGAGCGAAGCGAGCCAACGAGCGAAGCGAGCCAACGAGCGAAGCGAGCTAGCTGCAAATAGTGTAGGTGTTGCTAGCTCACTTCGCTCACAACTCGCAAGCTCCCGCGAAATGGGCTACATCCACTACAAACTAACATTATTCCACTCAAAAAAAAAATTACTCGCTTTAGCTGCGAATCCCAATAAACCAAAAAATACAGCTCGTGTTTGTCATCTTACGCAACGTCGTCTGCCTGTTTCTGTTCGGATCGGTAGGAGAGGCTCCGGTGACAAAGAATTTGGAGTTCATGGTGGGAAGCATAATGTTTTTCTTTTTTTTGAGTTTCCTTCTCGAAACTGCCTTCATGCTCATGTCGTACATGCCGGAGCACCAGCAACGGGAACTGAAACGGCTGCAACAGAGCAGGAAGGCCAACTTGTTCAGCCAGGCTAGCTTCTTGCACAAAGTCCTGACCTCTGAAATTAAGGACGAGGATTTGGCAGTTTTGGCTATTCGGGAAAACGGATCAAGTGAAGGGGGTAAATTGAAATCGAGCAGGAGGCTGCGCCGAGGGAGCAGCGTGGCCGATTTAATTTTCGGAACACATTCTGAAGGTAAGGCCGCCTCCCTTCCCGCACCACCACCCACCAACGAAATGGGCATCTCTCCGTGTTATGAGAACGTTAACGTTTAACTGTGTTTTTGTACTGATCGTTGCAGAAGAGAGAATTGGAAGTAGCAAACCAATCCAATCCAAGTCTAAACCTCACACCACCACACACACAGAGAGGAATGTGAATTTTGTTATGAACCCGTTGGCGAACACCAAGGCGAAGAAGGCGCTGGAAAGAAATGCCAGGTTGAAAAGGGAAGAGGAAGAACTGAAAAGGATTTACTTGGCCCAACTCGAAGCTTCGAAACACACACTCACCTTCTCGATCTCTCCCCTTGGGCGCCACGCCGTTTTCTTCCCCTTGATCATAATCATAACCTTTTGGATCTTAGCCGCGTTGGACACGCCCGAGAGCGAATTCTTTTGGTGGCTTGGCTACAATTGGAGCCCCTTTGCTAACGTAGGTGAGCGAGCGAAGCGTTGACGTGCGCATGGCGTGTTTTGGACCGTTTTTTGAACAATCGCTTGGAGCAAAAAGATGCGCTTGGCCAAACCCGCCACCGTGTCCGATTTTGAGCGTCTAAAACCTCCATACATTGGAGTTACGGCCGATTCAGTGATTCGCATTTTTTGCCCTTTTTTCAAGAGGGCGAAGCCTCATTGGAATTTGCAGTACATGGCTACATCCACAACTGAACTAACATTATTCTAAACAACTATTTTTGCTCGCTCGCTGCTCTCGTGCTTCGTTAAAAATGCGCCTCGCCTTCGCTCGGGCTGCAGCAATCGCGCTGATCTGCGGGTCGAGGGTTAGAAAACCTTTGGGGCTCGAGATTGCCGCCTTTGCGTACGTGCCAGTTTTTTTGATTTGCAACGAAATTTCGTACGCAAACACCAGAGACTATCACGCGTGGTCGTCGTGGATGACACCTATCTTGCTTGCGGGGGTGAGCGAGCGAAGCGAGCGAGCCAAGAGGAAGACACGAGCGATGAATCCCGCGAATTTGGCTACAGACGGCTACATCAACTACAAAGCTAACCTTACCCATCCAATTCGCTTGGCTCGCTTGGTCCTTCATTAAAGTGCCCGATCGTATTCTGCATGATTACGAGGGTCAGGAACCACCTCGCCGCGCTTGACGATTTCGTCCTGTCACAGCACGTCCAGAAGGTAATCTACAAAGGCGGATTGGCCGTCATTTTGCCCATTTGCTATTTTGGAATGAGGGGCTCAGCCTGTCTCCTGCACGAGCGGGAACAGTACATGCTTCTGAAAATGAGTCAAGAAGGAGGCGGCAATAGATTCTACTGCTCAGCAAGTGTTACGCCCTTGTGTTCGATTGGATTTCACTTGGGGAGCTTCTTAGTTTTTCAGGTGAGTGAGAAGGAAGGGAAAAAATTAAAAAAATCACTTACAAGCCACTTACTAAAACTCCGTTAAAGTTGGGATTCGCCCCCACCTTCGAATTCAATCTTACCGACATCATGCTCTTCACAATGCCTCTAGTGAACAAGTTCCAGACAGTGATCATTTCGCTCAGTAGCTTGGTGGCCTTGTTTCTTTTCGGCGCGATGCAGGAAGAGGGAGAAGTTTCCCAAGTTGTATTCTGGCTTGGCAGCATGCTCTGGGTGGGCTGGTTCGTTGTTGGTGTGACCGAGTTCCTCCGCATTTTCCTTCGCGCCGGGAGGAGGAGAGCGAAAGGAAGGGCAATGAAGCGCGGGAGTGGCGCAGTGGGGGAAATTTTGGAAATGCACCTTCGCAAATTGAAGTCGACGGAATCGACGGAGGAGTTGACGGAGGAAATTGAGGGAATCGGGATCGAAATTTTGAGCGGGGATGCTGGCATGTTCTCTCCAGGTTTGGCGTAGAAATAGCGAATAAAAATCAGGTTTAAACGTCGGTTAGGGATTTTACGGAATACAGATCCCCACGCTTCTGGTCAATCGTTGGAATGTTCCTTCGCATCTCGTCAACCTTGTTCATGTCCATCTCCACAACGCAAATTCCAGGTTTTTCGTCTAGCTTTCCAATAACCTCGCCCCACGGATTGACTGCCGTGGAATGCCCCCAAGCGGAGTATTTCGGATACTTCGATTCGGCCTTCAGCATCTCCTCTGTGATTCTCGCAGGAGACGCTGTTAGCACGTATGACTGGGAATCAACCGCCCGAGCTCGTTGGAGGAGCTCCCAGTGCGGAGGCCCGGTGGTCAGGTTGAAGGCACCGGGGAAGATGATTGTCCTGCACTTTTTTTGCCGCATTATAAGCGCCAGCTCTGGGAAGCGAATGTCGTAGCAAATTCCCAGGCCCGTCTTGCCGAAGGGGGGAGGGAGATCAAAGGTTGTTATCTCATCCCCGGCAGTCAACGTATCCGATTCCTTGAACTTGACACCGCCCGGCACGTCAATGTCGAACAGGTGGATCTTGCGGTGCTTGGCGATCACGGTGCCGGTGGCGTCGAGAACAAGACAAGTGTTGTAAATTTTATCATCGTGAATCTCGGGAATTGAGCCTCCAACGATGTGGACTTTGTGATGGAAAGCTGCACCGAGCGAAGAAGAAGGTGCGAAAGGGTTAGTACTCGTCTTCATCAACCGCCCCCCGCTCCGCTCGCTCACCCAGCTTGATTAGGCAGTCCACACTCGGACTGACTGCTGGGTCGCAGCTGCTGGCGCCGACGGCGGGGAGGGGCTCGGAATAGGACCGGAAGGCGGACGTGGAATAGGGAGAGTTCCAGATCTGCGCCCCCGAGCGAAGCGAGGATTATTGTAAATTAATCAAGAGCAAAGCGAGCGAACCAAACAAATTGAGTAGAATAATGTTAGTTCAGTAGTGGATGTAGAGTCTGTAGCCATTTTGCGGGAATATTATTATTATTCGCTCGAGTCTTCCTCAAAGCTCGCTCGCTTCGCTCACCTCAGGCAGCACAATGAGTTTGGGGAGGGAAGGATGGGAAACGGCGTTTGCTACGAATTCGGTAGCTGTTTTTATGTTATCTAGTTTGTCTTCGCCAACGTAGAACTGGAGTAGAGCTGCTGCTGCAGATGCAGTTGAGGGGAAGGAAGAGGAGGATAGGGAGGAGGACATCCTGATCTGATTTTGAAACTGAAATGAATTTACAGTCTGATATCGGTTGATGATGGTCGCAAATGAGATGGCCAGGGAACGCCCTAACATTCGCCTAACATTCGATGTGTGTATTTAAAGAACGATTTAGGGATGTTTTCTAACAAACAATGCAGTAAAACTAAAAACATAAAAGCATATTGGGACGACACCCCCATTCTAATCGACTTCTCCTAAGAGTTTAAGCACGTAAGGGGATAAGAGTTTAGAATGCTAAATTTTTGCAACCTCCTCCTACTACTTTCATCGTGTGTGTTCTGGTCGTCTCAGTCGTTCTCGTACAGTCCGGGATTGCGAAAGCCTTTGACAACATTTTTGTTCGGTAAGAAGAAGGGCGGTGGCGGTGGCGGTGGAGGTAACTATGGCGCCTCCAAATCATCATCCTACGACAGGAAGGCGCAAAAAACTTCAGCTTCCAAGGCCCAGCAGGAGAAGAAGTTTGAGGATGCAGTTACACGACAATTCCAGTTTACGATGTCGGGCCTTACGAAGAAAACTCCTGACGGTTCCAAAACTCTCCTCAAGAATGTCAATTTATGCTTCTACCCTGGAGCTAAAATTGGCGTTGTTGGCCTTAACGGGGCTGGCAAATCTACAATGCTGAAGATCATGGCGGGGATTGATAATGATTTCGATGGCGTTGCGGATGCGATGCCGGGTTCGTCTGTAGGGTACCTCTCCCAAGACCCAACCCTCATTTATCCAACTGTCCAAGAGTGCATCGAGCCGGCTATTGCGTCAAGTCGTAAGATCCTCACGGATTACGACGACTTAAGCGCGAAGATGGCAGACGAATCTCTTTCAGAAAACGAGATGGCAAAGGTGTACAGCGATTTTGAGAAGGTTGGAAACGAGATTGAAGCAAGGGATCTCTGGGAGCTCGATAGGAATGTTCAACGAACCATGGACGCTCTTCGACTACCGCCCCCCGATGCCAATACTGCCACCCTCTCGGGTGGAGAGAAAAGGCGAGTTAACCTCGCAGTTTTGCTCCTGGAGAACCACGACATGCTCCTCCTCGATGAACCCACTAATCACCTCGATACAGATTCGATATCTTGGCTTGAGCAGTTCTTGGCTCGGTTCACCGGTACGGTTGTGTGCGTCACTCACGACAGGTACTTTTTGGAGAGCGTTGCCCAGTGGATCTTGGAGCTTGACCGAGGTGAGGGTGTCCCTTTTGAGGGAAACTACAGCGGCTGGTTGGAGAGCAAGTCAGCTCGACTCGAGAAGGAGAAGCAGGATCAATCGAATGCTGCAAAAGCGGTCAAGGCCGAGTTGGAGTGGGTGAGGTCAACGCCCAAAGCAAAGGCCGTGAAGAACAAGGCGAGGTTGTCCCGTTACGAGGAGCTTGTATCGGCTGCTGCACCAAAGGAGCTACGAAACGTTGGACAAATTTACATCCCTCACGGGCCTCGCCTTGGTGATCAGGTTATCGAGGTGAAGAACGTCCGAAAGGCATTCGGGGAGAAGTGCCTGTTTGAGAACGTCTCATTCGAGATTCCGCGCTCGGCGATAGTTGGAATCGTGGGAGGCAACGGTGCCGGAAAGACCACACTTGTGAACGCAATCCTAAACGGGGGGGGGGGTCTCGATGGGGGAGAGATTGTGATTGGTGACACCGTAAAGATTGCCGGCATTGGGCAAGAGAGGATGGCGGTTTTGGACGAGGAGAAGACGGTTTACGAGGAGCTGTCTGGCGGTGTCGACGATCTCGAGCTTGGCACTAGTTTGGTGAGCAGCAGGGCGTACTGCACGTGGTTTGGCTTTCGAAGTGGACAGCAGCAACAACTTATCAAGAATCTGAGCGGCGGAGAGAGGAATCGCGTACACATCGGAAGGGTGGTGAAGTCGGGTGCTAACGTCCTAGTGCTGGACGAGCCAACAAACGACTTGGACGTGGAGACGATGAGGTCACTCGAGGAGGGCTTGCTGAACTTCGCCGGCACCGCGGTCATCGTATCCCACGACCGTTCATTTTTGAATAGACTCTGCACCCACATCATCGGCTTCGAAGGGGACTCCAGAGTACATTTCTTCGAAGGAAACTTTGCGGATTACGAAGAGGACCGGGTGAAGAGGCTGGGTCCCATTGCGACCAAACGGCTGGCTTTTGCCCCAGTATTGGTGAATTAAGTCAAAGAGAAGAGAAGCACAAGGCAAGCAGGTAAAAAATAGCTTTTATAGGTTTTTAATGGTTTTTATCCACAACCTTCCCTTCCGATCTTTTTTTTATATTGTTTTTGAAATTTTAAAGTTTCTCCTTCTCTTCTCTTCTGTTCTCATCCTTTCCTCTCCCCTCACCACCAACCACCCCTCCACCCTACCCTACCCTACCCTCAATCAAACTTTCTTCTCCTCGTCCATGTCCTCATCATTAGCGGTTGGACTGTAAGCTGGAGAACTCGGGCTGTATGCCGGGCTTGACGGTGAATATGCTGGACTTGAAGGACTGTATGCTGGGCTTGACGGACTATATGCTGGACTTGACGGGCTGTACGCCGGAGAGCTAGGACTGTATGCCGGAGAACTCGGGCTGTAAGCCGGGCTCGACGGTGAATATGCTGGACTGCTAGGACTGTAAGCCGGACTGCTCGGTGAATATGCTGGACTGCTCGGCGAGTAAGCGGGAGAACTGGGGCTGTATGCCGGACTGCTCGGCGAGTAAGCCGGGCTTGACGGTGAATATGCTGGACTGCTCGGCGAGTAAGCCGGAGAGCTGGGGCTGTAAGCCGGACTGCTTGGGCTGTACTGGGGGCTAGATGGAGAATACTTGGGAGAGCTGGGAGACGCGCTCGGGCTGATGGCGTACAAGGGGCTGCTTGGACTGGCCCCTCCTTCCCCGTTGACAGCGTACAAGGGGCTCACTGAACCCCCGCTGTCGTTCGGAAGGTACGCTGGTGTGAACATGACCTCGAACTCGCCTTCCGACATCCCTGGCGTGTAGTCCTGAGGTGTCGATGCGAACGGAGTCGAGGCGAACGGCGTAGCTGAGGACGGAGTCGCAGCTCCGAACATGTTGTTCATATCGTTCTCCGCGAACTGATCCTCGATGCCGCTGCTCATGGCGTTCTTCTTGATCTCCTTGACGTTCAGCAGCAGGTCCATGTCGCCCGTGCCCGCCTTCGCCAACGCTCCCATCATGATGTTCTCCGTGACTCCCTCGAGCTTCTGCTCCTCGGCGAAGCACGCCGCCTCCATGAGCATGTCGACGGTCTCCTCGAACGACGCTTTCAGAAGCGGTCCGTTGCTCGCCCGGTTGATTCCGTGGCGGTCGATGGCCATCAGGTAGCCGTTCATAGTCATGACGTCGACGAGGCACGCGAGGTGCCTGTAGTTGACGTAACTTCCATCGAACGAAATAACGTTCCGCAGCTCGGACAGGAGCGAGCCTCGCACCCCCTCGATTCCAAGCACGTCGAAGGTCTCCACAATGTCATTGGAGAACGTGCGGGTGAAGTCGACGTCCTCGTCGCTGAACACCGCCATTAGGGAGGAGCCGTCGGTTTCAATCACCCATTCCTTCGTGGTTGTGAAGCCGCGCTCGTCGTCCCACTTGGTTTTGGTCTCCTTTCGCAGGTAAACCTTCTTGATGGAAGGGATCCCTCGAATCTTCAACGTCTCGAGCATATTCTTCTCCAGCCGCTTCAGGAACACGTCCGCTTCTTGGCCGCCGTCCTCGTCCTCCATCATGTCCATATCAACGTCATCCCCCTCCCCCCCACCACCACCCAAATTCTTCATGTTCATCCTCAACCGCACAACGCGAAGCTCGTCGCTGTTCTGGTCGGAGCAGATGACCTGCACCTGAGGCTCCCCGTCCTCCGTCGTCCCGTACTCCTCCAAAATCAACTTCTCGAACTCGACCATCTTAATCTGCGCCGGCGCCGAGCGAAGCGAGATTATGCGCATTGAGTGGGTTAGTTTAGTGGCTCGTGTATACTTTTCGTCTTCGTCAAGGCTCGCTCGCAGTATTTCGCTCGCTCACCTGCTTCGCCTGGAACTCTCCCTCGTCCAGCTCGAACCGCAGCAGCCACGGAGACAAGTTCATCGTGTTGTCGGTAATGTCGTAGTAGCTCTGCGCCGAGCGAAGAAGGTGCGAAGTAACGTGTGGGTTAGTTTAGTTTAGTTTATTTTTAGTTTAGTTTAGTTTAGTTTAGTAGTGGCTCGTATTCTCGTCTTCCAAAAGGCTCGCTCGCTTCGCTCGCTCACCTTGATCATCTCCTTGTCGGCCTGCACCACCGTGTCCTCAATGTTGGGGTCGTAGTAGATTTCGGACACCGTGACCAGATCCTTGAGGACAGTGTACTCCAGGCGGTTTTTGACCTTCAAGGAGGTCGCCTCGGCGCTGTAGTAATCTGCCCCGGGGGTGGTCTTGTAGGCACCGGTGGCATCCTTCTCGACGTCCTTGAACTCGAACTCGTCGTTTAGGAAGATGGTCACTCCGGGCGTCTTGGGGGACTTGGCCACCGACATGATCTCCTTCAGGCGGGGCACTCCGAGCGTCACGTTCTTGGCGGACACTCCGGCGTAGTGGAAGGTGTTCAGCGTCATTTGGGTGGCAGGCTCTCCGATGGATTGGGCCGCAAGCACTCCAGTGGCCTCTCCCGGGTTGATTTTGGCTTTTTGGAATCTCGTTTTGATCTCCGTCAACACCCAATGGAAGGCTGTCTCGTTGAACCTGTGCCGAGCGAAGCGAGATTATGTCCATTTTCAATGAAGCAAGCAAGAGCAAAACGAGTGAAGCGAGTCAAAAGAATTGAGTGGAATAATATAATGTTAGTTTTGTAGTGGATGTAGCCATTATATTATGTCTGTAGCCATTTCGCGGGTGATGATTCATCGCGAGTATGCTCGTCTTCGTCAAGGCTCGCTCGCTTCGCTCGCTCACCTGTACTCCTTCACCACCCTCTTTGAGCTCAGCATCGAGCGGATCAAAATTGCGTAGAGGCTCGTGGCGTTCTTCTGCGCCTCGATTGACAGCTCGTCCTCCCCCCCCACAACCACTATCTCCTTCTCGATGAAGTTGTTGATCGTTTCGATAACCCCCTTGGGGTGGAGGTCGGTAGGGATGGCCTTGTCCCTGGAGAACTGCTGCATAGCATTGCCAATCAAGCGCTGCGCCAAAGAATTGAGAATAATGTTAGTTTAGTAGTGACTCATATTCAAGTCTTCATCAAGGCTAAGGCTCGCTCGCTTCGCTCGCTAACCTTGATGTTTCCGGGGGCGTAGGACATGTCGTTCGAAACGATAATGCCGGAGCCTCGGTTAGCCATCACGACGCGCAGGTCGGCCTGGTCCTTCTTGAGTTGGACGATTTCCTCGTCAAGCATCATCTGAATGGTGGCATCCTCCTTGCACTGGCTGATGATGGCGTCCTGCGCCGAGCGAAGCGAGATTGCGTGCATTTTTAAAGAAGCAAGAGCAAAACGAGTGAAGCGAGTCAAAAGAATTGAGTGGAATAATATAATGTTAGTTTAGTTTAGTAGTGGATGTAGCCATTATATTATGTCTGTAGCCATTTCGCGGGTGATGATTCATCGCGAGTATGCTCGTCTTCGTCAAGGCTCGCTCGCTTCGCTCGCTCACCTGGAGGTAAGGATTGCCCTGCTCGTCGGTCCCAAAGCTCTCGTCGGTCGTATCCATCTTGTAAGTCGCCTGCGCCGAGCGAAGCGAGGCGCATTGTTAATGAAGCAAAAGCAAGAGCAAAACGAACGTGAAGCGAGTAAAAAAAATTAAATTGAGTGGAATAATGTTAGTTTAGCAGTGGATGTAGCCATTATATTATGTCTGTAGCCATTTCGCGGGTGATGATTCATGGCGAGTATTCTAGTCTTCCTCAAGGCTCGCTCGCTTCGCTCGCTCACCTGAAACTTGGCGCTCTTCATGGTCAACGAGGGGAAGGCCTGCTTCTCAATGTAAACCGCGTCCATGCCGTCCTCCCCGTAGAGGAACTGCACCACGTTTCCGTTCGACGTGCGGAGCGTGCCGTCGTACCTGGCCATGACTGTTTCCATCGCCTTGACGAGACGGCGCTGGATGTAGCCGGTTTCGGACGTTTTACACGCCGTGTCGATCAACCCTTCTCGCCCTCCCATGGCGTGAAAGAAAAACTCCTGGGCGGACAGCCCGCGGAGGTACGAGTTCTCGACGAAACCGCGGGATTCTGGGCCGAGATCGTCCTGCGCGGCGCCGAGCGAAGCACGAGAGCGAGAGCGAGAGCAAGAGTGGGTTAGGTGGTTAGCCAGCAACCCCTCACCCTTCATCTCGCTTAGCTCACCTTGAGGAAGTGGGGAAGGGTCCGGCGATTGAACCCAAACGGAATTCGCTGTCCTTCCACGCCCTGCTGTCCGACGCAAGCAATGATCTGCGAAATGTTAATGTACGACCCCTTACTCCCGGCCATCACCATCGCCTTCACGGAGTTCGTCTCGGTCAACGACTTCTGCGCACTTTTACCACTACCATCACGAGCGGAGTCCAAGGCGAGCTGCAAAAAAGGTGTTGGATTTACTTTACGAAGAAAATTTTTTTTTAAAACGATAAAAATTGTATCTCACCTTGACGTACGCTTCGAAACTCTCCATCATGGTTTTTCCGGGCTGCATGTCCAATTTTCCGTGCTGAGCCTTCTGAACCAAGTCCTTCACGTCGCGCTTGGCCTTGTCGATCTTGTTCTTGATGTCCTTCATGGTCTGATCGTCGGCAATTGTGTCGATGACGCCAATCGAGAAGGAGGACTGCAGGACCCAGTAGTTGGACACGACCTGGACCTGGTTGAAGAACCTCATGGTGTCCTCGTATCCGACGTCTAGCCAAGCGGTGTGAATGAGCCCGCCCATGCCGGACCCGATGGTCTTCTTGCACACGATTCCGCTCATTAGCTGGCCCTGCGCCGAGCGAAGAAGGTGCGAAGTAAATTGAGTGGGTTAGTTTAGTTTAGTTTAGTAGTGACTCGTATGCTCGTCTTCCTCAACCCCCCCCAGCTCCGCTCACTCACCTCGCGGATGACCACCTCGGAGTCGTGGAGGTTCATGGTGTTGAAGTCGGTGCCGTTGGCAATGTCCTTGCCGTCGGGGTGGTTGGAGGACTTGGTGGTGAGGTTGATCTTGGGGCAGATCAGGGAGAAGATTTGCTTTCCGCTCCAGAGTGGCTTGGGCTTGATGATGCAAGGGTTGGGGATGCGCCCGTTCCAATTGGAAACCCACATCAAGAGATTCATCACGAGGTCCTTCTCGAGGAATATGTCTCGCTTGGTCATCTTCTGGGTGGCCAGCAGACTATCCTGCACGATTCCCATCACGGGCTTGTTACTGTGCGATATTTTAGTTTAGTTTTGGTGTTGTTTCGAGTTTTATATGTGAAATAAATTTTTTTTTAAAGGCAAAAAAAGGTGAATCACTGAACCGGCCGCAACTCAAACGTATGGAGGTTTTAGACGCTCAAAATTGGACACTTTGGCGGATTCGGCCAAACGCATCTTTTTGTGCAGCAGAGGGGGTTGCTCAGGGACGGTCCAAAACACAGCATGTGCACGTCATCGCTTCGCTCGCAAGACTAAGCAGCATTTGTAATGGCTATCGCTCGCTCACCTCTGCCCGGACACAATCACCCTCGGGCTCAGCATCATCAGCTCAACCTCCGCCCTCGCAGTGAGGGACTGCGGAACGTGGAGGTTCATCTCGTCGCCGTCGAAGTCGGCGTTGTAGGGAGATGTGCAGGAGAGGTTAAGGCGGAAGGTTGAGAAATCCAAAATCTTAGCTCGGTGCCCCATGATGGACATCTTGTGAAGACTCGGCTGCCGGTTGAAGACGATTGCGTCGTCGTCGCAGAGGTGACGCTCGACAATGTCGCCATACTTGAGGGTGGTGTCGGGGTCACGGGAGGAGAGGTCGATGCGAGTTCCGTCTGATTTATAGGAGTGGGTTAGTCGCTTCGCACTCTTCAGTCGCTAGGTAGGCTCGTTCGCTCACCTTCGCGCTTGATGTGTTTGGCTCCGGGGTAAGTCATGGTGCCATTGGCCACGAGCTTCTCCATCAGGGAGAAGTTGAATCTATTATAATGGGGTTAGTTTTAAGATCAGTTTATAGTGAATCGGCCCGTAAATCCAACGTATGGAGGTTTTAAACGCTCAAAATTGGACACGGTGGCTGGTTCGGCCAGGCGCATCTTTTAGTGCGAGAGGGAGGGGGGAAGGGGGGGGAGGGGGGGAGGGGGGGGGGTTGTTCAGGGACGGTCCAAAACACGCCATCAACACTCAATGTGAAAACTCATAACAGGCAAAAAAAGGCGAACCCTACTCACCTCGTCACCCTCACGGGCACGGTCAAGGTCAACGCAACACTCCTCGGAACGCCAACCTGGTCAATGCTCAAGTTGGGGTCGGCAGTAATTACAGTTCTCGCACTGAAGTCCACCCGCTTCCCCATGAGGTTCCCCCTGATCCTCCCCTCCTTGCCCTTGAGCCTCATCTGAATGGTCTTCAGCGGCCTGCCGGACTTGGTCGCAACCTGCATTCGGTTGTTCAGGTCGTTGTTCATGAAGACCGCCGTGTGGGCCTGGAGGTAGGTGGTCATTTGCTGGATGTTGAGGGACGCCTCCGCCTTGTCGACGGCGTCCTGGAGGGCCAGGTTGGCCTTGATGACGTTGACGAGCTGCATCATGCATTAAGCATTCACATTATCCATAATGACCAGCGAAGAGTTAAGTTAGTTTAGTTTAGTAGTGGCTCGCATGCTCGTCTTCATCAAGGCAAGCGAAGACTGAGCGAAGACTGAGCGAAGACTGAGCGAAGACTGAGCGAAGACTGAGCGAAGACTGAGCGAAGACTGAGTCTCGACTGAGTCTCGACTGAGTCTCGACTCGCTCACCTGGTGGGTCAGATCGTCGTGGCTCTGGCTCCCCCCGGCGAAGATGCTGGGCCTGACGTGAAGAGGCGGCACGGGCAGCACCGTAACCAGCAGCCAGTCGGGCCTTGCGTGCACCGCGTCCAGCCCAATGTCGTTAATGTCCTCGTCGGACATCATCTTGAAGACCTTGATGGCGTCCGCGGCGGGGAAGAACTGCTTCCGGTCGCCCTGGACCTCCACGTCGGCTGGGAACTCAATCTCTAGGTGGAGGTCCTTTTTGGTGAATTTTGGCTGGGAGGATTGGCAATGCTGGCAGAACCGCTTGGGGGTGAGGTATTTGTGCCTGGAATGGGGGGGGGAGGGAGTGGGTGGGTTAGTTGATGTTGGTGTTGGGATTGGTGCGGTGTGTACATATTTATTTACATTGGTGCCACTCAACTCACATCTCATTCAAACGATCCTTCCTCTTCCGCCGCTTAATCCGCTCGGCCATGTCGAAATCCACCTTCCCATTGGCGTCAACCTTCAAATTCTTGAGCTTCCCGCACGAGAAGCACACGCAGCCCAACGCCTTCTTGACCACGTCGATGAAGCCCAGGTGGTAAACGGGCCGGGAGAGCTCAATGTGGCCAAAGTAGCCTGGGACCGCCAGGTCGTCGGTGGACCCCATTCGGGGGTCGTTGGGGCCGCCGTAGACGGCTTGCCCCAGCTGGTTGAAGGCCTCCGTGCGGGTCACCCCGGCGGAGACGGTTTTGCCGTTCACCACGTAGCGCTGGGTGACAGAGTATTCGCGCTGAGAAGGAGAAGGAAGGAGAAGGGGTCACAAGTCAAGAAAAGCGATGTGATGCGATGCGATGCATGGAGAGAGAGAGAGAGAGAGAGAGAGAGAGAG